>Ga0070669_100002870_pt1 | contig 12436 bp, 8 predicted proteins | sample KBSS53metaG_FD_64680 | JGI IMG/M metagenome (GOLD analysis project Ga0070669, IMG submission 64680) | Switchgrass rhizosphere microbial communities from Kellogg Biological Station, Michigan, USA - KBS S5-3 metaG | ecosystem: Host-associated > Plants > Roots > Rhizosphere > Soil ... | reverse complement strand
CGCACGGGTCGCACGTTTGTTTCTCAGGAGATGGGATTAACTCCTGCCGGGTCGACGATGGAATGGTCTGACAACGATGGCACGACATTCCTTCCGAGCGAAGGATCCGGCGCGCCTTCCGGAATCGATCATCAGACAGTAGGCGGTGGACCATACGCACAGCCGGTTCCAACCGGTGTAAATCCACTGTATCCGCACGGCGTTTGGTATTGCTCGCAAGCAATTGTCGACGCCGTTTGTTCACTTTCGATCGACGGCGGCGCAACGTTTGGTCCTGCTGTGCCGATGTATTCACTGGCTGACTGCGGAGGACTGCACGGTCACATCAAGATCGGGCCTGACGGTACCGCCTATGTGCCGAATCGTGCCTGCCATGGTGATCCAACCTCCCTGGTCCATGTGGGCGGAAAGCCGTCATTGATTCTCTCAGAGAACAACGGGCTAAGCTGGAGCATTCGGCCTCTGCCGCAGGCCACGAGTAAACCTGATCGAGATCCATCTGTCGCCGTCGCATCTGACAACACTTTGTATTTCGCATATCAGGCAGCCGATGGTCATTCTCGCGTCGCGGTGTCGACCGATAAGGGACAGACGTGGATCAACGATAAGGACATCGGTGCGCAATTAGGCATCAAGAACAGCCTGTTCCATGCGGCGGTTGCGGGGGACGGTGATCGAGCAGCCGTTGCGTTCTTTGGTACAACGACTGGAGGCGATGATTACGACACTCCAGACTTTCCAGGTGTTTGGTATCTCTACATCGCCACGACTTTCGATCGCGGCAACACGTGGTGGACCCAAAACGTCACGCCAAACGATCCAATTCAACGTGGGGGTATTTGCGGCGACGGTGCGTGCCGCAATCTCTTGGACTTCTTTGGTGCTGAAATCGATAAACAAGGCCGCGTGTTGGTAGGCTACGACGACGGATGCATTAGTCACGCATGCATCACCGGCCAACGATCGTACGGCCTGCCCGGTAAGAACGACTTTACAGCGAAGGCTGCTATCTCTCGTCAAACAGGTGGCAAGCGGATGTTTGCTGCTTACGATCCTCCAGCCGGATCCGTAGCAGAACCCCCGGCACGGCCGTTACCACCTGCCGCTGGTTTCTCTTGCGATGGCAACGTCGCAACAGACTCGACTGGCGATGCGGGTAACCCAGTTCTCAGCGCAGCAGGAAGCGCAGACACACTCGACATAACGAAACTCAATTTCGGTGTGAGTCCGGACGGACAGTCGGTGGTGACTACGATCACGCTGAAGAACTTCTCAACGGTGCCTGCACCGGGATCGTTGGGTGCTTTCTATCGAGCGGTGTGGACGAGCGCAAAACGAAATCCGGACAACACGGTTACGACCAAGGCCTACGCCACCGAAGCTCGCGTGGGTGCCACCGGGATCACTTATCGTTATGGCGAATACAACACCGCCGAAGATGGATTTGTCGGAACGACAGTGTCAGCAACTGGATCAAACACGGCTGGACCAGACGGAACTTTGAAGGTGAATGTTCCACGCGCGTTTCTGGGTAATCCAACTATTCCAGTTACCGACACGAACACTCTTCCAGCAGTAATCGAACCTTATGCGCTCGTGTTTGTGCACGAGGAGGCAGTTAGTTTCACGTCGCCGGTTGAGCGAGCGCCCGATTATGGTTTTGCCGGCGCGAACTGGGGCGTGTGTCAGCCACCAACCATCACAACAATCGAAGATGATCATCCGAGCATCGCTTATTCAGCTGGGTGGCACACCGTTAACACGGGAACAGCGAGCGCTGGACACTTCAGCTTCCACACAGGAAATGCGCAGAGTCACTACGCACGACTGACGTTCAATGTCGAGGCGGGCAAGACCGGCAAGCTTACTTACTATTACGGCACCAGCTCGAAAGGCGGAACAGCCATCGCTTCACTCGACGGAACTGCGGGTACGGTGAACTACAGCGGTGGACCAGGTGGTCTAAAGGATCCTGCATTTGGGCCTAAGATCGAATTTGCAAATCTCTCGCCCGGGCAGCACGTGCTCGAACTGACTAATCTGAGTGACGGAGTCTACATCGATCGCTTTGTACTCGAGAGTTCGGCAACCAGCGGAAGTCCGACGTCGGGTCCGGGAGCGACCAGCACAAATAGTGGGACCATAAACCTTGGACAAGAACTATCGAATCCGATTGTTGTTCCGGCAGGAGCTAGCTCAATCTCGTTAGTAGCTGCTTCGAACAACAATCTTCCGATCAAGTTGCTGTTAATAAGTCCGACTGGATCAATCTTGAATACAGCTGACAGCTCAGGCGGTGTTGCAACCCTGAGCGTGCCGGTTGGCCAATCAGGAACTTATGTCTACAAGGTAGTGAACCTGAGTGTTGGACCAGTGCAGGTTTGGACAGCTGCCACCCCGACCATACAACGTTAGGGTGCCTCGGCCGATTGAAGTCGGCTGAGTTGCATGCCCAGCGACTGCCGTCCGCGGCCCAGAGCGGACGGCAGTGTTGTCAGATACTCTTGGGGCGTGTCCTTCCATGGGTGCAGTCAGGAAGGGGGCAAGCGGTCGATGGATTCAACTCACTTAGCAACCAACTAGCGCGCCCCCGCTCAATCTGCACCATCGTCAATGTGGTAGAAATATAGGAAGCGGGGGCGCGCTCGTTGTCGCCTTCGCAACTTTGACTCAATCCACCGCTTGCCCCCTTCCTGACTGCGCCTTCGAACGTTGAGCTTAGCCTTCCGGACTGCCTCCATAGGTAACAAACTAGAGCGTATCGGACATATTTGGTGCATTCTTAAATCTCAACTAAAATGCGCCAGTCGTTTTCGTTATCCTGTCATTCGTTCAGGAGTCTCAAGTGAAAAATGTAAAGATGGTGTTCGTCAGTTTTTTCGTAATAGTTTGTGTGTGCGCGACAGCATTGCCACAACGTCCTGGAGTTAGACCGGAACCCCCTGTTGGAAGTGGAACCGTCGTCTTGCGTGCTGCTCGATTGATCGATGGCAACGGTGGCGCCCCAATCAACAATGCAGTAGTTGTAGTTGTTGATAACAAGATCACAGAAGTTGGACCAGCAAGCCAGGTTCATGTGCCCGCGAATGCTCGCACTTTCGACCTCGGTGACGTAACTCTGTTGCCCGGATTGATTGACTCGCACACTCATATCATCGGTCGCATGCTTGGTGATCCGGACAACGACGCATCCGTTGTTAAAGATTTCGAGTCGTTTGGTGCGATCCTCGGAGTGCGCAATGCCCAGAGAACTTTGTTAGCCGGGTTCACCAGCATTCGTAATGTTGGGGCGGAGGGACGCTTCGACGATATGGCTCTTCGCAAGGCGATCAACGAGGGCTGGGTTGACGGGCCGCGAATCCAAAGTGCCGGTCACGCGCTGGGGATTCGCGGAGGACACTGCGACGAAAACGGTTATCGTCCGGGTCTGCTGGATCCAGGTATCGAGGGAGGCATTGCCGATGGACCAGATCAGATTCGGGCGGCGGTGCGATACCAGGTCAAGTACGGCGCTGATGTCATTAAGACGTGCGCGACGGGCGGTGTTCTATCGGAAGGCGATGCAGTTGGAGTGACTCAATATACTTTCGAAGAGTTGAAAGCGCTGGTCGAAGAGGCGCACAAACTCGAGCGAAAGGTTGCTGCACACGCACACGGGACGGAAGGTATCAAGCTTGCCGTACGCGCGGGAGTTTCTTCAATCGAGCATGGATCATTTCTCGACGAAGAAGGCGCGCGATTAATGAAGCAGAATGGAACATTTCTCGTCCCCACGTTGTCAGCCGCTGAAGGCGTGGAGCGTGCAGCAAAGACGGGAGTGTTGAAAGGACTGCGTGCGGAGAAAGCGTTGGCGGCAGCAGCGGCGGTTCGACATGCGATCAAATTAGCAGTTGCGAATCAGGTGCAGATCGCTTTCGGTACTGATGCGGGAGTCATACCTCACGGAACAAATGGTCATGAGTTCGAGTTGTTAGTAACGTGGGGCGGTATGTCGAACATGGACGCCATCCTCGCAGCGACACGCAATGCTTCAAAGCTTTTAGGGTGGGACAAGAACCTCGGAACGCTGACACCCGGCAAGTGGGCGGACATCATCGCCGTCAGGGGCGATCCGCTGAGAGATATCAAGAACATGGAAAGCGTTGTGTTTGTGATGAAGAATGGAGTGATCTACAAGGGGAAGGAGTGACCAGAAAGCGATTTCGGATTTCGGAATGCGGATTTCGGATTTTGATTGTCCAGTAAGTTCGCACTGTAGCTCAACTCTCTGCGCCACCTCCGCGTTCTCTGCGTCTCTTGCGGTGTCTGTTTCAACCAGCATAACCGCCGAGACACAGAGGACGCGGAGGTTGCGCAGAGAGTTGAATTGAACTCCGCATCGTCCGTTCGCATGGGGCAAATCCGAAATTCCCAATCCGAAATCCGAAATCGTTTTTATTTGATCTCTTCCCAGATCAGCGTGTGCTTCGTTTCTTTCAAGAACAACGAGCCAACGATAAAAGTAATCGAGGCGACGACGATCGGATAGTACAAGCCTGCATAAATATTCCCGGTTTCAGCAATCACCGACAATCCAATCACGGGAAGCAATCCACCAAACACTCCATTACCGATGTGGTAGGGAAGTGAGAGAGATGTGTATCTGATCTTCGCGGGAAAGGCCTCGACGAGATATGCCGCGATTGGTCCATACACCATCGTGACAAAGATCACCTGGATAAAAACCAGAAGAATCAATTTCCACGCAGTGCTGTTGCCGATCAGGTTAGCAAAGTTGGTGTACGTCAATACCTCCTTCGCCGGCTCAAGTTGGCCATTGATGTTCGTTTGCGGTGTCAGTTTTGGTGCACCTGTAATGCGATCCGGCTGCGACGACACGGTGACTATGTTTGATCCAGCCGCGCTTTGCATGGCGTGATAGATCGGCAGGTACGACAGAGCTGCCAGTAAACATCCGATCATCATGATTCGCTTCCTCCCGATCCGATCCGACAGCGAGCCAAAGAACACAAAGAAAGGCATTGCCATGAGCAGCGCGATGGCCACGATGTAGTTTGCGGAACGGCCGTTCACTTTCAGGATTGTTTGCAGATAGAAGAGTGCGTAGAACTGTCCCGTGTACCACACGACACCTTGCCCGGCGGTCGCGCCAAAAAGAGAGATCAGAACTCGTTTCAAATTCTCTTTTTGTGTGAACGCTTCCTTAAGAGGTTTCGCCGAAGTCATTCCCGCGCTCTTGATCTGTGTGAATATTGGCGACTCTTTCATGCGCAGTCGGATGTAAAGCGAAATGCCAACGAGGAAGATCGAAATGATGAAAGGTATGCGCCATGCCCATGAGGCAAACGTCTGGGTGCTAAAGGCGTTCTGCACCACCAGAATCACCACCAACGACAGAAACAAACCAAGTGTCGCAGTGATTTGAATGAAGCTTGTATAAAAGCCGCGCTTATCGTCAGGAACGTGCTCGGCCACGTAGATCGCCGCGCCGCCGTATTCACCTCCGAGTGCCAGTCCTTGAAGTATCCGAATAACCAGAAGAAGTATCGGCGCTGCCAATCCGATCGTGGCGTACGTTGGGAGAAAGCCGATCATCGCGGTCGCTCCGCCCATGATTAGCAGCGTTACTAGAAAGGCGTACTTGCGGCCGACTAGATCGCCGATGCGACCAAAGAACAACGCACCAAACGGACGTACAACGAAGCCCACCGCAAACGTCGAGAGGTACGCGATCAACGCGAGTGTGTCGTTGCCGGAAGGATAGAACAACGGCGAGATCGTTGTGGCCAGACTTCCAAAGATATAGAAGTCGTACCATTCGATCATGGTGCCAACTGCTGATGCAGTGATTACTTTCCAGATTTGATAGTCGTGAACTGGCGCGGCGGACGAAGTAGGGTTCAAGTTGTCGCTTTCTCCAGAGAGTTAATGGATTTACTTATCGCTGGTTTTGCAGTTCCTTGCGAATCATCATCAGGATCTCATAGTAACGCCATTCAGGTGGAGCGTTGCTTTCACCGTGATGATCCGGCTTTAAGATCAGATTGCCAGTCGCCAGCAACACCCGTCTGACTTCCGGATTCTGTTTCACTTTCTCGCGCGTCGCTTCAACAATCAAACGATAGTGCTCGCCGGGTTTCATCGAACGATATTTGAATCGTTTCCCTTCGAACGTCACCCAATCAATACTAATTTGCTCCATGTTCTGTTCAGCGAGCGTCCCTGCGGATTTAGCTTCGAAGGCAGTCATCTGCGCCACCTGATCACGCGTGTATTTCCATACTATTCTCGGAGTTTGTGCCCGCGGATCTTTTGGTCCTTCGGGATAGAGCATCATCTGCCAGAAGCCTTCAAGACTACCGTAACGTTTTCCACGGTACGTGAATGGAGTGGGGGCAAAGTTTGATAGCAGACCGAGCTCGTGTCGCTTCGAAAGGATCACCTCACCCGATCCAGCTTCCTGGGGCAGTATTTCCCAATCGGGTTTACTTGGGTCCGATATAGGAGTCCACCAGTGAGCAGGATAGCGTGGGTCGCGTTTGATTGCTGTTTGGGCTGCGACATGAAAGGCCGCAAAGTGCAGGAGCAGGATTGTCGCCGTTAATCGATAGGTGAAAACCTTCAGCATTATTGAAAAGTGATCTGATTCAATCTCTGCGTAACCGCTGCGTTCTCTGCGGCTCTGCGGTTTTCATTTACGTCCCGAGCGATCAACAAAGCCGAGTTGGAGAACCTAACTTCTCTGGTGTGTTGAGTACTGGGAACGATCAACGAAAACCGCAGAGCCGCAGAGAACGCAGCGGTTTCGCAGAGAAAAACTTCAAATCAGGATGCGGTAACTTATATGAAAAAAAGCGTTGGCTGGTTCTTATGAACAAGCCAACGCCTTGGTTTGCCAAATTTCTTCGTGGCTCGAGTTTAGCGCTGTTGGTTCTGGTTACCGCGCATATCTTTCATCGGCATGGGAAGCATACCGTCTGCGCCTTTCGTCAGTGCCAGAAACGCTTTATCGCTGCGCAGTGAATCAAAGACCGCATCGACGCGCGCTTCCATCATCTCCTTCGCCCGAACTGTCTGGTAGCGTTCATATTGGAAGAAGTGGCGCTGAAGTAGGGCCAGTGCCTCGCGCCGGTGACCGGTCTGCGCGTAAATCGCTGCCAGGTTGTAAGAAGCAGGCAGGAGATTACGATTGTCACGAGCAATCTTCAGTGCTTCGTCGCCACGACCCGAGGCAGCCATGAACACTGCTGCAAACACCAGGTTGTATGGATCTTTGGGATCCAGCGCGAGTGCTTTCTGCGTATACGCGTTGCCTTTTTCCAAATCGCCTTCGGAATTCCAATAGACGGCGATATTGCGATAAGCGAGTGCTAATGGATACTCCGCTACGGATTGTTCCATCAGGCTAAGGCCTTTCTTAAACTCGCCTTCGTGAATCGTCATCTTGCCGAGACCGTGAAGCGCAACCGCGCGAGCAATCGCATCAGCCGGCATGTTCAGGATCTTCTCAAACGTCTGACGTGCGGCTTTCCAGTCGCCGGTGTGGTGTCGCTGAAGTTCACCCAAGTAGCGCAAAGGTGTTGCGTCCGCAGGATCCATCTGATGTGCGCGTCTGTAGAGTGATTCGGCAAGCACATACCGTTCGGCAATCTCTGCTCTCAACCCGGCGCGCATTACACTTTCAATCCGGGCACTCTCGCGAGCATCGAAGATCGGCGACGCTGGAATGGCACCCACGTCTTCACCAAGCTTCTTCAATTCACTCGCGGCAGACTTTGCTTTCTTCGGAAACAAACACTTCTCCTGGGCTACCGGTTTCAACAAGGCGATAGCGCCGGCGTTGTCTCCGCCCTTCATCTTTTCTTTGGCCGATTTAATGCTCTCATCAAGTGCGGCCTCCCGCTGCTTCATTTCGCCTTCGACGGCTTTTTCAACGAGCGGTACGTTCAGTTTTCCGCCAACATTCTCGACCTTCTTGATTGGCGTGCCGTCAGGAGTTGCAAGCACCGCAACCGGCGGCTTGGAGTCGCCGATTAAATTTTTCAACTCGGTCAGTCCATAGTCACCAACTTCCATGGAAACACACTGGGCCGAGTAAAGAGTCAATATGCGCGACGTTTTCATCGGCGACTTCTTTACTTCGGCATCAGTTGCCGGAAACCAGTAAAGGATCAATCCCTTCGAAGGCGCCCTGTTTGCTGCCCAAATGTTCCATGGCACGTTGTAGACCGTCGGTGCTGGTCCACTATTACTGCTGCCGCCGGCAACACCGCCCGTGCCGCCACCGCCACCACCGCCACAGGTGGCCCACACAGGCGTTAATGAGAAGGAGAGAATGAGAAGGGTCGCAAGGGTGCGTGAAAGTAGTCTTTTCATGGTGCCGAATTATACCTTTCGTTTGGTCTCAAAAGAAGGTCAGGAGAGCCTTGGTGTATTCAGTACCGTCCGCGGTAGCGGATGGCCATTACTCAACGACAAACAATCGGTCGCTTCCTATGGAGAGTCGAGTGGTGGCCATCCGCTACCGCGGACGGTACTGAATAATTTTCCGACAGTTGGTCGTCGGCTGAGATGGAAGATATTCAAAAATGGTGGCCTTTATTCTCAGGAACAGTAGGCAGCAGTCAGGAGCAGGAGCAGCAGGCAGGAGCCAGGAAACGGGCTCCTATTACCGGCTCCTGCTTGCTGCTCGTGCTCCTGCCTCTTGCCCCAATTCACTGGGTTTTACATAACTATTACCTTCGCCCCAGGCAATAGATCCTAAAATCTTTTGTGTTTTCCCCCACCCTTCAGTACCGGCTCGCTGAGGCCAAAACGCGAGACTATTTGTTACGACAGCGGGTACTGAACACGATCTGAAAATCGAATACTTTGTTCGCTGACTATGGCGAAAGGTAACGCACAGCGAACATTAGGGCAGAGCGATGAACTAGCTAAGCTCGCACGTTATAGCCCGATGGAAGGTGAGGAGGAGAGGGATGAAGGTTCTGCTCGTTAATCCACAGTTCCCCGATACCTACTGGAGTTTTCGCCACGCGCTGTTTTTCGATGGCAAGAAGTCAGCCTATCCCCCGCTTGGGCTTCTCACTGTTTCCGCCTTATTGCCACAGACGTGGGAACGACGTCTGGTCGACATGGAAGTTAGAAAGCTCACTCGCGCTGATATCGAATGGGCTGACATGGTTTTTGTCACGGCGATGTTGGTCCAGAAAGAAAGTCTCCTAAAAGTAATTCAGCGAAGTAGGGCGTTGGGGAAACGCGTTGTCATAGGTGGACCATACGTTTCCACTACGGAAAATCTTCCCGAAGCTGACCACATCTTTATCGGCGAGGCGGAAACAACTCTGCCGGAGTTCTTTTCTGACCTGGAACGAGGCGAACCTAAGCAAATCTATCGCGCAACTGACAAGCCGCCACTTTCCCTGACGCCTGTTCCTGATTTCAAGCTCGCGGAATTGAATCGCTATTCCTCGATGTCAATTCAGTACTCGAGAGGCTGTCCATTCAATTGTGAATTTTGCGACATCATCGAAATCTACGGTCGTGTTCCGCGTACCAAGAGCAATCAACAAATGATTGCCGAACTCGACGCGCTGCGGGCAACGGGTTGGCGCGGAACCGTCTTTATCGTCGACGACAACTTCATCGGCAACAAGCGCAACGTGAAAAAGTTGATGCCGGATCTGGTTCGTTGGCAAAAAGAGCACGATCATCCTTTTTCATTGCTGACGGAAGCAAGCGTCAATCTCGCCGACGACGATTCGCTGCTCGACTCGATGCGCGATGCAGGATTCCGCACCGTGTTCCTCGGCATCGAAACGCCAGTCGAAGAGAGTTTGAAAGAAGCACAGAAGACTCAGAATCGCGGCAACTTGTTGGAGTCTGTAAAGAAGATCCAGAGTTATGGAATGGAAGTGATGGGAGGGTTCATTGTCGGATTTGATCATGATCCGGAAGACATCTTCCAGCGGCAGATCAACTTTATTCGCGACAGTGCAATTCCCCTGGCGATGGTTGGTCTTTTGACAGCACTTCCAGACACCCAGTTGTGGCGTCGACTCAAACACGAAGGCCGGCTGCTGACTGAAAGTAACGGCAACAATACGAGTGATATGCTGAATTTTATTCCAAAGATGGATCCAAAGGTGCTAGTGGAAGGTTATCGTTCGGTAGTGCAGACGATCTACAACTCGAGAGAGTATTACCAGAGAGCGTTGGAATGTCTCCGCCGGGTGTCGGGAACGCCTCCAGCTCCAATGCGATATTCTATCGGGAGCGGATTGATGGCATTCTCGCGCTTGGTTCTAAAGCTCGGTTTGCTGGATCGCGAACGTAAGGAGTTTTGGCGCTTTTTCCGCCGCGCGCTCGTGGAGCATCGTGGTCAGTTTGCGCAGTCGATGCGTTTGGCGGCGATGGGATATCACTTTCGGAAACTGAACGAGACGATTTGAAGCCAAGAGAGATCGGGCCGCAGATTTTCGCGGATAGGACGCAGATCAGAAAACTAGAATGCTGAAAGTCTTTAGTTTTGGATCTGTGTTACATCTGCGAAAATCTGCGGCTCAATTGTTTTTAAGCTAAACTTCATCCATGGCTGCATCGCTCGACTCACCCTCACGCTCCGCTTTTGCAGCTTTACGTCATCGGGACTTTCGCCTGCTATGGCTCGGGCAGATTATTTCTGTCACGGGTTCACAGATGCAGTTCGTGGCCATCAACTGGCACGTTTACCTCCTAACCAAATCAGCATTAGCCCTCGGACTGGTCGGCTTGTTTCGCGGCGCTCCGATAATTCTGTGCTCACTAATTGGAGGCGTGGTGGCGGACGCCGTCGATCGCAAACGATTGATGATCATGACGCAGACGGCAATGTTAGCGAGTGCTGCTGGACTAGCGATCATAACGCTCACGGGCTTGCAGAGCGTTTGGCAGATTTATGCGTTAAGTGCTTTGGCTTCGGCTGCGACAGCATTCGACATACCAGCGCGACAGTCATTAATGCCCAGTCTTGTGCCGCCTGAAGATTTTCCAAATGCAGTGAGCCTCGGATTGGTCGTGTTCAATGTCGCCACGATTGCGGGACCGGCATTGGCTGGGCTATTGCTCGCCGGACATGGACCAGCTCTGGTTTACGGGCTTAACGCCGCGTCTTTCGTGGCAGTAATTGCTGCATTAGTGGCGATGCGCGCGAGCGGAAGTCCTGAGTTGCAAAGTGAGCGTCGACAAGCATTAGGGTTTGGAGCATTGATGGAGGGATTGCGCTTTGTTTGGCGCACACCGATCATCGTTCAAACAATGACATTGGATTTTCTCGCGACGTTCTTTGCTTCGGCGACATTGTTGTTGCCGATCTTCGCGAAAGAAGTCTTGCACGTGGATGCACGTGGTTATGGATTTCTCGCAACGGCACCTGCGGTTGGTTCTGTTATCACCGCATTGGTGATGGCCCGCATGGGAACATTTAAGAAGCAAGGGCGATTGGTTGTGGTTTCGGTGGCGATCTTCGGTTTGGCAACAGCAGGCTTCGGCATCTCGCGAGTCTTTTGGGTTTCTTTCCTGATGCTCGCGATCACCGGCGCAGCTGACACCGTGAGCACGGTGCTCCGTCAAACCATCAGGCAGTTGGCGACACCTAATTATCTACGTGGCCGCATGACGTCGATCAATATGATGTTCTTCATGGGTGGGCCGCAACTGGGAGAACTCGAAGCAGGGCTTGTTGCTTCAGCACTCGGTGCGCCTCTGTCAGTTGTAACCGGCGGCTTCGGGTCACTGCTGTGCGCTTGTATCGCAGCAGTCAAATCGAAGAGTCTAATGAACTACGAAGGATAACTTTTAGACAGGATTCCAGAATGACAAGATTTCAAGATAAAAGAAGAAATGACTTGAATCAGCGCCCATTCTCTAATAACTCTTTCGCCTGTCACTCGTAATCTTGTAATCCTGAAATCCTGTCAAAACTTTTTATGCTTGTGTGGACTCCAGCCGAAACAAACACGCACCAGGATCACGTCATCGCGCACGTGGTGGGCGCGACGGTAGTCGGTTATTTTGTGTTCGACGAAACAGCTTTTCTTCTCCTCGACATCGGCTTCATCTGGCACATGTATCTCGACGGTGAAATGGGATTACGACCGCATCCGGTTGCCATCGCCGAACTGGAGACTGATCAGTTGACCAAGACTGAACTGCAAACGCAGGTCGACGCAGCGTTACAACAGCGGGAACATGATCACGGAAGTCTCTTTAACACTCTACCGAACGCCAGTCCTATTCAAAGCGTTGATTTTTTTGTGCGTGAAAACTCACGTCGCCTGCTGATCGCTTGTGAGCAAGGAAGTATTGTCGTAGAAACATCGCTGGATTCAGGCGAGGTAATGGTGATGGAAACGCCGAACGACGACAATCCAAACGAATTAGCTGACGTTGCAAGCGA
>Ga0070669_100002867_pt1 | contig 12439 bp, 13 predicted proteins | sample KBSS53metaG_FD_64680 | JGI IMG/M metagenome (GOLD analysis project Ga0070669, IMG submission 64680) | Switchgrass rhizosphere microbial communities from Kellogg Biological Station, Michigan, USA - KBS S5-3 metaG | ecosystem: Host-associated > Plants > Roots > Rhizosphere > Soil ... | reverse complement strand
CTCGCGCTCATCGCCCGCCGGCCCGGTTGGCCAGCCCTGGGCCGCGTCACCGCCATGCTGGGCGTCGGCGCTGCGCTCCCCGCCGCCGCGCTGCTCGCCTACAATGCGGCGACGAACGGCGACCCGTTTCTCATCGGGTACCGGGCTGCGCTCGGTCACCTGAGCGACATGGGGTTCGGAACGCGTGGCGTCATCGTGTACGACGACGACGTTCGACCCGTGGTGTCCTCCTACCATTTCGGCTTCGCCGACGCGGTGCGCAACGAGATCGCGTCCGCCGCGTGGCCGCTCGCGCGCGATCTCTTTCCCGTCTGGTGGCTGCTGCCGCTCGCGGCCGTGGGCCTGGCGTACCGCTTTCGCGTGCGCTGGGGGGTGGTCGCCGCGTTCGGCGTGCTGCCGATCGTCAACTTCCTCTACTTCAGCAACGGCGAGCGATTCTACGTCGAGCTCATTCCCTTCGTGGTCGTGGCCGTGGCGCTTCTGCTGCGTCACGTCGCCCATACCGACGTGCGAACCGCGCGCGCGCTGCTGATCTTCCTCGTCGGCGCCAACGGCGTTACGACCGCGACGCGGGTCGCCGGTGACCGATGGCAGCGCGTCCGCCATCCCGCCGTCGGCGAGGTGCTCGCGCGCGCCATCCGCGACTCCAGCCGCGCGGCGCCGCGCATTCTCGTCTTCGTACGCGACACCACCCTGGCCGAGCCGCTGCTCATCGGCCTCTCGCAGTTCAACTTCGGCCGTTTTCCCGGCCCTGTCGTCGTCGCTCGCGATCTCGGCCGGGAGAACGCGCAGCTGGCGTGTCGGCTTCCCGGCTACCGCGTGCTCGTGGCCGAATACGCGCCCGCGGCACGCGATGCGCGTCTCGTCTCGGCGAACGACGGCTCGCTCGTCACCAGCCGATGCGATCGTCCTGCTCTCGTTTCCAATCCTCGACCATCCGCATGACCTATCCCGCCGAAGGTACCATCGCTCCCGATTTCACTCTCGATACCGACGCCGGCACGCCACTCACGCTGAGCGCGCTCCGCGGACGACCCGTCGTGCTCTTCTTCTATCCGAAGGACGACACGCCAGGCTGCACGATCGAGTCGTGCGAGTTCCGCGACCTGATGCCGCGATTCCAGGGCGTGAAGGCCGAAGTCCTCGGCATCAGTCCCGACGACGTCAAGTCGCACGTCAAGTTCAGAAAGAAGTTCGATCTGCCGTACCCGCTGCTCGCCGACGTCGACCATGCGGTGGCGGACGCCTACGGGGTGTGGCAGGAGAAATCGATGTTCGGCCACAAGTACTGGGGGAACGCGCGGACCACCTTCGTGATCGATCGCGACGGCCGGATCGCGAAGGTGTTCCAGAAGGTGACGCCTCTGGGACACGCGGCAGAGGTGGCGGAGACGGTGGCTGGGCTTGGTTGAGCGCGGTGTCGTCGCTCGGAGGCATCGAGCGACGACGGGGTGGAACCCGGCACGGCTCCTGCTCGTTGACCGGCAGTCGCCACCCACAACCCACGCCGTCATGCCAAATCAGTCGCCCTCCACGACCAAGAAGCTCGATGAGCTCTATGACCTCATCGACGGCATCGAGATCGCCATGTTCACCACTCGGCGCGCTGACGGGCATCTCGTCTCCCGGCCGATGGCCACGCAGGAGCGCGTGACGGGCACCGACCTCTGGTTCGTCACCGACGTCTCGTCGCACAAGCTCGACGAGCTGCGCACCGACCCGCACGTCAACCTCGCGTACTACAACATGAAGTCGCGCGAGTGGGTCTCCGTCGCCGGCATCGCGACGGTCACGCAGGACCGCAACCTGATCAAGGAGCTGTACAAGCCCGATTGGAAGGCGTGGTTCGGCGACGAGGGCGGCGATCGCAACGGCGGGCCGGACGATCCTCGCCTCGCCCTCATCCTCGTCGAAGCCGAGTCGGTCGAGTACCTCGTCGTCGACAAGCCGCGTCCCGTCGTGCTGTTCGAGGTCGCGAAAGGGATCATCACCGGCTCGACGCCGGATGTCGGCGAGCAGCGTTCGCTCACGGAGCGTGAGCTTCGGACCGAGGCCGCACGCGAGGCGCGCTGAATCGAGGCTCCCGCTTGTGCCCGGTGGTGTGCACTGACGATTTTGTCGTGTGCGTCCAATCGTCGCGTTTCAGGGTGAGAGCGGTGCCTTCTCCGAGAAGGCCATCGAGTTTCTCGTCGAAGGCCCCGTCAAGCTCCTCTCCTGCAACACTTTCGACGCCACGACCGGCGCGGTGGTGCAGGGGATAGCCGATCTCGCCGTCATCCCGGTCGAGAACCTGATCGCCGGCCCGGTCCACGCCGCCCTCGACGCCCTCGCGGCGGCCCCGGAGCTCGAGCAGATCGGCGAGCACCTGCTTCCGGTGCGCCATGCGCTGCTCGGCCTCCCCGGTGCGACCATCGGCGACATCCGCGAGGCGCTCAGCCACGAGATGGCTCTCAAGCAGTGCCGGCGCTTCTTCGCCGAGCATCCGGAGATCAAGGCCGTCGAGGCGCACGATACCGCGGGCGCCGCGCGTCTCGTCGGCATCCGCCGCGATGCCTCCGTCGCCGCGATCGCCGGCGCATGGGCGGCCGAGCGCTACGGCCTGGTCGTGATCCAGGACGGGCTCCAGGACCACGCCGAAAACTTCACGCGGTTCGTCCTGGTGATGCGCCGGCCGCGCTGACCGCGCGATGCGCTGAGCGCATCGCGCACAGCGTCACGTCTTGAGAGCGCTCGCCACCACGACCGTCACGTTGTCCCGCCCACCCGCGGCGAGCGCGCGGTCGACGAGCTCGCGGCACGCTCCCTCGGCGTTCGACGCGTCGACCAGCACGTCGGCGATCTGCCGCTCCGTCACGTGCTTCGTGAGTCCGTCGGTGCACAACACCAGCGCGTCCCCCTGCTCGAGCGTTATCGCGCTCACCGCCGGCGTCATGTCCTGCGCTCCCACGGCGCTCGACAGCACGTTGTTGAAGCCCTGCTGCTCGACCTGCTTCTCGGTCATCTTGTACTCGTCCATCAGGAACGCGCCCATCGTCTGGTCGCGCGTGAGCCGCTTGAGCGTGGAGCCACGCAGGTGATAGGCGCGGCTGTCCCCCACGTGCACCACGAACGCCTGCGGCCACACCACGAGCGCGATCGTCAGCGTCGTCGACGGTCCGCCCTGCGAGATCCCGAACGTCGAGCGCAGCTTCTCGTGCGCCCGCTGCACCGCCTTGTTCAGCGGATCGAGGAACGCGTGCTCCTGACCCCCGGTCACGGCGTGGTAGCTGCCGACGGTCTCGCTCATGTACTCGACGATCGTCTGGATCGTGAGCCCGCTGGCCAGACGTCCGCCGTCCAACCCGCCGACACCGTCGGCCACGGCGTACAGATACGCCTTCGGGCCGCAGAGCGGGTCGAGCACCTTGCGATCCTCGAGGTTCGTCTGGCGCACCTCGAGCGATCGCTGCAAGGACGCGATCACGAAGTGATCCTCGTTCCCCTCGCGCACCATCCCCACGTGCGACAGCCCGTAGCTCTCCAGCCGTCGGCGCTGATCGTCCGTCGTCGCGCCGAGGGGGAAGTTGCCGGAGGTGTAGATCGCCTGGCGGGGCGGCCGCGCATCCGCGACGGGCGGTGGAACCGGTCGAGCCGGTTCGACTTCGCCGGTGGCTTTCTTCCACATGTCCCCGATCTTTCCCATGCCGACCTCCCGCCGAGCGGTGGGCGCGCCGATTGACGTCGATTCTACCGTCGCGAAGCTACCGCGCGCGAGCGCCAGCCGATATGGCCGGCACTCGCACGGAGGTAGCAACAGTCGGGCCCGTCAGTGGGATCAGCCCTGGCCCGGCTCTGTGTCGGTCGGGTGCCGTGACTCGACGTCGTGGCTCGTCGCGGCATCCCGCGCTTGGGAACCAGCGATTCCGCGCTCACTCCGCACGACGGCCGCGAGGATCCCGAGCCCACCCGCCGAGACGACGCCCGCCGCGGCCCACGCCGCGGCTCCGATGCAGAAGGGACACATCGCCAGCGCGCCTCAGGACTCGTAGCGGTCGTGAAGCCGCGCCCACGGCTGCACGTCACGGCCGTCCTGCCGGCCGAGCGGGGTGAAGTCGAGGTAGCCGAAGACGTTGCTCTCGTGCTCCGTGCCGCGCGCGTAGGCCGAGTACGTGTGATACACGTCCTCTCCGTCGCGCAGAAAGACGCTCACCCCTGGCAGGTCGCCCGCGTACGACGCGATCGTCCCGCCCATCTCCCGGACGTCGCGGAAGTTGTACGTCGTCGCGCCACGGCTCGGATCCAGCGTGACGTGGAAGTCGAAGTTGAAATCGGTCCCCGCCGACGACACGATCGGGATCGTCCATCCCATGCGCGCGCGGAATGCCTCCAACTGCTCGAGCGGCGCGCGCGACACGAAGGCGAGCGTGGTGTTCGCCGCGTTGAGATGCACGAGGTTTCCCACCGTGTCGACGAGCATGGAGCATCCCGGGCACCCCTCGCCCGCGCGGTCGATCCACATGAAATGGTGGATGACCAGCTGCTGCCGCCCCTCGAACAGGTCCACGAGCCGCCGCTCGCCGTTCGACGTCTGAAACCGGTAGTCCTTCTCCACCTTCACCATTGGAAGCCGGCGTCGCTCGGCGTTGAGTGCGTCGCGCATTCGCGTGTGCTCCTTCTCCTTGCGCAGCAGCTCGAGCCGGGCGGCGAGCCATTCGTCACGGGATGCGACAGCGGGAAGCTCGGAGGCGAGGGTCGTCATCGGGGTATCCGTATCGGTGGATGGTGGGCGCTCGTTTACATACCGGTCGGTATGTTATGGACTCGAGGCCGTTCGTCAAGAGCGAGCTTTGACTTTTTGAGCGACAAACGTTACATACCACACGGTACGTCCACTTGGCCCAAACGATGTCACCTCGCGCTGCCCGAACCCCGACGCCCGCCCGCGCAAGGGCTGGGCGCACTCGCGCCCCGGAGGCCACGCGGGAGCGCCTCGTCGCCGCCGCGTTCGAGCAGATCCATCGGTACGGCTATCAGGGTGCGGGGCTCGACGACATCCTCGCGACCGCGGGCGTCACGAAGGGAGCGCTGTATCACCACTTCGCCGACAAGGCCGACCTCGCGTACGCCGTCATCGACGAGGTGATCCGCGCGCTCACCCTGAAGCGCTGGACCGGCCCGCTCGCGAGCTACGACGGCGATCCCATCTCCGGCATCAGGCTCGTGCTCGACGTCGTCGCGGCGGAGTTCTGCGATGAGCGCTTCGGGGACAAGGTCGAGCTGGGATGTCCGCTCAACAACATCGCGCAGGAGATGTCACCGCTCGACGAACGCTTCCGCCGTCGCGTCGCCGTCGTCTTCGAGACCTGGATCGAGGCGTTCGCCCAGGCGCTCGAGCGCGGGCGCACCGACGGCACCCTTCGTCGCGACGTCGACGCGCGCAAGGTCGCGACCTTCATCGTGTCGTCCATCGAGGGCAGCTTCGGGCTCGCGAAGAATGCCAAGAGCGCGCCCCTGCTGCGCGAGAACTTCGAGGTGCTGACGGAGTTCCTCGAGACGTTGCGCGCTCGGCGCGCAGTCGACACGAAGCGCTGAACGGTCGGCGGTCTCGATGAACGATCGACGGCCGGGCTCGGAAAGCGCTGCTGCGCCCCGAGCCCGGCCGTCAACCATCTCACGATCTCACCTTCTCACCAACCAACCAACCGTCGTCAAGGCACCAACCCCGTCGGCTTCGCCGGTGCCCCGTCCCAGTCCACCTGCGGCGACGGATAGAAGTTGAGGCCGAGCAGTCGCCAGCGAGCGGCGTGGCCGGCGATCCGCTGGCGGAATCCGTCCCACTGTCGCTGCTCCGGCTGCGACCACCCCAGCTCCGCGAGCGCCGGCAGCCGCGGGAGCGTGAGGTAGAGCGCCGAGCCGAGGTTGTGAACCGTCTCGCTCCAGAGCGCTCCCTCGACGCCGAGGATCTGCTGCTCCTTCACGCCCTTCAGGTACGTCAACGGCTCCCACTCGTACGCCGTCCTCAGCTCGACGATCGCTGCCCAGGTCAGCCCCAGCTCGGTGTTGGGCGTGTACTTCATGTCGAGGTACGCCTTCGTCGCCGGCGACATCACGAGCTTCGCCCCCTGCAGCACGGCGGGCGGCACCGTGTCGCTCTTCCACTGCTGCGCGATGCTCGTCGGCCGGAGCCGCGCCTTCCCGATCTCTTCCCACCCGACCATCGTCTTGCCGTGCTTGTACACGATGTCCTGCACGCGCTCGACGAACTTGATGTACTGCGGGTCCTTGAGGACGTGCACTTCGTCGCCGCCCATGTGGAAGTACGGGCCCGGCGTAATTCCCGCGATCTCGCGCACGACGTCGTCGACGAACGCGTACACGTTCTCGCTGTCGGGACAGAACGTGCTCCAGCCCACCTCCGTGCCCGTGTACGTGCCGGGCACGCGCGCGGCGGCGGTGCTCGCCGGCATCGGGCGGCTGCAGCTGAGCTCAGGGTAGGCGCTGATCGCCGCGTTGGTGTGCCCCGGCATGTCGATCTCGGGCACGATCGTGATGTAGCGCTCCGCGGCGTAGCGCACGATGTCCGCGTAGTCGGCTTTCGTGTAGAACCCTCCCGGTCCGCCGCCGACCTCCGTGCTCCCGCCCACTTCGGTGAGCTTCGGCCGCGAATCGATCTGGATGCGCCAGCCCTGATCGTCGCCCAGGTGCAGGTGGAAGATGTTCAGCTTGTACATCGCGAGCACGTCGATGTACTGCTTCACCTCGTCGACCGAGAAGAAGTGCCGCGCCACGTCGAGCATCGTGCCGCGCCACGCGAATCGCGGCCGGTCGGTGATCTGACCCGCCGGCACCGTCCACGCCTGCGCCGCGCGTCGTCCGAAGTTCAGCTCCGACTCGATCGCCGCGGGCAGCAGCTGTCGCAGCGTCTGCATGCCGTGGAACACGCCGGCCGGCGTCGCCGCGATGATCCGCACCGAGTCGGCCGACACCGTCAGCTCGTAGCCTTCACTCCCGAGCGACGCGGCCCCGCCGAGCCGCAGCACGATCGCACCCTGCGGCGCCGCACCGTTGCTCGTCGTCACCGGAACCGGCAGCCCGGTCGGCACGCGCAGCAGCATCGCCAGCATGTCGGCCGTGCGTGCCACCTCGGCGTTTCCCGACGGCGCGACGATGCTCGTCGACGCGCCGAGCATGAACGGCGCGCCGCTTCCCGGCGTCACGGAGAGCGGTATCGGCACGATGCGGTGCGCCGCGAGCGACGTCGGCGCCACGAACATCGGCGGGCGCTGCGCCTGCGCTGCCGGCGCGGCGGGCGCCGGCGTCGGCGCTGTCGTGGTAGTCGTGGGGCGACAGGCGGCCAGCGCGCACGAGAGCGCGATACCGCCGTGGACGAGTGCGTTGGAGCGAAAGCGAATCATCATTCGTGACGGCGCTCGGTGGCGGCCGTGGTTGGGGGCGAACAAAAATTGTCGCCCGGCACCGAGCGCGGGAAGGCGGCAGGCGCAGACTCTCGGCGCCGCGCTTCACTCATGGTTCCAGTTTCTTCTCGAGCGCCTCGAACTGCAGGTCGTCGCGCTGCGGAAGTCCGAACCGATCGATGCCGTAGGGGAAGGGCAGGAGCTCACCCGTGCGCGTGTAGCCGCGGCGCTCGTACCACTCGATGAGCGTCTCGCGCACGGTGATCACCGTCATGCGCATCCGTCGCGCGCCGCGCGACGCCGCGTAGCGCTCCGCCTCGTCCAGCATGCTGCGTCCGAGCCCACGTGCCTGCAGGTCCGGCCGTATCGTGAGCATGCCGAGATACCACACGTCGGCGCTTTTCGGCTCCAGCCACACGCTGCCCAGCAGCGTGCCGTCGGGCTCGTCGCGCATCGTCAGGAGCAGCGCGCCCGGTCGCGACGCCAGATCGGCCCGCAAGGACTCCGGATCCGTCCGCTGACCGCCGACCAGATCCGCCTCCGTCGTCCACCCCGCGCGCGAGGATTCCCCGCGAAAGGCGGAGTTCACCAGCGCGGCGATGGGCTCCAGGTCGGACTCTTGGGCGATCGATACGTACATGGCACTCTCGCGAACGGTTCGGGTCGCGCGCCGCCGAGCGGCGCCCCTTGTACGCTAGCGCACTCCTGTCACCCTGGCATGTACCCGTGCCATCCGCGCATATTCAGTGTTCCGCTGCATCCCGCCGAACTGGAAGATGACCGAGACCTCCGCCGCTACCCTCAAGCGCACTCCCCTCCACGAGATCCACGTCGCACTCGGCGGCAAGATCGTCCCCTTCGCCGGCTACGAGATGCCGGTCCAGTATGCCGCCGGGATCACCGCGGAGCATCGGGCCGTCAGGGAGGGGTGCGGGATCTTCGACGTCTCGCACATGGGTGAGTTCTGGATCACCGGCGATCGCGCCGTGGACTTCGTGAACCACGTGACGACGAACGACGTCGCCGCGCTGGCCGTCGGCCAGGTGCACTACTCCACGATCCTCAACGACCGCGGAACGATCGAGGACGACTGCCTGGTCTATCGCTTCGCCGACCGGATCATGATGGTCGTCAACGCGAGCAACGCCGCGAAGGACTTCGCGCACATCGCGCCGCATGCGTCGCGATTCGGCGTCACCCTCACGGACGCGAGCGACGACACGGCGCTCCTCGCCGTGCAGGGACCGAAGGCGGCCGAGATCCTCCAGCCGCTCACCTCGATCGATCTTGGCGCGATCCGCTACTACCACTTCACCGAAGGGGCGGTGGCCGGCCACGACGCGATCGTCAGTCGCACCGGCTACACCGGCGAGGACGGCTTCGAGCTGTACGTGCCGAACGACACCGCCGTCCCGCTCTGGAACGCGCTCGTGAACACCGGTCGCATCACACCGTGTGGGCTCGGCGCCCGCGACACGTTGCGCCTCGAGATGGGAATGGCGCTCTACGGCAACGACATCGACGACACGACGACGCCCCTCGAGGCGAACCTCGCGTGGCTCGTGAAGCTCGAGAAAGGCGACTTCGTCGGACGGGACGCGCTCGTCGCGCAGAAGGAGCGCGGGCTGACGCGGAAGCTCGTCGGCTTCACGATGGCCGAGCGCAACTTCCCGCGGCACGGCTATCCCGTCTTCCACGACGGCCAGCCGAGCGGCGTGGTGTGCAGCGGAACCATCAGCCCCACGCTCGGGATTCCCATCGGCACGTGCTACCTCCCCCTCGCCGGCACGAAGCCCGGCACCACGTTCGAGATCGAGATCCGCGGCAAGCGTGTCCCCGCCACGGTCACGAGACCACCCTTCTACAAGCACGCGTCCCATCTCTGATCGGGCAGACGCGCGAGGAACGGCCATGCGGGTGGCGGTGCTGACGATCTCGGATGCGACCTCGCGAGGCGAGCGCGCCGACGACTCGGGCGACGCGATCGTGGAGTGGATCGAGGCGATCGACGCGAACCTCACCGCGCGCGCCGTCGTCAGCGACGACGTCGTCCCCATCGTGCGCCAGCTTCTCGCCTGGTGCGACGGCGGGATGGCCGATGTGGTGCTCACCACTGGCGGCACGGGACTCAGCCCGCGCGACGTCACCCCCGCCGCGACGCGCGCCGTGATCGAGCGCGAGGCCGTCGGCATCGCCGAGCGGCTGCGCACCGTCACCGGCGCCGCGTTCCCGCGCGCGTCACTCAGCAATGGTGTCGCCGGCGTCAGGCATCGCACGCTCATCGTCAACCTCCCTGGCTCCACGCGAGGCGTGCGCGACATGCTCGCGGCGCTCGAGCCGGTCGTCGAGCATGCCGTCGACATCGTGCGCGGCGCCCCGACCGACCACTCGGCGGGAGCGGCACGATGAAGGTCCTCATCACCCTGCACGACGTCGAGCCGGCGGTTCGCCTCAACGCGCGGCTCGAGGGGGAGGGGATCGAGACGGTGCTCGTCAGCCCGCTCGACGACATCCGCGCCGAGATCAAGCGCGCGAAGCCGGGGCTCATCTTCATCACGGGCGATCTCACCGATCCGGCGAACATCGGCCTGCTGCGCGAGCAGCTCTGGTCGGGCACCCCCGTCGCCGGGCTCGATGGCGACGATCCCGAGCAGCAGGAGCGATTCCGCGCGCTCGGCTTCGTCGACCTCTTCCCGAAGCCGATCAACGTCGACGACGTGGCCGGGAGCCTCCGCCGACTGATGGAGCGCCATGCGCTTCAGGAGGCGACGGGACTGATCGGCGAGAGCGAGCCGCTGCGCGAGGTGATGGTCAAGGTCGAGCAGATGGCGCCCGTGTCGAGCACGGTGCTCATCGAGGGCGAGAGCGGGACGGGGAAGGAGCTCGTCGCGCGTGCGCTTCGCGCCCTCAGCCCCCGGCGCAACCGGCCGTTCATCGCCGTGAACGTCGGTGCGCTGCCGGAGACGCTGCTCGAGAGTGAGTTGTTCGGCCACGAGAAGGGCGCGTTCACCGGCGCGGCCGAGCGGCGGCTCGGGCGGTTCGAGCTGGCCGACGGCGGAACCCTCTTCCTCGACGAGATCGGAGAGATCCCGCCGGCGACGCAGGTCAAGCTCCTGCGCGTGCTCGAGGAGCGCGAGTTCACGCGCGTCGGCGGCTCGGCGTCGATCTCGGTCGACGTGCGCGTCATCGCGGCCACCAACCGGCCGCTGCGCGAGCACGTGGAGGAGGGGAGCTTCCGGACGGATCTCTACTACCGCCTCAACGTCCTGAGCATCTATCTCCCGCCGCTGCGGGAGCGGCGGAGCGACATCCCGATCCTCGTGCGGCGGTTCATCCGCGACCTCTCCGCGCAGCACGACCGTCCCTTTCCGGGGCTCTCGGCCGAGGCGATGAGCATGCTCGTCGAGTATTCGTGGCCGGGGAACGTGCGGGAGCTGCGGAACCTCGTCGAGAGCATGGTCGTGCTGTCGCACGGCCGGGAGATCGGCCCCGAAGATCTGCCGCGGCAGATTCGGGAGGGCGGAAACGCGCGTTTCCTTCCCGTACGCACCGGCCCCGTGGTGCGAGGCGCCGAGGGGACCGACGGGAGGGAGCTGGAGTTCATCCTCCGCAGCCTCCTCGAGCTCAAGCTGCAGGTGGAGGATCTGCGCCGCCGGATCGACGACGGGCCGCCGCATCTCGGGGGAACACCGCCACGCGGCGCGTTCATCGGGGAGGTGCGCGCGCCCGGGCGCTTCGTCGATTCGGGGACACCTCCTGTGGCCGGAATCGGCCCTCGTGACGAAACACCCCCGCCGAACGTCGTTACCGTAGCGCCCGGAACCAAGATGACCGAGGTTGAGCGCGCCGTCATCGAGGCTGCGCTGAAGGAAACCCGGGGAAACAGGAGACGGGCCGCCGAGCTCCTGGGGATCGGAGAGCGGACGCTTTACCGGAAGATCAAGGAGTACCGACTGCCGGAATTGGAGTTCTCGCTTGACTGAAAATCCGGCAAGTGTAATATTGGCAACCACCTACCCTTAGCGGGCCGATGAAGGCCCGCGACCGCGCCCCGAAGTGAGCGGGCGCCCCGCTCGGCAGTACCCCTCCCGCAGTGCCCGCCCAAGCAGGACCCCCGCCCCGTGAACCCCAGCCAGAGCTGATGGTGCCGGCGAAGCCATTTGGCGCCCCACCGCTGTCCCCGCCGCGTCCGATGGACGCGATCTCGCCCATTGCCGGCACTCTGCTGCCGATCGATCGGGCCGAGGAATTGTTGCAGACGCTGCCCGGCGTTTTGAACGTGCGCATCGTCAGCAGCTCGAACGGGGAAGTGAGCGAGGTGCACATCCTCACGACGACCGAGGTGAGCCCGAAGCAGACCGTGCGCAACGTGGAGAGCGCACTGCTCGCGCACCTGGGCATGCGAGTGAGCCACAAGAAGATCAGCGTGGCGACGAGCGAGGGTCCGGCAGCGGAAGCGTTTCGCGCGGCGCGCATGGCGACACCGGCGATCGGCACACCGACGCTGACGACACCGTCGACGGGGATGGCCGCGATCGCGGACGAGGGTCCAGCGACCGCGCAGAGCGCGCGTCGCCGGCTCTACTTCGAGGACGTCGAAGTCCGCCGCTCGCGCACGAGCGGGATGATGTGTCGCGTCACGCTGCGCCGCGGTGAAGAGATCTTCATCGGCGAGGCCGAGGGCGTGGAGAGCGACCGCCTGCGCACGGAGACGGCCGCGCGTGCCGCGGTCGCCGCGGTGGCGAAAGCCGGCATCGAGGGACGGTCGCTGGCGTTCGAAGGCGCGCGTCTGATCGGTGCATTCGACCGCGAGTTCGTGTTCGTCGCGCTGACGACGCGCGTCGGGCGCGACACGACGCTGTTGACGGGAACGGCGCAAGTAAAGGACGGCATCGAGACGGCGACGGTGCTCGCCGTTCTGGATGCGACCAATCGGTGGATGGAGTACTGAGCTAACGGAGAATCGATCGGCCCTATTGTCGGAGCGGACAAGAGCGAAGCGGAACTGACATCATAGCGGAGCCAACTCCTTGGACTGGCGTGGG
>Ga0070669_100002862_pt1 | contig 12461 bp, 13 predicted proteins | sample KBSS53metaG_FD_64680 | JGI IMG/M metagenome (GOLD analysis project Ga0070669, IMG submission 64680) | Switchgrass rhizosphere microbial communities from Kellogg Biological Station, Michigan, USA - KBS S5-3 metaG | ecosystem: Host-associated > Plants > Roots > Rhizosphere > Soil ... | reverse complement strand
GACGAGCTGCGGCTCGACCTCGACCCGCAGCCGGGCACCGACTTCGACGACGCTGTACGCGTCGCCGGACAGGCGCGCACGCTGTTGGAAGAGCTCGGCTATGCCGGCTTCCCGAAGACGTCCGGCGGCCGCGGCGTGCACATCTACGTCCGCATCGAGCCGCGCTGGTCGTTCACCGACGTGCGCCACGCCGCGATCGCGTTCGGACGCGAGCTGGAGCGGCGCCTGCCCGGCGAGGTGACGACGAAGTGGTGGAAGGAGGAGCGCGGCGCGCGCATCTTCGTCGACTACAACCAGAACGCCCGCGACCGCACGATCGCCTCCGCCTACAGCGTGCGTCCCAAGCCGGGCGCGCCCGTCTCCGCGCCGGTGGGCTGGGACGAGCTGGCGGAGATCCAGCCCGAGGACTTCACGGTCGCGACGATGCCGGCGCGCTTCGCCGAGGTCGGCGACCGCCACGCCGCGATCGACGACGTCGCGCACTCGCTGCAACCGCTGCTCGACCTCTACGAGGCGGGCGGCGAAGGCGACATGCCGTATCCGCCCGACTATCCGAAGATGCCGGGCGAGCCTAAGCGCGTGCAGCCCTCGCGCGACCGCGACCGACCGCGCTAGGCGCGACGACGTCGAGGTCCTCGCCGGCGACCTCGTCGGCGCGCAGCGGCTCGAAGCGATAGCCGACGCCGAAGTGCGTGTGGATGTAGCGCCAAGCGGGCGAGCCGCGCTCGAGCTTCGAACGCAGCTTGCGCACGAAGACGTCGACAGAGCGGTCGCCGCGTGCCATCGCCCAGCCCCAGACGTGCTGGTAGATCGCCTCGCGCTCGAGCACTCGGCCCGCATGCGCGGCGAGCAGGCAGAGCATCTCGAACTCCCGCCGGGTCAGGTTGAGGCTCTGCTCGCCGATGTACGCCTGGAAGCGGTCCCGCCGGATCTCCAGCCCCCCCGTGTCGATGCCCGGCAGCGCCTCCTCGCCGGCGCCGGCGATCCGCATGCGGCGGATGCTCGCCTCGATCCGCGCGATCAGCTCCTCGGGATGGCACGGCTTCGCGAGCCAGTCGTCGGCGCCGAGCCGCAGCGCCCGCACGCGCTGCGCGACGCTCGAGCGGCCGCTGCAGACGATCAGCGGGAGCGACGGCAGCGCCGCGCGCACGCGCCGCAGGTACTCCCAGCCGCCGTCGCCGAGCAGCGCCAGGTCGATGACGAGCGCGCCGAGCCGCATCGCGACGAGCTCCTCGGCCGACGGCGGCCACGGCAGCACCCGCTGCTCCCATCCGTGCGCCCGCACGCGCTTGCCGAGCACCTGGAGGAAGCCGCTGTCGCGATCGACGATCGCGAGACGGATCGGATCCCCCTGCCTTGCCATCCCAGAGCGCATTCTACGGTGCGGTGGCAACCTCGACGAGGGCGTCCCGCTCCGCGGTGAGGGCCGCGAGGGACGTGCGCATCGCGTCGCGCAGGCGGACGTTGAGCGGGCGCCACTCGAGCGGGCGGCCGACGAGCTGGTCGATCTGGATCGTCCCCCAGTCGACGTAGTCGCTCGGCACCGCGATCGTGTGGCGCAGCCGCTGCATCGTCGGCGCCGAGCTCGTGCCCCAGGCGAGCCACGGCTCGGGCGCGACGAACCCGGTGACGAGGTCCAGCTCCTCGGAGGTCAGCTCGGCGACCAGGCAGCGGTCGTCGTTCCAGGGCCAGAAGCGCCCGAGGTCGGCCTCCGTGACCGGACCGGCCGGCCACTCGTACATCATGCCCTCGATCGCGGGCTGGTGCATGCCGACGACGGGCACGACCGCAGCGCTCGCGCCGGTCGCCTTGCGCAGCGCGTCCGCCGCGAAGTGCGCAAGCGAGATGTCGCTGGCGAAGTCGATCGTGAGCGGCTCGCGGAGCTCGCCCACGACCTCCGCCGCCGCGTCCTCGATCGCGGCGCGGCCCGATCCGCGCCATGCGCGCGCGCCCGCGGCGGCGACCATGACGAGCTCGACGTCGCGCCGGTCGGAACTCAGGTCGAGGTCGATCACGCCGACCTCCGCCCCGAACGCCCACGGCTGCGCGTACGGGACGCCGTCGACCACGCCGGCCCAGCGCCCGAGCGTGTGGCCGAGCACGATCGCGTCGACGCAGCTGCGCCACGGCGCGGTGATCTCGAGCACCGGCGTCGGGTCGGGCAGGTGCGTCCCGTCGGGCGCGACGGACCAGTCGACACCGAAGTGGAAGAGGACCACGACCGCGACCGCCCCCTCGAGTCGCAGCTGCCGCGCGTGCTGGGAGACGATCCGCGTGAGCTCGGTGTCGGCCGCTGGCGCATGCGGGGTGAAGGCGGCGACCTGCGGGTGCGTCAGACCGATGAAGCCCACGGGCCCCGCGTCGCTCTCGAGCAGTGTCGCCGCCGGCACGCCGACATCGACGTTGGCGCACACGACGGGGAAGCCCAGCACGGCGCACTCGTCCTGCACATGGCCGAGCCCGAGGTCGAACTCGTGGTTGCCGAGCGTGGCGACCTCGATGCCGAGCTCATCGACCGCGCGAAAGCCGAGCGCCGCCCCGCTCGTCGCCGACAGCGCCCCGCCGTTGCTGAAGTCGCCAGCGTCCGCCCAGATCGTCGGCTGGCCGTCGCGCAGCTGCTCGACCGTGCGGCGCAGCGCGTCGGCGCCGGGCAGGCGGCCGTAGCTCGTCCGCATCGGCGCGAAGGAGCTGAGGAAGTCGTTCGTGCAGACGATGCGGAGTCTGGAAGGTGTCATGAGGGAGCTCCTGGGTGGGGGACGAGGCGTCGGATGGCTGCGGCGGCGCTGCCGGCGAGCCCGCTGAGGCCGCGCGGGGCGCCGAGGACGACGGCGATCAGCAGGGCGCCGAGCAGCAGTTGCCAGGTGTCCTGCAACTGCTCGCTCAGCTCGTGCTGGCCGAGCTGGATCGCAAGCACGCCGACGAGCGGCGCGAACAGGCTCCCGGGTCCGCCGACGGCGAGCCAGATCAACGCCTGCACCGAGAAGACGACGCCCGCGATGTCCGCCGACATGAAGCCCGCAACGCCGACGTAGAGCGCGCCCGCGAGGCCCGCGAGCGCCGTGCTGGCGGCGAACCCGAGCGCGCGCAGGCGGCGCGTGTCGACGCCGAGCGCGTCGAGCCGGATCGGATCGTCGCCCGCCGCGCGCCAGCGTCGGCCGGCGCGCGAGCGGCGGAAGGCCGCGTACGCGAGATAGATCGCAAGCAGCCAGATCGCGGTGAACCAGTAGACCGCCTTCGGGCCGCCGTCGACGTAGGGCGGGATCCCGGACAGGCCGTTGCTGCCGCCGATCGCCGACAGCTTGAGGAACACCGTCGCGGCGATCACGCCGACGCCGAGCGTGACGAGCGGCGCGTAGATCTCGACCGAGCCGATGCGGAAGATCACGACGCCGACGAGCAGGCCGACGAGCCCGCACAGCAGCACCGGCAGCACGAACGCAAGCAGCGGGACCCCGTGGATCTGTGGCGCGCTGAGCGTGTCGACGAGCGAGTCGAAGCCGGAGCGCCCGCTGCCCTCGCCAAGCAGCGCGTAGTTCGTGCCGGTCGTGTCCGACTGCGGGCCGCGCAGCAGCAGCCCAGCGATGTAGCCGCCGCCAGCAAAGTAGGCGCCGTGGCCGAACGAAATGATGCGGTTCTCGCCCCACAGCAGGTCGAGCGAGAGCGCCAGCACCACGAGCGGGAGCCACTGCGCGATCAGCCCGACGGTGAAGCTGGAGAAGACGGCCGGCACGAGCGCGATCGCGGCGAGCGCGACCAGCGTGGCGAGCGGCAGGCGGAGCTTGTTGTGCATGCGTGCGGTCATCGATCACACCCGGCTGACGACGACGGTCTGACGGCGCATCGCGACGATCGCGAGCGCGAGCGTCCACACGACGACCTGGGCGAGCACGTCGTCGCGCGGGACCGCCACGGCGGAGGTGACGATCCCGACGCCGGCCGCCCACAGCAGCGCGTTGCGGATGCTGCCGAGGCCGGCGAGGATCACGACGAGGAACGCTCCCACGAGGTACGTGACGCCCATGTTCGGATAGACCGAGTTCAGCGGCGCGACGAGGGCACCCGCGAGCCCGGCGAGCGCGGTCCCGAGCGCGAACGCGAGCGCGTTCACGCGCGAGACGTTCGTGCCGAGTGCGCTCGCGACGTCGGCGTCGGCGGTCGCGATGCGGACTTTCAAGCCGGCGCGCGAGCGGCTCAGCCACAGCGCGACGGCGATCCCCGTCACGAGCGCCAGCGCGATCAGCACGAGCCGCCAGACCGGCAGCTGCTCGCCGAAGATCGCGACCGACGACGTGATCGGCAGGTCGACGTAGCGCAGCCCCGGCCCTTCCACGATCAGCACGAGCTGGCGGATCACGATGCCGAGCCCGAACGTGCCAAGCATCGACTTGACCGGATCGCGGTACAGCCAACGAATCAGGCTGCGATCGACGAACAGGCCAATCGCCCCGACGACCAACGGCGTCACGGCAATCGCCGCCCAGGGACCGAGCGGACCGCTCAGGATCGCCATGCTGTACGCACCGAGCATGACGAACTCGCCATGGGCGAGGTTGACCACGCCCATGACTCCGTAGATGACGGTCAGCCCCAGCGCGCTCAGCGCGAGGACGGCCCCCACGCTCAGTCCCTGGGCAACGATCTGCACCAGCACCGCGAACGCCTCCCCCTCAGGTGGTCTCGCGGCGTGGGCAGGTGGGGACCTTCGACGCCGGCACGACGCCCGCCGGGAACGGGTCGGGCTCGCGCGGCGCGAATTGCTCGATCACGTCGTAGAGCGCTCTGTCGTTCGCGCGCCCCAGCGAGACGGTGTGGGTGGTGTGGTGATTGTCCTGCACCGTCACCGTGCCCTCTCCGGGGGCAGTCGCGCTGACGCCCGGGAACGCGTCGAGGATCCCCTGCGGCGTCGCCTCGCCGGCCTTCTCGATCGCGGCCGCGAGCAGGTACGCCGACGTATAGGACGCCTGCATCGGCATGTTCGTCGGCTGGTCCGAGCCGTACTTCGCCTGGTAGCGCTTGATGAACGACGTGTTGTCGGGCGTGTCCGTCGTCATGAAGTACGAGGACGGGAAGTAGTGGCCCTTCGCCGCCGCGCCGCCGACCGCCGCCAGCTCCTGCTCGGTGCAGATGCCGGAGAAGATCGGCGTCGTCTCGGGCGTGAAGCCGGCCGCCTGGTACTGCTTCATGAAGGCGGGGATGCCGGCGCCGACGATCGTGTTCCAGATCAGGTCGGGCTTGGCCGCCTTGATCGCGGACAGCGCCGAGCCGAACTCGGTCTGGTCGAGCGGGAAGAAGCGGTTCTCGATGACCGTCGCGCCTCTGTCCTCGACGAGCTTCTTGACGATCGCGTTGTACGTCTGCGGGCCGACGTAATCCGAGCCGACCATGTAGATCTTCTTGCCGGCGTTTCTGACCATCCAGTACGCCGTGTCGGTCAGGTGCTGAGCGGCGACGAGCGACGTGTAGATGACGTTCGTCGAGCACTCCAGGCCCTCGTAGAAGGTCGGGTAGAGCAGCACGTTGTTGCTCTGCTCGAAGACCGGCAGCACCGCCTTGCGCGAGGCGGAGGCGTAGCAGCCGATCACGGCGGCGACCTTGTCCTGCTCGACGAGCTTGCGCGCCTTCTGCACGACGACGCCGAAGTCGGAGGCGTAGTCCTCGACGACCGGCTCGAGCTTGCGCCCGCCGACGCCCCCTCTTGCGTTGATCTCGTCGATCGCGAGCATCGTCGCGTTCTTCATCGAGGTCTCGGCGATCGACAGGTTGCCGGACAGAGAAAACAGGACGCCGACCTTGATCGCGTCAGTGCTGCCGCCGCCCGCGGCGGCCGTCGTGCTGCTGAGCGTCGACGCGTCCGTCGTTCCGCACGCGGACAGGATGCTGCCGACCGCCGTCGTGCCGAGCGCCGCAGCGCCGGCGCGCTTGAGGACGTCCCGTCGGGTGGGATGCTGGCTGGACATCGCTTTCCTCTTGATTGGGGGTTCGGTTCAGAGCGCGAACACGAGCTCGCGGATCTGCGGGGAGCCAGGGGCGCCCGTGGCGACGATCTCGCCGCCGCGCATCAGTGCGACGTCGTCGCACAACTGGTTGACCACGTCGATTCGCTGCTCGGCGAGCACGAGCGTCAAGCCGCCGGCGCGCAACTGCTCGAGCGCGGCGACGACCTCCTCGACGATGCTGGGCGCAAGCCCCTCGGTCGGCTCGTCGAGCAGCAGGACGGTCGGGCGCCGCAGCAACGCGCGGGCGATCGCCACCTGCTGTTGCTGTCCGCCCGAGAGCACCCCCGCCTGCCGGCGCTCGAGCGGACACAAGCCGGGGAACAGCTCCATCACGTCGAAGCGGGGCCCCTCGGCCGACGGGCTGACCTGCGCGGCGCGCAGGTTCTCCGCCACCGTCAAGTTCGGGAACAGCCGCCGCCCCTGCGGCACGAGCGCGAGCCCGTGCGCGGCGCGGCGGTGGGCGGGCCAGCCGCCGATCTCGGCGCCGAAGCTGCGCACGTGTCCATGCGTCGGCAGCAGGCCCATGACGCCTTCGATCAGGCTCGTCTTGCCGACGCCGTTGCGCCCGACGAGGCCGACGGCACTGCCCGGGGCGAGCCGCAGCCGGGCCGCGCGCACGACCGGCACACCGTCGCGCAGTACGTCGAGCTCGAGCTCCAGCGCGAGCGGGTCCGCGCCGGTGCCGACGCCGTTGACAACCGCGCGATCGGCAAGCTCAAGCGGCATGCGCGCTCGTCCCCAGGTAGGCCGACCGCACGACCGGGTCGTCGGTCACCTCGTCGAAGCTGCCCGTCCGCACAACGCGCCCGTTGTGCATGAACGAGACGCGGTCGGCGATGCGCGCGACGAAGTCGAGGTCGTGCTCGACGACGAGGAACGTCCCGTGCGTCACCGCTTCGAGCGTCTCGGCGAGACGACCGCGCTCGCTGCGCGGCATCCCGGCGGTCGGCTCGTCGAGCACGATCACCGACGGCTGTTGCAGCAGGACCATCTGCAGCTCGACCCACTGGCGCCAGCCGTGGCTGAGCTCCTCGCCCGGGACGTCGCCGACCTCGTCGAGCTGTGCCTGCAACGCCGCCAGGTCGGCGCGCGGTGCGGCCAGCTCGAGCTGCTCGCGCACCGTCAGGCGCGGGAACACGCGCGGGATCTGGAACTTGCGCCCGAGTCCGCGTCGGGCGCGGGCGGACGGCCGTCCGCTCAGCGGGCGGCCGTTCAGCACGACGCTTCCCGCGCGGGCGGCGACATGGCCCGTGATCACGTTCGCCAGCGTCGTCTTGCCGGCGCCGTTCGGTCCGATCAGGACGTGCACTTCTCCCGCCCGCAGGTCGAGCCCGACGTCGTCGAGCACGACGGTCGGCCCGAACGCGACCGAGATGTCGGCGCACGTCAGCGTGCCGCCGTCGCGACGCGGCCGCGGTGCGCGCAGCGGCGGCGCTGCCAGCGCTCCGACGCTCATCGCAGCGCCTCCGCAAGTGTACGAGCGGGCACGGCGCCGATCTCGCTGCGCCTCCATGCGCCCTCGGCGAACGTCCAGCCCTCCTCGGGGAAGGCGAGCAGCCAAGGCTCGGCGCCACGGGCGGCGGGTTCCACCCCGCCGCTGCCGATGCGCGTGCAGCGGACCGTTCCCGCGAACGGGTCGACGTCCACGACCGCCGCCTCGTAGGGCGCTTCGACGAGCGAGCCGACGCACAGCTGCATGACGCTGCCGTGGGCGAGCGCGTCGCGCACGTGCAGGTGCCCGCTCAGCACCACCGTCGGGACGGGTGCGGCGGCGAGCTGGTCGAGCAGCGCCGCGCGCTCCGCGAGCTCACCCGGGAAGGGCAGCTCCGCCGCTGCCAGCCGCTCGGCGTGCGGCACGAGCGGATAGTGGCTCACGACGACCGTCGCGAGGCAGTGGGCGGGGACAGCTCCGACCCCGCGGTCGCGCGCCCAGCGGCCTTCGCGCTCGACGCCGACCGCGCGCAGCGCGACGAACTGTTCGTCCGCGAGCGCGGCGGCGCGCCGCCAGCCGTCGCGCACGACGGCCCGGCGCTGAAGCAGCGGACGGTCGTCCAGCACGTCGTGGTTGCCCTCGACGATTGCAACCGGGATCGGCGAGGTGCGCAGGATGCAGTCGAGCGCCGCCTCGCACGACGCCGCGTCGCCGGCGTGCGTGAGGTCGCCGGCGACGACCAGCAGCTCGCAGCCGGCCGCGGCCAGCGCAGTGACGGTCGCGGCGCAGCGGGCAGCCACCCCGTCGAAGTCGTAGGACGCGTGGAAGCACGCGCGCGCGTCCGGCGCGACGCTCCAGTGCAGGTCCGCGAGCACGCCAAGCTTCACAGCCGGTGCTCCCCGAGCACGTCGGTGTAGTGCTCCAGCGCGTTCGCTGCACGCGACTCGTCGCGATGGGCGACGGCGACGAGCAGCGCATCCAGCAGTGCCAGGTGCGCCAGGCGGCTCGCCATCGCCTCGAGCCGCAGCGCGAGCTCGCGGCTGCCGGCGACGATCACGTGGTCGACCTGCTCCGTCAGCGGCGAGACCGCGAAGCTGGTGATCGCCACGGTCGTGGCGCCGGCCGCCCGCGCCGCGGCCGCAGCCGCGAGCGTCTCGCGGGTGGAGCCCGTGTGGCTGACGATCACGGCCACGTCCTGGGCGCTCAGCAGCCGCGCCTGCACGTGCTGGACGTGGACGTCGGTTGGGGCCTCCGCGAGCACCCCGATCGCGGAGAAGCGGTACGCCGCGTCCTGGCAGAGCGGGGCCGAGGTCCCGACGCCGAAGAACACGACGCGGTGCGCATCCGCGATCGCGCCGACGACCGCCTCGAACGCGTCGGGGTCGACGAGCGCGCCCGCGTCGCGCACGCTTTCGGCGCCGGCGCGGGTGATCTCGACGAGCACGGCCGTGCGCGGGTCGTCCGGCGCGCGCTCCTCCTCAGAGCGGGCCTGTTCGAAGACCGCGAGCTCGTTGGCGAGTGCGAGCTTCAAGTCGTGGAAGCCCTTGAAGCCCATCTTCTGGGCGCAGCGGATGACCGTCGCGCTGGAGGTCGAGGCCAGCTGGCCGACCTCGCTCGCCGACTTGTAAATGACGACGTTGGGCTGCTCGAGCACCACGCGCGCGACGCGCACCTCGGCCGCTTGCAGGCCGGGCAAGTGGGCATAAATGCGCGCCTGTACCTCGCGTGCAGCCCCGAGATCAGTCGGAGGGAGATCGGTCGACATGAGTTGAGTAAGACGGTTTGGCGACTTCCGGTCCGTCGACGCCGACTGTACGATGCGATTCACAGTGACCTCAAGCTTGGTAACCAACAATTCACAGGCCGCCCACACAGAGGTGGGCAAAATCCCGCAAGCAGCGGTTTTCGACTGCGACGGACTGCTCGTTGACTCCCAGCACTGCTGGGAGCGCGCCTATGCACAGGTCGCCGCCGCGCGCGGGCGCTCGCTCGACGACGTCCGGCTCGAACGGCTGCTCGGCGCCTCGGTCGCGATCGCCGCGCGCGTGCTCGGCGACGAACTCGGCGACCCCGTGAGCGAGCGCGAGCTGCGCTCCGCGCTCGCGGCGAGCTTTGCCGCCAACCCGCCCGAGGCGCTGCCCGGTGCGTGCGAGCTGGTCGCCGAGCTGTCCGCACAGATGCCGCTGGGTGTCGCCAGCAACGGTCCGCGCGACGTCCTCGGCGGCGTGCTCGAGCAGCTCGGGATGCGCGCGGCGTTCTCGGCGATCGTGAGCGCCGAGGAGACGGAGCGCGACAAGCCCGAGCCGCACGTGTACCTCGAGGCGTGCCGGCGACTCGGCGTCCCGCCAGCCTGCGCCGTCGCGCTCGAGGACTCGCCGCTCGGTGCGCAGGCGGCGCGCGCCGCCGGCCTCACGCTCGTGCTGGTCGCGCCCGACCCGGACCCCGAGGTCGCTGCCGACCTCGTCGTCCCGCGCCTGGACGACGCGCGGCTGCGCGCGTTGCTCGGTCTCTCAGACCCAGATCGGGTTGCTCCAGGCGCGGCGGCCGTCGGCGTCCACGACGGTCACGCGGCAGAAGCTCCCGCGGAAGTCTGAGAGCGAGAAGCGCGCCTCGCTCGTCAGCGGCTCGCCGAGCTGCCAGCGCCAGCGCCGCCAGCGGCGACTCGGCCCCGTCAGCAGGACGCGCGCGCACGGCGAGCAGCCGACGTGCAGCTCCTCCCCATCGAGCGCCAGCCGCGCGATCGCCGGGCCTTGCGTGGCGTAGTACGCACCCGCCTTGAGGGCCGCGAGCAGCGCATCCGGATCGGGCTTGGGTGCGAACACCTCGACCCAGGCGCCGAAGGCGTCGGGTCCGTCGCGGAAGTGCGCGTCGTCGCCCGCGACGGCGCCGAGCCGGTGCCCGTCCTCGAGCAGCGCGTCGAGGAACGGCGCCGCGATCGCGGTGTCGGGCCGGTAGATCCACGACTGATGCGTGTACACCTCGACGGCGTCGATCGCGTCGAAGCTCGGCAGCTGCGGCGCGACGTCGGGCCGCAAGGCGGTGAGGCCGGGATGCAGCAGGCACACGAACGCCCCGCCGGCACCAGCGCGCGCGATCGCCTCGGCGTGGTCGCCGGCGGGCGGCGCGAAGTCGGGCGGCAGCCCGAGCGCGGCGACCCAGTACGTGTCCGGATCCGACCAGTCGCCGGAGCTGAGCTCCGCGCCGATCAGCGTCGTGAAGCCCTCGCTGCGCCAGGGGCGCGTGTCGGTCACCGGCCAGCCGTAGCGCTCCTCGAAGTGGTCGGTGATCGCGATGAAGTCGTAGCCGGCCTCGCGGTAGACGCGGCACAGCTCGTCCGGCGGGAGGGCGCCATCCGAGCGGTCGGAGTGGCAGTGCAGGTTGCCGCGGAAGGACCGCCCCGCTCCGCGCGTGAGCAGATCACGCATCGACGCGCTCGAGGATCAGGCGCGCCACCGTGGGCGGCGTCGTCGCGCCGTGGTTGTCGACGACCAGGTCCGGCGTGCGCGGGAACTCGGGCGTGAGGTCGTGGCCGACGACCGCCCCGCGCGCCCCCCCGTAGACGCGGCGCTCGCCGGCACGGTCGCGCAACTTCAGCTCAGCCGCCGGGGCGCGCAGCCACACCTCGAAGTAGCCGGGGATATGCTCGCGGTTCCACTCCTGCACCGCGTGGAACAGCGAGACGGTCGAGCAGATCACGAGATGGCCTTGGCGCACGAACTCGCGCGCCAAGCCGCCGTAGAGGTGGGCGAGCTGCAAGCGCTCTTCGCGCGCATAGCCGGTCGGCCACGGCAGCGCCTCGCGCAGGCGATCGCCGTCGAGCAGCACCGGCACGATCCCGCGCTCGCGCAGCAGCGCTCGCAGCTCGCCGGCGACGGAGCTCTTGCCCGTCGAGGAGAGCCCAGTCAGCCAGATCGCCCGCGGCCTCATCGCGCACCGCCCGCGCGCGCGGCCGCGACGAAGCCGTCGAAGACCCGCTGCTGCTCGGCGTCGCGGCCGGCGGTGTCCTCCGGATGCCACTGCACGCCGACGATCCAGCGCCCATCCGCGTCCTCGATCGCCTCGATCAGCCCGTCGTCGCTCCAGCCGGTCTCGACGAGGTCGTCGCCGAGCCGCGCCACGGCCTGCTGGTGGTGCGAGGAGCAGGCGTCCAGCGCAGCTGTCTCGACGGCCCGCGCCAGACGGCTGCCGCACCGCAGGCGGACCGGATGCTCCGTCCAGGCCGTGCTCGTGCCGTGGCCGCCGGCGAGCGCGGGATCGAGCTGCTGCATCAGCGATCCGCCCCGCGCGACATTCAACAGCTGCATGCCGTGGCAGATCGCCAGCACCGGCAGGCCGCGCTCAGTCGCCGCGGCGAGCAGCGCCAGCTCGAACGCGTCGCGCAGCGGGTCGGCCGCATCCTGGCCCGCGCCGGGCTCGCCGTCGTAGAGCTCGGGCGAGACGTCGCCGCCGCCGGTCAGCAGCAGGCCGGCGCACGCCGCCAGCAGCGCACCGGCCGAGCGAGCCCCCTCCCAGCTCGGCTCCAGCACGACGGGGCGGCCGCCAGCCGCCGCGAGCGCCCGCAGGTAGGCGCCGGGCACTGGTCCAAGAGCCGAAAAACGCCGCGCCCCCACCGCGATCCCGATGGAACGATCGTTACCTTGATTCAGCTCCAAATGAATTCCTAGTTACATGATGTGGTTGCTTGACACACATTAACGATCATCGCTAGCCTACCCGGCCGGGAGTCGTTAGCAGGGGACAAGGGGGCAGGTGTTATGAAGTCGTTGTCATGGGATTACACATCCCTGGCGCATACCTACGGCAGGCGTCCGCCGTATGCAGAGAGCGTGATCGACGAGCTCGTCGCGACCGCCGGCGTCACCTCAGGCGACCGCGTCTGCGACCTCGGCGCCGGCACCGGCCACCTGAGCGTGCATCTTCTCAGCCGCGGCCTCGAGGTCGACGCAGTCGAGCCCAACGACGCGATGCGCACGATTGGCCTCGAGCGCCTTGCCGACGCGCCCGTCGAGTGGTTCGACGCGCCCGCCGAGGAC
>Ga0070669_100002858_pt1 | contig 12473 bp, 19 predicted proteins | sample KBSS53metaG_FD_64680 | JGI IMG/M metagenome (GOLD analysis project Ga0070669, IMG submission 64680) | Switchgrass rhizosphere microbial communities from Kellogg Biological Station, Michigan, USA - KBS S5-3 metaG | ecosystem: Host-associated > Plants > Roots > Rhizosphere > Soil ... | reverse complement strand
CATGGATTAGCAATCAAAATCGGATGGGCGAAAGGCTGCCAAATTTATGGCCTTCAAACCTGCAAAAAGCTTTCGATGGCCGATCGCTTTCCTATTCAGCAAAAATTGAGGCGCTGCTTCGTTACCTCATAGCCATATCCTATAGAGCCGGCGACATCATATTGCCTTCGGCAATGGTCGATTCTCAAGACGCCATAGCGGCGCGAATGCCATTGATGCGCTGCACGGAGTGCGTGTCAGATAGTGAGTTTTTCGCGCTCATAGACATATTCAAATACGAAGGCATTTTGATAGGGGATCGAGGGCCAACTCTCTTATCAGTGGAGGGATTTCACCGCTTAGAAGCGCTAGAATTTGGCGGCGCGAATAATGATCAAGCGTTTGTCGCAATGTGGTTTTCTCCGGAAACAGATGCTGCTTACGCTCAAGGCATAGAGCCCGGTCTCGCAGATGTCGGGTATCGAGCCTTCCGAATTGATCGAAAAGAACACAGCAACAAAATTGACGATGAGATAATCGCAGAGATTAAGCAGTCACGATTCGTTGTTGCGGATTTCACGTGCGGCACGGTCGATACCGCTACGGGCTTAACCGCGATTGCAAGGGGCGGGGTTTATTATGAGGCAGGATTTGCCCAAGGTTTGAATATGCCTGTGATATGGACCGTCCGAGAAGACCAAGTCGGCCTAGTCCATTTTGACACACGGCAATTCAATCATATCACCTGGAAAGACCCGGCCGATCTTAGAGATAAAATCAGTCGCCGGGTGAGGGCCGTGCTAGGCACGGCGTTTCCAATTTAGGCAGTGTAGGGGACAACTGTGGGCAATTTCTTTGATGTGTATGGGCCGTTCGACATCGAGCGTGAAGCAGGCATTGTTTTGCGGTCTCAACCTACTTTCTGGGAAAATGTTCGCGAGGCTGACGATGGCCTGGACAAAGCAATTGGCTGTTACATGTTTTGCTTGAGGCATGGTGAAAGCATTACGCCTTGGTATGTCGGGATGACGATAGCCGTCGGGGGCTTTTTCGTCGAGACGTTCACGCAGCATAAGCTAAAGGTTTACAATGACTGTCTCGACTATAAACGAGGCCGCCCGCAAATGTTTTTCTTTCCGCTGATGACCGGCAATAGCGAAGACGTGGGCAGCTTTAGCCAAAATCGGAGCCAAGGCGCTGCGACCATCGGGTGGCTTGAAAAGACGCTCATGGGAATGGCGTTGCAGCGGAATGAAGACTTATGGAATCAGCGCGACACCACACTTCCGCGAAGCGTGACTGTGCGAGGTATCATGGGTGAGGCACGAAAAGGGCGACAATATGGAGAAGTCACCGAAGCTCGGCGCGCACTATTTGGGTAGCGTTGCTTGCTCACATCGGTTCGACATACCCCTTTCGTGTCTTGCACCAAGCGAGCATGTGCCGCAGCTGGTGTATCCTACGGTTGATCGTCCTTCGTTCCGCCTGCGCCGCCGTTTCGCGCTCAGCCTCTAAACGGGCTATTGATTCCTCACACGTCTTCGCGATCGCATAGGGTCCGTTGGGACGAAATGGATCGGCAAGATCGCCGTCTTCATCGCTCATACCAAATCCTTCAGCGATCGCAGCAACGCGTGCGCGGCAGCGCGCTCTGCCCTGGCTTCCACGCTCCAACGACCATGCTTGAATTTCGGATGACGTTCACCGCGCGGCGCGCCGGACTTCTTCGAACCGCCGTGCATTCTACACACCCGCTTTCCGTTTGCGGCTGGTGAGAGGCACGACAGTCCCTGTCTCGTCTTGGCCTGACAACGCGGAGCCTTCCGCAGGGATGCTGGGAGCTTCGATGACGGCTCGCGCTGCGCGGGGTTCTGCTCCAGATCCTTGGGCTCCCCCATGGACGTGATAGTGCACATGATTGTCCTTCCTTACCTTTATCGATTGCCGTGATGTTCCCCTGCCGCGCATCCGCCCAAAGGCATCCACTTGCATGGCGAAGGTCCTGGCCAGTTTACCTGCGACCGCTGCGTCTCGGGGATCGATGTATCTATTTGCCGTGAGTGCCTGGGCCGATACGCGCATTTGCATCAGGTGGACGGCAACCATCTGGGCAGCCAGCGCCGCTTCCATCTGATTTCGCGGGCGGACATTGTTGACGAACGCCAACGCGAAATTAAGCTCGGTCTCGCTCGGCTTCCACTGCCCGTCGTTTACGTCATAGCCGGTCCGACAGAGGCCAGTAAGCTGATCAAGAAATGCCAAGGCTGATGGCATGCCGCGTGCCCCAAAAGCATCGCATATTTGCAGCTCCCATACGGACATGTCGTCGTGCGGCGAGGTATAGACATAACCTTGGACCTCTGACGGCTCCAACATAACCCCTGGCGATTGCGGCCGAGATGCAACCCGCCTCCGCGTGGTTTCCCTGGAAGCCCTCAGATCATCTGACACAGGAGCCGCCGTGCGGTTGCGTTTCCTCCCTCCGGCTGAGATGACATCGACGGATGCCGGATCAATGTCCTCATCTTCGGTAACTCGCATCCGATCGTTATACATAGCGAGGCAGTCCTATCTCGAACCATACTGCCGGTGCGAAGTTCAGCGGCTGACCCCTATGGTCCCGCCATTGGCCGGCCTTGAACATCCCCACCGAAAGACGCCCGCCTTCGGTCTGAACGTAGCAAACCTTGCCTTCGACTGGCTCGCTTTCCGGTGCCGACCTGCGCATAAGATCTAGCTGTCCGAACGGCTGTCCAGCTATGCCGATTTTCATCACATAATGCGCGCCGCTATTGGTGGCCATCAAAGCCTCCCAACATAGCTTCTATCATGATGGTCTTTCCGGAAATTATGGTTGGCAGCGCGGATCGCATGTTATCGCTCGTCAAAACCTGGGCCTCCTGTCGTCATCCCAACCCGGAACCGGGTCGTCTTCGTTTTCGCCGGTAGCGAGGATCATGCCGCCGTGGCGGGTATGAGCGGTGGCGCCGGTGTCGGTGGCCTGCGACACTTCAGATCGCGCCGTAGCAGTGTCTGCTAGACCACCACCCCTTACGGGGGGTGGGTGTAGCGTAGCACCTGCTTGCGACGGTGCCATAGCTTGCGATGCTACACCTTGGCGGGGTGTAGCAGACCGTCCATCAACGACACGGCCAACCTCGACGAATTTCTTCATCTGGCGGTTCTGATCCTTACGTTCGACGACCTTCAGAGCACCCTCCGACACCCAGGTCTTTACCAACGATCTGATCTTTGACTTGTCGGACTTGCTGTCCACATTGAGGCCAAGGACATCTGCGACGGCAACACCCACCCAGTCGCTGGCGCTGTAATGCTCCTTCCACGATCCCGAGGCTACAGCGGCCTGAACACTGGCGAGGTCGCCCACGGTAATATCGTCAAACGGATCCGGCACCTTCCACGGTTCGGCGACGCCTATGCTGTCACCAGCCGCACCATTCATTGGACCGTTACCGAGATCGACGGATGCAATCCGATACCAATCCGCCTTCTCGGCAGGTGCTCGATTGTGCTTGTCGTCTTGGACACTGACATACCGGCGACGTTCATCGGCCGGAATCCCCAGACGCTCAGCCTGGTCCGGCTCCATCCGGTTGATAACGAGAGCCGAACGCGCGGCATTGATAAGTGCGACCGCACCACGAGCCGACATAGCCGTAACTTCGCCAGATCCGGCTTTGCTGGTATGGTGGACCAAGACAATTACGCAGTTCGCGGCCTTAGCGACACGCCCCCATGCCTTCGCAATCTTGTCGATCTTGCTGTTGGCGTTCTCTTCGACTTCGTGGCTGGAAACGAAGGGGTCAACGACAAGCATATCGATATTGCGGGCTGTCAGTTCGGCCGTGAGCGCGTCATATACTGGCTCAAGGAGCTTGAATTGCCCTTGGTCCTCCACCGCCGTGCACAGACCGGCGCCCTCCATGGCGCTATCAACAAACAGCTGACCGTCAATGTCGGCCGGCCTGATCCCGTAATGGAGCGCGGCAGCCTGGATGGACCGGGATAGCTCGTCCATGTCGTCTTCGAGATTCCATATCCATACCTTCTTCCGACCGCCCCACACCTGTTTGCCGAGCAGCGGCTTGCCCACGGCCAACGCGAGAGCTGTGCCGGATAGCAAGGTCGTCTTGCCCACGCCGCCCGGAGCAACGACACAGGCTACCGTGCCACGGAGAAACCACCTGCCATATATCCACGGCCGCTGAGGTATCTTTGACGGCTCGCGCCAGCGATATGGCGTTGCTGCGATACTGGATGCTTTGCCAGCGGCATGTTGGTTCACTTGGCTCACACGGCGAGCGGTCTTTATCGCAGTGACCACTGCCGGATCACCCATATCATTACCGACATCGGCGAAATCAATTGCTGACTCTGTCATGCCACTACCTCTCTGGGCGGGAGGGCAAGACGACCACCAACTGCGGCAGCGGCGGCATTCGCCGCGTCAACACCCACATTGCGTCGGATCTGGGGATGATCCACGAGATGGGCGTCGTCATCGGCGAGAACGACTATATCGGCGTCGGGGAACCGTAGTTTACAGGCCAATGCGGTTGCAGCTAAATTGTTCGCTGAGAATGCTACAGCGACAGCTTCTCTCGTCGCCCGCCTGGCCACCGCACATGTCGCATAGCCTTCGCCAATGCAGATCAAGGCGTTTACCTGACCCAGGACCAAAAACAGCTCGTCCTGGCGCCCGCCCTTAGCGAAACGCTTGGCCCCATCGGGCCATATGGTCTGAAGGTTCCAGAGCACGCCGTCGCTGTCGAACATGGGAACGAGCAAGCGGTTGCCCTCCTGCTTCAGCCCTTCGCCGGTGATGCGCTTTTTCGCCAGATACGGGTGAACGCCGTCTACCGCCGCCGCGCGGTTCCAGCGCTCACGACATCGCTCTGCGGCTTCTATCTGGCCGGCAGCCCTCGCAGCTTCCCGCTCTTCCTTTTGCCGGCGATATTCCGTCGCCCGCTCCCGGCGCTCGGCAGGGGAAAGGGGTTCGAAGCCGTCTGCCTTCCAAGTCTCCCTGATCTGCAAACGGTAATTGCCGAAGGCCCCAGCCGGGCGACCATCAATGTATAGGACCGCCCAGCCATTGCGCTTGCCAGTGCCATCGCCTTCACAAGCGAACCGGATCAAATCCGGCCCAAGGCGATCGGCGATGGGTTCAGCGGGACGCATGCCCGTCGCCTCCATCGCGGAGATGAAGGAAGGGATGATGTCAGCGTTCATGGCTGCCCTCCTTCACAAGCGCCCGCAACAACGGCCGATCCGCTGCGAGCTTGCGGATCAGGCTGGACCAGGCGTCTTCCTGTTCCGGCCGCGTTTCAATGAGCATGACATTATGGCGGAGCAGCACGGCGCTAGATGCGACGCAGGCATAGACAGCCGGCAGCGGCTCGCAGCTCACGACAGCAAAGGCATGACAGTGCCGGATCGCCCGACGCATAGAGGCGAAGTTGAAACCATGCGGCCCAAGGGCGCAGTCAGTGTCATCGCCGATTATGACGATGGCAGGCCGATCACCCGGTAGGCGGAACGGCCGCCTGGACTGGCCCACTGTGAGTAGGCCGCACCCATAATTGCGGACCGCTTCGATAACGGGACGCAGAAATAGGGGCGACGCTTCGAACGCCTCGTCAAGACGGGCGCGCGATGCCGGCGCATGGATGTGGAAGGCGCTATCCATTAGACGCCTCCGACTTCTCAGGCGCAAATTCCGGTAAGACCCACACGGCGGCGCGTCGGCCGGAAGCATTCCTACGGCGTCGGCTGCTATCCGCTATTTCCTTCCGTGCGTGCAGCCCAGAGATGCGAGGGCGGGCGGCGTAATGGTTTGGCAAACCAAGCTTGTCCGCAACCTCATCACTGGTCGCGCCCCACCAGCCGGCATCGCGGATAACGCGAAGAGCGCGACCCTCGATACTGGCGGCGCTTTCCGCCATCGATTCAGCTGCTTGTCGCGCTGTGTTCGGAGATCCCGGGCGAAAGCCGGGAGCATCAGGGTACTGATTATCCATCATGCCCTCCATCAACCAAAGGCGGCAGACCAGCGCGCTCTAGAAGGGACAAAAGCCAGTCTCGCTGGGCAGATGTCAGCGGGGACGAGTCCGCTACCAGTTGACCTAGAAACCCGCCCGCCTTCCGCGTGAGCGGCGCATCGGCATTGAAGAGCGCTAAAGCCGCGTCTCTCGGGACAGTGAAGGGGGCCGTCATTGGCTCACCTCCACTTCATCTACCAGCTTGAAGCCGCGGGTCATACGGATGCCCCCTGCCCAACCGCGTGCATTGCGATAGCTGTCGAAATCTCCGTTGAGATCTTCGCTCTCTAAAGGCGGTTCAATTCGGACGGTAAAGCCGGATCCTGCGGATCTGACAATCACACGATGTTCAACTATGTCATTCATGCGGCGTCTCCCCAGATCATACTGACCAGGAGTTTGGCGCGCCGATTTGACACATTGAATCGATGGACAAGCAGTTGCGCCTGAAGCACCGCTCGGTTATCCTTGATGTCGTCGCCGCCAAGCTGACATATAGCGAGCCGTCCGGTCCTCAGAGCCGGGCGGCTTCGTTCTTTAAGGGCGAACGAGAGCCCTTTGCGTTTTGCCATGTCGGTTCACGCCGCCACACGGTAATCAGGCAAGGACGCGACAAACTCATCCCAAGCTGAGGCTGGCACTATTGTTCGCCGGCCGTATTTCTTGGCTTTCAGATCCCCGCGCTTCATCGCTTCATATATTTCTGAGCGCGAAATTGGACCATTCTTCGCCAGATCGGCGATAGTGTAACCGAGAGATAACCCGGTAGCTGAGGCATTTTGCATGACTTACTCCGTCGTTGTTGACGGACGTATTCAAACATCAGCGGACGAGATGGTCAGGCTACGAACCGATGGAAACCGATGAAAACTGCGTTTTCACCTATCTCATAAGATTATCAAAAACCTTTCGTATCAATGGCTTGATGGTCTGCTCATTAGCATTCTGCAGGGTAACTTCAGGATCATCCAGCACTGCGCGCCGAAATTCCGCAGCAGTTTTGAAACAATGGGGCATCGACGGATCGAGCCTGCCATCATTTGCGAGACGAGCTATGGCGACAGTTACGGCATCCCACATCTCATGATTGCGGGGTGCTCCGCCTGGATTCTTTCCTGGCGTGGCAGGAGATTGGCGGGTTCCTTCCAATGATGAGGTTTCGACAGGAAAATGCTCATTCATGCCTTCCACGTCGAAGGATATACCGGTCAATTTCACCAAGATCTCGCGATCAATATGACGAAACCTAGCAGCATATTTGTTCGCGGAGAAATTTAGGTCCGGCGAAATGGCACCGTCACCGAATACCCAAGGTGGGACATCGGCGTTGTGCTTGATTTCGCTCTCACCGCTATCGGATCGTTCGAAAACCTTTGCGCGAGTGAAGATAAGCCTATGCTTTGCAAAGTCGATTATTTCTGAACCATCAGTTGCCTCGCCCAGACTCGCAGCGACCTGAGCCAACGCCCTATTGGCGCTCATGAACTGACGTAATTCAACGCCTTCATTCGCGTCAGCAAGTTGCTCCTGTTCAGCGATGCTCTGCTGAATTTCTTTTTCTATATCCGACACCAACCCACTCCGCTGGGTTCTCCGCTAAAAGATGGAGGGGCGAAGCTGGCGGAGTGTCAGCCACATAGGGAGCTACCCTTGCCCCTCCCATGCTGACGGTATGACCCGCTGCATGTTCGAGATCATATCTCGTCAAACGGTGATCCGCTTGACGTTAGATTTGGTGACTATGCCCATGCCCGCGACATTGGCGCGGACGGTGTCAGCCATATAGCTGGGCGACAAGTGGGCGTAATGCTTGCGGGTGATCCGTTCGTCCTTATGGCCCAATGCTCCAGCAATCACAGCCATGGGCACGCCGCGTAGGGCGAGGCGTGCGCCATAGGTCCTACGGAGATCATGGAAGGAAGCAGCCGGCGACACCTTGCCTGCCTCACATGCATCATTCATTCGGCGCGTCTGCTGCGCGTCGTTCCACGCCTTACCGTCTGGGCCAGGGAACACCAGGTCGGCGGCATCCTTGCCGTGCATCTGCTGGGTGAACAATTCGACGCCCTCCCCCTCCAGATAGACGACCCGAGGGGTATCGCCCTTGGTTTCCTGCAGCCACACTGTCCCGGCGCTCAAATCGACATCCATGCCCCTTATACGTCGCAACTCGCCATAGCGCGCGCCGGTAAGGAGAGCGCCCTGGACGATCGGCTTAAAGTCTTTCGCTGCCGCATTGACCAGCCGCCTGGATTCATCGTCTGAAAGGTAACGCAGCTTGGCGTGATCAACGCCCTTGAACGGCTTGACCTTTCTCCACGCGGCATCTGAAGCGACATGCCCCTCATTAAAAGCAAGGTTCAAAGCTGCCTTCAATACCGTCATGTCACGGTTGGCGGTCGACTTGCGCTTGCGCACAGCGTCCGGGGTATTGAGCGGCCGATATTGCTGATCCTTCCCGGCCGCCGTCCGAAGCCGCGCGGGAGCCTCCGCTCGATCTGTTAGGAACTTCTTGATCTGCGCGGTCGTCAACTTCGACAGGTGGATATGACCCAACACCGGCCGGATTAGTTTGTCCGCGCGGCGCTTTGTGTTCACCTTGTCTTTGCCAGTGAAGGCATCCAGATAATCATTCAGGGCATCGCCAACTGTGTAATTGGCTGTGACCTTCTCGGCGCCGGTTTTGCCACGCTGCCATTCTCGGGCCTTATCCTGAGCCTGCCGGTAATCCAGCACTAAGACGCCGTCCGCGTCTGCATGGTCGTCAGCTTCCCCTAAGGTGCCCTTCTCATACCCGCCAGGGCGGCCGGGTGGTCGAAAGCGCACAACCCACTTCGCGACCTGCTTGCCCCTATAATAGCCAAGATGCAGACCTTCGCTCAGCAATGCCCAATACGGCTCCTGCCGGACGGCCAGCCGAAATCGAGCAGCGCGGGTTTCTAAACGATGATCGCGGACAGAGCGTGCCATGCATATTGCCTTCGGTAATGCATCGGTAATATACATACCGGGATACAGGCAGACAACAGACGACACAAATGCTAAAGAATCAACGTAGTTAATGATCCCCTTGCGTCCGGCGGCGTGGCCGTAGCGGCCCTCTCACGGCTGAAACACGGGTTCGATTCCCGTAGGGGTCACCAAACCATTGAAAATGCGTGTTTTCTTCAGGTTCTCTATGGTCTAGCGACCATTTGGAATCTGATCCTTTTGATGTAAATTTACTTATATGTGATTTTTATTTACGTTTTATCGCATTCCTTTGTTCTTTTATGTCTATGTTTAACTTCTAGGCTAAAAAGCGAAATCGCCCTTTGGAAAATATTGTTGTTTTTCAATATTTTGAATGATGATCTGCTCGATTTAGGCGTGATAAATCATCAATATGCATGTGTTGGACTTGCTCGCGTAGCTTACGCGAGGACATTGGAGACACCTGATTTTGTTGAAGCGATCGGGGTGGGACAGTATCGATTGCTGGGCCCGATATGCTCGATGATTCGACGCTTCTGAAGATCGCGCCGATCCTATCGGCGCTAGGCCGGCTGCAGCCTTAGCTCGGGGTGATCCGCGAAGATCTCCATCACGATGTCGAAATAGGTCTTGCCTTGACCGGAAGCCAAGGCCCTGATCTGATCTTCGATTGGCTCACCATTGAACTTGCTCCTTGATGAACGTCGCTGCTCGAAGAACGTACGGGTCACCTCCGGCCCGAGAGCCGCGCGGCTGGCGCCCATGTTGCGCCACAGGATGTCGACTGCTCCCGTATATGCAAGGTGTCCGTCATGAGGACCCCACATATTCTTGCTGGTAAAATGGGTCGATAGGACTCTGCGGCAGCGGAGGATTGGTGATGCAAGATGATGGGGTGGGTGTCGCGGGCGCGGCGGATATGGATGCGCATGGTGCTGAGCACAGGTATCAGCATAGTCGTCAGCACAGTGCGCAAGGATTTGGCGGTGCGCCTAAGCCGCCGCATCGCGTTGAAGTCATCGTTGGGGAGCCGCGGCGCCGACGTTGGTCGGCAGAGGATAAGGCACAGATCACAGCGGAGAGTTTTGCGCCGGGCGCCAATATCTCGGCGGTTGCGCGCCGCTATGGCGTGAGCGCGGGCCTACTGCATTACTGGCGCCGTGGCGCACGTGAAAAGGGCGTTGGCGAGGCGATCACTTTTCACGCGGTACGGGCTGTCGGCACTGAAGACGGGCGGCAGGTTGGCGAGCAAGCGGCAATCGAAATTGACCTGGGCGAAGCGCGGGTTCGTTTGACCGGCCGCGTCGACGGATCGGACCTGACGAGCGTATTGCGGGCCATAAGAGCAAGCGCATGATCGCGATCGGCGAGCATGTGAAAATCCTAGTGGCGTCGGCGCCGATCGACTTCCGCCGGGGGATAAATGGACTGGTTGCGCTCGTGGCCGAAGCGCTGAAGATGGATCCCTATTGCGGCAGCATTTTCGTGTTCAGGTCTAAACGGCGGGACCGACTGAAACTGATCGCATGGGACGGATCAGGCATGATCCTCCTGACGAAATGGCTCGAGAATGGAGGTTTTGCATGGCCAGCGGCGCGCGATGGCGTGGTGCATCTGAGCGGCGCGCAAATGGCCATGCTGCTGGCCGGTCATGAGTGGCTGACGGCACCAGGGTCGGCGGTAAAAAGACCGGTGAAGGCGGGATAAATGTGCCAATTTGTTAGGCTTTTGGCGGGTTTTAGGCTAATGTTGGTCATGTCCAGCGAAGCTGCCAACTTCCCTCGAGATCCCGACATTCTGATCGGACTGTTGCAGGCACGCGATGCTGAAATCGAGAGACTGTCTTGCTTGTTGAAGAGCGCCCAGGCGATGCTGTGGGGCGCGCGCTCGGAAAAAAGCAGCGTCATTCTGGAAGGTCAGGAGGTCCTCGACCTTGGCGATCTGGCCGATGATGTGACGCTGGTGCCGGCCAATGATGCTGACGCAAGGAGCGTCACCGTCCCTGGTGCCAAACGCAAGAAGGCAGTCCGCAATATCGGCGCTCTGCCAAAGCATCTCGTACGGATCGAAGAGGTCATTGAGCCGGCATCAACACAATGCGCCTGTTGCCAGGGCGCGTTGCACAGGATCGGCCAGGATGTTGCCGAAGCGCTGGACAGCGTGCCGGCCATTTTGCGGGTGTTGCGGACGATCCGTCCGAAATATGCCTGCCGTCAGTGCCAGACCGCCCCGGTACAGGCGCCCGCCAAACGGCGGATGTTCGAAGGCGGCATGGCAACGACCAGCCTTATCGCCAATGTCGTTGTCTGGAAGTTCGCTCAGGTCATGTTCCGCTCCACCGGCAGGTCCAGATGCTCAGCGGCCAAGGCATCACCCTTGACCGAAACACCTTGGGCTTGTGGGTTAAACGATCAGCCTGGTGGCTGATGGGATTATACCGACGACAGCTCGAGATCATCCACGGGCATGACCGGATCTTTTGCGATGAGACCCGGATGCCCGTCCAGGAAAAGGGCAGAAAACGCACCAGGATCGGTTGGTTCTGGGCGCATGCGCTCGATGATCGACCATGGAACGGGCCTGCACCACCCGCTGTGGTCTATATCTATGCGAAAAGCCGCGGGAATGCGGCCATCAAGCAGCAACTGACGGGCTATCACGGCACGCTCCAGGTGGATGGCTATGGCGCATATAAAAGCCTGCTCAAGGCCAGCCCCCGTTCGGACATGGGCAATCGGCAGATCAGCTTGGCCTTCTGCATGGCACATGCCCGGCGCAAGTTTACCGATATCTACAAGAAGACCGCCTCGCCAATCGCCCGGAGCATCTTCGAGCAGATAGGGCTCCTCTATGCCGTAGAGGCGCGGATCCGCGGTACCAGTGCGGAACACAGGCTTGAGGTCCGCCGGGCTGAAACGGCGCCATTAATGGCAGCCCTCAAAACCATGCTGGATGACGCGCTACCTCAGCTGTCTGCGAAATCCGCATTGGCTGGCGCGATCAAATATGCGCTGGCGCATTGGTCTGGGCTGAACCTGTTCCTTCACGATGGCCGCTTCGAGATCGACTCCAATACGGTTGAGAGAACAATGCGCGCCATTGCCATCTCGCAGACATTCTGCCCATGTCGGGCGCGACGTCGTCATGTGGTATCGGTGGCATCCGTATTTCGAGCGGACGGTTCGATGCGAGTATACGGAGGATCGGGCAACCGGCAGAGTCGCTCATATCGTCGTGCGCCAAGGCGAGGTGATTGTCGTTCCGGCCTGGATGTTGGATCGCGACGTTTGCGAGGCGTTCAGCTTGGGCAGCCCTCGTGTCATCGTGGGGGCGCTCGCCGATCTCCATAATCTCTTGATCGAAGCCGGCCTTCGACATGCGCTGCTGAGCGGATCTAACGCTCAGGAGGTTATCGATGAAGCTCTTGCCCCCACCGACGCGGCTGCCGGCGCTGCGCCAACT
>Ga0070669_100002857_pt1 | contig 12476 bp, 5 predicted proteins | sample KBSS53metaG_FD_64680 | JGI IMG/M metagenome (GOLD analysis project Ga0070669, IMG submission 64680) | Switchgrass rhizosphere microbial communities from Kellogg Biological Station, Michigan, USA - KBS S5-3 metaG | ecosystem: Host-associated > Plants > Roots > Rhizosphere > Soil ... | reverse complement strand
GTCGCCTGGTGTGTCGGCGCGGCGCCGGAGCTTCCTTCGATGATGCACGACGTTCAGCTGTTGCCGATCGATGCCGCGATGGGCGACCTCAATCCCGGCGAATGCGCGCTGATTGATAGCGGAACTGCCCGGACCTTGAACAGCGAAGGAATATTCGTTCTAGCCTGGTCGACGGAGACAGGGGGGAGCTGATGGCGGAAGCCTTTATTGTCGAGGCGCTGCGCACTGCGGGTGGCAGACGCGGCGGGGCCCTGCGTGAATGGCACCCCGCCGACCTCGGAGCGGCCGTGCTCGACGCATTGGTGGCGCGAAGCGGAGTCGATCCGGCAGCGATCGAGGACGTGATCGTCGGCTGCGTCAGCCAGGTCGGTGAGCAGAGCTTCCATATCGGACGCAATATGGTGATGGCGTCCGACCTCCCCGACACGGTGCCTGCGGTCAGTATTGACCGACAGTGCGGCAGTTCCCAACAGGCCGTGCATTTTGCCGCACAGGCGGTGATGAGCGGAACCCAGGACGTGGTGATCGCTGCGGGGGTCGAAAGCATGACCCGGGTGCCAATGGGGACCCCGGTGATCCTGCCGATGCAGGCTGGGATCGGCATCGGTCCATGGCCGCAGTCGATCAAGGGCCGTTACGGGGTCGAGCAATTCAGCCAGTTCACCGGCGCCGAGATGATGGCGCAAATCTATGGGTTCGGGCGCGAGGAGCTGGACGCCTTCGCTTTGTCGAGCCACCGCAAAGCCGCGGCTGCAACGGAGGGCGGAGCTTTCGAACGTGAAATCGTCATCGTCGACGGGCTCGACAAAGAAGGCAAAACCAGGCGCCACGACCGCGACGAGGGCATTCGCGCCGACGCCAGCCTGGAAAGTTTGGCCGAACTGAAGACAATAAGTCCGCAAGGGATGATTACTGCCGGCAACGCCAGCCAGGTGTGCGACGGCGCATCGGGTTTGCTGGTGATGTCGGAGCGCGCGCTGAAAGAGCATGGCCTGACGCCGCTGGCGCGGATCGACAATTTGACCGTCACTGCCGGCGATCCGGTGATCATGTTGCAGGAGCCGATCCCCGCCACGCGCCGGGCGCTGGAGCGATCGGGCCGCAGGCTCGACGAGATCGATCTCTACGAAGTCAATGAGGCCTTTGCGCCAGTTCCGCTTGCCTGGCTTGGCGAACTCGACGCCGATCCGGACAAGCTCAACGTCAACGGTGGCGCGATCGCGCTTGGGCATCCGCTGGGGGCCAGCGGGACCAAGCTGATGGCGACGCTGGTCCACGGCCTTCGTGCTCGTGGCAAGCGGTTTGGCCTGCAGACGATGTGCGAGGGCGGCGGCATCGCCAATGTGACGATCGTGGAGGCTCTTTAGCCGTTAGTGAAAGTCGCGTGATTTCGGCAGGATGCGGACGTTTCGCGGATGGCCTTGGCGCGGATCCGGCCCGTTTCGCGGCCCGTCGGCAGGCGATGCGGGGAGCCGCATTGCTCCATCGTCGGTTAGCCCTTTGAGCAATTCGCTGCGATCGACCACTCGCCGCGCCATCACATGCATCACTCCTTCCTTGCTGCGCTCGACAACGCCCTCGACCTGCATCAGCCGGGCGGCCATGACCTCGCGGCGGAACCGTTCGAAGTCGCGCGACCACAGCAGCACATTGGTGATCCCGGTTTCGTCCTCCAGCGTGATGAACAGTGCATTGCCCTTGCCCGGCCGCTGCCGGATCAGCACCACCCCGGCGCAACGCACCAGCGTGCCGCTCTTCGCCCTGGCGGTTTCGGCGCAGCTCAGCACTCCTTCCTGGCCGAAGGTCGAACGCAGAAACTGCATCGGATGGCCTTTGAGCGACAGACGGGTGACCTGATAATCGGTCACCACTTCTTCGGGCAGCGGCATTGCCGGCAGATCGGCATCAGGCTCCTCGCCCAGCTCCACCGCCTCCGCATGAGCGAACAGCGGCAGCACGCCCTGCGGAGTCCGCCGCGCCTCCCACAACGCCTCTCGCCGCTGTAGCCCGACCGAGCCGCAGGCATCCGCATCGGCCAGCAAACGCAGCGCCCGTGACGGCAGCCCGGCCCGCTGCGCCAGCTGCTCGATATGGGTGAAGCCTCCGTCCCGCGCTTCGGCCAGCTTATCGGCCCATTCCTTGCGGAAACCGTCGATTTGGCGGAAGCCCAGCCGGATCGCGAGGGAGCCATCTTCGAGCCGCTCGAGCTGATTGTCATGCTCGCTGGCATTGATGTCGGGCCCGAGCACCTCGACGCCATGTTCCTGCGCATCGCGGACCAATTGCGCCGGGGCGTAGAATCCCATCGGTTGGGAGTTCAGCAACGCGCAGGTGAAAACCGCCGGATGGTGGCATTTCAGCCAGGCCGAGACGTAAACCAGCTTGGCGAAACTCTGGGCGTGGCTTTCGGGAAAGCCATAGCTGCCGAAGCCCTTGATCTGGTTGTAGCAGCGTGCCGCGAAATCGCGGGAATAGCCGCGGCTCACCATCCCCTCGACCATCTTGGCTTCGTAACGGTGGATGGTACCGAGGTTACGGAAGGTCGCCATGGCCCGGCGCAGCCCATTGGCCTCGTCCGGGGTGAAACCGGCAGCCACGATCGCGATCTTCATCGCCTGTTCCTGAAACAAAGGAACGCCGAAGGTTCGGCCGAGCACTTCCTGCAGTTCATTCGGCGGATGCGGCGGGCCGGGCGATGGAAGGTCGATCTTCTCCTCCCCGTTGCGGCGGCGAAGATAGGGGTGGACCATGTCGCCCTCGATCGGGCCGGGGCGGACCAGCGCAACTTCAATCACCAGGTCATAGAAACAGCGGGGCTTCAACCTTGGCAGCATATTGATCTGCGCCCGGCTTTCGACCTGGAACACGCCGATGCTGTCGCCCTGGCAAAGCATGTCGTAAACTGCGGGATCCTCGCTGGGCACAGTATCGAGATCCCAGTCGCCGAGCTCGTGCAGTCGCATCAGGTCAAAGCTCTTGCGGATGCAAGTCAGCATTCCGAGCGCCAGCACATCGACCTTCATCAGGCCGAGCGCGTCGATGTCGTCCTTGTCCCATTCGATGAAGGTACGATCCTCCATCGCCCCGTTGTGGATCGGTACAATCTCGTCCAGCCGCCCTTCGGTCAGTACATATCCGCCAACATGCTGCGACAAGTGGCGCGGGGATTTGATCAGCCGGTCGACGATCGTCCGCAGCCGCGCAATATCCGGATTGGCCAGGGCCAGCCCCGCCTCGCCGTAGCGATCGTCCTCAAGATCGTTTTCGTAACTGCCCCAGATGGTGTTGGCGAGCCGCGCCGTGACATCCTCCGACAGGCCCAGCGCTTTGCCTGCCTCGCGGACCGTGCTGCGGGAGCGGTAATGGATGATGGTGGCAGCGATCCCTGCCCGATCCCGGCCGTAGCGGCGGTAGACATATTGCATCACCTCCTCGCGCCGCTCATGCTCGAAATCGACATCGATGTCGGGCGGTTCGCGGCGTTCCTCGGACAGGAAGCGAGTGAACAGCAAATTATTCTCGACCGGGTCGATCGGGGTAATGCCCAGCAAATAGCAGACCAGGCTGTTGGCAGCCGACCCGCGTCCCTGGCAGAGGATCGGCGGGTTCTGCGTCCTCGCGAAATGCACAATGTCATGAACGGTGAGGAAATAGTTGGCATATTTGCATTTGCGGATCAGGCCGAACTCTTCGTCCAGCACCCTCCGCCATTTGAGCGGCAGGCCGTCAGGAGAGCGGCGTCTGGCCTCCTTCATCACCAAATTCTCAAGCCAGCCTTGGGCGGTCCAGCCGTCAGGCACCGGTTCGTGCGGATATTCGTAACGCAGTTCGTCGAGCTTGAAATGAATGCGGGAAAGCAAACTGAGGCTCTCTTCGACAGCCTCCGGACAGTCGCGGAACAGCCGAACCATCTCGCTTGGGCGCTTCAAATGCCGCTCGGCATTGGCAGCGAGCAGCCGCCCGGCGGACTGGATCGTCACGCCTTCACGGATGCAGGTAACGACATCGTGCAGCGGCCGATCCTCGGGCGAAGCGTAAAGCGCGTCGTTGGTGGCGAGCAGCGGCAAGCCGACCCGGTCAGCCAGCCGCCTGAGTTTCGCCAGCCGGCGGCGATCGCTTCCTTGCCGCGGCATGGCCCCTCCCAGCCATATCGCCCCGGGACAAGCCTCGGCCAATCGGCGGAGCAGGAATTCTTGGGCATCGTCGGCCAGGACAATCAGCAACAGGTCTTCGGCATGGGCCAAGAGGTCGGCGAAATGGAGGATGCAATCGCCCTTCTCCGCCCGCAGGTTGCCGACGGTCAGCAGCCGGGTCAGCCGCCCCCACCCATGCCGCGTTGCAGGGTAGGCGATGATGTCCGGGGTCGCATCAGCGAACACCAGCCGGGCGCCGACGACCAGCCTGAAGCCGATTTCCTCCGGCGTCTTATCGGCCTGATCGCAAGCGTCATTGAGCGCGGTCCAGGCGCGCACCACCCCGGCAACGCTGTTGCGGTCGGCGATGCCGATCCCGGCCATGCCCAGCTCCAGTGCCCGGCCAACCATGTCCCCAGGGTGCGAGGCCCCACGCAGGAAAGAGAAGTTGGTCGCGGCGACGAGTTCGGCGAAACTCATGCAAACAGTCCGTGGAGATACCATTTCGGATTGGGTTTTTCGTCGAACAGCCCGTGGCGGAAGACCCAGAAGCGCCGGCCCCGCGCATCCTCGACCCGATAATAGTCGCGGGTCAGGCCGGCATGGTCGACCGCGCCATCCTTGCGCTTCCACCATTCGGACGCGATCCGCTCAGGTCCCTCGAATCGGCGCACCTCATGGAACTTGCGGCGCCAGCGGAAGCGATGCGGCGGACCGTCGGGAACCGAAGCCATGACCTCTATCGGTTGCGGCGGATCGAACAAATGGAGAGGCCTGAGCGGCGGTTCGCCGGGAGCGGAGACCGTCCAGGCCGCAGCGGAGGGAGCGGCCTCCGCGAAGGGCAGCGCCAATTGCATCTGCTCCGGAATATGCGTGTCCTGCGCCACCAATCGGCGCACCCGAGAACGTCCCAAACGGGTGCTCAGCCGGTCGATCAGCTCCGTGACCTGGGCTTCCTTCGCCGCCCCGCCTTCCAGCCTCAGCTGGGTCACAGCCAGCGGTTCGGTCAGCGGCACCGACAGGCGGATGAGGTCAAATCCGAAGCCGGGATCGATCGGGTCACTGAGGCCCTCGATCCGCTCGTTCATCAGCCGGATGACCAGCTCCGGATTGCGGGTCGGCTGACTGGTCTCGATCATCAGCGGCTGGACCAGCCCGTCGCTGCGGAAAAAACAGGCCTCGAACCGCCGCCCGCCTTCATGTCTTTGTTCCAGCAGCCAACCCGCCTCGGCAGCCAGTTCGCCAAGCACGGCAATCGCATATTCGGTGCGTGCAACCGGCTCGGCAAAGCGCCGTTCGGCGAGCACTGGCACAGCCGGAATACGCGGTTCGATGGGTCGAGAGGCTTCGCCCAGCAGCTCGCGCAGCGCCGTTACTGTATGCGCCCCAAACCGCGCCGCAATCCCCGCCATCGGGCGCCTGGCCAATTCGCCGATCGTTTTGAGGCCGGCACGGAGCAGCCCCTGCGTCGCTTCCGGATCCAGCTCGAGTGCCGCAACCGGGAGCTTGCGGATTGCCGTCGCTTCGTCCCTGGCAACAAAGGCCCGATACCGCGCCAGCCCATGTGCTGCCCGAGGCGTATCGGCGAATGCTAGCCTGACCGTCATCTTGAGCGCAGCCATCCGTGCCTCGATATCGGCAGCGAGCCCGGCTTCACCATCGAACAGATGCGCGCAACCGGTGACGTCGAGGATCAGCCCATCGGGTGGATCGAGGGCGACCAAGGGGGTGTAGCGGATGCAGCCGTCCGCCAATCGTTCGATCCACGCCCGGTCGGCAGCCTCGTCATGTTCAACCGCCTCAAGCATCGGCACCCGCGTCCGCGCGTCGGCCAGGGTAATGCCTTGTTCCAGTCCCAGGGATCGCGCCGCCTGATCGACCGCCACCAGGCGCAGCGCGCCCTTCACCTTGCTAGTGAGGGCAAGCGGAATTTCAGGCGCTAAGCCGCCATGGGTCCGCCGCAACCGGTCGGCCGGCAGGAAGGGGAACCACAGCGCCAATATGCGCCGGCTCGCGGAAGATGATTTGATCACGATCCCACTCCAGACGCCAGCGCATGCCGGAAGGCCCGGAGCGCCGGCGCAGCAATTCAATTTCAAACATCGGCGGCCCGGGCGCATCGGCCTCCAGCGGAATCGAAGGCGCCGCGCTGACCGACCAGCGCGTGTCCGCCGCGCTGGGCAGGGGCTCTGCTTCCAGCCGCAGCAGGAACAGGGTCACGCCCGACTTTTCGGCGGCCAGTGCCAATCGGCGGCTGACCGTGAGGTCGAGTTCGGGACATTTCCCCCAGCATTCGACGATCAGTGCCTTGAGACCCGGGCAGCGCGCCGCATCGCTCGCGCTTTTGAGCAACGCCCTGGTATCGGCAGCCTGTCCCAGTACCAGCGCATCCGGGTCCCCGCCCAACTCGATGAGGCCGGGAGCATGAAGCTGGCCCCCACGTCGGCAGGCCTCGTCGCTGCGCAGCCAGAAAATGGGTAAATCCCGTCCAATCATTCTCAGCGCGATCATCGCCGCGAACCCAATTGCACTCGGCTCATCGCCGGGTTCGGCGGCAAACAGCTCATGGACGCGCCCTCGCGCCAAACCGCCGTCCAGCGCCGCGTCGAGCGCCAAGTGACCGGTCGCTACCCGTTTGTTCGCGGACAGCAGCCTGCCACTGGCAATTGAGGCCAGATTCCGCCTGATCACTGCAAGAGAATCAACCGACTCGCGCATCATTTGTTCCTGATATGTTCTCAGGTGCGCTTCGCCTGCCGGAGAGTCAAGCGGATGAATTTACGACGGAAAATTGCCCTCGTCCGGCCAAGCGAGCCCTATGGACAAGGGATTTCGTTTAATTTTGAGACACCGGAACTGATTAGCGGCTGAAGAATTTTCCGAAGCGGGGGGAGCTGTATGCCTGCTCCTCAGAGTGTGGCGAGGTGTGCAGTGAATAAACAAAGCCCGCGATCCGAATTTGGGGTCACCCGCCGGGATCTGATTTCAGCACTCCGAAAATTGCGGCGCGGCGACTTCACCGTCCGCCTGCCCGAGGATGGCTCTGACTCAGATGCCGAAATCGCCATCCTGTTCAACGAAGTGGTCAGCCTCAACCAGCAGCTGACCGAGGAATTCGAGCGCCTGTCGCGGGTCGTCGGCAAGGAAGGCAAGATCGGCCATCGCGCCAAGGTCCGCGGCGCAACCGGCGGCTGGGACAGCAAACTTCGCGCCGTCAACGAGCTGATCGACGACATGGTCCAGCCGACCACCGAGGTGGCCCGTGTCATCGGCTCCGTCGCCAAGGGTGACCTGTCGCAAACCATGTCGGTGGAAATCGATGGCCGCCCGTTACGCGGCGAATTCCTGCGCATCGGCAAAGTGGTCAACACCATGGTCGAGCAGCTTGCGTCGTTCGCGTCCGAAGTGACCCGCGTCGCCCGCGAGGTCGGCACCGAGGGCAAGCTTGGCGGCCAGGCCAATGTGAAGGGTGTTGCCGGCACCTGGAAGGACCTGACCGACAACGTCAACCTGATGGCCGCCAACCTGACCGGCCAGGTCCGCAACATCGCCGAAGTCACCACGGCCGTCGCGCTGGGCGATCTTTCCAAGAAGATCACGGTCGACGTGAAGGGCGAGATCCTCGAGCTCAAGAACACGATCAATACGATGGTCGATCAGCTCAACAGCTTTGCGTCGGAGGTCACGCGCGTTGCTCGCGAGGTCGGCACCGAGGGCAAACTTGGCGGCCAGGCGCGTGTCGAAGGCGTCGCCGGAACTTGGCGCGGCCTGACCGAAAATGTGAACTTCATGGCCGCTAACTTGACCGGCCAGGTCCGCAACATCGCCGAAGTGACGACCGCGGTGGCATCAGGCGACCTTTCCAAGAAAATTACGGTCGACGTGAAGGGCGAGATCCTCGAGCTCAAGAACACCATCAACACGATGGTCGATCAGCTCAACGGCTTCGCCTCCGAAGTCAGCCGCGTCGCCCGCGAAGTCGGCACCGAAGGCAAGCTCGGCGGGCAGGCGCAGGTGCCGGGCGTCGCAGGCACCTGGAAAGATTTGACCGACAACGTCAATTTCATGGCCGCCAACCTTACCGGTCAGGTCCGCAACATCGCCGAAGTAACCACAGCGGTGGCGTCCGGCGACCTCAGCAAGAAAATCACGGTCGACGTGAAGGGGGAGATCCTCGAGCTCAAGAACACCATCAACGTCATGGTCGATCAGCTGAATGGCTTCGCGTCGGAAGTGACCCGCGTGGCCCGCGAGGTCGGCACCGAAGGCAAGCTCGGCGGACAGGCGCAGGTGCCGGGCGTGGCCGGTACATGGGCCGACCTGACCGACAATGTGAATTTGATGGCCGACAATTTGACCGGCCAGGTGCGCAACATCGCCGAAGTGACCACCGCTGTGGCGCGCGGCGACTTGTCGAAGAAGATCACGGTCGACGTGAAGGGCGAGATCCTAGAGCTCAAGGACACCATCAACGTGATGGTCGACCAGCTCAACAGCTTTGCTTCGGAAGTGACCCGCGTGGCGCGCGAAGTCGGCACGGAAGGCCGGCTCGGCGGCCAGGCCCAGGTCGAAGGCGTCGGCGGTACCTGGAAGGATTTGACCGACAATGTGAACGCCATGGCCGGCAACCTGACCGGCCAGGTCCGCAACATCGCCGAAGTGACCACCGCCGTGGCCCGCGGCGACTTGTCGAAAAAGATCACCGTCGAAGTGAAAGGCGAGATCCTCGAGCTCAAGGACACCATCAACGTGATGGTCGACCAGCTCAACAGCTTCGCCAGCGAAGTGACGCGCGTGGCGCGCGAAGTCGGCACCGAGGGCCGGCTCGGCGGCCAGGCCCAGGTCGAGGGCGTCGGCGGCACCTGGAAGGATCTGACCGACAATGTGAACGCCATGGCGGCCAATCTGACCGGCCAGGTCCGCAACATTGCCGAGGTGACCACTGCCGTCGCGTCGGGCGATCTGTCGAAGAAGATCACCGTCGATGTGAAGGGCGAGATTCTCGAGCTCAAGAACACGATCAATACGATGGTCGATCAGCTCAACAGCTTCGCCAGCGAAGTGACTCGCGTCGCGCGCGAAGTCGGCACCGAGGGTAAGCTCGGCGGCCAGGCCCAGGTGCGCGGCGTGGCGGGTACCTGGAAGGACCTCACCGACAACGTCAATCTGATGGCCGACAATTTGACGGGCCAGGTGCGCAACATCGCCGATGTCACCACGGCGGTCGCCCGGGGCGACTTGTCGAAGAAGATCACGGTCGACGTGAAGGGCGAAATCCTGGCGCTAAAGAACACCATCAACACGATGGTCGACCAGCTCAACGGCTTTGCATCGGAAGTGACCCGCGTTGCGCGCGAGGTCGGCACCGAGGGCAAGCTCGGCGGTCAGGCGCAAGTGCCCGGTGTCGGCGGCACCTGGAAGGATTTGACCGACAACGTCAACCTGATGGCGACCAACCTGACCAACCAGGTACGTGGCATCGCCGACGTCGTGACCGCGGTGGCGCAGGGCAATCTCAAGCGAAAACTGACATTCGACGCCAAGGGCGAAATTGCGGCGTTGGCCGAAACCATCAACGGCATGATCGAAACGTTGTCGACGTTCGGCGACCAGGTGACCAACATGGCCCGCGAGGTCGGCGTCGAAGGCCGGCTCGGCGGGCAGGCGCGAGTTCCCGGAGCAGCCGGCTTGTGGCGCGACCTCACCGACAACGTCAACCAGCTGGCGGCCAACCTCACCAACCAGGTCCGGTCGATCGCCGACGTCGCTACCGCAGTGACCAAGGGCGACCTTACCCGGTCAATTGCGGTCGAAGCCTCCGGCGAGATGGCAGCGCTCAAGGACAACATCAATGAGATGATCCTCAACCTGAAAGAGCAGACGCTGAAAAATGCTGAGCAGGACTGGCTCAAGACCAATCTCGCTCGGTTCAGCCGGATGCTGCAGGGCGAGCGCGACCTCGCGACCATTTCCAACCTGATCATGTCGGAGCTCGCGCCTCTGGTGAACGCACAATATGGCGTGTTCTACGTCACCAACCGCGAGGAGGAAGAAACCAGGTTGGACCTGGTCGCCAGCTATGGCGCGGAGAGCCACGATCAGCTGAAGAAGTGTTTCGACCTGCGCGAAGGGCTGATCGGCCAGGCGGCCGCCGACAAGAGACCGCTCCGTCTCAAGGAGGTGCCCGGCGATTTCATCCAGATCGGCTCCGGGCTCGGCAAGGCTGCCCCGGTCAATATCAACATCCTGCCCGCGCTGTTCGAGGATGAGGTCAAAGCGGTGATCGAGCTGGCTTCCTTCGAGGAATTCAACGAGACCCATCACAGTTTCCTCAGTCAGCTGATGGAAACCGTCGGCATCGTGCTCAATACCATTGCCGCGACGATGCGCACCGAGGGCCTGCTGGCTCAGTCACAGCTGTTGACCCAGGAATTGCAGGCGCGCCAGACCGAACTCACGACCAAGCAGGAAGAGCTGCACAACACAAACGAGGAGCTGCAGGAGAAGGCGCAGCTGCTCGAAAATGAGAAACGCCAGGTCGAGGCCAAGAATTTCGAGATCGAAATGGCCCGACGCGCGGTCGAGGAAAAGGCCGAACAGCTGGCCCTCACCTCGAAGTACAAATCCGAGTTCCTGGCCAATATGAGCCACGAATTGCGCACTCCACTCAACTCGTTGCTGATCCTGTCGAAGCTGCTGTCCGACAATCAGCAAGGCAACCTCAACGACAAGCAGATCGAGTTCGCGCGTACCATTCACGGTGCAGGGACCGACCTGCTCAATCTCATCAACGACATTCTGGACCTGTCGAAGATCGAGTCAGGCACCGTCTCGATAGAGGTCGGCGACATGCCGATGGCTGGCCTCAAGCAGCATATGGAACGCACCTTCCGTCAGCTGGCGTCGGAAAAGGGCTTGTCCTTCAATGTCGATTTCGATGAGGCTTTGCCGTCGACCATTCGCACCGATGAGAAGCGGCTCCAGCAGATCGTCCTCAACCTCTTGTCCAACGCGTTCAAGTTCACGGCGCGGGGCGGGGTTACCATGTCGGTGCGGACTGCCACCGAGGGCTGGACCCCCAGCCACCCCATACTCCGGGAAGTCGACCAGGCAATCGAGATTTCGGTCAGCGATACCGGGATCGGTATTCCACAGGATAAGCAGAAGCTGATCTTCGAAGCCTTCCAGCAGGCCGATGGCACAACCAGCCGCAAATATGGCGGCACCGGTCTCGGCCTTTCGATTAGCCGCGAGATTGCCAGGCTGCTGGGCGGCGAGCTTCAGGTCCGTTCCGTTCCCGGCGAAGGTTCGACCTTCACGCTCTATGTGCCGCAGCACTCATTTGGTGGCCCGCTGGCGATACCAGCGACCTTGATGGATGACGCGGTCACCGAAGCGCCGGCGCTGATCAGCTATGCTCCACCCGACGACCGCGACGAGCTCAATGGCAATCCGTTTGTCCTGATCGTGGAAGACGATCCGACCTTTGCCAGCGTGCTCCTGGAGCTGGCCCACGAACAGGGGTTGAAAGGCGTCATCTCGTCGGCTGGCTCAGGTACCGTGGGAATGGTGCGCAAGATTCGCCCCAGTGCGATCACTCTGGACCTGGGACTGTCGGACATCGACGGCTTCGTGTTGCTCGACCTGCTGCGGCACGATCCGGACACATCGGATATCCCGGTGCATGTCATTTCCGGAGCGGAGCAGGCCGAACATGCGCTGACGATCGGCGCTGCCGGAGTAACCGAGAAGCCGGCCGACCGCGACCGGATTGCGACCCTCTTCCGGCAGATCGCCGAATCCGCGAAAACTGCCCGCAAAAAGGCCAAGGCACCGACGCGGCGTGCAGGCAAAAAGCCCAAGCGGGAGGCCATTCCAGAGATCGCCGGCAGCCGCATTCTCATCATCGACGATGACATCCGCAACATTTACTCACTGACCAGCGTCCTTGAGGTACATGGCGTCGAAGTGCTCCACGCTGAACGTGGCGCCGAGGGCATCTCGATCCTGCTAGCAGAGCAGGACATCGACGTCGCCCTGGTCGACATCATGATGCCCGAGATGGACGGCTATGAGACGATGCAGCGCATCCGCTCAACGCCGAGCATTGCCGATGTGCCGCTGGTTGCAGTCACCGCCAAGGCGATGAAGGGCGACCGGCAGAAATGCCTCGATGCCGGCGCTTCCGACTACATCGCAAAGCCAGTCGACATCGACTTGCTACTGGCCCTGATGCGAGTGTGGATAGTGCGCGCCCGAAGCGCCACTGCTGCGCCACGCGCCAAACGCGCGACGAAGGCGGCCTGAGTGGCAAATCTTTCCCTGGTCAATCAAGCGAATAGG
>Ga0070669_100002843_pt1 | contig 12508 bp, 14 predicted proteins | sample KBSS53metaG_FD_64680 | JGI IMG/M metagenome (GOLD analysis project Ga0070669, IMG submission 64680) | Switchgrass rhizosphere microbial communities from Kellogg Biological Station, Michigan, USA - KBS S5-3 metaG | ecosystem: Host-associated > Plants > Roots > Rhizosphere > Soil ... | reverse complement strand
CCCGTCGCGCGCGGCGGGGCGGACCGGCTGCGTGAGGCGGGCATCGACGTCACGCTCGGCGTGGAGGAGGCGGCCGCGCGGGAGCTGAACGCGCCCTTCTTCCACGCGCAGTCGACCGACCGGCCGTTCGTGCAGCTCAAGCTCGCGCTCTCGCTCGACGGCGCGCTGGCCGATCACACGCGGCAGCCGGGCTGGCTCACGGGGGAGCTGGCGCGGCGTGAGGTCCATCGCCTGCGGGCCGGCGTCGACGCCGTCGCCGTGGGGATCGGCACGGTGCTGGCCGACGACCCCGAGCTCACCGTGCGCCACGCGACGCCGCCGCGCGTCGCGCCGACGCGGGTGGTGTTCGACACGTCGGCGCGCCTGCCGCGGACGTCGAAGCTCGCGCTTGGTGCATCGCAGATCCCGGTGATCGTGGTGTGCTGGGCCCCCGAGCCCGCGCACGCGGCCGCGCTGGAGCACACCGGCGTGACGCTGCTCCATGCCGCCACTGCCCGCGATGCGCTCGTCGCGCTGCGCGAGCGTGGGGTGCGCTCACTCCTGGTCGAGGGGGGCGCGGGGCTCGCCTCCACGCTCGTCCAGGAGGCGCTCGTCGATCGCCTGATTATCTTTCGTGCACCCCTCGTGCTCGGCAGCGGTGCGATGAACGCGTTCGGGTCGATGCCCCCCGCGCGGGCAGGCGATGCCCTCCGCTGGCGGCTCCTGCGCACGCAACGCTTCGAGGACGACGAGATGTCGGTCTACGCCCCTCCGGTCTGAGGAGGGGGGAGAGCTATTTGAATGTTCACCGGGCTGGTTGACGACGTCGGCGTCGTCGAGCGTGTCGAGCGGACCGAGGCAGGACGCGAGCTCCGCGTCTCGTCCCGGTACCGCGGGCTCGGCTCGGGCGAGAGCGTCGCGGTGAACGGCGCGTGCCTCACGGTGCGCGAGCACGGCGACGGCTGGTTCACCGTGGCCGCGATCGTCACGACGCTCGAGCGCACGACGATCGCATCCTGGGAGGTGGGCCGGCGCGTGAACCTCGAGCGTGCGATGAAGCTCGGCGATCGTCTGGGCGGCCACATCGTGCAGGGGCACGTCGACGCCGTGGGCGTCGTCGAAGCCATACGACGGCGCGAGGACGCGCTCCTCGTTGACGTGCGCATCCCGGACGAGCTGGAGCCGCTCATGGTGCCGCACGGCTCCGTCGCCGTCGACGGGGTGAGCCTCACGGTGAACGCACTCCCCGCCCCGGGGATTCTTCAACTGTCCCTGATCGAGTACACCTGGACGCACACCACACTCGGCGCGCTGCGTGCCGGCGACGGCGTCCACGTCGAGGCGGACATGATCGGCAAGTACGTCCGCCAGCTCGTCGCTCCCTACGCGGCCGCACGGTGACCCCGTCGCTCCGGTCCACGCGCCGCATTCTCTGACTTCCATGCCATTCTCCACCATAGAACAGGCGATCGCCGACTTCGCCGCCGGCAAGCTGGTCATCGTCGCCGACGACGAGGATCGCGAGAACGAGGGCGATCTGATCTGCGCTGCCTCGCTCGTCACACCCGAGCTGATCACCTTCATGGTCAAGCGCGCCGGCGGCTTGATCTGCGTCGCGCTCACGGGCGAGCGTGCCGACCAGCTCGGCCTGACACCCATGGCCGAGAGCAATCCCGACGAGTACCGCACCGCCTACACGGTGAGCGTCGACGCGAGCGCCCGCTTCGGCGTGACGACCGGGATCAGTGCACAGGACCGCGCGACGACGGTGAAGGTGCTCGTGGATCCGGCGACCGTTCGCGCCGACCTGCACCACGGCGGCCACGTCTTCCCGCTCCGCGCGCGCGACGGCGGCGTGCTGCAGCGTGTCGGTCACACGGAGACCGCGGTGGATCTGGCGCGCCTCGCCGGCGTCTATCCCGCCGGCGTGATCTGCGAGGTGCTGAACGAGGACGGCACGACGGCGAAGCGCGCGCAGCTCGAGGCGTTCGCGCGCGAGCACGGCCTCACGTTCATCACCGTGGCGCAGCTGGTCGCGCATCGCCTGCGCACCGAGCGGCTCGTGCACCGTGTGGCCGAGGCGCGCATGCCGACCCAGTACGGAGAGTGGAAGGTCTACGGCTACCGGAACGACGTCGACACGCGCGAGCACGTGGCGATCACCTTCGGCGATGTCTCGGATGGCGAAGGCGTGCTGGTGCGCATGCACTCCAAGTGCCTCACCGGCGACGTCTTCCACTCCATGCGCTGCGACTGCGGCTGGCAGCTCGAGACGGCGATGCAGATGATCCAGAAGGAGGGACGCGGCGCGATCGTATACCTCGACCAGGAAGGCCGCGGGATCGGCCTGCTGAACAAGCTCAAGGCGTACGAGCTTCAGGACGCGGGTGCCGACACCGTGGAGGCGAACGAACGGCTCGGCTTCGCGCCCGATCTGCGCAACTACGGCATCGGCGCGCAGATCCTGCTCGATCTCGGGCTGCGCTCGATCCGGCCGATCACCAACAATCCGCGCAAGATGGTCGGCCTCGAGGGCTACGGGCTGCACGTCGACGAGCGCGTGCCCATCGTGCAGCCGGAGAACGTGGAGAGCGCGGGCTACATGGGCACCAAGCGCGACAAGCTCGGGCACCTTCTCGCTTCCTGATCGACGACATGGCGGAGTTCAACGGGATCGTCAATGGAGAGGGACGGCGCTTCGCCGTGCTCGCCTCCCGGTTCAATCACCACGTCACCGAGAAGCTCGCCGAGGGGGCGATGGACGCGCTCGTGCGCCACGGCGCGGCGTCCGAGGACGTCGATCTCGTGTGGGTGCCGGGCGCATGGGAGCTCCCGTTCGCCGCGCGGCGGCTCGCGGCGACCGAGCGGTACAACGCGCTCGTCGTCGTCGGGGCGGTGGTGCGTGGCGACACGCCGCACTTCGACTACGTCGCCGGCGAAGCGTCGCGCGGCCTCGCGGACGCGAGCGCCGAGTACGACATCCCGATCGGCTTCGGTCTCCTCACGACGGACACGATGGATCAGGCCGAAGCGCGTGCCGGCGGTGAGCACGGCAACAAGGGATGGGACGCAGCCGTCGCTGCGCTCGAGATGGCGGACCTGTTCGAGCGGCTCGATGGGGCGGACGAGGGTTGAGACGCGGGCTCGTGCCCGCGCCCTGCAGGCGCTGTACGCATGGGACATGCGCGGCGGGACGGAGCTGGAGCGCGTGGCCTCGCAGGTCTGGGACGATCTCGCCATCACCCCGGAGGAGCGGCGCGTCGCCGGCCCGATCGTGCGACACGTCGCGCAGCGGCAGCGTGATCTCGATGCCGAGCTGGCCGAGGTGACGACGAACTGGCGCCTCGAGCGCATCGGCGCCGTCGAGCGCTGCGTGCTGCGGATGGCCGCCGCCGAGCTCGCGATCGGCGAGACGCCGCCGCGCGTCGTCATCCAGGAGGCGGTCACGCTCGCCGAGCGCTTCGGCAGCGCGCAGAGCGCGCGGTTCGTCAACGGCGTCCTCGACGCGCTCGCCCGGCGCATGGGGCGGATGTAAGTGCGTCTCCTCGTCGTCAACTGGCAGGATCGCGAGAATCCGCTGGCCGGCGGCGCCGAGATCCACCTGCACGAGATCTTCGGTCGGCTCGCCGCGCAGGGGAATGAGATCACGCTGCTCTGCGGCGGGTGGCCTGGCTGTCCGTCACGCACGACGCTCGATGGCATGGAGGTCGTGCGGGTCGGCACGCGCTACACCTTTCCGTTCCTCGCGCGCCGCTTCTTCCGTCGCGAGCTGACCAGCCGCCGGTTCGACCTGATGGTCGAGGACGTGAACAAGGTGCCGCTGTACACGCCTCGGTGGGGCGGGCCGCCCGTGGTCGCGCTCGTGCCGCACCTCTTCGGTGGGACCGCGTTCCAGGAGCTCGCCGCGCCGCTCGCCGCGGCCGTCTGGCTCGCCGAGCGTCCGCTCGGGCGCGCGTACCGCGGCGTGCCCTTCGAGGCGATCAGCGCGAGCACGGCGGCCGATCTGGCCGAGCGCGGGATCCCGCGCTCCGCGGTGGAGGTGATCTATCCGGGGATCGACACGGTCTCCTACACCCCGTGCGCGGCGGAGCGGGCACCGACGCCGGTGTTCGCCTATCTCGGTCGCCTGAAGCGGTACAAGGGGGTGCACCACGTCATCCAGGCCTTCGCCGCGATGGGGCACACCGACGCGCGGCTCGAGATCGCCGGTGCGGGGGACTACCGGCCCTCGCTCGAGCGCCTCGCCGCGTCGCTTGACCTCGGGGAGCGCGTGCGGTTTCTTGGGCGCGTGAGCGAGGAGGAGAAGCTGCGGTTGCTGCGTCGCGCCTGGGCGCTCGTCTTCGCGTCGCCCAAGGAAGGGTGGGGGATCACGAACCTGGAGGCTGCATCGTGCGGCACTCCCGTGGTCGCGTCGAACTCCCCGGGCATCCGTGAATCCGTCCGCGACGGAGAGACGGGCTACCTCGTCGCGCACGGAGACGTCGGCGCGATGGCCTCGGCCATGGGACGCATCGCCGGCGACGCGTCTCTCGTCGCGCAGCTCGGTACGCATGCGCGCCGGTTCGCCGAGACCTTCACCTGGGAACGCGCGGCGAACGAGACCGCGACCCATCTCTATCGCGTGCTCGCGTCACGCCGTCCTCTGCCATGACCGGGTGCACATGCCAGCGATGAGGGTCGGCGAGATCCTCGATCAGGTCCGCGACCTGCTCGAGCTCGAGCGCGTCCCGGGAACGCACGGGCTCGATCGTGTCGTCGACGGGTCGGACATCTCGAGCCCGGGTCTCGCCCTGGCGGGCTACGTCAAGCGCTTCGTCGCCAAACGGCTGCAGGTGTTCGGTGAGACGGAGGTGACCTACCTCTGCTCGCTCGACGCGATCACGCGCCGCGCGCACCTGTCGCAGTTCTTCAGCTTTCCCGTTCCGTGCGTCTTCGTCACGAAGGGACTGGACCTGCCGGAGGACGTCGTGGAGGAGGCGGCGAAGGCCGACGTCGCCATCCTGCGGTCGGCGCTCAAGACGAACGAGTTCTACAACCGGATCAAGCCCTGGCTCGACGATGCGTTCGCGCCGGCGACGACGATCCACGGCTCGCTCGCCGACGTCTACGGCGTCGGCCTGCTGTTCATCGGCCAGAGCGGCATCGGCAAGTCCGAGTGCGTGCTCGATCTCGTCGAGCGCGGCCATCGCATCGTGGCGGACGACCTGGTGATCGTGCGGCGCCGCGCCGGCGACATCCTCATCGGACGCGGCCACGAGCTGCAGCGCCACTACATGGAGATCCGCGGCCTCGGGCTCGTGGACATCCCGGCCATCTTCGGCATCCGCTCCGTGCGTCAGCAGAAGCGCATCGAGGTCGTGGTGCAGCTCGAGGAGTGGCGACACGACGCCGTCGTCGAGCGTACGGGGCTCGACGGCGAGACGACCGACATCCTCGGCGTGGACATACCGCGCATCACCATCCCGCTCAATCCCGGCAAGAACATCACCGTCATCGCCGAGGTGATCGCCATGCACCATCTCCTGAAGTGGAGCGGCGTCGATCCCGCCGAGCGTTTCAACGAAGCGCTGATCAAGCAGATGCGCGACAAGGCGGAGATCAGTCGCTACCTCCGTGACGACCATGAGTGAGCCCACGGGAATTCGCGCCCTCGTCGCGGGCCATGGCGACTTCGCGGCCGGCCTGATCTCGGCCGTCGAGGCCGTGACCGGTCTTGGCGAGCTGCTCGAGCCGATCCAGGTGAAGGGTCTCTGCGGCGAGGACATCCAGCAGCTGCTGAGCGAGCGCCTGCAGTCGACGGGAGCGCGCGTGATCTTCACCGACCTGCAGGCGGGGAGCTGCACGATGGCCGCGCGCCGGCTGCTGCGCGACCATACGCAGGTCGTGCTCGTCTCGGGCACCAACCTGCCGATGCTCCTCGACTTCGTGATGTCCTCCGCGCCGAGTCCCCACGACGCCGCGCGCGCCGCGGTCGAGCGCGCGCGCAGCGCGATCGCGGCGTACGGAGGGCCCGCGTGACGCTGGTGCTCAACCGCATCGACGACCGGCTGATCCACGGGCAGGTCGTCGTCGGCTGGGGCCAGCCGCTCGACGTTCGCTTCATCGTGCTCGTCGACGACCTCGTCGCCGCGAGCGACTGGGAGAAGGAGCTCTATCGCATGGGCGTGCCACCGGAGATGGAGGTGCGCTTCCACTCCGCCGCCGAAGCGGCGCCGCGGCTCGACACCTACCGCACCGAGCCGCATCCGGGGATTCTCCTCACGGGCGACATCGCCACCATGCGCGAGCTCGTGCTGCACGGCGGCGTGCGCGAGGTGAACGTGGGCGGCATCCACCACCGCGCGGGTCGCCGGCAGTACCTGCGATACGTCTTCCTCACGGCGGACGAGCAGCGTGCGCTGCGTGAAGTCGCCGCCCTCGGCGCGCTGGTGACGGCCCAGGACGTGCCCGCGGCACGCGCGATCCCGCTCGAGGAGATGCTGGCCAGCGGCGAGGTGGGCTCGTGAGAGAGCTGCTCCCCCTCTCCATGCTCGGCGGCATCCTCGGCCTGGACGTCGTGTGCTTTCCGCAGATGATGATCTCGCGTCCCCTCGTCGGGGCCACGCTCGCGGGGGCGTTCGTCGGCGATACCATCACCGGTCTGCTCGTCGGCGTGACGCTCGAGCTCATCGCCCTGGCGACGCTGCCGTTCGGCGCGTCGCGCTATCCGGAGTGGGGCTCCGCCGCCGTCGTCGGCGGCGCGATCGCCGCGGCGCTGCGAGTGGAGCCCGCCGGCACGCTCACGGTCGGCGTGCTGGCGACGCTCGCCACCGCGTGGGTGGGAGGCTGGACGCTCGTCAAGCTGCGACAGTGGAACGCATGGCTCGCCGGTCGCCGACGCGGCGGCCTCGAGGCCGGCGCGCGCGGGACGGTGATCGGACTGCAGCTCGGGGGACTCACGTCGGATCTCCTGCGTGCGATGGCGCTCACCGCGGTCGCCTACGCGCTGCTCTTTCCCGTCGCGCGCGCCGCGGTCGGCCTCTGGACGTTCAGCCAGCCGCTGTCGCGCGCCGTCACCGTCGGTGCCGCCAGCGCCGTCGCGGCGGCCGCTGCCTGGACGATCTTCCACTCGGCGCGTGGCGCGCGGTGGTACTTCGCCGGTGGGCTGGTGATCGGGCTCCTTCTGCTCAAGCTGCGATGACGGCGGCCGCGCGCAGCTATCCCGCCCCCGATCCGGCGCCGCACGTCTCGGCACTCACCTGGGTGAGCGTGTTCGTGCGCACGCTGGCCATTCAGGGGTCGTGGAACTACGAGACGCTGCTCGGCAACGGTGTGGGCTTCGCGCTGGAGCCGGTGCTCCGGCAGCTGCCGGGCGGCGTGCACACCGACGCGTTCAAGGCGGCGATGGCGCGCGAGAGCGCGTACTTCAACGCGCATCCGTATCTTGCGTCGGTCGCCGTCGGCGCGCTGGCGCGCGCCGAGCTGAGTGGTGTGCCCGCCGAGCGCATCGAGCGCTTCCGCACGGCGATCTGCGGCCCGCTCGGCAGCGTCGGCGATCGGCTCGTGTGGGCCGGATGGCTTCCGCTGTCGTCGCTCGTCGCGCTCGTCGCGTTCGGCCTCGGCGCGCGTCCGCTGTGGGTCGTTCTGATCTTCGTGCTGATGTACAACGTGGGGCACTTCGGCCTCCGAATCTGGGGGCTCCACGTCGGGTGGACGCGCGGGCTCGCCGTCGCCAGTGCGCTGGCGAACCCCGTGCTTCGCAACGGGCCGGCGTACATGGCCCGCGCAGCCGCCGCCGTCGCCGGTGTCGCGATCCCGCTCGCCGCCGCGCGCGTCGTGGGATCGGATGGGCTGCTGCTGGATGGCGCACTCGCGGCGGGTGGCCTGATCGCCATCGGTCTGGTGCGCGTGCACGGCCGCGTCGAAGGTTGGAAGCTGGTCCTGGTGCTCATCGCTCTCTTCGCCCTCGTCTCCGTGATCCGCTGATGGTCGAACGAACCGTCCAGATCCTCAACAAGAACGGCTTGCACGCGCGACCCGCCGCGGAGATCGTCAAGCTCGCCGCGAAGTATCGGAGCGAGATCACGATCTCCCGCGATGGCACCGAAGTGAACGGAAAGAGCATCATGGGCGTGATGATGCTCGCCGCGGAGTGCGGCGCATCGATCCTGCTGCGCGCCGATGGGGAAGACGCGGAGCAGGCGGTCGATGCCATCGCCACGCTGATCGCCAACAAGTTCGGGGAGCGTTAGTGGAACGTCAGATCCGGGGCATTCCTGCCTCGCCGGGCATCGTGGTCGGCCACGTGTACCTCCTGCGCTGGGAGGTGCCGGACGTCCGTCATCGCATCATTCCCGACGAAGGAGTTCCGGCCGAGATCGAGCGCTTCCACGCCGCGCGCGCCCGCGCGGGCGAACGGCTGCGGCAGCTCCGTACAAGAGTCGAGGCCAGCGCCGGCCCCGAGGAGGCGGCGATCTTCGACGTACAGCTCTCCATCCTCGACGACGAGGAGCTGACGCGCGGCGTGGCGGAGCTCATCCGACAGAACCTCGGCGCCGAGAAGGCGTTCGACGTCGTGATGCTCGAGTGGCGCAACCGGTTCGCCCGCCACTCCGCACCGATGCTGCGCGAGCGCGTCGGCGATCTCACCGACGTGCACATTCGCGTCCTGTCGCTCCTGCTCGATCTCCCCGACCACGATCCGGTCGCGCTGCCGCCCGGCTCCAACGCGATCCTCGTCACGCACGACCTGACGCCGAGCCTGACGGTCCAACTCGATCGCGCGTCGATCGCCGCGATCGCCACCGACGCGGGCACGCGGACGGCGCACGTCGCCATTCTCGCGCGATCGCTCGGACTGCCCGCCGTCGTCGGGCTCCGCACCGCCACCACGGAGCTGCGCGGTGGAGAGCGCGTCGTGCTCGACGGCGGCACGGGGATGCTCGCCATCAACCCGACGGACGAGGAAATCGAGGCGTACCACGAGCGACAGCGCGAGGAGGAGCTGGCCGAGGCGGCCCTCGCTGATCTCGCGGCGCTCGAGGCCGTCACGCTCGACGGCGTGCGCATCACGCTGCGCGCCAACGTCGACATTCCCGAAGACGCCGAAGCGGCGGCACGCAGCGGGGCGGAGGGCGTCGGGTTGATGCGCACCGAGTTCCTCGTCGTCGGCCGGCCGAACATGCCCGACGAGGACGAGCAGTACCGCGCCTATCGCCGCGTGCTGGAAGCGTTCGAGGGACACCCGGTCATCATCCGCACCTTCGACATCGGCGGCGACAAGCTGCCGATCGGCGGCTATCCCACCGAGCCGAACCCGTTCCTCGGCTGGCGGGCCATCCGCATGTGCCTGGATCAGCCCGAGATGTTCCGTGTGCAGCTGCGCGCCCTGCTGCGGGCGTCGATGCACGGCAATCTGCGCATCATGCTGCCGCTCATCGTCACGCTCGACGAGGTGCTGGCGGCGCGACGCCTGATCAAGGAGGCGTCCAGCGAGCTCGCCGAGCGCGGCGTCGCGCATCGCACCGACGTCCCACTGGGCGTGATGGTCGAGACGCCGGCGGCCGCGGTCGCGGGTGATACGCTCGCCGAGCACGTGGACTTCTTCAGCATCGGGACGAACGATCTCGTCCAGTACACGCTCGCCGTCGACCGCGGGAACGCCAACCTCGCGCCGCGCTACACGCCGTTGCATCCCGCCGTGCTGCGGCTCATCCGCCGCACGGTGGAGGTCGGGGAGGTGGCCGGGATCGACGTCGCCGTGTGCGGCGAGATGGCCTCCCAGCCGCTGATGGCGTTCGCGCTGATCGGCCTGGGCGTGCGCCAGCTGAGCGTGGCACCGCGGTCGGTGCCGCTCGTCAAGCGCATCGTGCGCAGCGTCACGGCGGCGCACGCTACCGAAGCAGCGACCGCCGCACTGCGCGCGCACACCGCCGAGCAGGCGCGACACGAGCTCGCGTATCGGCTGGCCGAAGTCGTGGGCGACGTTCCATATCTGTACGATGGGTTGCCCGGCACGCGGTGAGTCGTTTCCTTTAGAGATTACCGTCCTCGACGGTCCAGGGGCCCGGCAGCATGGTGTCGGGCCCTCTTTTCTTCCTCTCCGAACCCCAGTGGGGAACTGCCGTGTTCGATCGCTGCCTCTTTACCTCCGAATCAGTCACCGAAGGGCACCCGGACAAGGTCGCGGACGCGATCTCGGATGCCGTGCTCGACGCCCTGCTCAGCGAGGATCCCGCCTCGCGTGTCGCCTGTGAGACGCTCGTCACGACTGGTCTGGCGGTGATCGCCGGCGAGATCACGACGAACGCCTACGTCCACCTTCCCGAGGTCGTGCGCTCCACCATCGCACGGATCGGCTACACCGACGCCGGGTTCGGCTTCGACAGCCACACCTGCGCCGTGATGAGCACCATCGACCGGCAGTCCCCCGACATCGCGATGGGCGTGGATACGGGCGGCGCTGGCGACCAGGGCATGATGTTCGGCTACGCGACCGACGAGACCGACGAGATGATGCCGATGCCGATCATGCTGGCGCATCGCATCACCCGCGCGCTCGCCGACCGCCGCCGCAACGACAAGGGCTTCAAGTGGCTCCGCCCCGACGGCAAGGCGCAGGTCACCGTCGTCTACGAGGACAACATTCCCGTCGGGGTCGACACGGTCGTCGTGAGCACGCAGCACGCCGAGGACGTCACCAACACGAAGCTCCGCAAGGCGATCATCAGCGACGTCATCGAAGCGTCGATCCCGAAGGAGCTGCGCAACGGCAAGATCAAGTACCACATCAATCCGACCGGCCGCTTCGTCATCGGTGGCCCGCAGGGCGACGCGGGACTCACGGGGCGCAAGATCATCGTCGACACCTACGGCGGCATGGGCCGTCACGGCGGTGGCGCGTTCAGCGGCAAGGATCCGTCGAAGGTGGATCGCTCGGCGTGCTACGCGGCGCGCTGGGTGGCGAAGAACGTCGTCGCGGCCGGGCTCGCGCGCCGCTGCGAGGTCCAGGTGGCATACGCCATCGGCGTGGCCGAGCCCGTCTCCATCATGGTCGACACGTTCGGGACGTCGACCGTCGCCGAGGCGCAGATCATGAAGGCCGTTCGCGAGACCTTCGACCTGACGCCGAAGGGCATCGCCGCGGCGCTCGACTTGCGCAAGCCGATCTACAGCGCCACGGCCGCGTATGGTCACTTCGGTCGCACGCCGGAGAAGATCGGCAACGGCCGCGGTTCGGCGACCACGTTCACGTGGGAGCGTACCGACAAGGCCGCGGCACTCAAGCGCGCCGCGCGCGGCTGACGACGCCTCGTCCGGCGTCGAACCACGACACCCGGATGGGGTAGACGGACACATGATCGAAGTGATCGTTTCTCGTCTTGGGCTGGACAGCGCGACGAACTCGTATGTCGTCGTGCTGCAGGAGCGCGGGGGAACGCGCCTCCTTCCGATCTGGATCGGTCAGCCCGAGGCCGAATCGATCGTTCGGCACATGCACAACGTGAAGGGCATGCGTCCCCTCACGCACGACCTCGTGCGCAACCTGATCCTCGGGATGGGGGCGCAGCTCAAGCGCGTCCACATCACGCGGGTCGAGAAGAGCACCTACTACGCCGAGCTGCAGATCCAGCGCGGCGAGACGCTCGTCCACATCGACGCGCGCCCGTCGGACAGCATCGCCATCGCCCTGCGGCTGGCCGCGCCGATCTACGCCGCTGACGACCTGCTCGTCGAGCCGGCCGAGGACGACGACGACGAGGGCGGTGAAGTGCCCGGCGTCGGCGAGAGCGCCGACGAGCCCGTGCCGTCCGACACCGATCCGTCGGAGCTCTCCGCCGATCAGCTCAAGGCCTACCTTGAGAACCTCCGTCCCGAAGACTTCGGGAAGTTCAATCCGTAAGCTCGCACGCGCGGTCGTCTGCCTCGCGCTCGGCGCGTCCGCACCGGTGCGCGCGCAGCAGGCGACGCGCACGCCGGCCAGGCCCACACCGCCGTCGACCGTCGAGGGCCGCGTCGTCCGGCCGGCCATCACGGGTGAAGTGCCAGTGCCGGGGATCGTCGTCACGATCCACCGCGTCGGCGCCGACAGCTCGGGTGCCATCGACTCGATGCGCACGGATGCGCGCGGCGCGTACCGGTTCGCGTATCGACGGTGGGGGAATCCCGACGCGATCTACTTCGTCGCCGCCGTGTATCGTGGCATCGCCTACTTCTCGTCGCCGATACGCGCCGCCATCGTGCGGGGCGACGAGGCCGAGATCGTGGTGTTCGACACCACCTCGTCGCGGGTGCGCTTCACGGTGCAGGGCCACCACTACGTGATCGGCGCTCCCCGTCCCACCGGGCTGCGCGACATCGTCGAGGTCTACGAGATCTCCAACGATACCGTCGTGACGGCGATCGGCCGCGACTCGCTCAGCGCCGTGTGGAGCGCCCCACTGCCACGTGGCGCGATGAGCTTCACCCCCGCGAACAGCGACGTCTCCGCCTCGTCGCTTCGTGCGAACGGCCGCCTCGTCGAGCTCGTCGCGCCCTTCGCGCCCGGCGT
>Ga0070669_100002830_pt1 | contig 12526 bp, 11 predicted proteins | sample KBSS53metaG_FD_64680 | JGI IMG/M metagenome (GOLD analysis project Ga0070669, IMG submission 64680) | Switchgrass rhizosphere microbial communities from Kellogg Biological Station, Michigan, USA - KBS S5-3 metaG | ecosystem: Host-associated > Plants > Roots > Rhizosphere > Soil ... | reverse complement strand
GGCATGGTCGGAATCACGAATGCCCTGGCCCTGGAAGTCGGGGAATTCGGCATCCGCGTCAACTCGATCCACCCCTACTCGATCGACACCCCGATGATCGAGCGCGACGCGATGACCGAGATCTTCACCAGGCATCCGGATTACCTGCACAGCTTCGCTCCCATGCCCCTCAAGCCGCCGAGCCAGCTTGCCGCCGGCCTGGCCGACCCCGGCTTCATGACACCTGAAGACGTCTCAGATGTGGTCGCGTGGCTCGCCAGTGACGGGTCCAGATACATCTCCGGTTCGCAGCTCGCCATCGACCGAGGAGTGATGAAGTACTAGCTGCGACAGCCTATCTCGGCGCTTCTCACGTGGTCTGACCGTGAATCATCAGTGAAAAGACCAGGTTTGTCCACAAAACGTGCCACTGAGCGGACGTCTCTACAGCAGATCGACCCGCAGGCCTCCTAGCATCGCGAGCATGCTTTCCGATCCTCTCGCAGGCGCAATCGCCGAGGCCGAAGAACTGATCGCAGCGGCACCACACATCGAGAATGACGCTGATCTTCTTGAAGGTCTTCAGTATCTGGCCGGCGGCATCGCCAGCTGCACGCACGTCGCCTTCAACCAGCACCCGGACCACCCGTTCCTGCTCTCGGGCACTGGGCCCTTCACCAAGATGGGGCTCGACAACCCGGACACGCTCTACTTCGGCACCAAGATGGAAGGGGGCCGCGAATACGTCGTCACCGGCCGCCGGGGGACGACCACCGACCTCAGCTTCCAGTACCTCGCCGGCGCGTACACGGCAGACAATGTGCCCGAAAGCGAGGTGGCCTTCGACGACCGCGAACTCGACATCGACCCCGACGGCAGTTTCGAATGGCGATTCGAGCCCGAAAGGTCCGGACAGTTGGTGATCCGCGAGGTGTACAACGACTGGTCCCAACGGCGAGGATCGCTGGCGGTACACCGATCGGACACCGTGGGCACGGCCCCGCCGCAACCGACGCGCGAAGACGTGCAGAAGCAATTCGATAGCGCCGCAGACGAACTCATCAACAGAGTGCGGACCTGGCTTCAGTTCCCGAAGTGGTTCTATCTCAACCTCCCGGTCAACACCCTGGTGGCGCCACGCTCCACGCCCGGCGGATTGACCACGCAATACTCCTCTGCCGGCCACTACGACATCAGCAAGGACCAGGCGCTAGTCATCTCCCTGCCGGCCAATGATGCTCCCTACCAAGGCTTTCAGCTGGGCAGCCTGTGGTACATCTCGTTGGACTACATCAATCACCAGACATCGCTGAACGGCGCTCAGACACAGGTCGATCCAGACGGCATGATTCGCATCGTCGTCGCCGACCAGAACCCCGGGATCACGAACTGGGTCGAGACATTGGGCCATACCCGTGGATATCTACAGTTCCGATGGCAGCGATTGGAACGGGAGATGACTGCGGTCGACGGTCCGAACGTCGAGGTGGTCGACGTCGCCGCAGTTCCCGACGCGCTGCCCTTCTACGAGAGCAATAAGATCTCCGACAGCGACTGGCGAGCTCGAATCGCGCTGCGTCAAAGCCAAATCGGCGAGAGAATGTTGGGCTGAACTGATGACCGGCCTGCTGAGCGACGCCGTCGTCGTAATCACCGGCGTGGGCCCGGGACTGGGCACCACGCTCGCGCGTCGATGTGCCAACGAGGGTGCCACCCTGGTTCTGGTTGCGCGGACCGCCGCCCGCATCAAGGAGTTGGCAGACGACATCGGTTCCGCGGGGGGACGGGCATTGGCCGTGCCCACCGACATCACCGTCGAGGCCGACGTCGCCAACCTGGTCGAGACTGCAATGGCCGCGTACGGGAAAGTCGACGGCTTGGTGAACAACGCGTTCATGTATCCGTCGATGAAGCCGTTTTCCGGTACCGCCTTCTCCCACATCAGGGATTCCCTCGAGCTGACCGTTCTGGGCGCGTTACGGACCACCCAGGCGTTCACACCCGCGCTCTCGCAGTCGCGCGGTTCGATAGTCAATCTGAGCTCGATGGTCATTCGGCATTCCGATCCGACGTACGGTCCGTACAAGCTGGCGAAGTCGGCGCTGCTGGCGATGTCTCAGTCACTGGCCAGCGAGCTGGGACCTTTGGGGATTCGAGTCAATTCGGTTGCTCCCGGATACATCTGGGGCCAGGTCCTTCAGGACTACTTCGCACAGCAGGCCCACGACGCCGGGTGCTCGATCGACGACGTCTACAACGCCGCGGCAGCGGGCTCCGACCTGAAGCGGTTGGTGACCGAAGACGACGTCGCCTCGGCGATCCTCTTCTTGATCAGCAGTATGGCCGGCGGTATCACGGGCCAAACCCTCGATGTGAACTGTGGGGAGTACAAGTCATGACAACGAGAACCGACGTCGGCACGGTCGACGACCTCTGCACCGAAGCGATCGTGAAGGCCGGACACGACGACTTCGGCAGCGATGAGGACAATTTTCGCGGCGCCCTGGAGGTCCTACTCGACTCCTATTGCAGAGAAGCAGATTTCACTCACCTGGGCGCCACCATGACGCGGTATTATCTCCTCGGCGGGCTGGTTGCGAGACTGCTCAGCGAAGCCGCCTGGAAGCGTTATCCGACTTCGGCGGACGTCGCGATCGAGCGTCCAATATTCGTCACCGGCTTACCCCGGACCGGCACCACGGCACTGCACCGATTGCTCGGCGCCGACCCCGCCCACCAGGGGCTTGAACTCTGGCTCGCAGAGAACCCGCAACCCCGTCCTGCCCGTGACGAGTGGGAGTCCTACCCCGAGTATTGCCGGTTACGTGCGTACTACGCGAAGGCACACCAGGACAATCCCGATTTCTTGGGACTGCACTACATCGCCGAAGACGTACTCGAAGAATGCTGGCAGTTGCTCCGCCAATCCGTCCATTCGGTGTCCTACGAGTCCTTGGCACATATCCCCAGTTATGCACAGTGGCTGCAGAAACAGGATTGGACGCCTTCCTATCGAAGGCACCGGCGCAATCTCCAGCTGATCGGCCTCAACGACGTCGGGAAACGCTGGGTGCTCAAGAACCCCAGTCACTTGTTCTCACTGGACGCCATACTCACGGTGTACCCGGACGCACTGATCGTGCAGTGCCACCGCCCACCAGAGACCCTGCTCGCGTCGATGTGTTCGCTCGCAGAACACGCCACCGAGGGTTGGTCGAACACCTTCGTCGGCGCGCAGATCGGCAAGGACGTCCTAGAGACATGGGCATTGGGAGTCGAGAGATTCGACAAGGCCCGCGCCTCTTACAACCCTGAGCAGTTCTGCGACGTCGACTACTTCGAGTTCGTGGCGGACCCCGTCGCGACCGCCTACAACGTGTATCGACACTTCGGACTGCCGCTGACGGATGACGCTGAGCTCGCCATCCAACAAGCCGCTGCCGAAAGCAAAGAAGGCCCGGGAGCGCCCAGACATCGTTATTCCCTGGCTGACTACGGATTGACCCCAGAAGCGGTCAGGGCACGGTTCCCGGCAGCCAGTGACAGCAAGCGATGAATGGCGGCAACAACGAATCCCGTCCTGGCGCGCGCTACATCAGTCACCATCGACAACGGCCGGTCGACGCTTCAGCCGACGACGCCGGTAAGCACGTAGCCCACGCTACTCAGGGGCCACTCAACCTGCGTCACCAGCCGTACTGATGCTGTCACCCTTGGACATCGCCCGTACGTCCATCCCGCCCAGCGAATCCTTGCCAACTTCGGCGTTGTGCGCATGCGCGAAGTGGTGGAGCCCGAAGACGGCGTCCATACCGTTGCGAAGACCCATTTGGTCTTCACACTGGTTCACTGCTCGTTTGGTAAGGGCGAGGCCGAATCTGGGCATTGCCGCGATCCGTTCCGCCATACGGAAAGTCGCGTCGCGAAGTTCCGTCCGGGGTACGACGCGATTGACCATACCGACCTCGTAAGCTCTTTGAGCGCTGAATCTTTCGCCAGTGAACAGCATCTCCTTCGCGAATCGGGGACCCACGATCCATGGGTGGGCGAAGTACTCGACTCCGGGAATGCCCATGCGCACCACGGGATCCGAAAAGAACGCATCGTCGCTGGCGACGATGGCGTCACACACCCAAGCCAGCATGAGCCCGCCCGCGATGCACGCGCCCTGCACCATGGCAATGGTCGGTTTGGGGATCTCGCGCCAGCGGCGGCACATTCCGAGGTAGACCTCCATCTCGCGGGCGTAGCGGAGATCGCCGCCCACCTTGTCGACGTGGTCCCACCACAGCACGGCCTTGTTGCGATAGGTGACGTGATGGTCGCGGTCGGGAGTTCCGATGTCGTGACCGGCGCTGAAGTGGTCGCCACTGCCAGCTAGCACGATCACTGACACGTCGTCATCGGCAACGGCGCGTTCGAAGGCTCCGTCCAATGCGTAGGTCATCACGGAATTCTGCGCGTTGCGATAACGGGGCCGATTCATCATCACGAACGCGATGCCGTCTATCACTTCGTAAGTTACGACGTCGCCATCGAGTGTCGTCATTTTCAACCTTCCGTCGCAAGCAGTCGTCTCAACCACCAATGTGCGCCGCGCGAGGACTGCAGACCGACGAACCGTTCACTCAACGGGAGTCGACCAGGTCACATGCCGTTGTCAGAGCGGGTCGAAAGACGAGATACGCCAAGCTCCGTCGACCTTCGTGAGACCTACTTTCACGCTGCTCTCGGACCGTGCCGGTGCGGTCCTGTCACGGCTGGTCGTCTCTTGATTCATGAATACCAGCACCTGAGCCGACTCGGGCCGTACGTCGATGGCGGCCGCCCTGAGCACTGACGCGGTGGCATGGATTTCCTTGTCCTTCGCTGCGGGCACCACGAATTGATCGGCGAATTGGCTGTAATAGGTCAAGAACTCGCCCGTGAGGTAAGACCGCGCAGTCGCGAGGTCCTGGTTCAACGTCGCTGGCGCATAGGACAACAGTGCGACCGATCCCTTCGAGGCGGCCTCGATCGCTGCCGTCGCACCGGAGTCCGCGCGGTCGACGCGGTAGACGCGGTAGACGTCGAAGTACAGAGCAGCCGTGACACACGCTGCCGCCACTAGCGTGCAAGTGACGGCAATCGAGCGCCATCGGCGTGCCAACCGCCGCATCGACCGCCGGACGTTCGACGGATTGGCTCCGCAGCCACCCTGATCGTCAATGGCGTCGCCATCGTCAACGGCGTCGCCCTCGAGCTCGACATCAGTCGTACCCGCGCTCATGGAATGAAATCCACCTTCGACATCTTGATCTGCGCACCTTCTCTGAGCATCGTGACGCTCAGGCGCCAGCTGCGCGGTTGTTGGTCTGCACCGGCCGAGCTGCTGATGGTGGTGGCGGCGGTGACGAGTACCACCGCTGAGTCCGGAGACATCGACTCAACGGCGGAGGCTCGCGCCGTAGCCTTCGTCACGGACTTGGAGTCTTGAGCCGCCTTGACGAAATCATCTGTGGCAGACTGAAAGTCGTCTCGAAACTGACCGGTCGAGTTCGCGACGATCTGTTTGACGTTCTCCTCGGCATTGGCGCCGTCGATCGACATCAAGGTGACGACGGCCTGTGCGGCTGCTGCAGCGAACTCTGCCCGGCGTTGATCCTCACGCCCAACCTGTTGATGGAACCACGCCATGTATCCGCTTGCCGCCAAGAGCGCGATGATCGCCAACACCGCGAGGAAGCCCGCCACCGTCTCCGCAGCCGGACGCCGCAGAAGTCTTGACCGATACGACGGCCGACGAGTGTCCGCGGGCTGCGAATCCGTGGGCTCCGATTCGGATTCGGCATTCTCGTCGCGGTCGGCTGACGCACCCTGGCCCAGGCTTGCACGCCGCCGGAACTCTCGTGCACGGGCACGCGCGTTCGCGGCCTGTCTCTGCGCGGCAATCGCCTCGGCTTCGGCCTGATCCAGGCTCGCCAACTCATCGTCATCGTCGTGGAGTGCAAAAGTCGCGGTCGCTGCGGGAGAATCCTTGCTTGGCATTGAATCTCACCTCCATCCAGATTCGGATCACGGCAAGATGTCAGCCGTCGTGATCGTGACCACCGCAACACGCTAATGCGGGTCTATTCCGAGCTGCAGCACTGCTCCCACCCAGCGGGCAGGGGCTCTTCGTTCGATTCGGTGACGGCGGAGCAACCGATCGTCGTCTGCCTTCGATCACACGTCGCCGCGAAGCCATCGACTCGTGTCGTCTTTCGTCACACACGTCAGGAAGAGGCCGTCCGGAGCTTGCGCGACGAAGGTCTCCGATCCAGTGCATGACGAGTTCTCGTCGCGGATGCCCGCCAACGGCGGTGAACGAAAGTATCGAGGCCCATACCTACGGGGCGATCCACAGAACACCAACCGGCCCGATGATGTCGTGCCGAAGACGAAATAGGCCGTGTTGGAACACGTGGCGCCGAGTACCACGCCCCCCGTGATGCCGCCGACGCATGTCGGCTCGTTGCACTCGTCAGGGGCGGCACTCGCTACTGCGGGTGCGAACAGCACAGCCATGAGCAATCCGATCGCAACCGTCGTGAACGCGCGCACGCACGAGACTGTGGCATGCAGATCGCGCTCCGCAATCATGGTGCCCACTAGGCGGGAGCCCGCGTGTCAAAACGCTTGGAACATTGCAAAGTGGACCCCCATCCGGGGTTCCGCCCCTTGCGAGTCGCGAGTCTGCAGAGGAGCTGGCCATGCGAATGCCACCAGCGTGGCTATCGGTGAGTGCGTGTGCCGCCGCAGCGGTGGTGATGAGTGCGAATGGCTCGGTTGCGACTGCTTCACCCGCCTGGGGCCTCAATGGCACCTTCGTCGCGACGTCCAACGGTGAATGGGCAAAGACCAACGACATCTATCACGACGAGGTCAGCGTCCGCAGCACGTGGTCGATCTCCACGACATGCAGTTACCCAAGCGAATGCACCGGCACCGTGGACAGCGACAGCGGCTGGAGCGCGCCGATCTACAAGAAGAGTGGCGTCTGGTACGTCAAGCGGACTGCGGATGGTTGGCAACCGTGCGGAGACGGCACCGCGGGACCCGGCCTGCAGGTGTTCCTCTTCTATCCCTCTAACGCCGATGGAAGCGCCGCCGACCCAACGTCATCCACACTGGTTGGCCAGGACTCGACCACCGGAGTCAGCGGCTCGTGTGGCAGCAGCAAGGTCTTGTACATCACGATGCCGTTCAAGCTCGTCAAGACCGACTGATCGGCACGGGTCCTCAAGGGTCGCAACACCTTCCAGGCGGCAGATCACGACGCTCAGGTCGGGAACATGTCCTTCCAGGTGGGGTTGGCGCCATGCGGAGCGAGATCGCCTTGTAGATAGACCTTGCCATCCGGGGTCGCGTACCGCCCAGTGGTCGGATCATAGGTGGCAAACGCGACCGACGGTCCCGTCGGCTCTCGGCCTGTGAAGGCGCCCGGTATCACGCCCGGCGTAGCAGCTTCGGGGCTGGGTGGTGGGCTCGGTGCCGGGCTCGGAACGACGACCCCGGGATCCTGTTCGGGCGCTGGTGCAGGCGCAGCCGGCGGCAGTTCGGCCGGTGCCGGTGCCACGCCGGGATCGAGTGCAGACGGTGGTGCCACGCCGGGAGGAAGCGGCGTGCCCTCCGGGGGGCCGTAGATCCTCGCGTCGTGATCGGCTCGGGCATCCGGGGGCAACCCGGCGGCGAGCAGACTGGGATCGATGGGGTACGGCCCCAGGACGTGCTGGCGCATCGCCAAGGGCTGATAGGGCTGGTCACTGTTGCAGATTTCGACGGTAGGCGCGCGCTTGCCCGGTTTGTCCATGCACGGGTAATTGCGCGCTCCGCGGACCCCGATCGGGGAGTCCTGCGGGAGTTTGCAATACAGCCCGTCGGGAGTGTCGATGTCGCTGGTGTCCGCCGGTGAGCGCCATTGCGACGGCGGCAAGAATCCAACCGTGCACGCCGGCGGATCACCCATGTTGACCGTGAAGTCGCCCAGCGCCATGCCAGTTGGGTTGTTCCTGGGCGCACCGTAGGACTGCGTGGATGCCACCACCGGCGGGAGCAATACCAGCAGTTGCTCTAGCGAGGGTCGGTAGGTCACTGCGATTTGACCCAGGCTGGTCAAGTTGGCGAGTAGGACTGGCAGCGTGGGTTTCACCTGGTTCATGAAACGGGCGGCTTCGTCGGCGGCGCCCGGCCCCGCCGCCAGCAAAGTGCGCAGCTGCGAATCGTTCTGAGCGAGCTGCTCGGTGATTCCGGCGACGCCGTGCGACCATTTTCGGATCGCGTCGATCGATTCGGCCTGCCCGTCGAGCAGTGGCGCGCTGTCGTCGATCAGCTTACGAATTCGATCGGCGTTGGCATTCCCGTCAGCGATCAGCCTGGACGAGGAATCCAGCAGCGATCCCATGTCGTACCCAGATCCGTTGAAGCCCTTGAAGGTTTCATCCAACAGCGGAGCAATCTTGTCCTTCGGGATGCTGCCGATGAATGCGCTGAGTTGATCAAGCATCGGCCCCACCGCTTGAGGGATCGACGTATTGGACACCGGGATGACCGATCCGTCGTGCAGGAAGGGCCCCGACTCGTTTAGTGGCTGGAGGTCGACGTACTGCTCCCCAACTGCCGAGACACTCAACACCGCGGCATGCGAATCTGCGGGAACTTTCGGTGAAGTATCAAGGGACAGAGTAGCCTCCGCTCCCTCTCGGGTCGGGCGGACCTCGGTGACCTTGCCAATCTGTACGCCGCGATAGGTGACGTTCGAGAACTGGTAGAGCCCACCGGTCCCGGCGAGCTTCAGCGTCACCGTCATTCGTCCGATGCCCAGCAACGTGGGGGCCTGTAAGTAGACAAGGACCATGACGGTAATGCCGATGATGGAGGCAACGGTGAACAAGCCTAGTTGGATGCGAACGAAGCGGGTGAGCACTAGTTGCCGCCTCCGTTCACGGCCACCGGTTCGGCGGGTTGTCCAGCTGCTGGTGCCCCGTCGACTAGCTGCGGTATCGGGGCCACCGCTGCTGGCGGCGTCACCGGCATGTTCAGCGGATCCTTCGTGTAGGTGGCGTACCACGGGTCGCCTGGCGCGGGAATGAGCGGGTCGCCCTCCACTCCCCAACGCGTCCCGAGGAAAAGGCCTCGCCTCAGGCGTGGAACGGTGAAGTCGAACGTGATGAATTCGTTGAGGTAATCGCCGCGGATAGCCCGGTCGATGAAGTTCTGCGGGTAGGGATAGAACGGCGCATACGACAGCACGGTACCCAGATTCGGCCCGACGTCGGCAAGCGCTCGCACCGTCGGCTCCAAATTTCGCAGGTTGGTGACCAGGTCGTCCTGGGTCGCATTGATCAGCCTCGTGGCGGTATCACTGAAGTCACCGAACTTCTGCAATGCAGTCGTGATGCGCGGACGCTCCTTGATCAGAACATCCAGCGCAGGAGGGATCTTTTGCAGGGCGCTGGTGATCACGTCGCTCTGTCCTGCGAACGTCCCGGCCAGTCTGTTGACCGCGTCGATGGTGCCATTGATGTCGTCTCGCTGGTCGGCGAGCATTCCGACGAAGTCGTCGAGCCTGACGAGCAAATCCCTGATCTTGTCCTCGCGACCACTGAGCGCCGCATTGAATTCAGCGACCAAATCACCGATCTTGCCAAGGCCGCCGCCATTGACGAGCACGGACAGCGACGACAGCGTCTGTTCTGTCGACGGATACGTCGAGCTGCGATCGAGCCCAAGCCTCGCCCCAGGGGCCAACCGGCCCGTCGGCTGTTCTCCCAGCGGCGGGTCGAGAGCGATGTGCATGGATCCGAGCAGACTGGTCTGCCCAACCGTGGCAACGGCGTTGGCGGGAAGGACCACGTCTGGCTTGACCGAGATCTCCACGTCGGCATGCCAACCCCGCACGGTCAATCGAGACACGCTGCCGACGATCACGTCGCCAAGCATCACCGGCGAATTCGCTTCCAAAGTACCGACATTGGCGAGTTCGACGTGATAGAGGGTTGCGTCATGGCCACGACCAACGGTGCCAGGTAGCGGAAGCGAATTGAGCCCGTGAAAAGCACAGCCGGTGAGGCTCAACGCCAAACAAGAGGCAATCGCCAACCAGCGGGTGAGCGCTTGTGAGGTCGTCATGGAGTTCCTCCAGGTGCCGGCGGTACGGGAACCAAGGGAACCTCGGCGGGTAGCAGCATGTCCTTCCAGCTATGTGGTGACGGATCGGAAGCAGCCGGCGGCGGGGGCACGCCAGGAGGAATCGGCGCCCCTGGGAATAATGCGGGCGACGGTGTCGCCGGAAATCCGTTGGGGGCGTATGCACCAGGTGGGCCCGGCAACGCGCCGAACCCTGGGGGCGGCGGGACGTCATTGGCACCGGTATAGGCCGATACCGCCGGAGGCTCGGTGACCGGTTGCGGACGCCCGCCCGCGCCCCCAGGCGCGAGGTTGGGGTCGGTATACACCAGGTTCTCCGGACTGGGCGCCTTCCGTAGGTAGGCGTTGAAGGGAATCGGGAGGTAGTTGAAGTTGAGCAGCGATAGGGCCGGACCGAGGTACTGCGCGCAAAGCTTCGAGGTTTCTGCCGACGTGGCGTTCTTGACCGCCGCGATTGCCGTGCAGACGACGGCCACCGGATCGGCGAAGTTCGCGAGCGCGAACGCACCGACCGCGGTTCCGGTGTCAGGGCTGTAGATGTTGTAACCGTTGGCGATTGCGTTGGGCATTACGTGCAGCACGTTTTCCAGCTTCAGCCTGTTGTCGACGAGATTCTGGGTGACGTTGTTCAGTCTTTGGAGTTGCTCGGCCGTTTGGTCCCTCGTACCAGCGATGAACCGTTGCACGTCACCCACCACTGACGACAGGTTCGTCAGGGCCGCATCGAGATCGGAACGATTTCCGTCGACGACGCTCGTCAGGCTGGCGAGATGGTCCTGGAACTCGACGATCTGGGTGTTGCTGTCGCGCAGTGCCGAGACGAACACTTGCAGACTCTGGATGATCTTGACGATGTCGCCGCTACCGTCGGCCAGAATTCTTCCCATGCCGGACAATTCGCCGATCGCCTGGCGAAGCTTGTCACCGTTTCCGCCCATCGCGGCAGCGGCACTGTCAACGAACCGGCTCAGCGAGGTCCCGGACGCGCCGTCGATCGGACCCAGATCGGTGGTCAACCGCATCAACTGGTCCTTCACCTGATCCCATTCGACAGGTACGGCGGTGCGGTTGGCGGGAATCTCAGCGCCGTTGGCCATCGTCGGTCCGGTGCCTTCATACGCTGGTGTCAGTTGCACGTACCGCGCGGCAACCAGGTTCTGCGCCATGATGATCGCCTTCGCGTCGGCCGGGATCTCGATCCCATGCTCGACCTCGACCGTCACCCTAGCCTGCCCGCCGGCCGGTTCGATGCTGGAGATGGAGCCGACCTTCACTCCTGCGACGCGAACCTCGTCGCCCGGATAGATCGCGGTCGCGGAAGTGAAGTACGCGGTGATGGTGGTGGGACGAAACACGTTGAGCCGCACGATCACTGCGGCCCCGATGACGGCGAGCACCAAGAGCGCGACCAGAGTGGTTCGACTAAGCCGCGTCCTGTGACGCGCGATCATCGGCTTCCTCCCGGAATACCATTGTGCGGCCATGGGAATTCGGCACGTGGGCCAGCATTGTCGGGCGGTTGCCCCGCGTTGGTACCGCGGCGGAAGCCGAACGCGTAATCAAGGAATGGTTGCAACGTCTGCGACGGGATGAGGTTGCCGACGAATGCGTTGTAGTACCAGCCGTTGTTAACCGATTCCCCCTGTGTCACCTGATATTTGGCCAGGCCAGCCAATGCCTTGGCGATGTTGTCGCGGTTCTTCTCCAGCAGCGCGGTCACCGAGTTGAGCTTCTGCAGAGTGGGGGCGAGTTCTTGCTCGTTGTCCCTGATGAGACCGGACAGCTGTTGTGACAGCGCCGCGGTATTCGCCAGCAGGCTCACGATCGCATACCGACGTTGATCGAGTACGTCAGTCAACGCGTTGGCGTCCAGCAGCAGCGTGTTTACCTGCTGACTCCGCTGAGAAAGAATGCCGGTCACGTCTGCAGCGCTCTTCAGCAGATTGGCCAGAGACTCGTTGCGGCTGTTCATCGTTTGAGATAGCCGGGCGAGGCCATCGAATGTTGGGCCAAGCTGCGGCGCCATGCGGTCGATCGTGTCCGAAAGGGTGTCCAGAGAATGCGTGAGGGCTTCGGTATCCGTGCCCGCGGTATTGTTGGTGAAATCGGTGACGACGTCGGTCAACGAATACGGCGACGAGGTTCGAGTCAGCGGGATGGTATCCGCGGTATGCATGGCGCCCGATCCAGCAGGCTCCAGTGTCAGCATTCGGGCGCCAAGCACCGTGCCAGTCCTGATGTGAGCAGTAGTCTCCGCGCCGAGCCGCACCCTGCTGTCGAGGTTGAAGGTGACGAGCGCCTTGCCGTGGCTGAGCGAAACCTCGGTGACGGTGCCCTTGGTGACTCCGGAGACCTTTACGTCGTTGCCCATGGCCAGTCC
>Ga0070669_100002822_pt1 | contig 12550 bp, 11 predicted proteins | sample KBSS53metaG_FD_64680 | JGI IMG/M metagenome (GOLD analysis project Ga0070669, IMG submission 64680) | Switchgrass rhizosphere microbial communities from Kellogg Biological Station, Michigan, USA - KBS S5-3 metaG | ecosystem: Host-associated > Plants > Roots > Rhizosphere > Soil ... | reverse complement strand
ATTTTGAAAAACAGTGTGTGGTGTACTCATGATTGCTCCTTAGATATTTCGGCTCCCGATCAACAGCCGGGAATTCCGAGAATCTTGGTTATTGACAACCCAGGTCTGTCTTGATCTGGTTTGCCGAATTGATCAGTTGAATGGCTTGCGCGGTAGTTAACTTCTTTCCTGACTGCGCCTGACATTCATTGATAAAAGCGCCGAGGCAAGCGCAGGCCGTAGCAGTGTCAGAGACTTCGAGTGCGGCTAGCGCGGCTTGTAATTTGGTTGTAAGGCTATTCTCTGGTCCGTGAGGCAGACCGAAACTTTCGACCAGCTCAATCAGATCGTCGATCTGCTCCTCGGCTGAATTTGGGATCGCGAACGTGAAGGCAATAAGGTCGTAATCTGCGGCAGGAGCACCGAAGAGAACGCGGGCAAATCCGTTGCACACGCTGATGTCGACCGGCGCCTCGGCGACTCCGGGCGTGTTAGTGACCTGGTAGAGCTTCGTTCTTTTCATCAGGAGTTTCCTTTCCTATTTCATTCATCAATTTGATTGCGTGTGATGGTCAGTGACTTGAGACACACGATGACTGACCCGTTGGCTGTCTCGCGGAAATGAACCAACGCCGTTTCGATCCAGCGATAGATCATTCGCAGTGGAATGTGAGTGACTAATGCTGCTTGTTCCGGTGCGACCATAAATGCATCGCCCGCAACGCATTCATCGCAGAGAGCCGGCAACGAACCGCTCGTTCTCACGACATAAAACTCGTGAATCTCGACGGCCTTCTCAGTTTTCCGATTTTTCGTCACTTCTTGCCTCCGTCAGCCTTTTCCCCGCGAATTGATTGCTATCGATACGGCCTTTCATATAATTGGCGGGATTCCACGTTGCTCACTTCGGAAAGTCTCCCGTCGGCCCCGTCAGCGCGGCGGAAGATAGTCCGGGACGCTCGCAGAAGTCTTTCGGGTTTTCTTAAACTTGCGCCGAGAAACTCTTACGCAGGTCTTACTGACCTCTGAAAGCTCGTTGTGATCCCACCCATCAATCACTTACATGAGTTCGGGCCGTTCGTGCTTGACGCACGCAATCGCTTATTGCTCAAAGATGGAGTTAACGTCCGCCTGTCTCCGAAGGCGTTGGAGACTTTGCTTATCCTCGTAACTCACTCGTTGCAGGTTGTAGAAAAGGAGCAATTACTGAAAGAGGTATGGCCCGACACGTTTGTTGAGGAGGGAAGTCTCTCGCGCAATATTCACGAGTTGAGGAAGGCCTTAGGTGACGACCTCTCTGAGCCGCGTTACATCGAAACCATCCCAAAGCGTGGTTATCGCTTTATTGCCCCGGTGAAAGTGTCTCTGTCCGATGCGAGGCAAAACGAACTCACTACAACGGAGGGCGATACTACTGTTATTGAGAAACACACTTATGCGCGGTTGGTAAGTGATGAGTTCGAAGAGGTGGACCTCTCGGCGAGCGCAGCGTCCTTGTCGCAGAGTGTTCAGTTGGAGGCTCTTCCGGCAGGTGATGGTGTTAGAGAGCGAGGACGGAAGCAGCCGATTCGAGTAGCAGCACTGGTGGCTGTTGTATTACTTGCCGTAGCCGTTGGAGTGTTTGTTTTTCGGAAACGCGCGCGTGTCTCTCCGACGCCTTCCTCACGCGCGAAGAGTGCACTCGTTAGGTTGACTCAAAACAACTCTGTGGATGGTGCGCCGGTATGGTCGCCCGATGGAACCAGGATAGCCTTTTGGAGCAACCGCGACGGCAAGAAAGAAGTTTATGTAATGGATGCGGATGGATCGAATGTAAAACGACTAACCAACAATGTCGCCGACGAAGATAATCCGAAATGGTCCCCCGACGGCCGCAAGATCATCTTCGATAGTGATCGAGATGGCAACACAGAGATCTACCTGATGGACGCCGACGGCCAGAACCAAACTCGGCTCACAAGGAATAATGCTTTTGACAGTGTCACGACCTGGTCACCCGACGGAAGCATGGTTGCCTTCGCCAGCAATCGTGACAACAGCGATCGATACAACCTCGACATCTACGTGATGAATGTTGATGGTTCGAATGTCAGACGGATCGTCAACGATCCTGAATATGATGCCGAGCCCAAGTGGTCGCCTAATGGGCAGAAGATCCTGTTCGTGACAGGAAGAAATGACAGGTTCGAAGTGTACGAGACGAACTTGGACGGTAGCGGGCAGAAGAAGATGAATGCCGACACCAATACATCGGAAGGCTCGCCTGCCTGGTCACGCGACGGCAACAACATTGCCTTTGTCAGAAACGTCGACGGCAAGGATCAAATCTATGTCATGGATGCGGATGGGAAGAATCTCAAGCGAGTGACGCACGATGCGGCAAACAATTCGACGCCCTCGTGGTCACCGGACGGCTCAAAGGTTGTTTTTCAGAGTGATCGAGACGGCAACTGGGAGATATATGTTATGAGCGTTGACGGTGAGTTGGCCCAAGTCACCGATGACCCGGCCGACGACCTTTCCCCCAATTGGTCTCCCGACGGCAGCAAGTTGGCGTTCTCAAGCAATCGAGCCGGCCGGCAACAGATTTACGTGATAAACGCTGACGGAACATCGCTATCGCAGATAACAAATTCAGCGGGTGACGACACGGATCCGGTATGGTCGCTCGACGGCAATCGAATCGCGTTCACGAGCTCAAGAGACGGGAACAAAGAAATCTATTTAATGAATGTGGACGGCAGCAACGAGACGCGGCTGACTACAGAATCGGGTGTCGACAGTTCTCCAAAGTGGTCGCCTGACGGAAGAATTCTTTTTACGAGTAACAGGGATGGTCACGCAGACTTATACGTTATGGACGCTGCGGGTCACACAGTCACCAGGCTGACAACAATGGGAGCAGGTCAGGCTGCATGGTCCCCCGACGGTGGAAGGATCGCGTTTGTTAGCACATCGACGGAAAAAATCGACGGCCACTTCCCGTTTCAAGTATTCGTCGCGGATGCGACCGGATCAAATGTAAGGATATTAACTTCGAGCCCCGACTCCGCACATGGACCATGCTGGTTACCTGACGGGAAGGCGATAGCCTTTCACGTCGATAAGTTAGGAGTTATGGCAAATATCTTTCAGATAGAATTGGATGGTGGAAAGATCAGACGTCTCACCGCAGGGCCCAAGATTGACGCGCGACCAGCATTTTCACCAGACGGTTCGAAGCTCGCGTTTCAAAGCAACCGCGACGGCGACTATGAGATTTACGTGATGAATCTTCATTGAGCTGGGCTTTGGCTTTGCGTCAAAGTTGAGATCAAGAGTAGTTGCAGATGCCACGCGCTTGCCGCGGGGAGTCTCACGGTCGTTGCTATTCTATGACAGGACTCAACTACAGAACGGGAGCGAAGCGACCGATTTCAAGTAACTGAACGCTCAACGCGCGTTGAAATCGGTCGCTTCGCTCCCGTTCTGTTGTTGAGTTCCCGTCAGAAGGTAGCCGCAAACGTGAAGTTCCACCGGACAAGCGCGTGGCATCTTTTCGACTTTTAAGACAAAGCCATTGTTTGATTGTTCAGGCATCTCAGCAAATTGTGACTCAGTATACTACTCAGTAGTATAGTCAGACAATGTCTGGAGCCGACTTATCGCCAGATCAAAAGCGGATCATCGGCGCACTGAGCCAGGAGATTAGAAAGGAACGTTGAGCTGTGAAGACAAGAAAGAGTCGAAAGGTGCAGACGAACAAGACGAACTACATGAGTGATGAAGCATTTGGGGATCTTAAGGCGGCCATGGTGGATGCGCTTGCTTTTGAGCGTGGCAGGCGTCGCGATTTAAAAGTAACGCGAATCAAAGCCCCGCGACCGCCAAAGGCAATGTCACCTAAAGACATCGCTCGACTACGTGAAAGGCTCAACTGCTCACAAGCGGTATTCGCAATGATGCTGAACATCAGCCCCAAAACTGTACAAGCTTGGGAACAGGGCTCAAGAGAGCCTGGCGATGCTGCGCTTAAGTTGCTCACGATTGCCAAAAAACATCCCGAGGTCTTACTTGAAGCGTGAACAGTCGGATTCTGTTTACTAAGTAGCTGTCCGCTTGTGATTAATCAGACCCGCCTGAGAAGCAACAGCGACCGCTTCTCCACGCGTTCGCACCTCAAGCTTACTGAGAATCGCAGACACGTGATGATCGACCGTCTTGGCTGAAATGAAGAGCCGGTCGCCGATTTCCGCGTTGCCTAGTCCATCAGCCATTAACGTGAGGACTTCGAGTTGCCGGTTCGTAAGACCCGAGGGATTTTCTTTGGTGCTTGGCCGTGGTCCACGTGGAATCCCCCTGGCGCCCGTTGCGCGCAGTGTTTGCCGCAACTTTTCCGCGGCTGGACCAGCCCCTAGACGTTCAAAGATTTCAAGCGCGTCTCGCTTCGCGCTTTCATCGCCATCAGCGAGCGCAACAGCTTCTTCGTATGGACAGCCGATTTCTTTCCAGGCATTTGCCGCGGCGCGCCAGTCGCCTGACATGTGGAGCGCATAAGGTGCTGCAATTCGTTCATGCGTTTGTGGAGCACCACCAGCCCGCCAAATCCAAAACGCAAACTCTCCTTCAACCCAACGGTCTCTGTGACTTCTGGCCATCTCAAGAACACTAGTAAGTTCTGGCCGCAGCTGTTCCAGGTGACCCTTGAGCCATGCAAGCTCTGCGCGAGCCGAAGCGACAGGCCCAACGCGTTGCAGTTCGCCGGTTTGAGTGGCCAACTCCTGGGCCTCGTTCAATAAACGCTCAGCGTCAGGGTCTCCACGTCGAACTCGAAGGTGGCCCAACACGGCGAGCGCCGGAATCCTTGAGATGGGCGATACTCGATATTGGCTTAACACATACCCGGCTTCCTCCGCCGCACTTTCCCAATCGCCTTGCTCGAAATAAGCGCGAGCGCGCTCCGCGATCATATAAAGCCTCGCCGCATCGAATCCGCTTTCGGTGGCGTAGGAGATGCAATCATCAAGGTAAGGTCTCGCACGCTGATAGTTGCGAAGTCTCAACTCAGCATCGGCAAGATTGGTGTAGGCTCGAGCCGCGTATTCGTAGAGACCGTTTGCCAGCGCCAGTCGCAAACTCTCTTCCAGCTTGAAGCGCCCTTCTTCATTACCAACAACTAACTGTGCGCTTCCTACATTGTTCAGCGCATGAGCTAGTGGTTCAGTCGCCCCAAGTTTTTCTGCCAACTCGATTGCGCGGGATCCCCAAACGATAGCGTCCTGACTTTCATCAGCAAGCATGTGCAGTTGCGAGCGATTGCTGTAAGCCATCGCGAGTTCAACGCTCGGACCAAGATCCTCCAAAATCCTGACAGCTTCGACGGCACAGTTTTCCGCTTCGGCTTTTCGACCCAGGAACCATGCGAGTCGCGACATAAACCGCAAGTTATCTCCTTGCTTCTGTCTGTTGCCCAGTTCTTTCCAGATTTCGAGCGCATTCCGACGACTTGAAAAGGCATCTTCAACTTGATCTGAAAGGAAGCACTCATACGAACGGCTTTCAAATAACGCAGCCCGTTCTTCCGGCGCGAGTGCGGCTGCATGTTGCAGTGCTGTGTTGTAATGCGATGCTGATTCTCGGTGGGCATTAAGTGCCGCGGCTTGCCTGGCGGCCAAAGGTGCATACTTAAGGACAGCTGCCGGATCACCAGCGTGGGTTGCATGATGGACGATGCGCGCGAGCAGCGCTTCCGAGTCTCGCTTAAGCAGGGTCTGCAACACCTCTACGTGCAGGCTCCGACGACGCGACAGTGCCAGCGAATCTTCGATTGCCAGTCGCGCAAGTTCATGGCGAAAGGCGACCGCATCGTCATCACACTGAAGCATCCCCGAATTTACACATTCGTCAAGCGAGGAGGGATCCGCGGTACCCGCTTCATCTAGCAACCACATCTCAGTTCTTGCAGGCGTGATCGAAACGAGTTCCAATACCGCACGGGCGGAGGGAGATAGTCTTCGGGCGCGAGAGATCACCGCATCGCGCACCGTATTCGGCACACCCGGTGTTTTGCTGGCTAATGCTTCAGTGACGAAGAACGGATTTCCTCCTGTCACTTCGAAAAGATCTTCACTGTGCCTGCCCACACGCGCTGCGAGAGTGTTCACGCCTGCCTCCGAAAGTGGCGGAAGACGAAGCCGAGAGATTGACCGATGTGGCAAGTTTCCTAGTACGAGTGTTAATGGATGGTCAGCTCCAACCTCGTCATCACGATACGTTGCCACAATCATTGACTTCACGCGATTAACTCGGCGCCCGAGGAATTTAAGGAGATCGAGTGTGGCTTCATCGGCCCAGTGAATGTCTTCGATGACGAATATTGAAGGTGTGCGGCCATCCATCTCTTCGAGCACAGCCGCTAGAATCGAAGCACGAGGCGCTTCATCTTCGAGAAGTGTCAGGAGGTTGCTTTGAGCTTTGGGAGCGATGTCGTATAGAGGCCCAAGTGGGCGCGGCGTGAAGAGGGCGTCGCAAGCGCCCCAAAGGAGACGCGCCTGTTCCTGATGTGTTTCAACAAACCATTCGACGAGAGAGGTTTTTCCGATCCCGGCTTCGCCGCTAACAAGCACAAACTGGCCATGGCCCCCAACTACCTCCGCAAAGATGGCCTCCAATTCCTCGAGGAATTGTTCGCGTTCCAGTAGGTCCATGGTTGTCGAGATCGGGAACTATACACCCGGAGTTAGTGATTTTAGCGAGGATTGAAGCGGTCAACCAATATTCCCGAACGCCGTTATAGAAGACCGGTCGACTTGCGTGCAGTTCCTCGACCCGGATACTGCCGATTACAGCGCGACGTGCTGTCTGGTCCAACTTCAGATTCATTGACAATCCAACTTGCGGGATGTATAGCTTGCTGCGCTTTCCCAGCCCAGATAGTCAGTCCGTCTTTGCTGCCACTGGCCAGCCCCCTCGTGTCGGCACGGACTAAGAGGTTGATTCCTATGAAACAAAGATTGAATTTCCGAACCGTGCTCTGGACGGCATTTGCCGCCGTCGCTCTGTTGAGCCTCACTACGGGCGCAGGCGCCGTACAGGGTGATAAAAAGATCAGGATGTACGACGATTGTGAGCCGACGTCTTTCAACGCGGTATTGGGTGATGGTGCCTGCGTTGGCAAGGGACATACAACGTTTGCAGAATTTATCGAGGAACTTGAAGAGACGCAGGATGCGCACGCTTGGCGAAACCAACCGAGTGCCATGCACATCAACACTGGACGCCCAACGTTCATCGAAAATCGCGGTGGTGAAGTGCACACCTTTACGCCGGTGGCTAATTTCGGCGGTGGATTTGTTAATGAACTCAACGGTATCTCCGGTAACCCAGTTCCAGCTCCTGAATGCCTTAATTTTGGGGCAATAGTTTTCATCCCGGCAGGCGCGACTGAAGCAGGACCAACTGCCGGAAGTGCGGACCTTCCGGTGGGCACAAAGCGATTTCAGTGCTGCATACACCCCTGGATGCGAACTGTCATAGAGGTTGCCGACCCCGCTGCGCAAGCTGACTCTTCTAAGGCGGCGTCCTCAGCCCATGGTGCTCATCATTGATTTGTCCACTCACCTGAATCGCTTTTCGTCCTACAGACGCCCGTTTGCGTGTTGCGCTTGCGGGCACTAATGAATCAAACGATAGAGGCCGTCAATTGACGGCCTCTTCGTTACGGAGAGACTACTTGATTACTGCTACGCGGACATTGCACAGCGTCCTTTTCGATCATTCACCCAATTCTGTTGAATCAGGTAGTCGCGTTGGCCCAGTTTGACATTTGCACGAGCGCCGTTCGTGGTTAGATAGGTTGTTCCGAATTCCCCATCGCATTTGTCCGCATTCTGCAATCCATACCTGTCAAACCAACCGGTGCCCAGAGGATTGGTGACTGTCGTGCTCAGCACATGAGCGAGCGTGTTAGCCATCGCATCGCCGGCGAAACTACCGTTTGGAGTTGATAGCAGGGTTCCATTAGCAACAAACTGTGGCGCGGCCACACTCGGACATCGCGTCGGGTTGCCGATGAATGCGTACCGCATATCAGATCCAAACACCTCAACAATTCCATGATAGGGCTGCGCTGAGGCGTCACAAAAACCCGTCGCGGGCGAACTCACATCAGCCGAGGCGAACACGACGTAAACCCCATTCGAATCCTGGGGAAGACGATGGTTGGTAATCTGATCGTTGACGATGCCTTGAAGATCCGACGTCGTGAGCTCAAGCCCGCGCGAATATTGATCAAAAGCCTGGCCTCCAAAATACGCGGCGCCGCTCGGAATTTGGCCGGCGCTATTCGAATAGGTTCTAAGGATCGCGTAATAGGGAGTTGCACCGACGTTCGACATGAAATCCGTCAAGATATTTTGTGTGGTGGTATCGCCGTTGTTCCCGCAAGTGTTGTCCCAGCAGCCATACCAGATAAAGTAAACATCTTGAGGTCCGACCATGACCTGGCCATTGTGATAGAGGATTCTGGTATTAGTATTCACATGTCCTGTTTCTCTTTGGCTAGACGTTACGCTTTGCGCTGATGCCGGTTGGGCCGACCAAACAAAGCTCACTGTCAGTAGCAGTATTAGAACTTGCAAGTTGGTTATCTTTCTTTTCATCTCTCCTCCTTTAGTTCAAATGGTTTTGAAAGACTGTTGCCGCCTACGGTGTCGGCGGAACAAACGGGTAAGTGGCCGGCGCCTCATTTCCGATCTTGATTCCGTTCCTGGAAGTATTAAGACAAACCGGGTGAGCAAAAACTGACGGCGCATCGGGTCCCGAATAGACAATGTCATCGACCAACGCTCCGCCCGGAGGATTGAGACCTGCCAGGTCGCGCACGCGCTTAGCAATTTCGTGATCGGCGCAAGCCGTGTCACCACTTACACCAAGTGCGCCAATGATCTTTCCGTTGCGATAGAGCGGCACTCCACCACCGAAGAAGATCAAGCCACCGGCGATAGAACCCTCGCCTCCTTCTTCCCCTGAGGGTGGCGCGAGAAATCTTGGATTGAAGAGGTTCGACTGGCCCAGGCTCGCGAGCGAGTGCCCCGGCTGCGTGAACGTGTAAAGCCGCGCGGTCGACAGCGCTAGATCGTCAAGACTGAAAGCATTTGCTGTGTATGCCTTTGACTTGGCTATGGCCTGACTGCCGGGCCATACCTGCGTCGCGTCGCCAGTCGAAGTGTTGAAGGCGCAAACTCCACCATCGCGGTTAACGACGGCGGCCCACATGCGCGCGCCCTCGAAGAGACCACCGATCGGCTTGTTGATGTTCTGAGCCTGGCTGAGTAGCTGGCGGAGTTGTGATTCGGATGGCAGGTTCTGACAACCAGCAGCTGTTGCTTTCTGTGCGTTAGCCGTCGTTACAGCGATCAGAGTCGCGCATGCGGCCACAAATAGAGACAAAAATCTTTTCATTGACGTTTTCCTTTCCAAATTAAGATTGAAGTTAAACGGTCGTGTGCTGTGCCTACGGGCAGCCAAGATCCGTTTTTACGTGGTTTGCAGAAGTGATGAGTTGATTACTCTGTTCAGGAGTTGATTGAGCCAACGCCAGGGTAATCAACAAGGCACAGACTGATCGCGTTTGCCTGAATGTTGTGTGGTTGCTGGCAGAAGTTTGTAGTGTTCTCATGATTCCTCACTTAAGAGTCGTTCCGATTTGAATAAGCGACAACAGTCCTCGAACTCGAGGCTTATCCAGGAACTCAACAATCGTCGGCGTCCGTCGGCGGCGCTTCAGTTATTACGATTTCAGTAATTGGTGATGTAGTCAGTGTCCTCAGTTCGTTGGTGCCTACCAGGAACACCGCTCTGTCTCCTGGTCCCAGTTGTTCCGACACAGGCGCCGCGCTACTTGTTGGTCGGATCGTTTCCACGAATACGGCCTCGTGATCTTCAGTTAATCGCCCTCCTCGCAGAACGCCTCGACCTTGCGACGGATCGACGAGGCGAAAGCAGTAGTCGCTGGAGCGAGTGCGAATCGTGATCTCTTCAATTGCTTTCATTTCTTTCACTTTGATTTCCATTTCAAAAGCTCCTGTCGCGCTGGTGAAAAAATTTTCAGGCCCTCCGGAAAGCCTCGTTCAAACGTGCCCGAGCCAAGGTGGGCGTTCGATTTTGAAAAACAGTGTGTGGTGTTCTCATATCCTCTTTCCGCCTCCGCCTGGATTTGTCGACTCGAAGACACACGTCTCCTGACACACGCCCCTATTGAGCTTGTGGTTAGTTATCCTGCGCGTGACACCTATCTGTGCGGTGTCATCGAGCTATTACCGGAAGAAGTAAGGATCGAGAACGCGGACCTGGGTGATTCGATCTATCGGCAAGTTATTGCGTCTTGCGGCCCGCCGAATTGCCTCCGGCGACGGCGCATCGTACGCACAGAAGCTCTTCTTTCCGTCATCGCTTACGTAAGATCGAATCCAGGTCACAGTCTCTTCATCATTGATCATTACAACCTTCCGGCAGATTTCTGCTCCTTCATCATTGACCGGGATTTTTAGACCCTCCGGAAAGTTCCGTTCAACGATGTAGCGCGGCATAACAGTTCCTACCTTTCTCTTCTAACCGTTCAAAGCGAGACGAATACTAGAGATTCTGAAGGAAGTGCGAATCGGAGGGATTCCCTATTTTGGAATTGATCGATACCTATTTTGGATTGACTTGAGGTCGGTCGGTTTGGCGGGATTATTCAGCAGCGAATGGTCAACACTCAACTCTCTGCATACCCTCTGCGTGCTCTGCGTCCGCTGCGTTATGAATGTGTCGGTCAAAGCTTAGGCGTCAGAGGTTAACGCCGAGGCCGCAGAGGCCGCAGAGGCCGTAGAGGCGTTCCTATCTATGGATTTCGTATCCATTCACCTTGTTTCGGAACACCCTTCTTGATAAGGCTCCAACTAGCGCCGCTGTCGGTTGAGACTTCGTAGTTTTCAAAAGTCGCCGGAATAGTGACCAGGGTAAACGCGTTACTCTCGGTCTTATTATGAATCGAGAAATGAAGATGGAAAGAACCGCAAGGTGCATTGCCGGTATCACCCGCGTTGGCTAGTTTTGTTCCCACATTCACATTCTGATTCTGGCTCACGAACGCACTGTCTTTTACGTGATGTAAGTAAACACCGATTTCATCCGACGCATGTTGAATGTCGATGTGATCCGCCGGCCAACCACAACCGCAGCAATTTCGATCATTCTTAAAGTCGATCACTGGACCAGCGGCTGCGGCGAAATATGGTTTGCCGTTCGTAGTACCTGAAGCCAGATTGAAATCCCATGCGAACGCCGCGCGTCCGGAATGGCTAATCGTTCCCTCCCATCCTTGACCAACCATCCACACCTCGTTTTTTGGAAATGGTAGCTTCAACGAAACCTGGTTGTTTGGAAACTTCATCAGTTTCGCGTCAAACGCGTTATCGCGCGTTTGCGAAACAGGCGCGGTATGAGGGAACTGGCTGACGATCGTGTTACTTGAAGTGATCGTTTGGTAAACGACCGGCCGCGCCAGTTGCTGCGGCAGATCTCCGCCGCTTGGTGTGCCGGTATCAAAAGTCCACCCCGCGAAGAGATTGGTCTCATTACCGAGTAGACGTGGCGCGTTGATAAGCGATTGAATTTCATTCTGCGAGAGCGAAGCTTTGAAAACGGCAACGTCATCGATAAATCCGTAATGTTGCGATTCGATATTGTTGCCCGAGAGGGGATTCGGTCCCGGTCGCCCGAGACGCAGCGTTCCGCTCGGAGCACCTCCCACGGTGACCCAGCAATTCGCTAGTCCCGACGGACACGTTTGTTGTCCGTCAAAAAATAGCTGCAACGAATTGGTGATGCGGACTAGCGCAATATGGTGCCACTTGCCCACCTGGATATTTACAGATGGATACTCAACATTTGTATTGCCAAACCGCGCCACCAAACTCGTCGCATCGTCCTTTTTGGAGATTTCGAATCCTCCACCTGACGCAGCCATGATTGGCCCAACGTAAGCTTTCGGATACTGGACCATGAAGCGAGCGGCGAGTGTGAAATTGCTGCCGTAGAATTCCGACATGTCGAGATCGGTCTGAACATACTCTCGCCAGCCGAGCGCTGCTGCATGATTTAGTTTTTTCTTGCTGGTGTCGTTGCAGCCTGAAAAACTAACAAGCAATAAAGTGAAAATGAGCCCACTTCTTAAAATAGAGGTGAATGGTTGGACGTGGATTTGCACGAGAGCCTCCAAACTTTGGTGAGATGGTAGGTCAACCCGATTTTGGTGTTAGCTTAGCAATCGTCGCAGGCGACCACTTTCCAGCTACGGACGATGCCAGCATCAAAGGTTCCGGATTGATAAACGCGAGGACCAGCGGCTTATACCACACTCTTGAGTTAAGCATTGCCGATTTCTGATTCTAGATTGCCGATTTTGCGCTTGAGTGAATGCGTAGACCTCGCTGAACACGATGGCGTAAAAATAGCTGGTGAGCATTGAACACTTGAATTGGAGCTTCGTCTGCACCTAGAAGAGGCCAGGACGCGCAGCTTCATATCTTCAGCTAAGAAACAATTA
>Ga0070669_100002821_pt1 | contig 12552 bp, 11 predicted proteins | sample KBSS53metaG_FD_64680 | JGI IMG/M metagenome (GOLD analysis project Ga0070669, IMG submission 64680) | Switchgrass rhizosphere microbial communities from Kellogg Biological Station, Michigan, USA - KBS S5-3 metaG | ecosystem: Host-associated > Plants > Roots > Rhizosphere > Soil ... | reverse complement strand
AGGATCGCGTCGGTGTGCTCGCCGAGCGCCGGCACCGGGTCCATGCGCGGTCCCTCGTTCCAGGTCCCGGGCGGCAGCATCGCCGGCAGCATGCCGGCCGGCGAGCCGACCTCGCGCCAGCGGTCGCGCGCCTTCAGCTGCGGATGGTCCCAGACCTCCTGCATCGTGTTGACGCGCGCGTTGGCGATCTGCGCCGTCTCGAGCCGCTCGACGACCTGCGGCGCGGTCAGCGGCGCGAACGTCTCGACGATGAGCTCGCGCAAGGCCGTGCGCTCGGCGACGCGCTTGGCATTGCCGGTGAAGCGCGGGTCGCGCGCCAGCTCGGGACGCAGCAGCACCTTGTCGCAGAAGTTGACCCACTCGCGCTCGTTCTGCAGGCCGAGCATCACGCTGCCCTGGTCGGCGCCGGTCGGGAACGGTCCGTACGGATAGATCGTCGCGTGCGCCGCACCGCTGCGCGGCGGCGGCGGCGCGCCGTCGAACGCGTAGTAGAGCGGGTAGCTCGACCATTCGGCGAGCGACTCCAGCATCGAGACGTCGATGTGCTGGCCGCGCCCGGTCTGCCCGCGCTGCAGAAGCGCTGCCAGGATGTTCGTGTACGCGTACATGCCGGCGGCGATGTCGGCGATCGAGGTGCCCGCCTTGCACGGCTCGTCGGGGGTGCCGGTGACCGACACGAAGCCGGCCTCGCTCTGAATCAGCAGGTCGTACGCCTTCTTGTCGCGGTACGGCCCGTCGGCGCCGTAGCCGGAGATGTCGCAGACGATGATCGACGGCTTCTTCTCGGCCAGCACGTCATAGCCAAGGCCGAGGCGCGCGGCTGCGCCGGGCGCGAGGTTTTGAACTACGACATCCGCCTTTTCCAGCACGAGTCGCTCGAGCACCTTGGCCGCCTCGGGGTGCTTGACGTCGAGCGTCAGGCTCTCTTTCGAGCGGTTGGTCCAGACGAAATGCGAGGCGAGGCCGCGCACCCGGGCGTCGTAGCCGCGCGCGAAGTCGCCGCTGCCGGGCCGCTCGATCTTGATGACGCGGGCGCCGAGGTCGGCGAGCTGGCGGGTCGCGAACGGTGCCGCAATCGCATGCTCGAGCGTGACGACGGTGAGTCCTTTGAGCGGTTGCATCGTCAGCTCCCTGCGCGCAGCGTCGCCACGGCATCCATCGTCAGCCAGCCCTCGTGGTCCCCGGCCCACAGCTTGATCGTCTTGCCGTCGTCCTGGAGCTGGCCGTTGACCCGGAACGGGTTCAGGTCGAAGGTCGGGCGCACGGCCTTGAAGCGGAAGCTTGCGATCTCGGCCTGCGGCGCGTTGCGGCGCACCAGGTCCATCAGCAAGGTCGCGATCAACGGGCCGTGCACGATCAGCCCCGGGTAGCCCTCGACCTCGGTCACGTACTTGCGGTCGTAGTGAATGCGGTGCCCGTTGAAGGTCAGCGCCGAGTAGCGGAACAGCAGCACATCGTCGGGCACGATCTCGCGCTGCCATGCCGCACCGGTGGCGGCGCGCTGCGGCGGCGGCTCGACGTCGTCGGGCTTTCTCGCCTCTCGATAGACGATGTCGTGGAATTCGACGATGGCCGGATCGGCCGCGCCGTTGCAGCGGACCTCGTGGCGAACCTTGACGAAAACGAGCTTGCCGGTGCGCCCTTCCTTCGACGACACATCAGCGATCGTCGAGGTGCGCTCGACCGCATCGCCGACGCGCACCGGTGCGCGGAAGTCGAACTGGCTGCCGGCCCACATGCGGCGCGGCAGCGGGACCGGTGGCAAAAAGCCGCCGCGCTTCGCGTGGCCGTCGGCGCCGATCTCGCTCTGCCGATGCAGCGGCAGGAAGTAGAGCCAGTGCCACAACGGCAGCAGCGGAGTGCCGGACACAAAGCCCGTCTCGGGGTGGTCGAGTGTCGCGTTGAGCGCCAGCGCGGGGGTTGCGCCGATCAGGTCGGACCGGGTCTCGCTGCGCCCGATCCATGCGGTCAGGTTGTCCATATTGTCGTCTCCTCGGTTGAAGCGTCGTCGCGCGTCAGAACGAATGGCGCATGCCGAACTCGACGCCGGTGGAGTTGCCACCCGCGGCAAGCGTCGAGCCGCCCGGCACGACGAACGTGCCCACGCCCTTGTTGTCGATGCGCGATGCCGTGGCGTACAGGTTGCTGCGCTTGCTGAACCAGTAGACGTAGCCCAGTCCCCACTGCTGCGCATCGTTGGCATCGATCACGGTCGCCCCGACCCGACCCTCGAGGTCGGCGCGGATCCAGGAGAGCTTGACCTCCCCCTGACCGACCGGCACCGTTGCGCCGATCATCATGTTGGTCTGGTCGGACGCGGCCTGCTCGAAGACCCGGTAGGCGGCGCTCAGTCGGACCACGCCGACGTCGGCCTGGCCGCCGATCGAGTGGTCCTTGAACTTGCCGCTGACGGTCAGGTTGTTCTCGGTCTGGGTGGTGGCCGCCGACACGGCGAAGCGCTTGTCGGCCCATCCGAGGCGGGCACCGATCACCTTGTGCTGGTTGTTGGCCGCGGTCCCGCCTTCGCCGGCGGCAACCATCACGCCGCCCTCGATCCCGCCCCAGCCGTTCGGCGTGAGCCACTGGATCGCGTTGCTGGAGCGCACGGTCGTGTTCGGCGAGGTCGAGAACGCCGAGCGGATCGGCCCGTTCGGCGTTGCAGAGACCAGGTTGTTGGAACCGGCGACCCCCACATAGCTGAACGGATCGTAGCGGCTCCAGCTCAAGTAGCTCGGCACGTAGTCGCGGCCGAGGCGCAGCTCACCCCATGCGGGACTGGTGACGCTGACCGTCGAGCGGCGGTCCCAGAACTGCGTCGCCGCGACCGCGGCTCCCGCGTCCAGCAGGATGCCGTGCTCGAGGTGGAAGCCGGCCGTCAAGCCGTCGCCCAGATCCTCGACGCCGCGGATGATGATGCGGCTCGTCGAGTTACTGCCGCTGACCAGCGACTTCACCGAGCTGCCGCCGGTGTTGCTCACGTTTCGGGCCGCCGCATCGGCGATCCCGGAGAGGGTGACAGTCTGCGCCGGAAGCGCAGCGCTCACCAGCATGAGCATCGCAGCCGCGATGCCGCTCTTCAACGGCGAAGGATTCTTGTGGTTGTTTATGACGGTCTCCCTGGGCGTGTGCAGGGCTTATTCGGCGGTCAGTTTCGCGCGCTGGACCACGCTCTTCCATTTCGTCAGCTCGCTCTTGACCAGCGCGCCGAACTGCTCCGGCGTGCTCGTCTCGACGTCCGCACCATGCTCTTCCATGCGCTTGACGATCTCCTTGTCGGCCAGCACCTGGTTCAGCGCCTTGTTGATCTGGTCGATGATGGGCTTCGGTGTCTTGGCGGGTGCGAAGAAGCCGTACCACTGCTGCACGTCGACGCCATCGACGCCGGCTTCCTTCAGGGTCGGCACATCGGGCAGCAAGGCCGAGCGCTTCGGTCCGGCCACCGCCAGCGCGCGCAGCTTGCCGGACTTCACGTGGGGGAGCGCGGTGAACAGGCTCGGGAACATGAACTGCGTCTGCCCGCCGATCGTGTCGCTGATCGCCGGTGCCGAACCCTTGTACGGCGCACCGGTCATCACGACACCGGCGTTCAGCTTGAACAGCTCGGCGGCGTAGTGCGGCGCCGTCCCGTTGCCGGCCGACGCGTAGGTGTAGCGGTCGGGCTTGGCCTTGAGCTGCGCGACCAGGTCCTTGACGTCCTTCACCTGCACGGTGGTGCTCGCCACCATCAGGGTCGGCGAGTAGCCGACCAGGCCGATCGGCGCGAAGTCGGCGACCGGGTCGTAGCGCAGCTTCTGCAGCGCCGGATTCATCGCGTGCGTGGCGATGTAGCCGAGCATCAGCGTGTGGCCGTCGGGCGCGGCGCGGGTCACGAATTCGCTCGCGATGGCGCCGTTCGCGCCGGCGCGGTTGTCGATGATCACCGTCTGCCCGAGCAGCGGTCCGAGCTTTTGCGCGATCGTGCGCGCCATCGCGTCGTTGCCGCCGCCGGCGGCGGTCGGTACGACGATGGTGATGGTCTTGTCGGGATAGGCCATCGCGAGCGGGGCGGTGGTCGTCGCGACCAGGGCGGCGACAACGGGGGCAATCAGGCTTTTCATCGGTCTGTCTCCTTCAGTGGATTTCGAGAACACATAAGACGGGATGTGGAGGTCCCCCTGCAGAATCTTTCGGGCGGTCCGGACCAGCGCGGCGGTCTGGACGCGGGCGTCATCGCCCGACCCCTCGACCGTCACCTCGACGTCGATGCGGCCTTGCGGATGGAGGACCGAGATTCGCCGGAGACCGGCTACACGCGACGTCGCGCTGACCACCGTTCCGGGCAGCGCGAACGCGGTCGCGACGCCGATCGCGCCGGTCACCGCATGCGACGCATGGCAGCGGCGCGGCGTGAAGTAGCGTGACGTGACGCTGTCGGCATCGTCGCCATCGCTGACGATGACCGGCTTCGGCACGACGCTCGTCGACACGTCGCCGAGCCCCATCGCCTCGCCCGCCGCGCGGCGAACCGCTTCGAGTCGCTCGAGCAACGCCCGGTCGGCGTCGAGCACGGCCGGCGTCTCGCGGCCGGTCAGGCCCAATTCGCGCGCTCGCAGGATGACGAGCGGCATCGCGGCATCGAGGCAGGTGACGTGCAGGCCGTCGATCACATCGATGCGCTTGCCGGTCGGAAAGAGGGAGCCGGTGACGGCGCCCCAGGCGTCCAGGAAGTTCAGGCGGATCGGGGCGGCCGTGCCGGCCACGCCGTCGATGCCGGTCTCGCCGTCGTAGGAGACGGTGCGGTTCGGGGTCAGCACCGTGACGTCGATGCGCGAGCGCGTGTTGACGTTGAAGACGCGGACGGTGGTCTCGCCGTCCCGGGCCGCCACCAGGCCTTGCTCGATCGCAAACGGCGCAACGCCCGACAGCATGTTGCCGCAGTTGGGACGCGTGTCGACCGATTTCTGCCCGACCCCGACCTGGGCGAACAGGTAGTCGACGTCGCAACCCGATTGCGCCGACTTCGAGACGATCGCGACCTTGCTGGTGAGCGTGCTGCCGCCGCCGACGCCGTCGACCTGCAGCAGGTCGGACGCGCCGATCGCGCCGATCAGCGCCTCGTCGCGCTCGGTGTCGTCGGCGGGCAGCCACTCGCGCAGGAAGAAGGGGCCGCGCGAGGTGCCGGCACGCATCAGAACGCAGGGGATCACTCGGTTCATGGATTGAATGATCGGCGCCGTCATTGCAAAAGTAAATTGCATCTTTAAGATCAACTGATCCATCGAACACATCAATACGACGCATTGCCATGGCGATCAACTTCGATTTGAACGACCTGCTCGCCTTCCGTGCGGTTGCCGAGCTGAGCAGCTTCCGCAAGGCGGCCGAGTCGGTGCACCTGTCGCAGCCGGCGTTCAGCCGGCGCGTCGACAAGCTCGAGCAGGCGCTCGGCGTCCGCCTGCTCGAGCGCACCACGCGGCGGGTGACCCTGACCGCCGTCGGGCGCGACTTCGAGCGCAAGGTGCGCGAGCTGCTCGACGATCTCGACGCGACGCTGCTGGGCATTCGCGGGGTTGCCGCCACGCGCATGGGCGAGGTCACGGTGGCGTGCGTGCCGTCGACGGTGTACTACTACCTGTCGCACGTGATCCGCCGCTATCACGAACGCTCGCCCAAGGTTCGGGTCAAGGTGCTCGATGCGAGCGCCAACGAGGTCCTCGCCGCGGTGTCGCGGGGCGAGGCCGACTTCGGCCTGAACTTCATGGGCGCGCAGGAAGGCGATCTCGAATTCGAGGCGCTGATCGACGAGCGGTTCGTCGCCGCCTGCCGGCGCGACCACCCGATGGCGAAGCTGCGCCGGGTGACGTGGGCCCAGCTGTGCGACTACGACTACATCTCGGTCGGCCGCTCGTCAGGCAATCGCGTGCTGTTCGACCAGGCGCTCGCCGGGGTCGCGAAACGGCCGCAAGCGATCTACGAGGCGCAGCACGTGACCACGACCCTGGGTCTGGTCGAAGCCGGGCTCGGCGTGGCGGTGGTGCCGTCGATGGCGATGCCGGGACCGGACCATCCGCTGCTGGTCAGCATCGCGCTGTCGGATCCGGTCGTCACCCGCAAGGTCGGGCTGATCCGGCGTCGCGGGCGTTCGCTGTCGCCGGCGGCCCAGCAACTCTACGAGCTCTTCGGTGAGTTGAAAGGCCCGCGACGCCGCGCAACGCGCTGAGGCCTCAGCCGTGCACCGCGGGTGCCGTCACATCCGTCCCTTCCAGGGCACCAGCCTCCGCTCGACCCAGCGCATCAGCAGGTCGAACAGGTACGCGACGACACCGATCACGATGATCCCCATCACGACGATGTCCGTGCGCAGGAAGTTCGACGCGTTCAGCACCATCTGACCGAGGCCGAGGTTCGCGGCCACCATCTCGGCAGCGACCAGCGTGGTCCAGCCGAATCCGATCGCGATGCGCATGCCGACCAGGATGTCCGGCAGCGCCGACGGCACGATCACATGGCGCACCACCTGCATGTAGCTTGCGCCCATCGAGTAGGCCGCGTTGATCTGTTCCTGCGATGCGCTGCGCATGCCGGCGCGCGCGGCGAGCGCGAGCGGCGCGAAGCACGACAGGAAGATCAGCAGCACCTTCGGCAGCTCGTCGATGCCGAACCAGATGATGATCAGCGGCAGGTAGGCGAGCGGCGGCAGCGGCCGGTAGAACTCGAGCGGCGGATCGAAGATGCCGCGCATCACCCGCGACATGCCCATCGCGATGCCGACCGGGATCGCGGTGACGCAGGCCAGCACGAACGCCGAGAAGACGCGGAACATGCTGGCCGCGAAGTGCTGCCAGAGCGGCTTGTCGTTGGCCTGCCCGGTGAGGTATTCGTAGAACTGCTGGAACACCGCCTGCGGCGACGGCAGGAACAGCGGCTTGACCCAGCCCATGTTGGTGACCAGGAACCACAGCAGCAGCAACACGACGACCGTGACGACGCTGATCGTCGCGCTATTGCCGGCGCCCGGGACCTTGAACGCGCTGGTCTTCAGCGCCTTGCCGCTGGCGTCGACGGTGGCGGGCGGGGCCGGCGGCGGGGCCGATGCGGAGATCGGTGCGGTCGCGACGATGTCAGGCATGGGTCGCCTCGCCACGCGTCGAGCCGGCGCCCACCGGCGGCGCCTGCTCGCGGTGGTGGATGATCGAGAGCACCTCCTCGCGCAGCGCGATGAAGGCGGGCTCCGACTTGACCCGGCGCGAGTCGCCGTGATCGAGGAACTGGCGCGAGAACGGCACGTCGTCGTAGACATGCGAGATGCGCCCGGGGCTCGGGCTCATCACGATCAGACGGGTCGCGAGGAACAGCGCCTCCTCGACCGAGTGGGTGATGAAGAACACCATCTTGTGGGTCGCCGCCCAGGCGTGCAGCAGGATCTCCTGCACCGATTCGCGCGTGAACGCGTCGAGGGCGCCCATCGGCTCGTCCATCAGCAGCACCGCCGGGTCGGAGGCGAGCGCCCGCGCGATGCCGACCCGCTGCTGCATGCCGCCCGAAAGCTCGTAGACGGCCCGGTCGCCGTACTGCTCGAGGCCGACCAGCGCCAGCTTTTCGTCGGCCGCTCGGCAACGCGCCTCGCGGTCGACGCCGCGCAGGCGCTGGCCGAGCGCGACGTTGTCACGCACGTTCAGCCACGGCATCAGTGCGTGCTTCTGGAACACGACGCCGCGGTCGGCGCCGGGCCCGGACACCGGCCGGCCGTCGAGCAGGATCTGCCCGGTCGACGGCGGCAGGAAGCCGGCGATGCAGTTCAGCAAGGTCGTCTTGCCGCAGCCCGAGGCGCCGAGCGCGACGACGAAGTCGCCGTCGCGGATCGTCAGATTGACCGGGGCGAGCGCCTGCAAGGTGCCCCCCTTGACCGCGTAGTTCACGGTCAGGTCGCGGATGTCGAGCGTCGGCATGGCTGCGGCCTGAAGAGAAGAACTACTTGGCCATCGCCTTCTGCAGGTAGGTCGTCGTCACGTAGTCGGCATAGCTCGGCTTGACCTCCTGGATGCGGCCCTGCTCCTTCAGGAAGACGGCCGTGTTCGCCAGCGCCTTCGCGGCACCGCCGCCGAGCCAAGTGGCGGACATCTGCTCTTCCATCGACGGCAGCTTGTAGAGTTTCATCGCGGCAGGCACTTCCTTCGCATCGGCCTTGCTCCACTTGGCGACCGCTTTGACCTGGGATGAATCGGCCGTCCATTGGGCGGCATTGGCGCGGTACTCGGCATCGGCCTTCGCCAGCACCTTGATCAGCCCGACCATGAAAGCCTCGTTCGCGGCGGCCCACTTCGAGTCGACGACCAGGCCGTCGAACGTCGGATAGCCCTTCTTGCCGATCGAGCCCGAGGTCGCGAGCGTCTTGCCGTTGGCCTTGATCTTTGAGAGCACCGGGTCCCAGATGAACGCCGCATCGATGTCGCCGCGCTCCCAGGCCGCCGCAATTTCAGGCGGACGCAGGTTCATCACGTTGACCGTCTTGGTGTCGACGCCCTCGCCCTTCATCTCGGCCATCAGCTGGTAGTGCGAGGTCGAAACAAACGGCGTCGCGACCTTCTTGCCCTTCAGGTCCTTGACCGAATTGACGCCGGAGCCGTTGCGGGCGACCAGCTGCTCGGCGTCCGCGATGTCGTCGAGGATCCAGAACAGCTTGATGTCCTGGCCCTGGCTCGCCGCCGCGGTGATGCCGGCCGAGCCGACCTCGCCGATCTTGACGTCGCCCGACGCCATCGCGCGGATCACGTCGCCGCCGCCGCCGAACATGCGCCAGTTGATCTTGTAGCCGGTCGCCTTCTCGAGCTCGCCGGACTCCATCACGGTGCGCAGCGGCACCAGCATGTCCTGGTGCGCAAACGTCACTTCCTTGGTCTGCGCGACGGCGGCGCCGCACGCCACCACCATCGTCGTCAGCGCGGCGAACCAGCGCGGCAACCGTCCATTCAGCGTCATCGTCGAACTCCTTGTTTTGGATTCACGGGGGTACAGCAAGTGCTGCGCCAGCTTAACGGCGACTCTGCACCCAAGGGCAGAGGGCCGGAAGGGCCAGCGTGCGCGCCACGATGGAGCCAGCGCCTCCGGACTTTCCCTCAATCGCGCGTCGCCGCGAGTGCCGGCGACGGATTCGCTCGCGCCTCGCCGCGCGCCTGCGCGAGTTCCGCGACGGCGAGGCCGAGCGCCCGGATGCCATCCGCGATCGAGCCGGCCGCAATCGACGACAGGCGGAGCCGAAAGTAAGGGCACGGGTCGGGCGGGTCCATGAAGAAGACGTCGCCGGCCTCGATCAGCACGCCGTGGCCACGCGCGGCGAGCGACAGCTCGGACGCGTCGAGCCAGGCCGGTGCGCGCACCCAGATCGAGCCTCCCCCCTGCGGCAGCTCGAAGGCGAAATCGGGTAGGTGCTCGCGCAGCGCCGCGGCGGCGAGCGCGAGGCGCTCCTGCATCGCCGCGTTGACCTTGCGCGCATGCGACTCGTGATGGCCGAGCGACAGGAAGAGCGCATAGGCGTGCTGCAGGAACGCGCTCGGATGGCGCAGCATCGCGTGGCGCAGCAGGCGCAGCTCCTTGATCAGCGGCGCCGGCGCGACGATGTAGCCGAGACGAAGCGCCGGCGACAGGCTCTTCGACACCGAGCCGACGTAGATCACGCGGCCGCCTTTGTCGAGGCTCTTCAGCGCCGGCATCGACGCGCCGGCGTAGAGGTTCTCGGCCTCGTAGTCGTCCTCGATCACGACGACGTCCTGCGCGGCGGCGAACGCGAGCAGGCGATGCCGGCGCTCCAAACTCAGCGTCGCGGTCGTCGGGCTCTGGTGCGACGGCGTGACATAGAGGTAGTCGACCGCTGGCAGGTTGTCGACGACGAGCCCGTCGGCATCGACCGCGACCGCGACCTGGCGCGGCGCGCGCAGCGAGAAGCTGTTGCGCGCATGCGGGTGGCCCGGCTCCTCGAGGCCGAGCCGCGTCGACGATTCGAACAGCGCCTCGGCGAGCAGGTAGTAGGCCTGCTGCGCGCCGACCGTCACGAGGATCTCGTCCTTCGTCGGGAACACGCCGCGCTTCGGGCAGAGGCGCAGGCGAATCTGCTCGACCAGGTCGGGCACGTCGTCGGTCTCGAAATCGGGTGTCCAGTGCGGCACCTGCGAGCGCGCCAGGCTGCGCGCACAGCACTCGCGAAAGTCCTCGGTCGGGAACAGCTGCGGGTCGTAGGTGCCGTAGACGAACGGGTACGGATAGCGGCGCCACTGGTCGGGCTTCGACAGGGTCGGCCGGCCGCTCAGCGAACGCAGCACGCGCGCCGACCAGCGTGGCGCTGCGCTGCCCGCGGTGCCGCTTGACGATGCTGTAGTGGCCGACGCCGTGGGCGGCGCCGCCGCAGCCAGCGCCGACGGCGAGATATGGCGCGCGACGTAGACGCCGCTGCGCGGGCGCGATTCGAGGAAGTCCTCGTCGATCAGCTGCAGGTACGCCGAGGTCACCGTGTTGCGGCTCAGCCCGAGGAGGCGCGCCAGTTCGCGCGACGACGGCAGCGGCGCACCGGCCGGCAGCCGCCCATCGAGCACCGCCTGCACGATCGCGAGGCGGAGGCGCCCCTGCAGCGGCAACGCCGGCTGCGCGGGCAACTCGAAGAGCTGCGCCCATTGGATCGAGCGGGGGTTCGGCATGCGACGGACAGTCTAGCGACCGGGCGGTCAACGCTTGGCGCGCCACACCTTGCGACACGAATCAAAGTCTTGCGGCATGATTCGAGCATGAATCGAGCCGAACCCCTGGCTCTCTTGAGCCGGCACAAGCCTGAGATGCAGCGCCGCTTCAGCGTGCGCAGCCTCGGTCTGTTCGGTTCGCGCGCGCGCGAACGACCGCACCCGGAAAGCGACTTCGACGTGCTGGTCGAGTTCGACGGGCCCGCCACCTCGGCGCGCTACTTCGGGCCCTGCAGTTCTTTCTCGAGGACCTGCTGGGTGGGTGGCCTGGTCGATCTTGTCACCGAGCAGGCCTTGCGCCCCCAACTTCGGCGATTCGTCGAACGCGATCTGATGCATGTCTGATGCGACGCCGCGCGAGTGGCGCTTCTACGTCGAGGACATGGCCCTCGCTTACACCAAGGGCCTCGATCGCTCGACGTTCGCGACCGACCCGATGCGATACGACGCAACGTGAGAAACCTCGATGGAGAAGCTGCGACCCACGTGCCCGAGCATGCCCGTGCTGCAGCAGAGGACGTTCCCTGGCGGATGATCGTGGCAGCGAGGAATCGCCTTATCCATGGCTACCTCGGCATCGACGACGACACGCTGTGGAGCATCGTCACCGATGACTTGGTCCCCTTGCGTGCAGGACTGGTTCGGCTGCTCGCTGCCCAGCCGTAGCACCTATCCCCGCGGCACCGGCCCCGTCGAATCGCGCACCACAAGCTCGACCTCCACCTCGGTCGCCGTCGCGACGGGCCGTTTGTCGAGCGCCTCGATCAGCCGGTCCGCAGCGGCGCCCCACATCTTTTCGGTTGGCACGTGCACCGTCGTCAACGCCGGATGGATGTGGCGCGCCATCTCGAGGTCGTCGAAGCCGATGACCGAGAGCGCCTTCGGAACGGCGATCTTCATCTTCTGCGCCTCGAGGAGCGCACCGAATGCGAGCACATCGTTGCCACACAGGAGAGCGGTCGGCGCGGGCGCCGCGGCCATCAACGCACGAAAGCCGTCGCGCGCCTCGGCCAGCCCGTACGGGCGCTCGACGATGCGCGACGGCGGCAACTCGAGCCCCGCTTCCTTCAGCGCCTTTCGAACCCCCGAGACGCGCGCGCGCGCCCGGTCGTTGTGGCGGGTGATGCCGGCCAGCATCGCGACCCGCCGATGCCCCAGATCGAGCAGGTAGCGCACCGCCTGCCCGATCGCCTTTGCGTTGTCGAAGCCGACACAGACCGTCTCGGCCGGCGCCGGGTACGTCATCACATGGACGGTCGGCAGCGCGCGCTGGCGCAGGAACTTGAGCAGCGGCGGGCTCTGGCCGACGCCGCACAGCGCGAGCGCGTCGGCGCCGCGGGTCACGAGGTTCATGGCCTGGCGCGCCTCGGTGTCGACGTCGTAGCCGCTGGTCGCGATCAGCAGCTGCAGGCCGGCGTCGGTCAGGCGCCGCTGCAGCGCCTCGATCGCCTTCGCGAAGATCGCGTTGTCGACGGTCGGGAAGACCGCACCGACCGTGCCGCTGCGATGGAGCATCAGCGCCCGCGCCCCCGCATGCGGCACGTAGCCGAGGCGAACCACCGCCTCGGTGACGCGCAGGCGCAGCGCTTCGCGCACCGTGTCGGGTTTGTTCAAGACCCGCGAGACCGTGGCCGTCGAGACGCGCGCGGCGCTCGCGACGTCGTCGATGGTCGGCAACGCGGCGATTCGGGACGGCATGGGCTGGGACTGTACGCGCTTGCACGATTCGTGCGATCGCCAGAGCGATTTCAATTCCCATAGGGGATATCACCGATCTCTGTGCCTTGACGGCGGACGCCACGAAGCCGATTATTCGACGAATCGTGAAAGCGCTTACACCAACTCT
>Ga0070669_100002814_pt1 | contig 12560 bp, 7 predicted proteins | sample KBSS53metaG_FD_64680 | JGI IMG/M metagenome (GOLD analysis project Ga0070669, IMG submission 64680) | Switchgrass rhizosphere microbial communities from Kellogg Biological Station, Michigan, USA - KBS S5-3 metaG | ecosystem: Host-associated > Plants > Roots > Rhizosphere > Soil ... | reverse complement strand
CAAAGATAACGAGTGGTATACATACGATATCACTGTGAAGGGCAAGCACATCACGATCAAGGTGAATGACAAAGTTGCCGTTGATTGGGACGAGCCTGCTGACAGACAGCCGGGAACGGACTTTACGCGAATTCTCGATAAAGGCACATTTGCCCTTCAGGCACACGATCCGAAGAGCACGATAATGTACAAGAACATCAGAGTTCGACGACTTTAATCCCCTCTTTCAAAATAATTTCAAATAAATTTCAGCGCCTCCTAAAGACCACGGGCTGACGTTTCCGTATGGTTGCGCGGTTCAATCACAAGAATTGAACCGCACCAAGGAGGTAGCCGAATGTCGACCAAGTTACTCAAGTTGACGCTGTGTTTTGGATGTGTTGCGGCCTTTTGGACGCTACTGCCTCAAACGCAGCGGGAGGCGGTCGTTTCAGCCCAGGCACAGGTGCCAGGGCCAACCGCCTCAAGTCCCATTGCACTCTCGCCAGATGATCGCTTTGTCTGGGTCGCAAATCCCGACAACAACTCTGTATCTGTTGTGCGCGTTGAGAACGACGCGAATCAGCTGGTAGCGGAGATCCCTGTCGGGAAAGAGCCTCAGAATGTTGCCATCAGCCCGAACGGCGCGAACGTGTACGTGACCAACACGGCAAGTAGCACGGTCTCTGTGATCGATACGGCATCGCGCGCTGTAGTCAACACGATACTGGCCGGAACCGAGCCCTACGGAATTGCGTTCACACCCAATGGAAGAAAGCTCTACGTTGCAAATGCGCGATCCAATGATGTGACAGTCATTGACGCATTGAGCAACACCCCTATTGGAACAATTCCAAATGTCGGGATTGAACCGCGAGGCATCGCGATCACGAGTGATGGTGACAACAGCGATCTGGACGAGAAGGTATATGTCACGCAGTTTCTCGCGATTGATCGGCCAGGAACGATCATCGGAGCTGATGACTACAAAGAAGGCCACGTCTCCGTCATCAGTACTGCGACGGACACAGTCATAAAGCAGATCGTTCTGAATCCAATGGCCGATGCCGGATTCCGATCAAACGGCTCAGCGCTGAAGAGGATTCCGGCAACGACCCCCCCTACCTTTACAGTTGTGACGGGCGCATTCCCGAATTACTTGAATGCCGTCGCGATCAAGGGAAATCGCGCTTACCTCCCTAACAATGCGGCATCCCCGGACGGTCCTGTCAGGTTCAATGTGAACGTCCAGGCTTTCCTTTCCGTGATCGATACCGTTGCCGATGCCGAGTCACAACCGCAGACGATCAACATGAATCGCGGCATCAACCTTGAACCGCCGACTGAGAAAAGGCTTTTCCTTGGAGTGCCGTGGCAGATTGCCTTCGAACATCAAAGCAATGAAGGATGGGTAGTCTCGTCTGCGGCCAACATCATCGTGAAGGTAGTGCTTGATTCAAACGGCACTCCGACGATCAACGCACCGCAAGCTGCGGGCGATCCCGGAAACATCGTTCGCATCAAAGTAGGTCAGAATCCTCGCGGCATTGCCATCAACAAGGCTGACACGCGGGCCTATGTGATGAACGAGGTTTCGAAGAATGTATCGATCGTTAACCTTCTGAGTAATTCCGAACTCGCTCGCGTGCGAACTGCAGCTCTTCCGCTTGCTGGTACGAATGAAGCCACTGTTCTTCTCGGCAAGGCGATATTCAATAGCGGAACAGGCGTTGACCTGCCCGAACTTGGTTCGATCGGCGTCATCGGCAATCGCCTTTCAAGCGAAGGCTGGAGCTCGTGCTTTGCATGCCACGCTTTTGGGTTGACCGATGGCGTTGTGTGGATATTCGGCGCTGGACCGCGCCGGAGCCTTCCGTTGAATGGGACATTCAATCCTGAAGATCCCCATGATCAGAAAGTCCTGAATTACTCGGCGATCTTCGATGAGGTTCAGGATTTTGAAAACAACATCAGGGGAACTTCGGGTGGGCTTGGCCTGATAACACTCGCAGATGGTTCGCAGGATCCCGTTCTGGATGCATTCAATCCGCCAAACACAGGCCGAAGCGTGCTACTCGATGCGCTCGCGGCCTATGTCGCGGAAGGAATTCGTTCCCCGATTTCACCTGCCCGTCGTCTGGGTTTCTCATCTCGCGAACGCCGTTTGATCACTGCCGGAAGAAGGCTCTTTGAAGAAGCAGGCTGCGTAATCTGCCATTCGGGAGGCGGCTGGTCAGCGAATCGACGCGATTATCCACTGCCTCCAGGAAGTGCGGACAATCCTATAGTGGCTGGTCAGCTGACGAGATTCCTTCGTGACGTGGGCACGTTCGATCCGGCAGCCATCAATGAAATTCGACAAAATGGCGCTCCGTCACTTGGTGCGGCAGGATACAACGCGCCGTCTTTGCTGGGATCCTTTGCTCTCGGCCCATTGTTGCACAATGGTTCAGCACTGAGCTTTGAGGACGTGCTCGCAAACGCCACTCACAGGCGTGCCGGGCAATTGTCAGGAACACCGGATCCACTTAACGATCCGGCCAATCGTGAGCGGCTTGTGGCATTTCTTAAATCAATAGATGAGAGTACAAAGCCATTCAAGTGAAGCACGAGGGCCCCGTGCCCAGAAAGTAAAGTGGCTGAACTAAAGAAGGTGGTCGGCACTCCCTGACCACCTTTTCTTTTTTTCGCTATTGACTGACCACTAAAGTTTCCACGGCTTCCGATATTGTCGTGCCAACATCTTATTGGCTTCGGAATCACCAATGAAAACTTCCTTCTCGCAATCCCACTTGAGGGACCTTCCAAGTCGCGTGGCAATGTTGCCAAGATGGCACATGGTTGCGGTCAGGTGCCCTTCTTCGACATCCGCATTTGGTCGCTTACGGCTCTTCACGCAATCGAGGAAATTGCGTACGTGAAGCGTGTCCATGCCGCGACTGTCACCGGCCATTTCCATCGGCTCCATCGCAGGCGTTTCGTTGCGGCTGCTCTTGCCTTTCCAGACTTCCGGAATCACCTTGAAGCCTTCCCGCATCATGTTGAGCGTTCCCAGCGTACCGTGGAACGCTAGATACTCATCACGAGTGCGATTTACTTCTCTGCCTTCCCAGGTAACTACGCAGCCGGGGAAACTGTAGAGCACCTCCTGAACATCAGGTGTCTCGCCGCCGTCCTTGATCTCGTAACGGCCTCCAAACGCTGCGACTGCATCAGGTCCTTTGGCACCGAGCACCCAGCGTGCAACGTCCAGATTGTGAGCTCCCCAATTGGTCATCTGACCGCCTGAATAATCCCAGAACCATCGAAAGTGGTATATACAGCGGAACGGGTCATAAGGCACAAGTGGCGCGGGTCCGAGCCACATATCCCAGTTGAGCGTGGCTGGCTTCTCCGGACCAAGTTCGCGCGGCTTGAATCCGGGCATGGCATTTCGCGTATATCCCACCGTGATTTTGTGGATTGGCCCGATCTTTCCGGCTCGTAACAACTCAACCGCGCGCTGGTAATGCGGGCCTGAACGCTGCTGGCTCCCAGTTTGGACTACACGCTTGTTCTTGCGTGCTACATCGAGCATCTTGCGCCCTTCATCGATTGTCAGCGAAAGCGGTTTTTCGACGTAGACGTCTTTTCCGGCCTCGCATGCCAGCACAGTCGCCAATGCATGCCAGTGATCCGGTGTGGCTATGTAGACAGCATCGACATCCTTCATTTCGAGCAGTCGACGAAAGTCCTCGAACTTCGAAACTTTCCCGCCGGAGTCTGTTGCTGCTTTTTCAAGAAATGGCTGGTAAACATCGCAGGCTGCGACAGGATTGAAATCCTGTTGCTTGAGAAATGCTCCCCATACCTGCTGGCCGCGGTCGCCGCATCCAATCAGACCCATGTTCACGCGATCGTTCGCGCCAGCTACCCTCAAACTCGATAACGCGCTTCCAGCACTCACTGCGATAGCCGTTCGAGTGAACTCTCTTCTGCTCACGCGATTCATTCCAATCCTCCGAAGGTGATAATTCTGAGATTTCTGATCAGCTGAAGTGAATGATTATTTTAACTGCCCGTTATCGTGTTCGCCAGTCTCAGGGTAGGCTCACGGCAGCTTGAAAAGCGTGGAGGGTGTGTGGGCCGCATCCATGAGTTGACGCATGCGGGCCACAATTTGAGGATTGCTCGCGGCCAGATTGTTCTGCTCCTTTGGATCGAGTTTCAGATTGTAAAGCTCTATTTCGCCCGAGTAGGGAACTGCCACTGCCTTCCAGTCGCCCATTCGCATAGCGCGGGCGCCCTGACGTTCATAAAACTCCCAATAAAGCCATTCGTGGCCTTTCTGTTTCTTTCCAAGAATTGCAGGGACAAAACTGATGCCGTCAGTGCGAGGAACATTCTTCACGGCGGCCAGATCGGAAGCGGTTGCGAGGAAGTCCCAGTGAGCCCAGATCTGACTGCTTGTTGAGCCGGCTTTTACGCGTCCGGGCCAGCGAACGATCATTGGAACACGGATGCCGCCTTCATAAAGATCGCGCTTCATCCCCCTGAGCCCGCCACTGCTGTTGAAGAACACCGGATCACCGCCGCCTTCGGCGTGAGGACCATTATCGCTTGCGAAAAAAATGATCGTGTTGTTGTCAGCGGCCTCCAGAAGCTTTCCCAGGGACTTATCCATTCGCGTAACCATTGCAGCAAAGGCTGCACGGGGCTTTGCCTGAGAGCGATATCCAACGGTTGGTTGACGGGAAGCTGATGGTTTCGTCGAAAGGATCTCGTCAGCGCGAGCATTCACGTAAGGCGTCTCTTCGAACTTTCCTGCAAACTCATCGAGCGAATCCTGAGGAGCGCGCAACTCAGCATGCGGTACAGTCAGAGCAAGATAAAGAAAGTATGGCTGCGAACCTCGCTTAATGAAGTCAATTGAAGAATCGACAAAAAGATCATTCACATAGTCTTTGTAGGGATCCACTTTCACGACTTCGCCGTTCTTCCACAAGTGGTCCGTGTACTGCCGGTGAGCGTGAGTGTGATCCAGAAAGCCAAATGATTCGTCGAAACCCTGTTTGTCGGGACGGCCTGTAGAATCTGCAGTGCCGAGTCCCCATTTCCCGATAACTGCTGTCCGGTAACCGGCACCTTTCAAGACCTCTGCCACCGTCACGTCTTCAGGCCGCAGCGGGTAATCACCATTTCCTCGAATCCAGCAGTGACCAGTATGAAACCCCGTCATCAATGAGCATCGTGATGGGGCACAAACCGTGGTTCCTGCATAGTATTGCGTGAAGCGAACGCCTTCTTTCGCCATTCGATCGAGATTGGGTGTGTTGAAGCGTGTCTGGCCATAGCAACTCAAGTCGCCATAACCAAGGTCATCAGCCTGGATGAAAATGATGTTCGGAGGGCGCTGGCTGGACGCGCTGGGAATGAAGCTGAAGACGAATACAAATACTAAGAGGGCAAATTTGGAATGAAGCGACAAGTCGCAGCGCTCCAGATTATTGCGCCATCTTGCGCAACTGTTTGATGATGGATTTAATGGCGTTTGCCTGTCGCCCATTTGGTTCGAGCTCGAGGTACTTGTCGTAAGCCTCAATAGCCTCACTTAGCCGCATCTGCCGCTCAAGAGACGTACCCAAAAGAAAATAAATGACCGGCTCAGTGCCGTTGGCCTGCTTTGCTGCAAGCTGGTACTGCTCTATGGCTTCTTCCGGCCTGTTGCGATCCTGATACGCAAGGGCGAGTCCCGTTCGCGCCTCAGGTGAGAAGCCGTTCGCCTCTTCCAGTGCCTGAAGATAGTTCGTTATAGCAAAGTCGTAAAGCCCCTGAAACCGTCGCGTGTTGCCCATTACGGTGTAGGCCTCAGGATTCTTGCCTCCACTTTCCTTAATTGCCAGCCGCGCCTGGGTCATTGCGCCTTCAGAATCCTCGTTTGCCATGAGGCTGCGCGCAAGACCTATCCTCGCTGACGGCCAGGCGTTTTTGCTTGAAGCAAGTGCAAGGCGGTATTCCTTGATTGCCTCCTTGTGCTTGCCTGACTCTCGGAGCTCCTCGGCGCTCTGAAAGTGAAGATCGGCTTTGTCAGCGTCGACCGCAAACTTGAGCGTCGTGCGCTGAGTTCCTGAAGCGGAAACTGAAACACTTTGCGAGATTTCGTGCTTGCCCTTCAACCGTGCCTTGAGTGAGTGCGTACCCGGCTTGAGGTTATAGATGGGAATCTCGCCGGATGGTCCAATCGTCCCATAACGAAGCCGGTCCAGCCAGATCACAGCGCCTTCCGGCGCGGCTATGATGATCGAAGGAGCATTCTCGCTTGTCGAACGCGGGCGTTGCGCAAAAGCCATGCAACAACCGGCACTGACGAGCGCGCACAGAATGGCAGAAATCAGAAGGCGGTCAAATGAGCGATACATCCTCACTGTGGCACAATGCTCCGAAAACGCCCCTGGTCGTCATAGAGCCGTTGGTAGTGCCTGGCATTTCGATAAACGCCCTGGACATACAATCTCGTCTCTGAGATTGGAATGCTGTCCACCCACTCTTCGATTTCGGATGCGGGTAGTTCGCGCAACCACCTCGAAACACGGGTCGGTCCGCCATTGTAGGCCGCCGCGGCATATTCGAAACGACCGAACTGGCCGATCATGTCAGAAAGATAAGCTGTGCCAAGCTGAATGCTGAGGGTTGGATTGAAGAGATCGGCAGGCGAGATTCGTCCACCTCCCAGGCTGTACTTGCGTGCCACTGTGCGTCCCGTAGCTGGCATCAACTGCATGAGACCGAGGGCATTGGCGCGGCTACGCGCCTGAGGATTGAAAATCGTTTCCTGACGAATAATCCCGGCAACAAGGTACGGATCAAGGCTGTGCTTTTTCGACTCCTGCAGAATCGTCGGCCACCAGCCAATCGGATAGAAAACCGTCCAAACTTCGCGTGACATTTCTTGTGGCAGGGTCTGACCGTAGTCGGGATATGCACGTTTCAAAGCGTTGATCGCGGCTGCATTTTCATTTGCGGCTCGAAAAGCCTGCGCCAGCCTCAAATTGATCAACGGCGAATTGGGCGCAGTTTGTTGCGCTTCGCGAAGCACATCGACGGTTTCCTGAACCAGTGAAATGCGAGCAAGCTGCTCTGCCTTTGCTATGTATGAACGTTCATTTGATCCCGCGGTTTCGGGCGCGATCGTAATGCCGTCGAGATTCTTGATGGCACGAGCCAGACGCTCATCAGTGGCCGGGTTCTTAGCTGTAATACCTACTGTCTCTAGCGACTTGATGCGTCTTTCCGCGTTCACGCCATACCAGCCGGCGCTGTATCTCTTGAGGAGTGCTTTGTAGAGTGCGAGGGCGAGCGGCTTGTTGCCTGCACGCTCTGAATCTACAGCAGCCCAGAATGCCGCCTTGCCGCGGTTGTCCGTGGAATCACCATATTGAACAAGGTGGTCATAAAGAAGCTGAGCTGATCGAGCATAAGTGCGCGTTTGATGCGCATTCCAGGCGAGCCAGAAATGGGCATCTGAAGCCGGTTCAGCGCCCGGAAACTTATCGACGAGCTGTTGGTAATAACTGATTGTCTGGCTCACCTGATTCGCTTTATCGGACATTCGCCCGAATTCATACAGAAGCTGCGGTGCTCGCGGACTGTCAGGCGCTGTTTTGAGCAGGTCTCCAAGTGTTGCAACAGCAAGGTCAGAGCGCTTCAGTGCAAACTGGGCCAAACCGGTGAAATAGAGAACTTCAGCGCGATCCTTTGGCGTCCGGGGGCGAACTCTCGAAAGCGCATCGAGAGCGGCCTGATGCGAATTCATCCGGTAGCTGCTGATGCCATTGCGCAGCCACACCTCATCGGTAGCCGCTGCCGGGAATTGTCGGGCAAGCAGGTCATATGCCTGTGCTGCAAGGACCCATAGCTCCTCGACATACAGCCGGTCAGCACGCGCCTTTTGCTCGGCAGCGTTCACCGGAAGTACCGATGAGCCGAGCGATACAAGCCTTGTTGTCACCTCCGAGGCTTCCTGCGATTCGGGCGCATAGAAATACAGCTTGCGTAGTGCTGTGACTGCATCATTCGTTCGGCCAAGCTTTTCATATGCGTCGGCTCTCAGTTTGAGTCCGTCGGCTACATTCTCTTCTGCGAGGGGCTTGAGGTACTCGATTGCAGGAAGGTAAGCACCCCGAGCAATTGCGGATTGAGCAGCCGCGATAATTGCATCTTCAATAAGTATGGACTTGGGATCTATCGTCGCGATTCGAACGAAATCGCGTTCCGCTTCTTCGGATCGGCCCGACTCTGAGAATGCCTTGCCGCGATAGAACAAAGCGTAATCGCCAAGCAGGGTCTGTCTCTGGATCAACGGATCAGAAAGTGCTGCGATCGCCGCATCAAAGTCTTTGGCTTGCAGGCGATCATATCCACGTTTGAGCTTTTCCAGTGCAGGATCGAGGGACGCGGCCGTTCTTAACTGATTTTGTGCAACAGATATCGATGCCGAAACAGCTAAGCCGGCAAGAAACAGCAAGGCAAGGAAATGGATACGAACGGGCTTCACAAGCCGAAACGTCGATTTCACGCGAAGCACCTCAATTCTGGGGGGTGATAGCTCATCAGGAAGCCATATCGCGGGTGGGCGAATCGTTCGCGATCCAGAGGGCAAGCGTTATAATGCCACAAGGTTGCGGTGTTGACCAGACCTTCACCTGTAAACCGCAATCGAAAGTTAAAATCAGCGGTAACTGATTCAGCATTTCCTCAGTATTCCTATGAGTACACGCTACTTTCGCGAAGCGCTTGGGGGAGATACTATGAAATTTGCGTTTGACTTTAATAAGAATAAACGTCGTCTGATCATCGCTTTGGTTGCTGTGGTGGCCGCTGCGAGCGCCTTTTGGGCTTACCGCGTTTTCTGGACCGATTCAGCAACGGCGGGAGAATACCTTACGGGCAAAGTGACCAAAGGCGACATCAAAAATACGGTGTCTGCGACGGGAACCCTTCAGGCTGTAACAACCGTGCAGGTTGGAAGCCAGGTGTCCGGCAACATTTTAGAGCTCTATGCCGACTTTAACTCGCAGGTCAAAAAAGGGCAGATAGTTGCACAGCTTGACCCCTCATCGCTCAAAGCTCAAGAGACGCGAGAGCTAGCCAACGTGGAGGTGGCGAAGGCCGGTATTGCAGATGCGCAGGGCAGGTTGCTCGCAGCAAAATCTTCGGTCGAAAACAGCAAGGCAGGCGTGACGAGCGCCGAGGGAAACCTCGCAGCGCTCAAAGCTCAGCGTGATGATGCATTGAGCATTCTCAAAAGGCAGGAGGAGCTTGCCAAAAGCGGTATCGTACCCGAACGCGACCTCGAAACCGCCCGGACTGCCTTTCGTGCTGCAGAAGCCCGCTACAGTCAGGCCGCAGCACAGGTTGAGCAGGCGAAGGTAGGCGAGCGTTCATTAGCCAGCGCCGGACTTGCTCAAGCGGAAGCAGGGTTGAAACAGGCTCAGGCTCAGGTTCAACAAGCAGAGGCCAGCCTCAGGCTAGTCAGGGTGAACCTTGGGTACACCACAATCAGGTCGCCAATCGATGGGGTCGTCGTATCACGTAACGTAGATCGCGGGCAAACCGTCGCGGCGAGCCTTTCTGCTCCGACTCTCTTTACTATCGCTAATGACCTGACGGAAATGCAGGTTATCGCAAACATCGACCAGGCCGATATCGGCGTCATCAGTGAAAAGACAACAATCAATTTCACCGTCGACGCGTTCACGGGTTTGAACTTCAAGGGAAAGATCCGTCAGATCCGTCTCAATCCCCAGACCGTACAGAACGTCGTCACCTATAACGTAGTCATCGACGTGGGAAATCCGGACTTGAAATTAAAGCCGGGAATGACTGCGAATCTGACGATGACTGTTGCAGAACGCTCGGGTGTGTTGCGAGTGCCGAACGCAGCTCTTCGTTTCCGGCCTCAGAACGTTGAAGGCGGAGGGTTCGGACGACGCGGAGGTGCCGGAGGAGGATCACCACAGGGTAGTCCCGGAGCGGCATCACCGGCCCAGGGAGGCGCCCAGGGAGGACAGCAGCCTCAGGCACAGCAGGGTGGTCAGGGACAAGGGGGCAGGGGCCAGGGTGGGCCAGGCGGACCTGGTGGCGCCGGAGGCCCGGGTGGTCCAGGCGGTGCAGGTGGTCCCGGTGGTGAAGGCGGGGGTGACGGGCAGCGCAGGTTTGGCGGAATCACACCATCAACTGCTGCTGTCGTGGAAGGGCAGACTCGAATCGTGTGGCTGATGGGTGCCGATGGAAAACCGCAGCCAAAGCGTATCAAGATAGGCATTACAGACGGGTCGACCACGGAGATCGTCGAAGGTGATTTGAAAGAAGGCGACACCGTCATCATTGGCCAAAGCGTCAGCAGTAGTTCCGCTACGCGACAAGGACAAACTCCTCCAGGCTTCGGTGGTCCGCGGTTTGGGCCCGGTGGTGGTGGCCCTGGCGGCGGAGCAGGCGGCGGTGGACCGCGACGGTAGGCACACTCGCGTAGAGAGGAATCGACAAAATCGTGACAGTTGAGACTGAACAAATTGTCAGGAGTGCCGAGGAGCGCTCGTCGGATACTGAACATGACGAAGGTCCGTCACTGATTGAACTGGACCACATTCACAAGACTTACGTCATGGGTGACGTTAACGTGCATGCCCTTCGTGGCGTAAGTCTGAAGGTTTCTCCCGGTGAGTTCGTGGCAATCATGGGAGCATCAGGTTCAGGAAAATCCACTATGATGAATCTCATTGGGTGCCTGGACCGACCTTCAAAAGGCAGATACGTACTCGATGGTGTTGACGTGTCGTCTCTTTCAAAGGATGCTCGCGCCGACATCAGAAACCGCAAAGTAGGCTTCGTATTTCAAGGTTTTAACCTTCTTTCACGCACCTCGGCGCTTGAGAACGTTGAACTTCCGATGCTCTACGCCAACGTGAGCAGTGAGGACCGTCATCGAATCGCTCGCGAGGCCCTCCATGCAGTAGGACTGGCAGGACGTGAGGCGAATCATCCTAATCAGCTCTCGGGCGGCCAGCAACAGCGCGTTGCCATAGCCAGGTCACTCGTCAACAACCCTGTGTTAATACTTGCTGACGAACCTACAGGCAACCTCGATTCGAGAACTGCTGTCGAAGTGATGGATATCTTCCAGCGGCTAAATCAGGAGAGCGGTATCACAATTGTTCTTGTTACTCACGAACACGACATTGCTGAATACGCAAAGCGAGTTGTGATCTTTAAGGACGGCAAGATCAGCAAGGATTACCCCGTTTCCGTTCGACGCAACGCCGCCGAAGAGCTCAAGAATCTGCCGGTACTCGTCGATGATGAAGACGATGAGGAATAGAGGGCGCAAGGCATGAACTTCGCAAATATTATTCGGGTAGCTTTTCGCGCGCTGGCCCGCAACAAGATGCGCTCGGCCCTTACTATGCTGGGTGTCATCATTGGTGTGGCGGCAGTCATCGCAATGGTGAGCATCGGCCAGGGAGCGCAGGCGTCGGTTGCGGAGCAGATCGCCAGTGTGGGTACGAATATTCTTTTTGTGCGAGCCGGTTCGCAGAATATGGGAGGAGTGCGCACAGGATCTGACGACAGCGGAATGCGCTCACTGAACGCCGAGGATCTCGACGCGATCAGGCGCGACGTACCGACTGTTGCCATGGTGAGTCCTGGCGTCATGAGCAGGGCTCAGATTGTCTATGGCAATCAGAACTGGAATACGCAGATTCAAGGCGTTGGAGCGCAGTTTCCTGAGATCCGCAAATGGCTCGTTCAGACTGGTTCATTTTTTACCGAATCTGACGAAAGAAGTTCGGCAAGGGTGTGCGTAATTGGACAAACAGTCGCTGACATCCTCTTTCCAGGCGGCGATCCGATTGGCCAGACGATCAGAGTTCGCGAACTCACGTTCCGCGTGGTCGGAGTTATGGCAAAACGCGGTCAGGACCAGATGGGACGTGATCAGGACGATGTAGTTTTTGCTCCATTCTCGACTGTCCAGAAAAAACTGCTCGCAATAACACATGTGCAGTCGGCTTATGTTTCCGCTATTTCTCCTGAAGCAACTCGCACGGCCGAAGAGCAGATTGCCGACGTGCTGAGAGCACGGCACAAACTGGCTCCGAACCAGGACAACGATTTCACCGTTCGTAACATGACCGACGTCGCCGAAGCCGCCGATGAAACCAATCGCATCATGACGATGCTGCTGGCGAGCATTGCGAGTGTGTCACTCCTCGTCGGCGGAATCGGGATCATGAACATCATGCTGGTGTCAGTAACTGAGCGGACTCGGGAAATTGGCATTCGCATGGCGATCGGCGCACGTTCCTCTGCAGTACGCACTCAGTTTCTCATCGAATCAATCGTACTGAGCCTGACGGGCGGGATCATCGGAATCGGACTTGGTCTCGGCGTCTCGTTGTTGATTCCCAGAATGCTTGGCTGGCCAACCCTCGTGTCTGTGGCATCTGTGGTCGGTTCGGTAGTTTTCTCGGCTGCGGTGGGAATCTTCTTTGGGTACTATCCGGCGAGGAAAGCTGCTGCGCTGGATCCAATCGACGCTCTGA
>Ga0070669_100002811_pt1 | contig 12563 bp, 12 predicted proteins | sample KBSS53metaG_FD_64680 | JGI IMG/M metagenome (GOLD analysis project Ga0070669, IMG submission 64680) | Switchgrass rhizosphere microbial communities from Kellogg Biological Station, Michigan, USA - KBS S5-3 metaG | ecosystem: Host-associated > Plants > Roots > Rhizosphere > Soil ... | reverse complement strand
GGCGCACTCTTCCTCGGCGGCGGCAATCAGGTGAAGCTGGTCGCGGAGCTGAGCGGGACGCGCTCCGAGACGGCGATCAAGGCGCTGAACGCGCGCGGCGGAGTGATCTGCGGCACGAGCGCCGGCGCGGCGGCGCTCACGGCGCTGACGATGGCGGGAGGCGAGATCGACGAGGAAGGCAACCTCGTCGAGCAGTACCTCGGCCCCGGCTTCGGACTGCTGGACTTCGAGACGATCGTCGACACGCACTTCACGAAGCGTCGCCGGCTGCAGCGGCTGTTCGTCGTCGTCGCCGGCAATCCCGAGCTGATGGGACTCGGCATCGACGAGGATACCGCGCTGATCGTGCGCGGCCACATCGGCGAGGTGGTCGGCGCCGGGGGCGTGACGTTCGTCGACGGGCGCGACAGCGTGCGGTTCGACAACGCGGACGATCTCGAGAAGGGGCGCCAGCTCACGCTGAGCCATCTGCGCGTCGGCATCGTCGGCACGCACTACCACCTGAACCTGCGCGACCGGGAGCTGGAGGTGCTGGTGCAGGGCGAGTCGAGCCCGCACCGCAGGACGCCGCGGTTCACGGGGGCGCAGTCGCGAACGTAGGTCCGACGACTCCGTCGGTCTGGCTCGCGCGGTGCGAGAGCGCCATCTTGAGCGCGACCAGTCGCTCTCATTCGATCCCGCTCAATGGCCTTACCAGCCCTCCGGCCGCGCTCGCCGTCCGAGCTCGTCGACGCCGCGTTCCAGATCCTTCGCGCGCACTATCCGCAGTTCGTCATGTGCTCCGCGCTGGCGTACCTGCCGTGGCTGGTGGTGCAGATCGTCTGGTACAGCGATCCGTCGCGGCTCACCGGCATCTCGCCGCAGGCGAGCGTGGTGTTCGGCCTCGGGATCTGGCTCGTCTTCGCGCTGATGAGCGCCGTGCTCATCGTCTGTGCCTCGCAGGCCTACCTCGGCGAGCCGGTCGACGTCGGCGTTGCCGCGCGCCAGGCGCTGCCGCGGCTTCCGCAGGTGCTGCTCGGGGCGATCCTGCGGTACGTGCTGATGTTCTTCGGTCTGTTCTTCTTCCTGTTCGGCGCGCTGTACGTGCTCACGCGGTTCTTCGCCGTCACGCCCATCCTCGTGCTCGAGAAGAAGGGGCTCGGCGGCGCGTTCTCGCGGTCGTCCGAGCTGTCGCGCAACCGGAAGCGGCACATCTTCAATACGATCGCACTCGCGTCGCTGATCTACTGGGTGCTCGCGTTCGGCCTGCAGATCGCTGCCGCCATCCTCGGCAACCTGATCGTCCAGACACTCGTCAGCGCGGTGGTGACGATCATGGTGTACCCCGTCGTCGCGATCACCGAGGCGCTGCTCTACTTCGACACGCGGATCAAGAGCGAGGGGCTCGACATCGAGCTGATGGCCGGTGCGCTCGACGGTGCGCCGCCGCGCGAAGCGGCGACACCCTGACGCGACGATCGTGTTGAACCTGTTCCAGCGGTCGGAGTGGCCGCCCTCGGCCGTGCACGACACGGTCGCCGCGATCGCGCGCGGGATCGAGTACCGCCGCAGCCTCCGTCAGTCGCTGCTCGACCGCGCGTTCCTTTGGCTCGCGCGGGGAATCGAACGGCTGATCGACTTCATCCGGCACCTTCCATCGTCGCGGACGATCGGGCTCACGATCCTCGGGCTGATCGTCGCGGCGATCGTCGCGCGACTGTTGATCTCCGCCCTGGCGCGCGACGAGTCCAACACGCGGCTGCGGCGCAGCCGTGGCGTCGGTGCCGCCGAGGATCCGTTCGTCGCGGCGGAGCGACTCGCGGCCGAGGGGCGCTTCGAGGATGCCGCGCACGCCCTCTACCACGGCGTGCTGCTCGCCCTCGCGCGCAGCGACCGGCTCCGCCTCGACCCGTCGAAGACGAGCGGCGACTACGCGCGCGAGCTGCGGGCGCGCGGCTCGGCTTCGTATCAGCCCTTCCGCGACTTCTCTCGCCGCTTCGACGTCGCCGTGTTCGGTCACGGCGGTTGCGACGCCGCGCTGATCGACGACCTGCGCCGGCTCGCCACGCCGTTCGCGCCCCGGGCCCGCGCCGCGTGAGCGAATCGTCGCCGGCATCGCTGCCCCGCAACGAGTGGTGGACGAGGCCGCGCGTCGTCCTCCCGGTCGTCGGCGCGCTCGTCGTGCTCGTCGCGCTCCTCACGCCGCAGGTGAACGGCGGCCGCACGGGCGACAAGCGTCTCTCGACGCACCTCACCGGCTCGCAGGGCGCGCGCCTGTTCTACGAGACGGCCGCGCGGCTCGGCTGGCAAGTCGAGCGGCGCGACGATTCGCCGATGCCGGTGCGGGCGACGGGCTCGACGATCCACGCCGTGCTGGCGCCGCCCATCGCCGTCACGCCCGAAGAGGCGCACGGGTATCTCGAGGCGGTCCGGGGGGGCGACGCCCTGCTGCTCGTGCTCGACGATCGCAATGCGCTCGCCGACTCGCTCGGCGTGGCGCACTCCGTATCGGGTGGCGGCGGAAGGCTCGCCATCCCCGCCGCCGACACCGCGGGCTGTCCCCCGCCGCCGCGCTTCGTGCCGCAGATGTGGGAGGACGGCCAGACGCTGCTCTGGTCGCTGCGGTGGACGAAGGGAGCACCACCCGGGCGCACCGTCCTCGCCACGACGCGGGCCGGGTTCGGCCTGCCGGGCGGCGAGGCAGCGGCAGGCTTCACCCTCGGCCGGGGACGCGTCGTGGTGATGTCCGATCCCGACTTCCTGCGCAACGACATCATCCGCCGGTGCGACTGGGGAACCGACGTGCAGGCCATCCGCGCGCTCGAGTGGCTGCGCGGCGGTGGACCGGCGCCGCGCACGTCGCTCGTGTTCGACGAATACCATCAGGGCTATGGCCACCGCGCCTCGATGACCGGCACGACGCGCCGCTTCCTCGTCGAACATCCCGTGGGGCGCGCGCTGCTGCAGGTCGCGCTCGCGGCGCTCGTGCTGCTGCTGGCGATCGGCCCGCGTGCGCTGCCGCCGGTGGACGTGCTTCGCATCGAGCGGCGCGATCCGCTCGAGCAGATCGACGCCCTCGCGCACGCCTACGAGCAGGTGCGTGCCACCCGCACGCTCACCGCGCGGCTCGTGCACGGCCTGCGCTCGCGCGTCGAGCGCGGGTGGTCGGCCGCGCGCGCGAGGCCGGACGACGACTTCCTCGCCGACGTCGAGCGCCAAGTGCCCGCGCTCGCCGCCGACGTCGCGCTCGTGCGGCGCGCGCTCGTCGAGAACGTTCCCGAACGCAGTCTCCCAGAGCTTGGCGCCGCGCTCCAGCGGATCGAGCATTCCCTCTCCACGTCCACGCACGCATGACCTCCGCTCCAGTCCTCACCATCGAGCAGGGCGCCACGCTGCTCGATCGCGTCCGCCAGTCCGTGTCGCAGTACGTCGTCGGCCAGGAGGCCACGGTGCACGACGCGCTCGTCGCCTATCTGGCCCGCGGTCACGTCCTGATCGAGGGCGTGCCCGGCACGGCGAAGACGCTGATGGTCCGCGCGCTCGCGTCCGCACTGGGGCTGCGCTTCTCGCGCATCCAGTTCACTCCGGACCTCATGCCCTCCGACGTCACGGGGGTCAACGTGCTCCGCGACCCGTCGAGAGGATTCGAGTTCCAGCCCGGCCCCGTGTTCACCGATCTCCTGCTCGGCGACGAGATCAATCGTGCCCCGGCGAAGACCCAGTCCGCGCTGCTCGAGGCGATGGCCGAGCGCCAGGTCACCGTCGACGGCAAGTCGCGGCCGCTCGGCGACGCGTTCACCGTGTTCGCCACGCAGAATCCCGTCGAGCACGAGGGGACGTACCCGCTCCCCGAGGCGCAGCTCGATCGCTTCCTCGTCAAGACGGTGATGCCCTATCCGACGCGCGAGGCCGAGCTCGAGCTGCTCGCGCGCTACGAGAGCGGCTTCGACGCCGAGCGGCTCGTCGCGTCGGACATGAAGGCCGCGCTCTCCGACGCGGATGCGGTCGGGATCCGTCAGCTCGTGGACGCGGTGCGCGTGGCGCCCGAGGTGCGCGTCTACATCGCGGACATCACGCGCTCCACGCGCGAGGAGCGCATGTTGTCACTCGGCGCGTCGCCGCGCGCGACCGTGGCGCTCTTCCGCGCCGCCCGCGCCGCCGCCGTGCTCGAGGGGCGCGACTTCGTGACCCCCGACGACGTGAAGGGAGTGACGCCGGCCGTGCTGCGGCACCGCATCAACCTCGCACCCGAGCTCGAGGTCGAGGGGCGCAGCCCGGACGACGTGCTCGGCGCGCTGCTCGCGCGGGTGCGCGTCCCGGAGTGAGCGCATGACGCTGGTCGCGTCGCTGCGGCGTGGGATCGTCCGCGCCTGGCGCACCGTGGCGTTCGTGCCGACGCGCCGCCTGGCGCTCGGCGTCGCGCTGCTCGCGCCGCTCTGGCTGCTCTCGCGCCTGCCGGGCGGACCGTGGATCGCGTTCGGTGCGGCGCTGCTGCTCGTCGCGATCGCGCTGCTCGACGTCGCCATGCTGCCGGCGCTGCGCGATCTGGAGGTCGAGCGCGTGCTCGAGCCGACGATCGGCGTCGGCGACGACGCGGAGCTGCGCTACCGGATCGTCTCGCGATGGGGACGGCCGCTCGTCGTCGCGCTGTACGACGAGCTGCCCCCCGCGCGCCTCGCCGGCGGCATCGAGCCGCGTGAGTCCGTCCTGCCGCCGCGCGGCAGCGTCGAGCTGGCCGGCACCGTCCGGGGGATGGCCCGCGGCGAAGGCGTGCTCGGCGACGTGGCGCTCCGCGTGCGCACTCCCGTGGGCCTCGTCGCGCGTACGCTGCGCTTCGGGCGCGACGATCGCGTACTCGTCGCGCCGTCGCTCGCCGGAGTTCGCCGCTTCCGATGGCTCGCCGTGCACCAGCGGCTCGCGGCGGTCGGCGTCCGGTCCACGCCGCGGCGGGGCGAGGGACGCACCTTCGCCAGCCTGCGCGACTACGTCGTGGGCGACGACCCTCGCCACATCGACTGGAAAGCGTCGGCGAGGCGTGGCCATCCGATCACCCGCGAATACACGATCGAGCAGTCGCAGACGGTCTACCTGCTGGTGGACGCGGGCCGCTCGATGACGCAGCTCGCCGGCGCGTACTCGCGGTTCGAGTACGCGCTCTCGTCGGCGCTCGTGCTCGCGGACGTCGCGAGCACGGCGGGAGACCGCGTCGGTGCGATGGTGTTCGACGATCAGCTGCGCGCGCTCGTGCCCGCCCAGCGCGGCCGCGCGGCGCTCCAGGCCCTGCGCGCGGCCATGGTGCCGCTGCAGCCGTCGCTCGTCGAGCCGGACTACTCGGCGGCGTTCCGCGCGCTGGCGGCGCGGCAGCGCAAGCGCGCGCTGCTGGTGCTGCTCACCGACGTGATCGACGCGCGCGCGGCTCGCGGGCTGCTGGCGCATCTGACGCGCGGCGCGTCGCGCCATCTCGCCGTCGTCGTCGCGCTGCGCAACGAGGCGCTGCTCGGCGCGTCGCGGCTTCCCGACGCGCCGAGCGGGCGGACGCTCTACGCCACGGCGGCGGCGGCGGAGCTGATCGCCGAGCGCGCCACGGCGCTGCAGCGCATGCGCGACGCGGGAGTGGTCGTGCTCGACGTCGCCCCCGACGCGATGGCGGCGGCGGTCGTCAACCAGTACCTCGAGCTCAAGGCGCGCGGGGCGCTGTGACCGGCGCGAGCGCCAGCGGGCTCGGTTGGAGCTCGGCCTCGTCGACGGATTCGGCCGCGGGCTCGGCGCGGACGGTGCGGCCGCCGCGCAGGTAGGTCACGAGCAGCACCAGCGTCGTCCCGCTCACGGCGAGCTTCCCCTCGATCGGCCACCACGCGATCGGCGACACGAATCCCTCGAGCGTGCCGGCGACGATCAGCAGCAGCGTCGACACGCCGATGAGCCGGATCGCCCGCTGCCCGTTCTCCACGATGGCCCGCCGCCGCGTGCGACTGCCGGGGATGAGCATCCCCGCCGCGATGAGGAACGCCCCGCCGCCGGCGACGCAGATCGCGAACAGCTCGAGCACACCGTGCGGCGCGACGAACGCGACCAGCAGCGGGAGAATCCCCTTGCTCGCGTACAGCCCGACGACGCTTCCCATCGAGACGCCGTTGAACACGAGCATGAACACGGTGAGCACGCCTGCCGTCACTCCGCCCGCGAACGCCGCGAAGGTGACCTGCACGTTGTTGGCGATGATCCCCGACGCCATCACGGGGCGGAAGAGCTGCGGGTCGTCGATGTAGCCCTCCTCGGTCTTCGCGCGCCGCACGCCGTCCTCGGCGCGCTTCAGCATGGCGGCGGGGAGCAGCTCGGGGGCGATCGACGGCGTTCGAGCCACGCTCACGCCGGCGACGATCGCGGGGCCGAAGAGGAGCAGCGCGGCGAGCGCGATCGGTCTGGCCGAACGTCGCACCTCGCGCGGGCCCTCGGTGAAGAGGAAGCGCACCGAGGCGCGGAGCGCCATGCCGCGGTCGCGATAGAGAAGATTGTGCGCGCCCGCCACCAGGCGGCCGAGCTGGAACAGCTCGTCGAGCTGGCGGCCGCCCGAGGCCGTGCGCAGCCGCGCCAGGTCGGCCGAGAGCGCGCGGTACTCGGCGACGAACTCGCGGACGCCGTCTTCTCCCAGCGAGCGGAGCCCACGCCGCTGCGCCTGCGCCAGACGCGAGGCGAAGGTGTTCCAGCGCGGGCTTCCCGCCGCGATGAGCGCCTGGCGCTCGCGCCCTGCGCCCGTCTCCCCCCGCGACGCCACGCCGCCGGCGCGCGCGCGGCGCTCCCGCTCGTACAGCTCGAGCAGCTTCGGCCCGGGCGCACGATCGTCGTCGTCCGGCAGCGCCGCAGCGAGCCGCTTCGCCAGCTGCTGGGCCAGCGCGGCACGCTTCAACGCCTCGAGCGTCGACCAGCGCTCGACGAACCGGCTCAGCACGAGGTACTCGTCCTCGCTGAGCTGCGTCTGCAGCGTCGCCGCGTGCTCCCGGCTCTCGCGCATCGGTGTAATGGGCGTGGCCGCCGCCGCGCGCCGCGCATCCTCCCGCACGACGATCGTGCCCGCGACGATGTCGCCGAGTCGTCGACCGCGCCGCGTGGCGAGCACGCTGATCATCCCGACGAGGTAGAGGAACAGCGGCTGCATGTCGATGATGCGGATCAGGTTCCGCACGGCGGACGCGCCGAACGTCACCGAATAGCCTCCCTCGCGCACGACCCGGATGCGGTGCACCCGCTTTCCCGGCGTCTGCCCGTCCATCAACCCCTCGAACAGCACGTAGTAGCCCCACAGCAGGGCGAACTGGACGAGGATGAGGATCGCGACGCCCCAGCTGCCGCCGAAGTCGAAGCCGCCGAAGCCACCCGTCGCGACGACGGCGGCGAAGATGATGCCGAGCACGGCGAACACGCCGGCGACGATCAGCAGGTCGGTGATCGCCGCCATCGCGCGCGAGCCGATGCCGGCGATCGAGTAGGTCAGGACGACGAGCTCCGGCGTCTCGACGTCGACGGTCTGCTCGTAGGAGGTCGTGCTCACGGCGACAGGGAAGGCACGTCGGCAAGCTCGCATCCGGTGCACGCGACGACAAGCCGCCGGTTATCTTGGCCTCTCGCTCCCATCACACAGCCATGCGCGTCGTCCTGCAACGAGTCTCCCGCGCCGAGGTGCGCGTCGGCGATCGGGTCACCGGCCGAATCTCTCGCGGCTTCCTGCTGCTCGTCGGCTTCACCCATGACGACGGCGAGGCCGTGCTCGCCTGGATGGCCGAGAAGGTCGTCGGGCTCCGTCTCTTCGCCGATGCCGAGGACAAGATGAACCTCGCGCTGGCCGACGTCGGCGGGGCGCTGCTCGTCGTGTCGCAGTTCACGCTCTACGGCGACGCGGTGAAGGGCAGGCGGCCGAGCTTCATCGACGCGGCGCGACCCGAGACGGCGATCCCGCTGTACGAGCGCTTCGTCGCGATGCTGCGCGAGCGCGTCGACCGCGTCGAGACGGGCGAGTTCGGCGCGATGATGGACGTCGACCTCGTGAACGACGGGCCCGTGACCCTCCTCCTGGAACGATGAGCGCGCTCCGCGTGATCCTCGCGTCGCAGTCGCCGCGCCGGCGCGAGCTGCTGAACCTCGTCGGCATCGCGCACGAGGTGCAGCCGGCCGACATCGACGAGTCGTACCTCGCGGGAGAGCGCCCGCGCGAGCACGCCGAGCGTCTGGCCCGCGGCAAGGCGGCGGTGATCGCCGCTCGCGAGCCGGGCGCGGTCATCATCGGCTCGGACACGATCGTCGTCGTCGACGGCGACGTGCTCGGCAAGCCCGCCGGCGACCTCGACGCGGTGCGGATGCTCGCGCGCCTCGCGGGACGCTCGCACACCGTGATCACCGCGGTGGCCGTCGCGTGGCGCGGCGAGATACACTCCTCGGTCGAGGAGGTGGGCGTCACCTTCCATCCGCTCACGCGCGCCGAGATCGATGCCTACATCGCGACGCGCGAGCCGATGGACAAGGCGGGCGCCTACGGCATCCAGGGCTACGGTGCGACGATCGTCTCGCGCGTCGACGGCGACTACTTCGCCGTCATGGGCCTGCCACTGCAGCGATTGACCCGAGTGCTGGCCTCGCTCGGGATCCGCTACGCCTTCGGCCCGCTCGAGATCGGCGACGCGTAGACGGCGCGCCAGCGCTCGACGCGATCGAGCACGTCGCGCACCGTGATGCGCGGCATCCGTCCCCGGCGGTTCTCCATCGAGATCGGATAGTCCTCGCCCGGCTCGCCGTATGCGTCGATCATCAGATCCCGGAACCGGCGGTAGGGTCCCACGCGCTTCGGGTTCGAGTAGCCGATGAGGGACACGACGGGCCGGTTCAGCGCGACGGTCATGTGCAGCGGACCCGTGTCGGGCGACAGCACCAGCGCCGCGCCATCGAGGATGCCGACGAGCTTCCGCAATCCGCTGCCGAGCGCCGACCGCACCGGTGCGCTCGCGCGCGCCGTGATCGTCGCCTCGGCCGCCAGCTCGCGCGGTGAGCGGCCACCGACGAGCACCGGATGGAGGCCGAAGTCGCTCCAGAGCGCATCGCAGACCTCGGCCCACCGCTCGGGGAGCCAGTCCTTCTCCGCCTTGCTCGTCGCGACGACGATCGGCGCGATCGGCCGATCGAACCCGGCGAGAAACTCGGCCTGCCAGGCGCGTTCCGCGGGCCACGGGCCGAGTTCCCAGACCGGCTCGCCGTGCGGCACGCCGAGCGCGTCGAGGAACTCGAAGTACTGGTCCTGCACGTGCTGCCCCTCGCGCGCGTGGATGCGGTGCGTCGTGAACAGCCAGTTCGCGTCGCGTGCGCGGGCGCGGTCGAAGCCGAGCTTCACCGGCGAGCGGGTGAACGACGTCACCAGCCCCGCCTTGAAGTAGACCTGCAGCGCCAGCACGACGTCGAACGGCCGCGTCGCCAACTCGCTCCGCACGGAGCGATACGCGCGCCAGCCCCTCGAGCGGTCGAACTCGACGATCTCGTCGACGCAGCGGTGCCCGCGTACGAGCGACGCCGCGCCGGGCTGCAACACCCAGGTCACCCGCGCGCCGGGGCGATGCGCTTTGAAAGCGGTGAGCAGCGGGAGCACGTGCACCGCATCGCCCACGGCGCTCATCATCACGATGCCGACGCGCGGGCTTCCCTCCGGCAGCCGGGCCACGACGTGCGACTCGCTCATCCCTCGGCCGGGCGCCGGTACGCCACCAGCGTCGTGCCCTCGAGCCGCACGAGCGGCAGCCGCTGCGCGAGCTCGTTCAATGCCCGATACACGCCCGCCGCGTGGCGTGGGCCGGCGTAGTCGTGCCAGAGCACCAGTCCGCCCGGGGCCACGAGCTCCAGCGCCTTCGCGCTGTCGCTCACCACGTACGAGTAGGCGTGCGAGCCGTCGACGAACACGAGGTCGCACCGGCCGGCCCACGGCGAGACGTCGAGCGCCTTGCTGTCGGCGAACAGCTGCTCGACCTTCGCCTCCACCGGCGATCCCGAATAGAGGAAGTCGGTGTGCGACGATTCCTTCAGCGCGAACTGCACGTCCACTGGATCGTCCGCCGCCTCCTGCCGGTAGTCGCTCAGGTGATCGGGTGCGAGCGTCACCGTGATCACGCGCGCCTCAGGCGCCGAGTTCCGCGCCCAGAGATAGGCGGTCTTCCCCGTGCACGTGCCGAACTCGAACATCGTGCGGGCGCGCTTCGCCAGCACGGCGAGGATCCATGCTTCCGCGTCCGACGTACCGCCGTCGACCACGTACGGCCCGCGGCCGATGAACGCCACCTCGGTGTCGCGCGTCGGACCGAACGGACCGGGCCGCAGCACGGCATCGAGCGTCTCCGGCGACACGCGACGGATCGGCCACTCACCGAACAGGTTGCGCTGCTTGCGCACGGCGCGATGTCGCAGCTGCGCGAGGCCCAACACGAGCGCCGCGACGAGCGAGACCACGGCGATGACGACGAGCGCGCTCGTCACGTTGGGTGCGTCCCGATCGCTGACACGGCTGCCGCGTCGTCGAACGCGGCGAGCGTCCGCTGCGCCGTCTCGTCCCACGAGAAGCGCGCGCTCTGCGCCAGGCTGGCTTCGCGCATCGCGCCATACACGGCGTCGTCCGACAGCACGCGTCCGATCTCGCGTGCCAGGGCGGCGTCGTCCTCGGGCTCGACGTACACCGCCGCGTCGCCCCCGGCCTCCGGCAGCGACGTGGCCCGCGCGGCGATCACCGGCGCGCCGAGCTGCATCGCCTCCAGCGCCGGCAGCCCGAACCCCTCGTAGCTCGACGGCGCGACGACGACGCGCGCGCACCGGTACAGCGTCATGAGATCCTCGTCGCTCACGAAGCCGAGGGTGCGCTGCCAGGCGGGCTCCTGTCCGCTGCGGGCCATGCGCCGGCGTGGTCCCGCCAGCACGAGCGTCGCCTCGGGGAACCGCTCGGCGACGCGAGGCATCGCGCGATCGAGCAGACCGAGGTTCTTGCGCCGGTCCGCGGCGCCCACCGCGAGCACGTACGGCTTCGTGACGCCGAGTCGCGCCAGCGCCGGCGCATCGCGCTCGGCCGGGGGGATGCGCAGGTCGTCGGCGGCGAGCAGCGTCACCCGGATGCGCTCGAGCGGCACGCCGAGCACGCGGTGCACCTCGTCGCGGGTGAACCGCGAGATGGCGAGGATCATGTCGGCCCGCTTCGCCGTGAACCGATAGCGCCGTCGCCAGCGCAGGTTCTTGAGGAACTTCCTCCGGCGCGGGTCCGGGAGCACGAGCGGCGCGACGTCCTGGATCGTCGCGACTACGACGCCGCGGCGCGGCGCCGGCAGCGACACGTTCCACGGATACCAGAACAGCGAGGCGCGCACGCGGTCGATGCGGCCGAGCGCCTCGAACGTCACGCGGTCGAGCGGTGCGCCCAGCTCGTCGAGCCGTCGCCGCAGCACGTCGGCATCGCCGGCCCGTCGGATCAGCAGCACCAGCCGCAGCGACGGTCGCTGGTGCAGGAGCCGCGGCAGGAGCGCCCACACCTCGCGCCCGATCCCGCGGACCTCCTGCGCGAGGCGCGACGCTTCGACGGCCACGACGAGCGGTTCGGTCATCGCGCGTCGACGGTCTCGGCGAGCGATGCGAGCTCCCGCTCGTCGAACAGCGCGCCGCGCTCGTCGCGCCACTTCCGCGCGGAGCGTAGCAGTCGCGCCACGTTCGCGCGCGCGATCTCCGTCGAGCGCGCCACGCCGAACGTCACGCGGTCGACGTCGAGCAGATACGCCTCGAGCCCGTCCGCGCTCGGTGCGAGCAGCAGGTTCTTCACGTTGAGATCGTGGTGGCGCACGCCGGCCTCGTTCATCGCGCGCACGAGCGCGCGTGTCGCCGCCCACGCCGTCGCGCGCTCGCCGCTCGGTGCCTCCGGTGTCATGAACGACGCGAGGTCGCGCCCTGCGTCGATCTCGCGCGTCACCACGTCGGCGCGGCGAAGGGCGATCCAGACCTCGGAGGTGCCGTACATCAGCACGTCCGGCGTCGGCACGCCGAGGTCGCGAAGCCGCAGCGCCACCGCGAGCTCGTGCGGCGCGCGCGTCGGGGCGAGGAACAGGTCGCGCGTGAGTGGCGCGAGCAGTCCGCCGTGCCGGTTGTGACGCACCACCGCGCGCGTCCCTGTTGCCGGCAGCGCGATGGCGTAGGCGACGCCGCGTCCCTGCAACGGTCGAGCGGCGAGATCGCGTGCGGCCGACTCGTATAGGCTCCCCTCCGCGAGCATCCGCCGGGCATCCTCGGCGTGCTCCCCACGCGCGACCGCGACGTGCCGGCCGCTCGTGACGCGCACGAAGCCGGCGGGCGTGTCGCCATCGGGCATCAGCGCTCGACGCGGTAGACGGGCAGCGGATCCTTCTTTCCCTTGAGCTCCACGGGAGGACATTCCGCGAGCGGCGGGGGCGACTTCAGCGCGCGCCGCATCTCCTCGGTGAGCAGGATCTCTCCGGAGTCCGCGGCCGAACAGAGCCGGCTCGCCGTGTTCACCACGTCGCCGATGACCGTGAACTCGAGCCGGCGCTCCGACCCGATGTTCC
>Ga0070669_100002809_pt1 | contig 12569 bp, 13 predicted proteins | sample KBSS53metaG_FD_64680 | JGI IMG/M metagenome (GOLD analysis project Ga0070669, IMG submission 64680) | Switchgrass rhizosphere microbial communities from Kellogg Biological Station, Michigan, USA - KBS S5-3 metaG | ecosystem: Host-associated > Plants > Roots > Rhizosphere > Soil ... | reverse complement strand
CGACTATTTAACGGTTTAGTTCGCCGATCAAATTTGAGGTTAGCTTTGAGTCTGTCGCTTGTCAAACCACTATCTGAACGCGAATGCTGTAATTATCGCACTGCCAATTCCTTGACAGTCCGTTGGCCCCTTCCTATCATCCTCGCCTGCCCTTAAAGCCCAGAGCATTCCCTCAAACGAGTGGAGAAAAGAGGCCCCTAGGTCGTGATTAAACTGGACATTATCAATCGCGTCGCTGACAAAACCGGCGTTCCAAAAATGAAGGCCGAACAAGCAGTTGAAGCGCTTTTTCATTCAATGAAAGAAGCACTGACCAGAGGCGAGCGAATTGAATTGCGCGGCTTTGGGGTGTTTGTCGTAAAACCGCGCAAACGAGGTGTTGGGCGAAACCCACGAACAGGCGAAGAAGTTGCGATCCCCTCCGGCAAAACCATCCGCTTCAAGCCCGGCAAGGAACTCCAACCTCACGACGACGGAAACGACGAAGGTCATTCCAACGACGATTTTTAAGAGATCGCGTTTGTTCTTCGCCAGTCTCCTAACATTCAACTGCTGTCGAACGATTCGACGTCCAAGACACGAGCGGTCAACATCCATCGAAACAACTTAACCTGAGATAAATGCAGGTTAGGAAGGGTGGTTTACCCCCGCTCAAGATCTATAACTCGCCACCTTCATTTCCACAGTTCAAGGTCCATCTGACGTCGGCTGTTACGGAACTCGAGCGGGGGTAAACCGCCCTTTCCAACCTGCATTCATGGCAGCTTGAGTCCCTTCACTAAAGGTTGGCCGCTCGTCTTTGGCACCTTGAACTTGCACACACAAAAGCAAACTAGCACACTACATCCATTCATGAGTCTTGACGAAACAATCAGCAACACAATCCCTCCCGAAGTAACGCACGAAGTGCCGCGGCATGTCTTTCGACCACAGCAAGTGCCCGTGCGCATCACCGCTCGCGAATGGAAGCTTCACGGAAGTCTGTTCGCACTCACAATGATCACAGCAATTCTCGCGGGAACGTTTTTGATCGCACCTGAGCCGGATGTTCTTGAACCAGCTTTGCGAACACCCATCGACTACATCCTGTATGTGCCACTCAGCTACCTGAACTCCGTCGCGGCACTTCTTCAGGAAATAATTCAGCACCCCTCTTTGCTGTTTCAGGGAGTTGCGTTCGCTTCGTCGCTGTTGTCGATCCTGTTCGCACACGAGATGGGTCATTACCTCGCGTGTCGCTATTACGGCGTCAGTGCAACGCTTCCTTATTTTATTCCGGCACCGCCGCTTTTCATCGCCGGCACTTTCGGCGCCTTCATCAAGATCCGCTCTCCAATTCCCTCCCGGCGGGCGTTGTTTGATATTGGTCTCGCTGGTCCGTTAGCCGGCTTCATCGTCGCGATACCGATCTCGATTATTGGCCTACTCGCCACACAACCGGGCCTGGGCCAGCCAGCACACGGTATCGTCTTTAACGATCCACTGTTCTTTCGCCTCGCAGCGAGAGTGTTTCGCATCCCGCTGGATCCTTATTCTCCAATCAACCCTTACTACATGGCCGCGTGGATTGGTCTACTAGTGACGAGTTTGAACTTGATGCCTGTTGGACAACTTGATGGAGGACATGGAACTCTGTCGGTGTTCGGCGCAACGGCTCACCGAATCATCGGGCGCGTCGCCTTCGGGGTCGTTGCGATACTGGCGCTGCTGGGCTTTTGGTTACACGGAAGCCCGAGTGGATTCTTGTATGCAGTGCTGTTGGGAGTTATGTTGCGCGTCCGTCATCCACAACCGGCGACGATGGAGCCGCTCGGATTGAAGCGCGTGGTGATCGCGGTTATTACTCTGCTGGTTTTCGTGCTTTGCTTCGTGCCGTTCCCGATCACAATCCACTAGTCTACGAAGGGTCCTTCACTCACACTTCTATCTTTCAAACCGTATATGCCGAAGTCGATGGTGTGGCGAACCACGTTGTCCGAAAACTGCAGTGCAACTAAAACAGCAGGCGTGAGACTTGGACTTAATCTGCTGACAATTCCAATGACTGTAGCTTGCGTACTCGCGACTGCATGCCGCCAAGACTCAGCTGAAAAGCAAGTCGTTGCTGAGCCAGTTGCCGTTCGATCGAATGCGGCGCCAAGCCCAACTCCGGAGCCTGACGTGTCGGTGAAGAATTTCATATCGGATTTCGAGCCCTTAGAAAAAGAAAGAGTTGCTGGCCTTCGTCGTGCGTGGGCCCGCGTTCCTCGAAACAATGATTTTAGAGTCGCTCGAAGTGATGACTTTGGGGAGCCGCGGAGAGTGTTTGACTACGGCGAAATTGCGGGAGCTTACGGTCTAGCGTTGATGGTCATAGATAAGACTAAGCCTGTCGACAGTCGATTTGGTCTCATAATCTTCTTAGAGCGGCCCGGTGATCGATACGATACCTACTGGATCTATCGCGATGTAAATTTAAGATCGTTCAGTATGCAGCGAGCAAGTGGAGACATATTCGTAGAGGAAAAGTTCGGCGACGGCAGTCGTAAATTGTGTGAAATTCAGTGGACCAGGAAGAAGGGACAATGGACGTGCGAGCCTCTGTAGCTTCGCACCCACCAGGTTCCGACGTCGGGATACTGACCTCGCTTATCAGGCAATCGAAGCGGCGGGAAGAAGTCCCTTGATCTCTCGCACAACCTTCGCCACATCTTCCTGGTTAGCCAACGCGATCATGAAGAACTGATAGCCCTGGTGGAAACAGATCAAACCATTCGCGAAGAGCCAGACGCCATCGAGAAACGGGTTGCCGCCAAGTAACCAACTGATCGGCGCCCCTGTAATTCTGCCGGGCTGAAAAATCTGCGCCCACATCGCTGCGCCTGCCGCACAGCTAAACGCACCTAACAACGGCGCGCCAACGTATTTCGCGATGTTTCGTTCAAACTCAACGCGCTGTTGTTCAGCCTCGGTGAGTTCACCTTTGCCAATCAGCTCTTCCTGCGTCTTCAGATGCTTATCAAACTTTTGACTAACTTTCTTCAGCCCGTAAACCGGCAGCGCCGAATGCGTCAACCAATGTGGATGAGCACCAAGGAGAACGGCGTCGAGGCCTGGCAGTGCTGCGCCCATACGGACTCCAAGGACTAACGAAACCGAAACGACTGCCGCTTTACCGGGATTCTCTTTGATCCAGTCGCGAGCTTTGAGCAGGCCCGAAGTTGCGGCTGTAGATGCACGGGTGAACTTCGCACCAGCGTCGTAAAGATTCGACGCTCGATCGTAGTAGTTCTTTGCGTCGCCTAAAACCTCGCCGGCTTTCTTTCCTGCATCACCAGCTACGTCGCGAAAGACATCACTCGCCTTCTTTGCACCGCGAACGGCATCGCCTGCGGCGCGACGAGCGGTGTCAGACACGTCTTTATCCTGTGCGAGACGATCAGCTTCCGACCGCAGACGTTCAGCGCCATTCGCCACGGTTTCAGCGCCCTTACGTGCTGCGTCTTCGGCCGCACGAGCACTCTCTCCTACGAGCTCGGAGATGGAATACTTCTCATCCAGCTCACGCGCTTTGCGAAGAGCCGCCTGCTGCCACTCATCGAGCTTATCTTTGTAGTCGGCCATGTAAATCCTTCGCTGGAAATCTGGAGCTTTAAGTCACTGTCGGCCCTGAGGGCCAGACTCACTGGACAAGCTCATCGGATTGTACGTCAGGAACGACAACTGAGTTCGCGTCCGTGTCCGAATCTGAAGACGATTTGACGGGCTGCCAGGCCACTACCCTGTCTCGGCCTGAACGTTTGGCTTCATACAGCGCAACATCAACCGACTGAAGCATTTCGGTCGAAGTTTGCCCGCCAATCGGACATTCCGCAACCCCAAAACTGGCCGTAATCTTGCCTACCGCCGGGATAATCATTTCACGAATGGACACCCGCAAGCGTTCGGCAACTTCCATCGCACCACTCTGCCCTGTTTCCACCAGAAGGATGGCAAATTCCTCCCCCCCGATGCGCGCCGCGAGATCGATGCCTCGGGTGCCCTCCTGCAAAACGCGACCGAGACTTCTGATGGCTTCATCCCCCGCGCTATGACCGAAGTTGTCGTTAACGAACTTGAAATTATCGATGTCGAGCATCACCAAACTGAAAGGGTGCGCATATCTGAGCGTGCGAGAAACTTCGCGATCCAGCTGTCTTTCAAAACGGCGGCGATTAGCGAGGCCAGTCAAGTGATCCGTAAAAGCGCCCTCTTCACAAACATCGAGATATGCCTTGAACTCCAGAAGTGTGCGGGCGCGCGCCAGGAGCAGATCCAGGTCTGTCGGATCCGTAATGTACCCGAGTGCCCCAACCTCCGAAGCGCGTAGCAGGTCCTGTGAATTGTGCCCCGCGGCTGTTTGCATGATTACCGGGATGAATCTAGTTCGCGGATCCGAGCGAATTTTCTCGGCCAGCTCATATCCGTTCATGCGGGGCATCATGACGTCAGTGATAATTAAGTCAGGCTGAAAAGACGTGACAAAGGCGAGAGCTTCCTCGCCGTCAGTCGCGGTATTTACGTGATAACCCGCCATCCTCAAAGCCGCTTCCAGCAGCTGCAGTTTGTCTGGGTTATCGTCTACTACGAGAATATTGGACCGTGTTTCCATAACCACTTCTAGACCAGTATTGGTCTTGCGCCCCCCAAAGCTTCATGCTAAAGTTCGCCATCGGTATTCGTTCCAGACGCGCTTGCCAAACACCGAATCCGTAAAAATAATCCAATATCGTTAGCAGGCCCGAAATAGAACAAGCGGGTTATTTCCTTACAAGTCACAGCATACTGACCCGCTCCAGAACCGCCTCGAAAGAGCAGTCAAGCTGTAAGAATCGAACAACAGAGGGACACCTTTAACTCGACCCCCAGAGGAATAGGCAGATGAAAGCCGTGCAGCAAGCAAAACGCGCGCGGGATCTAACACCGGCAGATCGCGCTGACATAATTCGTAAGCTGGAGTTTGGTGCAACACTTAGCGATACCCTTATTTCAGACTTAGCTAGTAATTCCGTAGTGCTCGACTTCCGACGTCGCCGATTTGTTTACCGCGCCGGCGATCCTGCCGACTGTCTTTACGCAATCATTCACGGCCGTGTAAAACTTTGTCGCATCGAGACCGGTACCGCCCGGGAAGCAGTTATCGACATCCTTCCAGAAGGTTCTCTGTTCGGGGAATCAGCTCTCTATTCAGCTGCGGGGCAACGAGCAAATTCAGCGATCGCCTACGAAAACTCAAGACTACTGCGAATTCATGTCGCTGATTTCAAACGGGGGATGGCTGAGGATTACCGACTTCATGATTACACTTTCCGCTTGATCGGTCAACGCCTTGAACATGCCGAGCGGCGCCTTGCCGACTTCGCACTTAATGCGATTCCAGCGCGCCTTGATCGGTTGCTTCAGGAGTTTTCCGACAGATACGGGGTTTCTGAGCCTGAGGGCGTCCTGATTGATATTCCACTCCCTCACCGGGAGATTGCCTCCATAGTCGGCTCCACGCGCGAAAGCGTGACCGTGCGCTTGAACGCGATGCGACGCGAAGGTACCATCGAATTCGTCAATCGAAAGATTCTGATCAAACGGCCGGCTTCACTCGTCTAACACGAAGTCCCGGCCGTAGCGTTACGGCCGATGCCCAAGTGTCCAACCTGCGGTAATCCTGTCGAATGGAAAGATAATCCTTTCCGACCATTCTGCTCTGAGCGCTGCAAACTAGTTGATCTCGGAAAATGGGTCGACGGCGAATACCGAGTGCCCGGCGAAGAGTTACCACCTGAAGCAGTTGAACAACCCGCGCGCACCATCGACATCGACAACGACAATTAAGGGCTGATGTAGAATGGCTTCCCGTTTTGAAGTCATGGTGTTCATGTTAGCGCGTTTCTCAGGCATGGTTGCTTGCTGTGTGCTGTTGGCGATTAGTGTCGCTTGTGAAAACGCTGATACTAATAAGACTCCGGTGGTGTCTGGCCCACCGAGCACGACGTTTCCGATGCCACCGGCAAGCGGGAAGTCACTCAACGACATGGGCTGGCAGTTAGCCGACGGACAGCGCAATCTTTTTTCTCAATACAGTGGTAGCGTCTTAATCCTCGACTTCTATGCAACCTGGTGTTTGCCGTGCAGGAAGAGCATTCCGCAACTCGTCGGGCTTCAGGATCGTTTTAAGGACCAGGGGTTAAGAGTTGTTGGCCTGAATGTTGGTGGTCCAAATGATTGGCCCAAGGTGCCGGAGTTTTCTCGCGAGCTTAAGATTCAATACACGCTGGCAGTTCCCGATGCGGATTTGAGTGGTTTCCTGCTCTCGGACAGCCAGCAGATTCCGCAAACGTTCATTTTTGACCGGCAGGGACGTCTGACAAAACGCATCGTTGGCTTTTCCGACAGCGACAGCGAAGTTCTCAGAACCGCGGTTGAGAGCGCGGTGACTGCGAAATAGGCTTTGGAGTGCGGCGACCTGGCGCCGCTTTTGGTCTTAGTGCTGCGACAAGTCGCAGCGGGGAAAGCGGCGCCAGGTCGCCGCACTCCAAATCGAATATTAGAGGCCCCATCATGCTTCGTGAAAAACTGATCGACAAGAAAGTTGGGCAGGGAAAGTTTCGCTGGCGCAGTCATGAAGTCTCGCGTATCGAGGGTCTAAGCGATGCGGTGTTTGGTTTCGCCATCACGCTGCTAGTGGTTTCACTTGAGGTGCCGAAGACCTTCACCGAACTTTCGCAGATGATGAATGGCTTCGGTGCCTTCGCCATTAGTTTTGTGCTCCTTTTTCTCGTGTGGTTCAACCAGCACAAGTTCTTTCGGCGGTACGGCCTTCAGGACGCTCCAACAGTTTGGTTGAATGCTGCGTTGCTCTTCGTCGTCCTCTTTTATGTCTATCCTCTTAAATTCTTATTTACTTTCCTCGTCAACAGATTCACAGGCGGACATGGTGAGATACGATTGCCGAACGGCAACATCGAGGAGATGATTCAAAACGACGGCCAGATGGGCACGCTGATGCTTATCTTCAGTGCCGGCTACTTCGCAGTCTTTGCCGTATTTGTTCTTCTTCACTTACATGCTTATCGCAAACGCGAGATGCTGGAACTGACAACGGTCGAACGTTTCGACACCCTCAGCAGCGTTCAAGAGAGTGCGCTGAACTGCGGGATTGCTTTGCTGTCTATTTGTATCGTCTTGATCGGCGGCGCACGCTACGCCGGTTACGCTGGAATGATCTATATGGCTACTGGAATCGTTATGGGCGTTCACGGGTATGTGATGGGTTCACGACGCCAGAAGCTAGTCAAACAACAAGAGTCGGATCCGGCATCTGCAGCCGCTCTTGGGCCGGAATTTGCCAACGAATGAATCAGGTTACATTTTGAGAAAAGCCAAAATCCTAATTACGCTCGGCCCCGCATCGCGAGAACCAGAAATCGTCGAACAACTGTTGGTCGCGGGTGCCAATGGCGTCCGCATAAACATGTCTCACGGCACTCACGACGAGAAGGCCGAAGACATCGCACGAGCGCGCGCCGCAGCGCAGAAATTAGGTCTTCCCTTAGCGGTGTTAGTTGATCTCTCCGGCCCGAAAATACGCACCGGCGAACATAAAAGCGATCAGCCAGTTAAGCTCGAAACCGGTGCGCGCTTCATTATCACTACCACTCCAATCCAGGGCGACGAAACGCGCGTCTCGACTAACTACGCAGATCTCTCGCGTGTAGTTAAACCAGGGACTCGTCTACTGCTCGATGACGGTGCGATAGAGTTGACGGTCGAAAGTACGACAGACACTGACGTCATCTGTCGTGTGGTTAATGGTGGTCTACTCGGCGAACGCAAAGGAATCAATCTGCCAGGAGTCACACTGCCGATCGATTCGCTCACTGAAAAAGATATTGTCGATCTCAAGTGGGCAGTTGGACAGAAGGCCGATTACATCGCATTGTCCTTCGTGCGTCGCGCGAGTGACTGTGAACGGGCCAAGAGCTTGATTCAGGAAGCGGGCGGAACAGCACCGCTTGTCGCAAAAATCGAAAAGGCCGAAGCGATTGATCATCTGGACGCGATTATTGCCGCAGCCGATGGAGTGATGGTCGCACGCGGCGATCTCGGTGTGGAAACAAGCGTCGAACTGGTTCCCGTCTATCAGAAGCGAATTATCGAAAGGTCCGTCAGGGCGGGAAAGATGGTTATCACCGCGACCCAGATGCTCCAGTCGATGGTGAGTAACCCTCGGCCAACACGAGCGGAAGCTTCAGACGTTGCTAATGCTGTTTGGGACGGCACTGACTGCGTGATGCTATCGAATGAAACTGCCACCGGCGCTTACCCGGTTGCTGCGGTTAGTACGATGGCCCGCATTATCGATTCCGCTGAATCGGGTCGAGAAAAACCGCTTAGCTCTACATTTCTAGCCGGTAGACAATCGGGCCGCGTAAGTCGTGCTTTATGTGAAGCAGCAGCATATGCAGCGGAAGAGATGGGCACGAAAGTAACCGCCGTCTTCACAGCTTCGGGATTGATGGCTCGACGCTTGTCTTCACTGCGTCCGGATCAAAGGATCATTGCGCTCACACACAAGCCTGATGTGCTATCAGAGTTGGCGTTAGTTTGGGGCGTTGAACCGCTATTGACTCAGCAGGCACACAGCACCGAAGAAATGTTGAAGCACGGCGAGCATTCGTTGTTGGAAGCTCGTGTCGTGGAGCCTGGTGAGATGATTGTAGTGATGGCCGGAAGACTGTCGGGTTTGGGACTCTCCAGCTCGGTAACGATGTTTACTGTCGCGGGTGAGCTAAGACCGACACGATAACAGGAGCAGGAGCAGCAGACCGAGCAGGAAAAGACAGGAACAGGGGCACCAGGCAAGCGCAGGAAAAAAAAGAGCAGGAGACGATTCTTCCTGCTCCTGCCCGGTGCTCCTGCTCCTGTTTTTTGCTCCTGCCTTCTGCTCCTGCTCCTATCTATTCGGCGCGGACCATTTCTCCAACAGCTTTATCCTTCGCCTCCTCCGCCGCCAATTGCGCCGGCGTCTTCTGCGGGTCACGCCAGTTATCAAGTATTCCTACTTGATGTACGCACTGTAGCGTGCACGTGGGAGCGCACCACTTTTCTGTCTTGTACTCACGATCAAAATCTTCCATTGAGTACTTCTCAAGCGGAATGCCGGGATATCCACGCTGCTGCGAACACCAGTGGACCAAACCCTCTTCACAGATGTAGAGGTAGCGCGCGCCGGCACGACAGCGCCAGTTGTAGGGCTTTCCCTCCGCGATGCTGTCCTGGAACCAATTCAATCGCGCGTGATCCTTGTTACCGAGCTTCTTAACTTGTTGGAAGAGCGCTTTCTCGTGACTCGATAGCGGCTTGAGTGTGCCATCGCTGTCATGAATCACGCCGACGGTTGTGGAGAACCCGAGTTCAGTCGCGCGCTTCGCGACGGTCAACGCATCTTCCGGATTCTTTATTCCACCACCGATAACGGAATTAATGTTGACATGAAACTCCGCATGTTCAGACAAGAAACGGAGTTTCTTATCCAACACGCGCAGACTCTTGCGCGACACCTCATCGGGCTCGACATTATCAATACTAATCTGGAGATACTCGAGACCGGCTTTGTTCAGCCGTTTGATACGTTCGGGCGTGAAGTAGTAGCCGTTCGAAATCAGACCCGCGATCATGCCGCGGAAGCGGATGTGGTGAATGATGTCGTCCAACTCTGGATGCATCATCGGCTCACCACCGGAGATCGTAACGATCGAAGTGCCGAGATCGGCGAGCTTGTCGAGTCGTGAATTGACGATCTCGAGATCGATCGGCTTGGAAGTGTGGTCGTATTCGTTGCAATAACCGCAAGCCAGATTACAACGTCGCATCGGGATCAGGTGCGCCAGCACCGGATGTCGACTCGACAACAAAGCGCGACTGATGAAGCTGGCTTCGCGCAGTTTAAGCTTTAAAAAATTAGAAGTCCGCATTAATAGTCAGGCCCGTGCTCACTCGCTAAATTGACGCGAAGAATATTAAACAAGAATGAAGAACGCAAGTGGACCAATTTTGGAGTGCGGTGACTTGTCACCGCTTTTGCGCCGGCAATTCGCTGCAGAACCAAAGCGGCGATCCCGACGCGTCGGGACCGCACTCCAAAGCTCCAAAAGCAAAAGGCCCTGTTTGTTAGACAGAGCCCATGTGGCTGTCAGTTTGCTGAACTCGTTAGCTCTTAACGATTTTCACGTCGCCTTCATACTTAACGTTGAAATCATCAGATTTGATCGGCACGTTCTTCTCTAGGCTCGTCAGACGCATTGTGGTCGAATCGTCGTTCTTTTCCACGATCTTTGTCTGAATGGGCATGCCGTTGGAATCGATCCAGACCTCGGCGTACTTGTAGCTCGCATTTCCCTTGGGCACGAGTGTCAGATGAATCGTACTCACGCCACCCCACAACGTTTCTTCGCGCACGTCCTTGACAGGTTGGAACCGCGCCTCAAGTTGCTGTCGGCTCATGTACATCATTTCGAGCATGCCGCCCGCCTTCGGTGCTTTGTTCGAAGTACCGGTATACGCAGTCTTTTGCGCTGGACGATAGATCGTGTACTTCCCGTTCTGCACTGCAATGATTTCGCGTCGCGGCCTGCTCCAATCAATTCGAACCGACGCTTGACGGCCCGATCCCGGAACATAAATCACGACACCCTGAAACTTGTCAGACTCCCCGATTTGCGAGTTGTATTTCTCCATGCTGACGCCGGCGCGAAGTGTCTTCAGCGTCTCTCGATTCTTCTCCATGCGCGAGAGGACAGAACTCACCAGTCCCGCGCCCTGGGCGTTTGCATTCGTCGGGCAAACTATCGTGAGCGAGACAAGCATGAAAAGCGCCATCACGCTCAGGGGCATAAATCTCTTCATAAAAACTCCTGCGATCATTGTTTCCCTTCTACGGATCTCAAAAAACCGAGCAATTATAGGGAATGACTACTGTATGTCAACCTCAAACCCGAGGGTCCTTCCATCGTCGCCAATTACCTTTCGAACCCTCAAAACCTTTGCGTCGGACCGACCCGTCACCACCCTAACCTGTTCCTCGATCTTCGACGTATCTGCTTCACTCGCAACAACTTCGGGGGTCAAAACGATCGTCTTGGCAACGGGGTTTTGATGCGCGATTGCCTGCGGTCGTTCGCCATTGTCAAACCAACCTTTTGGCGTCAAGAAGATAAATACAAGACAAACCACACATAACAGGTCCCATTGCCAGGTGTTCCTTGCGTAATTCCAGAAGAAAATCTTCTTCAGTGTGGTTAGCAGGACTCGCACTTCTCGTAGCTAGCAAGTTGGCAGCCACTGGAACCGTGGCTGGCGGGTCGATTTGATTCTAACGTGTTGGTTAAGGACCTGTAAACGGTTTTCACAGCCTGACACCCGGGGAATGCTCCACAATGTGGCCATCCCGCATGTGTACGATTCGCTTGCACATTGCGGCCGCCTCGGGGTTGTGCGTGATCATCACTATGGTCTGGTTGAACCTGTAATTCAACTCCTGAAACATATTTAGCACCAGCGTCGAGTTCTCAGAATCGAGGTTTCCGGTCGGTTCGTCAGCCAAAACAATTGCCGGACGAGTGACTACTGCGCGTGCCAGAGCCACGCGTTGCTGCTCTCCTCCGGACAGTTCCAGAGGTTTGTGATGCAGCTTATCTTCCAAACCGAGCAGGCGAAGCACCTCCCGCCGTCGAGTCGGATCGCCCCCGCCGTTGCCATGTATCCGCTCCGCTAGTCGGAGATTTCCGTCAGCGGTCAATGTTGGGAAAAGATTGAAGCGTTGGAAGACGAATCCGATCTTTTTACGTCTGATTGCTGTACGTTTGGCGTCCGAAGCTGCGGTGATATCCTCACCATCAATGACAATCCGACCACTAGTAGGCGTTAGCAAACCGCCGAGCAAATGAAGCATCGTCGACTTGCCGCAGCCTGAAGGTCCCATGATAGCGACGAACTCGCCTTCCTGGACGTCCAACGACACGCCGCGCAATGCCGGCACATCGACCTTCCCGATTCGATAGACCTTTACTAGATCTTCAGCTTGTAGAATTCGTCTCATCTAAAGTGCGCGACCGCGTGTGGTACCCGCCCGGAAGGCTGAAATGGTGACAACGAAAACGGTGGAACGCTTCTGCAAACAGGCCCGGCGTCAGATTTCAAACGTCAGATGTTAATACATCTGCAGTCTCTTATCTAGCGCGCATTTTTTGATTACTGATTCGCGGTGATTTTCTTCTTCGCGTCGAGATTGACTTCGGGCAGTTGCCGTTTGTTCTGGAGAACAAAGCGCTCAGGTTTATATTCTTTATTAAGTTGAACCGAAGTTGGCTCCTGATAACTGATGCTCAGCTTGTATTGGTCCTGTGGGCGCGTGATTACAACGCGCGAAGGCAACGAGGCAGTTGTATTTTCGCCAAAGACTCTCTCGTTGAAGTAGGAAACATCGGTGACGAGTAAACCACGATCGTCGTAGCTTTGAATGCGCGCCAACCTGATTCCGTTGACTCGATCGAACCAGA
>Ga0070669_100002801_pt1 | contig 12586 bp, 10 predicted proteins | sample KBSS53metaG_FD_64680 | JGI IMG/M metagenome (GOLD analysis project Ga0070669, IMG submission 64680) | Switchgrass rhizosphere microbial communities from Kellogg Biological Station, Michigan, USA - KBS S5-3 metaG | ecosystem: Host-associated > Plants > Roots > Rhizosphere > Soil ... | reverse complement strand
GGGTGGTCTCAACCGGTGAATGCAACAGTTTGATGCATTCATCGGAGGTGGGGTGTGAGTCGGCATTATCGACGATTGTCGGCGACGGATCGGGCGGCGGTGTGGGCTCGATGGCAGCGGGGCGAGACGCTGCTCGAGATCAGTGAGGCGCTCGGCACATTCAAGTCCAACGTGTGGTCGCTGGTGCAGCGGTACGGGGGCCTCGTGCCGCCCCCGCGGCGGCGGGCCGCCCGGGCGCTCCAGGTGGGCGAGCGGGAAGAGATCTCGCGGGGGTTGGCCCACGGCGAGAGTGTGCGGAGCGTGGCCCGACGGTTGGGCCGTGCACCGTCGACGATCAGTCGCGAGATTCGACGGCATGGAGGCCACACCGCGTATCGCGCCAGCACTGCCGATGCCACCGCGTGGGCCTCGGCCCGGCGGCCGAAACGGTGTCGGCTGCTCCAGGAGCGGCGGCTCCGCCAGCTCGTCGCCCGCGGGCTGCGTCGCGACTGGTCGCCGCAGCAGATCGCGCGGTGGCTCGTGACGACGTTCCCCGACGAGCCGACCCTGCACGTCTCGCACGAGACGATCTATCGCACGTTGTACGTGCAAGCGCGGGGCGCGCTCAAGCGCGAGCTCGTCGCCCATCTGCGGCAGGGGCAGCGCTATCGCCGGCCACGGGCGGCCACGCGCGCCACACGGGGGCCCGGCCAGTTGCTCGGCATGGTCTCGATCGCCGAGCGGCCGCCGGCCGCGGACACACGCGCGGTGCCGGGCCACTGGGAAGGGGATCTGCTCGTCGGGCAGCGCGGCACGCAGATCGCGACGCTCGTCGAGCGACAGTCGCGCTTCGTCATGCTCGTGCGGCTCCCGGCGGCCGACTCCGGCACGGTGGTCGACGCCTTGGCGCGGCGCATCACCAAGCTCCCCGCCGCGTTGCAGCAGTCGCTCACGTGGGACCGCGGGAAGGAGATGGCCCAGCACCACCGCTTCACCATCGAGACGGGCGTGCAGATCTACTTCTGCGATCCCCAGAGTCCGTGGCAGCGTGGCTCGAATGAGAACACCAACGGCCTCCTGCGGCAGTACTTTCCCAAAGGGATGGACCTGCGCACCGTCACCCAGCGGCAGCTCGACGCGGTGGCGCTGAAGCTCAACACGCGACCGCGCATGACGCTCAACTGGCAGAACCCGGCCGCGGTCCTCGCGGCCACTGTTGCATCGACCGGTTGAAATCACCGTCAGATCGCTGTCAAAGATCCGCGTTCCGTCGTTCAGCAGTTTCAAGAGTTTCAAGGGGTCAGAGTCGTTGATCCGATCAACGACTCTGACCCCTTGAACGGAGCCATCGTTCACGTCGCCGATCGAATCGTTCTACCGCGGCACCCCCGCCATCCCCGCCAGCCGCGTGAGCAGCGTGTCCTGGCGCGCCACGACCAAGCGCAGCGAGTCGAGCTGCGTCTGAAGGTCCCCCGTCTGCTGGCGGGCGGCGTTCAGCTCATCGGCCATCTGGCGGAGCTGTTCGACGAGATACGCGTCCTGCTGCGGGCTTCGGCAGCCCGCCGAAAGCGCGAGCGCCAACGCGATGAAGCCGATGCGAACGACGGCGCTGCGGCGAGAGATGTTGGACATGCGCCAAGATGCCGCACCGCCGAGTCCTGATCAACCGCGCGGAATTGCGCCCGGTCGCGCGCCTGCGATGACGCGTCGGCCGCCGACGGCCCGCAGTCTCCGAGCATGCGACCCTCTGCCCCGCACCCTCGCGGCCTCACGCTCGTCGAGCTCTGTCTGGTGCTCACGATCATCGGGCTCGTGAGCACCATCGCCGTTCGCCAGATGGGCCTGTACCTCGATCGCGCCGCGGTGCGCGCGGCGGTCGTCGAAGCGGCAGCCGTCGTGGCGCGCGCACGCGACGAGGCCGTCGCTCAGCGTGCGCCCGTGAGCGTGCGCTTCGACACGGGCGCCGACGCGCTGGAGCTTCGCATGGCGGGAGCGGTGCTCTCGCGCGCGGCACTCGGTCACGCGCACGGCGTCTCGCTGTCGGCCAATCGCGACTCGCTCGCCTACGACCTGCGCGGCCTCGGCTACGGCGCGGCGAACCTCACGCTGATCGCGCGGCGCGGGCGCGCCGCCGACTCGCTCGTCGTGTCGCGCCTCGGTCGGCTGCGCTGGTGACTCAGTCCGCGGCGACCGTGCCGAAGTCGTAGCCGGGCACGGAGATGCGCGGGATCGGCTGGCCGATCACCCGCTCGATCGTGCGCACCATCGCGATCTCGTCGGGCGCCATGAAGGTGTACGCATCCCCTTCCTTCGCCGCGCGTCCGGTTCGCCCGATGCGGTGCACGTAGTCCTCGGCCTGCTGGGGCACGTCGTAGTTGATCACGTGCGTGATGCCGGAGATGTCCAGCCCGCGCTGCGCGATGTCCGTCGCCACCAGCACGCTGATCTTGCCGTCCTTGAAGTCCTGCAGCGCGCGCATCCGCTGTACCTGCGACTTGTCGGCGTGCATCGCCGTCGCGCGGACTCCCGCGTTCTCGAGATCGCGCACGACGCGATCGGCGCCGTGCTTCGTGCGCGTGAAGATGAGCACCGACTCGTGCTCCGTGTCGCCGGTGAGCAGCTCCACGAGCAAGGCGTTCTTCTTCTCGCGCGGAACCGGATAGACCGCGTGCGTCACGGTGCTCGCCGCCGCCGAGCGCACTCCGACCTGAACGACGACGGGCTTGCGCAGATACTTGCGCGCCAGCGCCTCGACCTCGGGGGGCATCGTGGCGCTGAACAGCAGCGTCTGACGGTACTTCGGCAGCTCGCTCACGATGCGGTTGATCTGCGGCGCGAAGCCCATGTCGAGCATGCGGTCCGCCTCGTCCAGCACGAGCACCTCGAGGTCGTCGAACACCACGTTCTGCCGCTCGAGGTGGTCGATCAGTCGGCCCGGCGTCGCGACGACGACGTCCACGCCGCCGCGCAGCTTCTTCTCCTGCGGGTCGAGCGGCACACCGCCGAACACCGCCGCGACGGCGATCGGCGCGTGTCTGGCGTATTTGCGAAAGCTCTCGTCCACCTGCACGCACAGCTCGCGCGTCGGCGTCAGGATGAGCGCACGCGTGCGCCGCGGTCCGTCCATCAGCCGGTCGATGATCGGCAGCGTGAACGCCGCGGTCTTGCCCGTGCCGGTCTGGGCCAGGCCGATGAGGTCGCGTCCGCGACGCGCCAGCGGGATCGCGTCGCGCTGGATCGGCGTCGGGGTCGTGTATCCGGCGTCGCGGATGGCCGCGAGGACGCTCTCGTGGAGACCCAGGGCCTCGAAACCGACGGTCTCGTCGGCGGCGCCGGCGGTCGGTTCCGGCGTGTCGTGCTGCTTCGACTTGTGCATGCGTGGAGCGAAAGGTATCCGAGGGCAGAGCTGTCGTCTACCTGACGGCGTGCTGTCGGCGTCGCGCACCGGCGTGCGCGAGCCGAGGTCCGCGCATCATGCGCGCGCGAGGAACGCCGTCACGAGCGCCAGCACCTCGCGAGGACGCTCCTCGTTCACGGCGTGTCCTCCGCCGACGGAGGAGTAGATCTCCAGAGGCGCGCCCGCCTTGCGCAGCGCCGCGGCATACGGGCGCGCATCGCGCACCAGCCGGTCGCGCGTGCCCAGCACGACGAGCGGCGGCGACGTCGGCGGTGTGAGCGCGCGGAGCACCTGCACCATCGCCGACACCGGGGGGCGCGTCCACGTGAACTCGTGCACCAGCCGTCGCATCGCGGGCGCGTACCCGGCGAACTGCGAGGGCGCCCAGTACTGATCGATGTCGTCCGCCGTGATCAGCGACGGATCTCCGTACACGCGCCGGTGTGCCCGGTCCACGACCCAGCGCGGCACGAGCCGCGCGAGCACCGGCTCTACCACCTTCGGGCTCGCCCGCCGTGCGAGCGGCAGGAGGTGCACCCTGCCGAAGCACGCGGGGTTCACCAGCACGAGCCGGCCGATCTCGGGATCGCCGCCTCCCGCGAGGTCCACCGCGATCGTTCCGCCCATCGACTGCGCGACGACGTGCGGACGACGGAGCTCCAGCGTCGCGATCAGCTCGCGCACCGTCGCGGTCAGCGATGCGAGCCGATAGCGGCCCTCGTCCGACGGCTTGTCCGAGAGCCCATGGCCCGGCAGGTCGAGCGCGACCACGCGGTAGCCGCTCTCGGAGAGCGGCGCGAACCAGTTGCGCCACATGTAGATCGACGCGCCCCACCCGTGCACGAGGAGAACGGGTGTCGCATGCGGCGATCCGGATTCCGCCACGCGCACCGACACGCCATCCGAGAGCGTGTGGTAGCTCGCGCGCACGCCCGGCACACCCGCTGGAAAGATCCTGTCGATCGGGAGCCGGCCGCGGCGCGGCCCGCGCTCGTGCTTCGGCGACGTCAGACGATCTCGATGGGGCGGCCGGCGAGACGCGCGATGAGCCCGAGACGAAAAGTGAAGTCGGTCCAGCGCGCCTCTCCCTCGAGCACGGGCTCGAGCGGATAGGTGGGCCACACGTGCGGGTTCGTGCTCCGCGGGACGGCGTCCATCCCTTTGTGCGGGTGCCACACCCCTTCGCGGTCGCGATCCTCGAGAAAGCGCTCGAACAGCTTGCACCAGTTCTCGTTGCGCCGCAGGAAGCCGAGCCGCGCCATCAGCTCGAGCCAGAAGAGCGAGAACGCGACGTCCGCGTCGGCCGCGTTGCGATGCGGAAGCGGGTCGCCGAGCACGAGGTTCGGCACCGACACGGCTTTCCCCTGCACCAGCTGGATCGCCTCCTGACGCGGCAACGGCTGGGTCAGGTGCGTGTACAGGGCGTCCATCTCGCGATGATGCTCGGCGCGGAACAGCGGCATGTGCGCCAGCATCATCACGACGTGAAACGACGGCGGCGTGGCTTCCGCCGCGAGCATGTGCTGGTTGCCCTGGCGGATGAACGGCTTCTGCGCGAGCGGCGACCGCAGGTAGTCCGCCATGCGCGTGACGATGCGGCGCGCCGCGCCCCGTAGACGTGGGTCCCCTTCGTAGCCGGCCTGGGCGAGCACCGCCGCGGCGGCCTCGCGCAGCGCGAGCCGACCGCGTTTCACCTCCTCCTCGTCCAGCCGATGCTTTCCCGACAGCTCGTACAGATAGGTGGGGTCGTCGTCCTCGGCGAGCAGCCGGAAGAGGGCGCGCCGCGCGTGGACCAGTGGAGGCGTGTCCTTGTTCCACCCCAGCTCCATCAGCCGCCGCACGGCCGGGATCGTTCCGATCCCCTCGAATCGATGTGCTTTCGTCGAAGGGAGCGCGAGCATTCCCCCTTCCCACGTACCATCGATCCCTTGCTGAACCGCCAACAGGAGCGCGGGAGCGTGCGTAAAGGGGAGGTTGGAGACCTGAGCGGTCTCGGTCGGCGTGAGTCGAGCGACCTCGGTGAGAGCCCGGTAGCGGATCGGGGCGGCGGCGTGAGCCAGCACCCAGTCCAGCGGGAACTTCACGGGCGTCGCGGGTGGCGAGAAGGCAGCCGGGGGCGGTGTGGCCGGGGTCGCTGGAGCGGGGGCGGCTGCGGGGGAGCTCGGGGTCGACGGTAGAGTCACAATGGCTCGCGGAGCTAGCGGAAACATCTGACGACACGACGACTCCCGGACGGAACGCCCGGGTTTTAGCCGGGTAAGTATGGCGAATGTACCCCGGTTCGCTAGAGGGCCGCGCGTAAGTGACGTCCAGTCATGACGTTAGTCATTAGCACGTACATCCCATCACACGAGGTATGCTCCATGAAGGCAATCCGCATCGCGGCGCTCGGCGTCGCCCTCCTCGCCGGCAGCACCGCGGTAGCCGGTGCCCAGGCCTCCCCACAGGCACCGACGCAGCAGGGCGGTCCGGGTGGCGGTCGTGGAGGATTCAACCGCACGCTCAATGGCATCGAGCTGACCGACGCCCAGAAGGCCAAGGTCGCCGAGATCAACGCCAAGTATCAGCCCGAGCTGCAGGCGATCCGCGATTCGATGCAGGGTGGTGATCGCGCCGCCGCGTTCACGAAGATGCAGGCCGTCCGCGACAAGATGTCGCCGGAGATCCGCGCCGTGTTGACCGCCGATCAGCAGGTCATCTACGACAAGAACCTCGCCGAGCAGAAGGCGCGCATGGAGCAGATGCGCCAGGGCGGCGGGCCGGGACCTCGCTGACCGGGCTCTTCGTCTAGCTGGAACGTTCCGCGGGCCGACGACATCATGTCGTCGGCCCGCGGTGCTTTTGTCGGCGCTTGTCGCGAATGCGGGGGCTGGGCATCTTGGCGCATGCTCCCGCCGCCCGACCGAGACCCGACCCGCTCACGTCACCGACGTGCGCGGTGAGTTCATCGATCTCGACGGCGCCAGGCTGTACTACTACGCCGCGGGCACACGAGGAGTCGGCGAGCCGGTCGTCTTCCTGCACGGATTTCCCACCTCCGGCCATCTCTGGACCGACGTCATCCCGCTGATGCCCGCTGGGCATCGCATCGTCGTCCTCGATCTTCTCGGCTATGGACGGAGCGATCCGCCCGCCGGACGGCCGCTCACGCTGCGCGCGCACGCCGATCGGGTGGTGGCGCTGATGGACGCGCTTGGCATCTCCGAGGCGTGCATCGTCGGACACGACCTCGGCGGCGGCGTGGCGCAAGCGCTCGCGCTCGACGCTCCGGCGCGCGTGACCCGCCTCGCGCTGATCGACAGCGTCGCATTCACGGGATGGCCGACACGCGACGTGCGGCTCGCGCGCACCCTGCTCCGGCTGACGGGCAAGGTGCCGCCGCGCTGGGTACTCGCCGTGCTGCGCGCCGACCTCGAGCGCGGCTACGCCGATCCCGCGCGCGCCGTGCACTCCATCGACCGGTTCATCCGTCCGTTCACCTCGGACGACGGGCGCTCGGTGTTCATGCAGCATCTCCGCGCGCTTGATGCCCGCGAGACGCGCAGCATGGCGCAGCGGCTCGGGGAGATCTCCGCTTCCACCGCGGTGGTGTGGGGCGCGAACGATCCCTTCCTCTCGCTCAAGCTCGGCAGGCGTCTCGCGGCGGCGATCCCCCGGGCCACTCTCGAGATCATCCCGGGAGTGCGCCACTTCACTCCAGAAGACGCGCCGCGTCCGGTGGCGGACGCGATCGCGGCGCTGCTCGCGCGCTGATCCGAGCGGGTATCAGCGTGTCGAGTCGGCCGGCGTGACGGAGCGCGCGCTGTCGGTGCGCGCTGGCTGCCCCGCGTCGGCGGCACGCTTGCGCTCCTGCGCCTCGCCGAGGATCGCCGGACGCAGCGCTTCGGTCGTGTACCGGCTTCCCGGGTTCCACAGCATCCAGCCGCGCACGCCGTTGTCGTAGCCGGCCTGGATCTGCGCGCGCACGTGCTCGGCCCCGTACCGTGGTGGGCCGAGCGTGAAGTCCTGATACCAGGGCACGATCTCGCCCGCGCCCGGGATTCCCGCGCTGCGTCGCCTCGCGTCGCGCAGCGAATGATCGAGCACGGCGTACGGATGCGCGTTGGGGTTGCCCAGGCCGTAGGTTCCAGGCGCATAGTGCGAGGGATACGTCATCGGCAGCACGACGTCCGCCTGATCGACGAACTGCTCCCACTTCTGACCGATGCCCATGTCGGTGGAGTCGGTCGCGGTGAGGCCGAACACGTCGATCGCCATCGGTACCTTCCGAGACGCGAAGCGGCCTCGCAGGTAGCCGAGCTGTTCGCGGATGACGCGCGCACGCACGCGACCCTGCGCGAGCGGGAAGGTCGCCTCGCGGATCAATCGCGGCTCGTCGGGGAAGCGCACGTAGTCGAACTGCACCTCGCCGAAGCCCAGCTCGATCGCCTCGGTGCCGAGGTCGCCCGCGTACGCCCAGATCTCGCGATGATGCGGATCGAGCCACGGGCGTCCGTTCTTGTCGAGCCAGGGTGCGCCGTCGCTCTGCCGCTTGACGGCCCACTCGGTCTTCGCCTGTGCGAGGAGCGGATCCTTCGCCACGACGATGCGCGCGATCGGGAAGATCTCGTGCGCGCGCATCGTGTCGAGGAGCGCGCGCAGACGCTTCGCGCTCATTGGCCGGTTGGTGTCGGCGCCGATGGCGCGCGCGAGCGGAACGTTCGAGCGATAGAGCACGAAGCCGCGGTCGTCCTTCACGTCGATCACGAGCGCGTTGACTTCCGTCCGCTTGGCGACGTCGATCAGCTGCCACATGCGATCGCCGAGCGCGGCCCAGCGATTCACGTACAGGCCGCGCACGACCTCCGGGCGCGACACGAGCGGCAGCGGCTTCGACGCGCTCTCCGCCGATGCCGCGCGCTTCGTGGCGGAGTCGGCGGGCACTGCACTGCCCTCGGTCGTCGGCTGCTCCACACGCGCCGTCTCGCGAGAGACGCAGGCGCCGGAGAGCGCGAGGAAGAGCAGAGCGGTGGAGAGACGACGCATGAAGTGAAGTTAGCGGGGACGAAGGACAGGGACCTGTGAACCCACCACAGCAGTACCGGTTACCCGAGCATCGGTACTGCGACGCCGCTGCTAGAGTCGCTTGACTTCCGCCACCGCGTCGAGCGCGTGCCCGATGTCGCGGCTGATCGCGCGGGCTTCCTGCGTCGCGCTGTTCACGTCGGACATCGCGTTTCCCAGTCCCGACGAGCGCAGCTTCGAGAGATCGAGGCGCAGGTTGCGCAGCGCGAGGCTCGCGCTCTCGAGCTGTGACGCGAGGACGCGCCGGCGTTCGCCGAGCTCCGTGATCGTCGCGTGCTGGCGCTCGAGGAGCTGGATGCGGCGCTCGTGCTCGGGCGTCGGCGAATCTCCCGCTTCGGCGCGCAGCGCGGCCAGCCGCTGCTGGAGCGCCGTGACGGAGGCGGCGTTCACGTCGGCGTCGAGACCGTGCAGCGTCGTCGCGATCGAGCCGACGCGCTCGGCGAGTGCGATCACCGTGGGAAGCACGTCGGGGATCATCTCGCGCTCCGCCGGCGCGAGCCGGCCGAGCGTGTCCTCGACCGCGATGCGATCCTCGGCGGCGCGCCGCACCGTTCCCGCGTGCGGGCCCGCGAGCACGTGCGACGGCGCGAGCCTGAGCGCGACGGCATCCACGCGCTGACCCGACGGCACCGCGGGCGTGAGCGAGCCCGCCGACGACTCGGGAGGCAGCGAGCCGCGCTTGAACAGCTGTGACAGTGGAACACCGTCGAACCAGAGCCGGCCCGCATCCGAGAGGATGCCCAGGAAGATGAACGCACCCGGAAACGCGAACCACATGAAGTGGGGCGACGTGAGCACGTTGATCGTCGCCAGCCCGCCGATCGTCGAGATCCCGCCGATCGCGCGATGACGCCAGCGACCGACACGCTCCTCGATGGGGCGCCCGACGCCCAGTTCCTCTTCCTTCTTGCGCTGCTTGAGCGAGAGCTTCTCGCGGCGCCGGCGCTCCTCGTCCCATCGACGCTGCAGCTTCCGCCACTCGCGCCAGTCCGCGCTCGTGCCGTACGCCGGAAGCGCGGGCATCGGCGGCATCGGAGGTTGTCCGGGTACCTGAGGCAACGCCTGCTGCGCGGGGGGCTGCTCCTGCGGCCGCGGTGGTGCGTGCGCCGGTCCCGTGAAAGGTGACTGATAGAACGCCGGCGGCTCCCTGGATGCCCGCTCGTCACGGGGAGGCTGGGGCTCGGGCGTCGGCGCCGCGGCCGGCTCGGCGTACGCGCCCGACTCGCGAAGGCCGAGGATCGCGGCGCGGAACTCCGCCGCGTCCGCCCAGCGATGTTCCGGTTTCTTGGCCAGCGCGCGCATGATCGCGTGCACGAGCCCCGCCGGCGCGTCGGGCCGCAGCGCGTCGAGCGGGCGCGGCGTCTCCGAGAGGTGCTTCACGAGCATCGCCGGAGTGTTCGAGGCCCGGAACGGCGGCGCACCGGCCAGCATCTGGTATCCGACGACGCCGAGCGAGTAGATGTCGCTGCGACCGTCGAGCTCCCGTTCGCCGATCGCCTGCTCGGGCGACATGTAGGCCGGCGTGCCCACGGCGACACCGGTGACGGTGAGTCGCGAGTCGCCGGCCGCGGCGCGCGCGATGCCGAAGTCGGTCACGACCGCACGGCCCGTGACGCGGTCGATCATGATGTTGTCCGGCTTCACGTCGCGGTGGACGACGCCGCGTCCGTGTGCGTACGCGAGCGCGTCGGCGACGTCGGCGAGGATGCGCCGCGCATCGGCGATCGGCAGCGTGGGCTCGCGCCCCAGCCGCTGCGCCAGGCTCTCGCCGTCGACGAGCGCCATGACGAAGTACACCATCCCCTCGCGCTCGTCGACCGTGTAGATCGGGACGATGTGCGGATGCGTGAGCTGCGCCGACGTCTGCGCCTCGCGGAGAAACCGCTCGCGGACGTCCGGATTGAATGCCAGCTCCGGCGGCAGCAGCTTGATCGCGACGCGGCGGTTGAGGCGCACGTCGGTCGCCCGGTAGACGACCGCCATCCCTCCTCGGCCGATCTCCGCGTCCACCAGGTATTGGGCCCCGACCGCGGCCACGAGCCGGTCGAGCAGAAGGTCGGGCATGCGCGCTACGTGGCGCGGCGTGCGCCCGAGGTGCGCGCGCTCCCCAGCCGATCGATCTCGCTCGCGACCAGCACCGCTTCGTCGACGTTCTCGGCGAGGCTCAGCGCCTTGTTCGCCAGCGACGTGATGTGCTGGTGCATCTGCGGGCTCGCACTGAGACGCATCATGTCGTACCGCATGCTCTGCAGCGCGAGCGCGCACGTCTCCAGCTTCTCGGCCACCGCCTGCCGCTTCTTGTCCGCGTCGACGAGCGCGCGCCGCTGTCGCTTGAGGTACGCCAGGCGGCGCACCCGGTCCTCGCTGCCGCGCTCGAGCGGATTCGCCGCGTTCTCGAGCGTCTGGATCTCGCGCTCCAGCACCTCGCGCGACCCGGCGACGTCGTGGCGCGACAGCTCCTCGAGCGACAGCGCCAGCGCGCCGACCCGGTCGGCGAGCGCCGACGCCGAGCGTGCGACGTCGGCGAACCGCTCGCGCTCACCCTTCGGCAGCGCGTTCAGACGGCGGATCACCTCGTCGCGATCGGCGATCGCCTGGCGGGCGCGATCCCCGCTCGGACCGCCCAGCGTCGCGGCGGCGTAGCTGGCCGGCGGCGACGCGTCCATCCCCGACGGCATCATCGGTGCGCCCATCCGCGCCAGTGCGCGGCGCTCGGCGCGCTGCGCGCGAAGCCGCGCGCGCGACACGGGATTGAACTGGGCGCGGACGTACTCGAAGAACTCCTCCACCACCTCCATCAGCTCGCGGTCGCGCGGCTGCCGGAACACGTCCCGCCAGTCGTAGCCCTCGCTCCAGAGCTTCGCGTACTGGAAGGCGATGATGATGCTCCAGAGCACGGTGATCGGGAAAAAGCCGCCGCGCCCGAAGATCGTGAAGAGGAGGATGACGCCGTTGACGAAGAGGTACGGCGCGACCTTGCGACGGAACCCGACGACGTGCGGGTTCTCCCACCGGCGCAGCTCCTCGCCCGATGGACTCCCGGCGAGCGGGCGCGCCGACTCGGACGATTGGCGGCCCTGGAGGGGATACGGTGGCGGTGGGAAGGCGTAGCCGGCGTCGTACGGCGACCCCTGCCCCGACTGGCGCGACGAGGCGCCAGAGGCGCGGGCGGCGATCTCCTGCTCCAACCGTCGTCCGTACTCCGCCCCCGGATCGGTGCTGCGCTGCGACCCGCCCGGGTCGTGCTGCGACGACGCTGCGCCCGTCGAGCGGGCCGGCGGCGCCATCCGTGAGTCGAGCGCGGCCACGAGCTCCGCTGCCGTGGCGAAGCGGTTCGCCGGCTCCTTCTCGAGCAGCATCATCACCGTGCGCGCGAGGTCCTGCGGCACGTCGGTGCGACGCTGCTCGACCGGGATCGGGCGCTCCGAGATGTGCTTCACGAGCATCGCCGGCGTGCTCGAAGCGACGAAGGGCGGCTCGCCGGTGAGCATCTGATAGCCGAGGATGCCGAGCGAGTAGAGGTCGCTGCGGCCGTCGATCTCGCGCTCGCCCGCGGCCTGCTCGGGCGACATGTACGCCGGGGTGCCGATCGCCATGCCCGTGGCGGTGAGCCGGCTGTCGCCCTCGCTGTCCATCGCGCGCGCGATACCGAAATCGGTCACGAGCGGCCGTCCGGACGCCTGCTCGAGGAGGATGTTGTCGGGTTTGATGTCGCGATGCACCACGCCCCGGTCGTGGGCGTAGGCGAGCGCGTCGGCCACCTCCCGAAGCACCCTTCGTGTCTCGTCGACCGTGAGCACGCCGCGCTCGTGCAGGCGCTTGGCGAGGTTGTCGCCGCTGATGTACGCCATGACGAAGAAGACGAGCCCTTCCTGCTCGTCGACGGTGTAAATCGGGACGATGTTGGGATGCGACAGCTGCGCGGCGGTCTCCGCTTCGCGGAGGAAGCGCGACTTGATCTCGCTCCGGAACGCCAGCTCCGGGGGGAGCAGCTTGATCGCGACCTGCCGCTTCAGCCGCCGGTCCTTGGCGCGGTAGACGATGCCCATGCCGCCCCGGCCGATCTCGCAGTCGAGCTCGTAGTGGGCCGCCAGCGCGCGTTCGACGTGGGCGCGCAGTTCGTCATCCGCGGCAGAGGCGAGCGGG
>Ga0070669_100002793_pt1 | contig 12599 bp, 10 predicted proteins | sample KBSS53metaG_FD_64680 | JGI IMG/M metagenome (GOLD analysis project Ga0070669, IMG submission 64680) | Switchgrass rhizosphere microbial communities from Kellogg Biological Station, Michigan, USA - KBS S5-3 metaG | ecosystem: Host-associated > Plants > Roots > Rhizosphere > Soil ... | reverse complement strand
CAGCGTGCCGGTCAGCACCGGGCCGGCCGCGTAGTCGGCCAGCGTCACGCCGACGCGCGGCGTGACCGAGAAGGTGGCGTTGCCGAGCAGGTTCGACGTCCGCGTGTAGGTGTAGTTCACGCCCACCGCGAGGTTGGAGCGCAGCTCGTGATCCAGCCCGGCGACGACGGTGCGGGTCACCGGCGCCATCAGGTCGGGATTGATCCGGTTCGCCGACGTCACCGCCGTCGGGTTGGCCGGGTTGAAGCCGTTGGCCGCGGCGACGAACTGGTTGGTCAGCACTTCGTCGGCCGACGCCAGGTGATCGCCGTTGAGATCGTTCCAGCGATACACGGCGACGCCCGCTGCGGCGGTCGGGTTCATGTAGCCGACGCTCGACGAATCGAGCTGGCCGGCGAACTGGCTGTAGCTCGCACGCGCCACCGTCTTGTGCGCCTCGTCGAGCGCGTAGGTGAAGCCGGCGCGCGGCGAGAGGTTCTTCCAGGTGAACGGCGCGTCGTAGCCGGCGAAGTCGATGCCGGGCACGAGCGACGGGAACGCCGGGTTGCCGTTGGTCTGGCTGGCCAGCGCCGCGCCGCCCTGCTGGTCGTAGCGGAGCCCGAGGTCGATGGTCGCCCGGCCGCGCGAGATCGTGTCGCCGACGTAGAAGTTGTTGTAGACCGTGCGGTTCGTGCCCGCGCCCTCACGGAACACCTGCGCGAACGCGACCGTCGGGGTCTGCGCCAGCGACAGGATGCCGTTGCCCGGCCAGATCGTCGTCGTCGTCGAGTTGACGCGGCGCCAGCCGAAGCCGTACTTCACGTCGTGCGTGCCGAGCTTGTTGAAGAACGAGTTGAGGTCGAGGTTGACGCTCATCTGCGGCCGGATGTTCTGGCTCTGCACCGTCGATCCGTACGACCGCGCGGTCGTCAGGTCGCGGCCCGAGCTCAGGTTCATCCCGCCCATCGGCGTCAGCATGAAGCCGGTGTTGTAGTAGGCGTACTTCGCCGAGAGGAACGTGTTCGACGAGACCACCCGGTCGTCCGCCAGCTTGAACAACCCGTGCAGCGGGGAGTCGGTGTAGGCGTTGTCCTGGTGGAAGGTCGCGGTCGGCGCGTCGATCGTGATGCCGGTCGTCCCCGGGCTGCGGTTGTCCTTCAGCTTGAACCCGTTGAAGTAGAGGAAGCTGACCATGTCCTTCCGGCTGGCCTGCCAGTTCACCTTCAGGTTCGGGTTCTTCAGCTGCGTGCGATCGACCAGGCTGCCGGTGCGGCGCACCAGCTGCACGTCCTGCACCGAGTAGGAGCCGTAGAACCACGCCTTGTCGCGCAGCACCGGGCCGCCGAAGTCGCCGCCGAAGTCCGAGATCTTCTTGTTGTGATCGGCGGTCGCCGGCGTCACGCCCGCGGCCTTCAGCTCCGCCGGCACGTTCGACCACTCCATCGAGTCGTTGTCGAAGTAGCCGCGGACGCCGCCGTGGAACATGTTGGTGCCGCGCTTGACGACGAAGTTCATCCCCACGCCGCCGGTCGGCTGCGTGATCGCCTGGCCGGCGGTGGTGACGTGGATCGCGTCGAAGTTGTCGTAGTTGAAGTAGGTCGGCGACGAGCCGGTGAGCGCCATGTCGGTGATCGCGACGCCGTCGAGCGTCCAGATCGCGTCCTGCGGGCGCGTCCCCTTCGAGGCGAAGTTCGACTGCTGGCCGGTCTCGTTGCCGCCGATGTTGACGCGGTCGACGAGCACGCCGGGCACCGCGCGCATCAGCGAGAACGGATCGCGCGACGTCGGGATCTTCGACAGCTCGTCGGCCGTGAAGTTGGTCGCGGTGCCCATGTGCTGGGCGTCGACCATCGGCGACGGCGCCACCACGGTGACCGTTTCCTTCACCTGGCTGAGCTGCATGGTCACCGGCAGATCCACGGTCTTGCCGAAGTCGAGGACGACGTTCTCGCGAACGTGCGTGGCAAAACCCTGGAGCGTCGAGGTCACCTTATAAGTGCCCGGCGCCAGCTCGAGGAAACGATAGTGTCCCTCGGCGTCGGTGACGTAGGTCTGAGTGATATCGACTCCCTGGACTTCGACCGTCACGCCAGGGAGCGCGAGGCCGGTCGCGTCGACAATGCGGCCGGCAATAGTTCCCGAGGGGGTCTGGGCCGAGGCCGGAGCCACGAACAGGGCCAGCGCGGCAATGCTCGCCCACACCGCTTTCTTGAACACCATTAGCGCATCCTTTACGACATTAACTGACACTAGGATACGCAGTGTATCCTAATTCGGTTCGCTTGGCTACTGAGAAGATACAGACGCCAAACGGGCCCCGACTCGCGATTGCCAATCTTGTAATTGCACGAAGGCAGAGGCTGAGCGTGCCTCTTGGGAGTATCGGCCGGTCCAGCGCAGAGCTTAGGGGTAGAGCCTTAGTCCCCTTTATTCAGGACTTTTTTGACGTCGAGGCCGAAATCCGGGGCATTGCGAGTGCCGCCGATCCGGATGGGGATCGCGCTCCCGGACCCGTCTTTCTGCTTGAACAAGGGGTCGACGGCCTTCAGAAGCACCGACTTGATCCCCGTCACGGTCTCGGAGATCTTGGCGTCCAGCAGCAGCTTTCCTGTGAAATCCATCGTCTCGGCTGTCAGGCCGTAGGCCCCGGCCAGCTCGACGCTCGCACCGGGTACAGAGAAGGTCAGGTCGGGCAGCGCCAGGCGGCCGTTGGCCAGCTTGAAGCGCCCGCGGAAATTCGAGACGACGTGCTCGCGGCCGTCGGCCGCCGTCTGCGCGCGCCCGCGCTTGCTCAGCTCGTCGATCTTCCCCTGCACGTCGTAGCTGCTGAACCGCGCCTGCGCGATCAGGAACTGGCCGTCGAGCTGCAGCCGCTCGACGACATCCGACTCGCCCGGCGGCAACAGGAACTTCGTCGTCATCTGCAGCGCGCCGGTCATCGGCGGCGTGCCGGTTTTCACCGCCATCTTCATGATGTCTTCGATGCGCGACTTGTCCATGTCGATGTCGAGCGAAACGGTACGGCCGTGCTCACCCTTCGGGCCATCGAGGACGGCGCCGACCGCGTGCAGGAAAGAGCTGAGGAACCACGCGTCGACGTTGTTCAGGCGGGTGTCGCCGTTGGTGCCGTCGATGAGCGCGGTGTACTTCACATGCAGCGGAAACGGGTGGCCGCCGGCCTTGATCGTGAAATCAGGCGTGTCGGTGGTGCCGTTCGCCTCGAGCTGATCGAGCGTCCCGCCGAAGTAGCCGGACGAGGCGAGCGTGCCCGAGATTCCCTTGAACACCGAGAGGTCGGCCTTCTCGAAGTTGAACGACCCCTCGATGGGCGTGTCGCCCGGCTCGTTGCGATCCCACGGCCCGAAGCGGCCCTTGGTCTGGATTTCACCCGGCGGCACGCCGTTGGTCAGCGTCGCCTCGAATGGCCAGGGATCGGTGGCTCCGAGCCGGTGCATGCGCAGGTGGTGAATCGCCCAGACCTTGGGCGCCTTCCCCGGTTTGCCGGGGATGATGATCAGGCGCGCGTCGTTGGTGTCGACGCGATCGAGGACGACGCCGCCCACCTTGAGCGGGTCTTCACGTTTTTCTTCCGGCGTCGTCTCCGGCTTCGGGTCGGCGGCCTTGGTCTCTTTGATCGTCTCTTTCTGCTGAACGCGAACCTGCTTCGGCGGGATGTTGATGTCGAGGCCGTCGAGCTGTACGTGATCGACGTGCTTGCGCCACAGGCGCAGCAGGCTCGCGTCGACGTGAAAGGCCTTCACCGTGATGAGCGGTGGGACGTCCGCCGGCGTGCCGCGTCGCCTGATTTTCAGATCGGCGCCGTTGGCGCGCAGGCCGGGAAACACGCGGAGGGTCAGCGTGCCGAGCTCGACATCGCTGTCGAGCTTGTGCGCCAGCGTCTCGATGATTCGCTGGCGCAGCGCGTCGGACGACATCGGCACGACCGACGTGAACACCGCGCCGAGGAAGACGATCAGCACCGTCAGCCCGACGAGCGCCCAGAACCACGGCCTTCGAACCACCAGCCGTCGTCCCGCCACCGTGATCTCGCGTGCGCCTTCAGCGTGCTGCATTGTGTTCAAAGTTGAGCACGGGTCGTGCCAGCTCGAGCTGTGTCCGACGTCGCTCGCAGGTGATGAAGCTCTCTAGAACCCGAAGCGCGCGAACAGCGCGTATCGGCCGAGCGCGACGACGCCGAAGGCTGCATACGCGCACCACATCAGCGCCTCGAACAACCGATCGATCGACCGCGAGTAGCGCCACAGCCCTGTCGAGCAGGTGAGGCCTTTATGCTCGGGGTTGGAGTAGAACCGCAGCCGCTGTCGGTCGGCGGTCGTCTCACCTGTGAAGCCGACGACCCACATCGCGCTCGCTGCCAGCTCGGCGATTGAGAGCTCAGGCGCGGCGTTCAGCGAGGCGAGAAGTGCCGGCGTGGATGCGCCAACGGCGGCGGCGCCGAGCAGCTGATAGAACCACCATGCGCGCGGGGCGGCTTCGGCCGGAGGCATCGCGGCGCGCGTGTACATCCCCTGGATGGCGAGACGCGCGCCCCACGATCCCATCATCCAGGCGATCGCCGATCGCCTGGCCCACGCGCCGTCGCCCTGACTCGCATACAGGATCGCCAGCGCGCCGACCAGTGCGGGCCACAGCGCCGTGATGGTGTCGGCGCTCTTCGCGCGGCGCTGCCATGCCCAGAACGCCGCCATTGCCGCCGCCGACAGCAGCCACGCGATCGCGAGGAGCTTCAGCAGCATCCGCGGTGAACGCGCCTGAGCGGAACGCTGCGAAGCCGCATGAACGGTTCGACGGGCCGGACTGTCGTGGGGTCGCGGCGCCGCCGCGACGCGGCAGCGTTCAGTGTCTGCGCCGGCGGTGAGGCAGGGCGTGTGAGGAACGCGGAGCGTTGACGTTGTGCACGGGGCGCGGGGGACTCAATTCGCCCATCGCAACGGTGGTGACGCCGAGCGCCAGCCGCTCGACGATATCCATGAACGCTCGTCGCCGGTCGACGTTGACCGGCCTCGACAGCTCGATCGATCTGCGGCGGGCCTGCATTACAGATACCAATGGGCCATCGCGTTGCCAAAGGGGACTCGCGATACAGCCCAGCCGAGACCGTATCATTCACGACGGTCGCATTCACTCGTCTGCCCGATTGCGCCGGGGGTCTCGTCGCAAGCCTGGCAGCGGCTGCGAGCCGGACCGGCAGGTCTGCCGTTGTGAGACAGCGACGTCCGCCGCCCTGCCGGCCTCAATGCGTCATCCCGTAGACCAAGTAATTGACCCCGAGCTTGTACGCCTCATTCGTATCGTCGACCGGCCGCAGGCCGCGTCCCGACCACTCCCAGTACTGCGACACGTCGGTGTTGTAGTTGATGATCATCACCAGCCGCTTGCGCGGGTCGTTGTCCTCGAAGACGCCGCGAAACACGGGCTGACCGCTGTTGTAGGCCTGCGGGAAGTTGTCGAGGGTGTTGATCTCGAAGAAGGCATGAAAGATCGGGTGCGCCGTGTCGAGGTCGACGACCTGCGCACCCGGCAGGACCCGATTGAGGTTGGCCGCGAACGGTTCCCACCCGCCGGTGTTATTGCCGCGCCACCCGAGCGTCTTGAAGTCGTCGACGATGACGAAGCCGCCCTTCTGGATGTAGGCGCGCAGCGCCGCCGCTTCCGCGTCGCTCAGCGTCCACCAGCCGACCTCGATGATGTAGGCGATTGGATACTTGCCCAGGTCGGGATCGTCCAGCGTCAGCACGTTGACCTCGTCGTCGTGCGCGCCGAGAAAGCTGATGTCGTTCATGATCCGCATCAGGTTCTGCTCGGCGATCGGGTAGCCGTGCACCCATGAGGGCCGGCCGCCGGCCCAATAGCCGCCGGGCGCGGTCTCGTACTTGATCCGCACGAAGGTGAACCGCCCGTCGTAGGGGATGTTGTGGATCGTCGGGGTACGGCCGTAGCCGTAATCGAAGAACTCGCGGCTCTGCGCGGCGAGGGCCATCGCGGCGAGGAGCACGCCGGTAGCCGCGACCAGCGACCTGCGCACACCTTATTCTATGTCGTCAGGTGCGCTGCGGCCGCTTCGGACGCGAGGTGCGGTCGTGGGCGATGATCTGCACCGCCAGCATCGCTCCGGCGCCGCCGGCGATGATGAAGAGAATCATCGCCAGGCCCGGGTAGCCGAGCAGCCGGAAGGTCGTCGGCACCTGCATCAGCAGCGCCGCGGCGACGATCAGGGCCGCCATCACCAGGCCGAGGGCGACGCGGTTGGCCACCTTCTGCAGCCCGTCGATGATCGCGCCCTCGTCGATCAATTCCATCTTCAGCTTCAGCTCGTTGCCGGCCAGCGCGTCGAGCACGCGGTTGACGCGGGCCGGCAGCTTCTCGGCGAACTGCTTCGCGTCGAGCATCGTCGCGAGCACGCGGCCGGGCGAGACGCTTCGCAGCATGCGGTGCCGCATCAGCGTCACCGCCTGCTCGCGGATTGTGCTGTTGACGTCGAGATTCGGCGACAGCGCGCGGGCAACCGCGTCGAGGTTCAGGAGCGTCTTGCCGAGGAGCGCGAGGTCGGACGGCGGCCGCAGCCCGTGCGCCGACGCCCGCTGGTTGACGTCGAGCAGCAGGCGGCCGACCTCGAGATCGGCGAGCGGCGCGTTCTGGAACTTGGTGACGACGTCGACGACGTCGCGGCGGAGCGCCGGCTCGCTGAAGCCATCGAGCCGCTCGCCGAGCTCGATCAAGGTGTCCGCGGCCTCGTCGCCGTGGCCTTCCGCCGCCGCCATCAGCAGCGCCAGCAGCCGATCCTGCGTCCGATCCGACAGCCGGCCGACCATGCCGAGATCGACGAGCGCGACCTTGCGGTCGTCGGTGATGAAGACGTTGCCCGGATGCGGATCGGCATGAAAGAAGCCGTCGACCACGATCTGATGCAGGTAGGCGCGAACCAGCTCGCGTCCCAGCCGCTCGGCCTCGACGTCCATGCGCGTCAGCGGGCTGAGCGCCGTCACCTTCGTCCCCAGCACGTAGTCCATCGTCAGCACCCGCGAGGTGCTGTAGTCGGCGACCGGCTGCGGGACGATGATGTCGGTGAACTTGGCGAGGTTGGCGCCGAGGGTGCGAAGATTCGCGGCTTCGTTCGCGTAATCGAGCTCCTCGAGCAGCGTGCGCCTGAATTCGGCGATCAGATCGCTGAAGTGGTAGCGCGCGCCGGCGTCGGTGCGCTTGTCGAGGAACGCCGCGATTTCGGCCAGTGCCTCGAGGTCTGCCGTCACCTGCTCGTGCGCCTCCGGCCGCTGCACCTTGACGGCGACCATGCGGCCGTCGCGCAGCGCCGCACGATGCACCTGCCCGAGCGAGGCCGCGGCGATCGGCTCCGCCTCGAACATCCCGTAGGCCTTGGAAATCTTCACCCCCAGCTCCGCTTCGACGATGCGTTCGACGTCGGCGAAGGAAAACGGCGCGACCTGATCCTGCAGGCGCGCAAGGGCGTCGATGTAGGCGGGCGGCAGCACGTCGGTGCGGCCCGACAGCACCTGGCCGAGCTTGATGAAGGTCGGGCCGAGCGCTTCGAGATCGTGCGCGAGCGCTTCCGCGTCGTCGCCGCGCGTGTCGTCGGCGGCAGAACGATGCTTCATGAAGAGCGTCGCGACCGCGGCGTAGCGGCTGAGTTTGGCGGGCAGTTGCACGGGCCAGGGACCTCCAACCCCTGGCCTTAGCAACTCATGGGCCGCAGAACGGCCGCGCTAGCCCCGGCGGATCTTTTCGATCTTGTGGTCGCGCTCCGAGACGAGCCGCTCGCGGTCGCGGCGGTACTCGGTCTCGAGGGTTTCGCGCACCGCGGGGTCGAAAGCGGCCCGCATCTTCGACTGGTGCAGGACCTCCTGTTCGGCGATCTTGGCGTCGTAGAAATTTCGGGCTTCGGCGATGGCCGCTTTCTGGGCGTCGGTCAACGGCCGCGACTCGACGCCGGCATCGGCGTCCTTTTTCGCCAGCCGCTCCATCGCGAGCTCGACCGCCGACTTCAGAGGTTTCTCGTCTGTCATGGCGCCTGCAGCTTACCGTTTCTGACCCATGTCGTACCGCCGACCGAGACCGTGAGGTCGGTGAAGAAATTCCAGCGCACGTAACCGCCGCCGACCTTGCCGCCCAGCTCGGAGTTGTCGCCGAGCGAGAGCCGTACGACTCCTGCCCCGTAGCCGTAATACGGAATCCACGGCGACCGCTCCGGCACTGCGAGCAGCGGGTTGAACCCAAGCGCGATCTCGCGGAACGCGCGCCCCGCCTCGCCGGCGCGCGAGATCTCGGCTTCGACCGCGTCCTTGCCGCTGGCCGCGGTGATCTCGACGACGCGTCCGCGCGCGAACCGGAGCTTGAGGCCGTCCACCGGACGGCCGTCCCATTGCGATGGGGGAAACGCGATCACGCCGTCGACGCTCTCCTCGAGCGGCGCGACGCGAACCGCTCCGGCGGGCAGTTCAATTTCCTTGTCGATCAAGACCTTGCCCTCGGCCGCGCGCGCCGCGGACGCATCGCCGTTCTGCAGGTTGGCGGGCCGATCGCCGGCACGAAAGCGCAGATCGGTCCCGGCAGCGGAGGTGATGCGGACCTCGCCGCTCTTGATCGCGTCCGCGAAACGCCGTTGCACGACATCCAGCGCCTTGTAGTCGGTGTCGAGCAGCGCGCGCTGGTAGTTGGCGTCGATCATCGCGCGGCCCGGCAGCGGCTGCCCGGCGATGGGGTAGGCGCTGCCGGCCTCGACCCAGTGGAAGTGAATGGTGCGGCGTCCCCGGCGTTCGGTCAGGTCATCCTTGAGCCAGTCCTGCATCGCCAGATAGGCAGGATGCGCCGTGCTGGCGCCGGGCATCATGATCGCCGCGTTGACGTCGCGAAACATCGCCTTGTAGTGCGAGCGCGCGTCGCGCGCGCCCTTCGCCAGCACCGCAGGATCGAACGACTCCGGCCACGGCTCGCGCAGCACCTCGACGACGCCGAGGTCGATGCCGCCGGCGCGGATCACTTCGTAGCGGACCTGCGGCATCAGGTCGTCGAACAGCCCGGGGTGGGCGATCGACAGCACGCGCTCGCCCGGCTTCAGCGCCAGCTGCTGCACCAGCCGGCGCGCCATCGCCGGGTAGTCGAAGGTCAGGCGCGGCGCCTGCGCGGCGGCGGCCACCGAGATCACCGCCAGCGCCGTCGCGACACACGGAATGGATCGCATGGACGCGTACCATAACTCACCCGTTTGCCAATGACCACTGCGCGAAACGGATCCGCCGTGGTACGGTTGGATCGATGCCGCTCGTATCGCTCGACGACGTGTCGTTGGCGTTTGGCCACCGCCCGCTGCTCGATCGGGTGGCGCTGCAAATCGAACCGCGGGAGCGGGTGGCGGTCATCGGCCGCAACGGGACCGGCAAGTCGACGCTGCTCAAAATCCTCGGCGGCGAGATCGAGCCCGACGCAGGCACCGTCTGGCGGCAGCCCTCGCTGCGGACCGCGCGCCTCGAGCAGGACGTGCCGCTGTCGGCGGACCGACCGGTGTTCGACGTCGTGGCCGAAGGCCACACCCATCGCCTCGAGGAGGACGAGGCGTGGTTGCGTGAGCATCACGTCGATCTGATTCTTTCGCGCCTCGAGCTGCCGCCCGACGCGATCGTCGACACGCTGTCCGGCGGCTGGCGCCGCCGCGTCCTCCTCGCCCGGGCGCTGGTCGGGCAGCCGGACCTGCTGCTGCTCGACGAGCCGACCAATCACCTCGACATCGACGCGATCGGCTGGCTCGAGGAGTTCCTGGGGGACTATCCCGGCGCGGTGATGTTCGTCACCCACGACCGCGCCTTCCTGCAGCGCCTGGCGACGCGGATCGTCGAGCTCGATCGGGGGCGGCTCACCTCGTGGCCGGGCGACTACGCCACCTACCTGCGGCGAAAAGAGGAGTCGCTCGCCAACGAAGCGGTGCTGCAGGAGAAGTTCGACAAGAAGCTGGCCGAGGAGGAGGCGTGGCTGCGACAGGGCATCAAGGCGCGGCGCACCCGCAACGAAGGTCGCGTGCGCGCGCTCGAGCAGATGCGCGAGGAGCGGCGCGCGCGCCGCGAGCAGCCGGGCAGCGTCCGCCTGCAGGTCGAGCAGGCGGAGCAGTCAGGCAAGCTGGTGTTCGAGGCGCGGGCGATTTCGAAGGCCTATGGCGGCCGGGCGGTGGTGCAGAAGTTTTCCACGCGCGTGATGCGCGGTGATCGCGTCGGCCTCATCGGCCCCAACGGCGCCGGCAAGACGACGCTGCTGCGAATGCTGCTCGGCGAGCTGGCGCCCGACGAAGGAGAGGTGCGGCACGGCGCCAACGTGCAGGTGGCGTACTACGACCAGCAGCGCGAGCAGCTCGACCCCGAGCGCACCGTCTTCGACACGATCGGCGAAGGGAACGACACCGTGACCGCCAACGGCCGCACCCGGCACGTGCACGCCTACCTGCGCGATTTTCTCTTCCCTGACGAGCGCGCCCGATCGCCGGTGAAGGCACTGTCGGGCGGCGAACGCAACCGCCTGCTGCTCGCGCGCCTGTTCACGCGTCCAGCCAACGTCCTCGTTCTCGACGAACCGACCAACGATCTCGACCTCGAGACGCTCGAACTGCTGGAGGAGCAGCTCGTCGAATGGAGCGGGACTCTGCTGCTCGTCAGCCACGACCGCGTCTTCCTCGATAACGTCGTCACCAGCACGTTCGCGTTCGAAGGCGACGGACGCGTAAAGGAGTACGTAGGCGGATACGACGATTGGCTGCGGCAGTCGCAGAGCACGCAGAGAAAGCAGAGCACGCAGAGAGGGCCATCAAGAACCTCGAAGCAGGCGAAGCCCGCTGCTCCCTCTGCGTCCTCTGCGGTCTCCGCTCCCTCTGCGGTCTCTGCGCCCGCCGAGCGCAAGCGTCTTTCCTACCGCGAGGCGCGTGAGTTAGAGGCGCTGCCGGCGCAGATCGAGGCGCTCGAGGCGGAGCAACGCGGGCTGACCGAGCGGATCGCGGGACCGGACTTCTACAAGGAGCCCTCCGACGCCATCAAGTCGTCGCTCGATCGGGTCGAGGCCTTACAGCGGGAATTGCTGGCGGCGTACTCGCGGTGGGACGAGCTCGAGTCGCGCCGATAGCGTGGATGCTAGTGAACGACGCCGCTATTATGCTGGTCCGCGCAAGCCTGGCACATCCCATCGGCGCGCAGCCATTCGGGCGCCGTGCTGCGCGCGCATGAGCGGCAGTTGCGATAGCGCGACATCCGCGCTTCGCGCGCGCCCTTGATCAGCACGGTGAGCGCGTTGAACAGCGCCGTTTCCGGCAGGCGGCGCCACTTCAGCACGCCGACGCGGCGCGGCCGCGCCGCGAGCGTGAAGGCCGATTCCCAGACGCCGGCGAACTCCGAGACCAGCACGCTGGTTTCCGTCAGCGAGACGACCACTTCCGCCGGCTCGCCGCCGGTGAACTGCATCGAGCCGTCGGCGGCCTCCTGGCGATCGACCGGCGACGGAAGGTTCGAGTCGAGAAACGCGATCAGCTGCTCGTAGCGTTCCGGGGCATCCATGGCAAGAGGGGCGCGCGCGCGGCGGCGGTCGTCATCGACACGCCGCGTGCTTGCAATCGCAGCGCAGCTCGATCGTCTGTCCTTTCTCCTTGCAGTGCTCGCTACAGTATTTCCCATGGGGCCCGCCTTTTTCGACCATGCAGTCGCACGCCGGGTGAGCGCACTTTGCTGATTCGGCCATCGGGGACCTCCTTGACCAGCCCTTACACGAATCTTACGCCCCCGCGAGCCGGTCGGCGGTCCCTTTTCGCAGTTCAGGGTGGAGGCGGATATGGACCATGTGCGCGAGCACCGCAGCGTGCTTGCTTCGGCGGAAAAACGTCTGCTCATCGCGATCGCCCGGCGGCTGCCGGGCTGGCTGAGCTCGGATCACCTGACGCTCCTCGGCCTGCTCGCGATGCCCGCCGCAGGCCTCGCGTTCGCGGCGATCCCGATCACGCCATGGGCCGCGCCGCTCTTCGCGCTCGCCCTCGTCATCAACTGGTTCGGCGACAGCCTCGACGGCACGCTGGCGCGCGTGCGCTGTCAGGCGCGTCCCCGCTACGGCTACTACGTCGATCACGTCATCGATCTCGCGGGCACCGCCGCGCTCATCGGCGGCATGGCCGCCTCGGGCCTGATGACGCCCTCGATCGCGCTCGCGCTCGTCGCCGCGTATTACCTCGTCTCGGCGGAAACCTTTCTCGCGACGCACGCGGTCGGCGTCTTCCGGCTCTCGTTCGCGGGGTTCGGGCCGACCGAGCTCCGCATCCTCCTCGCGGTCGGCGCGTTCTTCGTCGCCAGGAATCCCTACGCGACGATCGCCGGCCACCGCGCGCTGCTGCTCGACGTCGGCGCCATCGTCGCCACCGGCAGCCTCGCGGCGGTGTTCGTGATTTCCGCGATTCGCAACGCCAGCGCGCTCTATCAACAGGAACCGCTGCCGCGGCGGGAGGACGCGGCGCCGCGCGACGCGCGCGGCTTTCGTCCGTCCGCCCTCCGCGGAGAAACCGTCTGATGGCGACCACCTCCACGCCCGATCGAACGAAGAGCCGCCGCGCTGACGAGTGGCGGCGG
>Ga0070669_100002792_pt1 | contig 12603 bp, 11 predicted proteins | sample KBSS53metaG_FD_64680 | JGI IMG/M metagenome (GOLD analysis project Ga0070669, IMG submission 64680) | Switchgrass rhizosphere microbial communities from Kellogg Biological Station, Michigan, USA - KBS S5-3 metaG | ecosystem: Host-associated > Plants > Roots > Rhizosphere > Soil ... | reverse complement strand
TCACTCGATCACTTCGATGTGCGCCCGGTGACCTGGCGCGTTGGCGAGCGGCGTGTCGCAGGTGACGATCGGTGCATCAAGCGCCTCTGCGAGCGCGACGTACATGGCGTCGTACGCCGTGACGTTGTCGCGCAGCTTCCACGCGCGAGTCAGGAGATCGAGGTGAGGGTGACGGTGGAGATCGAAGTCGGCGAGGTCGGCAATGGCCTCGGCCGCCCGGCCAGGTGACACCTCGCCTGTCCGAACGAGGCGTCGGAGCCCCTGAGTCACTTCAACGTCTGCCAGGTGAGGTGAATGGAACTCGTCCTGGTCTCGGAAAAGACGGGCCTCGACTCTGGTGCCAAGCGGAGTTTGCAGCAGAAACTCGAGGAGGGCCGAAGCGTCGACGACGATCACGCCGAGTCGCGCTCCGCCCGGATGACCACCACGGCCGGCGTCTTCAGGGTCACGCGCCTTCGACTGTGGAGTCGCGTCAGCATCTCGTCGCGCGTGGGTCGCGCGGCCAGACGTTCAAGTTCGGCCAGGAGGTAATCGGAGAGCGTCTGTCCCGAGTCCGCGGCCCGGACCTTCAGCTTGCGGTGCAGGGCGTCCGGCACATTCCTGATTTGGACCATCCTCGACATGTGATAAGCATGCGTGCATGCTTGGCGCATGTCAAGGTTCAGGCCGCCTCACAGACCAGGCAGTTGCGGATATCGTCCAGTGCGGCGAGCCAGCCCCTAACGGGCCTCGAAGCGGTCACTTACGGATCCAGCCAGTCGCACGATAACCTTTCACAGCTATGTGGTTGATTCGGTGCTCGCGATGAGTCGATGCGGACAGCGTCCGCTTCAATTCGCCGACACACCGTTCGCCATCGCGCGCGAAACCGGCTTCGATTCGTCGCGGCACTTGTCGACCGCCTGCAGAAGCGCATCAGCGCCGCATTGCGCAGTGCCGCCTGTCGTGAGGATTGTGTCTAGGGGTCCCGCCGTGAATAATTCCTTGCACCAAACCACCCGAACGTCGCACACATCTACGGCTACGAAGACTCGGATTCCACTCATGGGCTCATCATGGAGTTGGTCGAGGGGCCGACGCTCACTGAGCGTATCGCGACAGGCGCGCTTCCGCCGAACGAGGCGATCAAACTGCGGCCCGACGGTGGTTTCCGGATGGGTCTCGCCTTCTGATCGCAGCGCAAGAATCCAAACGTCCTCCGTTCCTGTTCGTGCAGGATGTGGCCGGCGGCGCGCCGCGCCGGTTGGTCGAGGGTGCCGCCGCGGGTGCAGTGAGCCCGGATGGCCGGATTGTGGCTTCGATGGGCGCGGCCGGCTCTATCGTGCTCACGCCGGTCGACGGCAGTCAGTCGCGCACGCTCACTGGCGTCCCAATCGGGGCGAGCATCTCCCGGTGGGAGGCGTCGGGACGATATGTGTTCTTGAAAGCGAGCGGTGAGTTTGGCGTCAACGTTTTTCGTGTCGACGTCGCGACCGGGCATGCGGAAGCGTGGCGAACGCTCGCACCTTCAGATGTCGCGGGCGTCAGATATCCCACCTACAGCCTCGCAATGACGCCAGATGGGCAATCGTATTGTTACTCGTACGGTCGCCGACTGAGCACCCTGTTCGTTGTGAACGGGCTGAAATGACTCGCGCCCATTGCCGCAGGTCGGTCAGCATGAAAAATCCGACGGCACGTGAATTGATTCGACCGATACGGCGTCCTGAAGTCATCGTCTTGCCGGCGCCTCCTCGCGATTCTGGAATCCTCGCTCGAAGGATGAGCATTAACGATGGCGAGTTCACTCGGCAAGGAGCGTCACGAGGCTGTCCACGGCCGAGTCCACACGGGCGTATTAAGCGATAAGATCGTACTGCAGCTGCGCGACCTGCCTGTCGAGCCTGCATTGGAGAATGCCATGCCGAACGAGACCATCACTCCAAACAAGTCACTGGACGGATCCAACGAAGGCACAACCGGCTCTGTTTCAGCCCTTGACGAAAACCTGATGAAGATCGCCGAGGAGCTGGGCACGTGGTTGGGGAAAGCCGAACGAAAGACGAACGAGTTCCTTGCCCAGCAAAAGTCGATGACCGACCATCTGGTCACAATCAGGGACACAGCCGCGCGATTGCTCGCGCAAATCGAAAAGGGACGCGAGCGGACGCGCTAGCCTCTAACGTGCGGAATCGGCAGCCCTCAGGTCGATCGTCACCGTGGCCGTGGCGGAGCGGTTTCCTGCCTCGTCGACGGCATACACCTCCATCGTGTTCACGATGCCGAGGGTCAGGTACATCGTGAACTGATGCGGGTAGAGGTCAACGGTCGCGCCTTCCGATTGCCCATTCAGGAACAAGTAGTATCGGATGTGCTCCTGAGCGGTCACGTTGTCGTGGCGTTTCCCCAGAAGACCATCGCCTCAGTGGCACCATCGATGACATCGCCCCAGAAGCCGGGAGGCACCGTCGGCGGCTCGTGGTCGTTCGGGTCGGCCGCCGGCGTGGTCACCGCAAACGGATCGCTCAAGTCCGACCAGTTACCCGCAGAGCCCGCGCCCTTACCCTGAAGGTGTACGTCGTGGTAGGACTCAGGAACACGATTCTCTTCGCCGTTCCTGCAACCTGCCCATACCACAGCTGGCCGTTCACGTAGATGTCGAAGCGCGGGGTTGGATCGCTGTCGCCGTAGGACCACGCAAGATCGACATGGGTCGGCCCACTACCGGTTGATGAGACCCGAGCCCTGATAGACAGCCTCGATAGCCCCAGGCGAGAACTCCACTCGGCGTTCTCCAAGGGCGGCGACGAGCAGGCGATGGTTGATGTAACCGGCGACACCCTCGACATCGAGCGCGGTCAGCTCGCAGCGGACCGACACACGCTGGTCGACCTGGCGCATTTGCGGCAGCTCGGCGGAGAGACTGAACGGCTTCTCGCGCAGGCCATAGACGCAGGCCATAGAACGGTTCGTACGTCAGGGAGTCCGACGTTCCAGTTCCGGACGTCGAGGCGGAGGAGAGCGGTTTCCCAAACGGATCGTTCGCGGGATACATACCTTGGGCGCGATCGGTCGACTCCGACGACCGTGTTTCTCCGTCGGAGTCGTAGCCCAAAGCAACATCCGAGCCCTGCCGGCGTCAACGACCCGTAAAGCACGGAAATCGTTCCGTCACAGCGGGGAGATAACAAGAATGTATGGTGACTCTCAAAATTGCCGTTCGTCCCCGCTGCTTACGCCAGCGCCTTGCCGTAGAGCGCGAGCAAGCGTGTCCAGGCCTTCTCCGCCTGCGGCTCGTTGTAGACGCCGGAATCCGGCGGACACCAACCATGCGCGGCACCCGCATACACTTCGATTTCCGCCGGCAGGCCAGCCTTCGCGAAGATCTCCTTCATCACATCTTTCTCTTTCGGCGAACGCTGGTCATCGTTTTCCGCGATCGCCACCAGAAACTGCGCCTTGGTCTTCGAGGCCTGCAAATGCGGACTGCTCGGCGTGTCGTTGACCAGTCCGCCGCCATGGAACGATGCGACCGCGCCAACGCGATCGGGCACCGCCGCGGCGGTGCGGAAAGCGATTGGCCCGCCCATGCAATAACCCTGAGTGCCAACCTTCCGGTTCTTGTCAACCGACGGCTGTTTGTCGAGCCAGGCGATGAACGCCTTTGCATCGGCCATGTGCGTCGTCTCGTTGAGACCTTGCGCCAGCGGCCGTACATCTGCGATCGGTGTCGCCGCGCCGTTCGGCGCGGTCGGTGCCTTCTTCGCGCGATAGAACGGGTTCACGACCAACACCGAGTAGCCGGATTCCGCGAGTCGTTTGCCCATCTGGCGAAACGCGGGACGCAGTCCGAAAATGTCAGGCCAGACGAGAACACCTGCCGCGGCGCCACTCGCTGGATGCACGAAGTAGCAGTCTGCGGTGCCGTCGGGCGTCGTCACGGTCACGTCCGATTCGGTCACCGCGACGGCGTTGACGACCTTTGGCAGCATCATCGTGATACCGGCGCCGAGAACGACACCAAACTGTCGGCGCGTGACCAGCCCGAGCGCCTCGTACTTCTGTCGATCGTCCTCAAAGTGATCCTGATCGCACATGTGCACTCCTTGTCGACGCTGTTGCTGCGTCGTTGATTCACAATAGGAACACTGTATATCCCAATTTGTGGTGTCGTCACGGAGGAAACCATCATGAACGATCGCGCCCAGGCGGACACGACCGCTGCAGTCAGCCTGACCGACGAAGAGGGTGTCAAGCGGATCCTCGTCAATTCGATTCTTGGACTCTGGGACGTGGTCAACAATCTGACCCGTCTCAAAGCCTCTCGTCGCGATCGCTGTCGTGTGACGATCTTCGGATCCGCGCGGGTCCAGCCAGGATCCTTTGGCTATGAGGAGACCAGGCGCGTGGCCGCCGCTCTCGCCGAGATGGATTGCGACATCATTACCGGCGGCGGGCCGGGCCTGATGCAAGCGGCAAACGAAGGTGCCGCGGCGATCAAGGATGCCCAATCAATCGGCATTCGCGTCGACCTCCCGTTCGAGCAGGAGGTCAACGCGTTTGTCACTGAGGCGTTCGAGCACCGGACCTTCTTCACCCGACTTCACCAATTCGTGCTTGCCTCCGACGCATTCGTTGTCGCGCCCGGAGGCATCGGCACCGTGCTCGAGACCATGATGATCTGGCAGTTGCTTCAGGTGAAACACCTCGAAAGCGCGCCGCTCATCCTGGTCGGCAAAATGTGGCCAGGCCTGGTCGAGTGGACTCGCAGTACGATGCTCGCTGAGAATCCGCCTCTCGCATCTGCCGCCGATCTCGCGATCCCTCGATGTGTCGCGAATGCCGATGAAGCGATCGCGGTGCTTCGCGAGTACCATGCCTCGTGGCGAGCGAGCCATACGTCGGCGCCTTGATCGACAACGGCGGCGCGTATCGCAAACGCTTCAGCATTCCGGCTTTTGCTCGTACATAGATTACATGCCACCACACACAGAGCTCTTTGCCGACGCCAATCCTTACGAGCGATTCATGGGCCGATGGAGTCGGCGGCTGGCAACGCAGTTCATCAAGTTCGTCGCGATCGGCGAGTCTGACTCGATCCTCGACGTTGGGTGCGGGAGTGGCTCGCTTGCGCTTGCCATTGCCGACGCGTTTCCGTCCGCTCGGGTAACGGGAGTCGATCCGTCGGCGGCGTTCATTCAGCATCTGCAAACGAAAGCGCCGGATGAGCGATTGCGGTTTGCGGTCGGCGACGCGCAGGCACTCCAGTGGGGCGACGCGACCTTCGACAAGACCGTCTCACAGCTGGTGCTGAACTTCGTCGCCGATCGCGACACGGCTGTGCGTGAGATGTCGCGAGTGACCAGACCGGGCGGCGTGGTCGCGGCGGCGGTATGGGACTACAGCGACGGCATGAGAATGCTGCGCGTGTTCTGGGATGAAGCGGTCGCGTTGGACCCGGCGCTTGCTGCGCGCGACGAGCGGAACATGCCGCTCTCGAAGGGAGGCGGACTCGCGACCCTCTGGCGCGCTGCTGGACTCCAGGACGTCGAAGATCAACCGATCGTCATCGATCTCGCGTTCTCGTCCTTCGATGATTACTGGACCCCGTTTCTCGGCGGGCAGGGGCCGGCCGGTGCATACGTGGCGTCGCTGTCCGACGCCGGCCGCGCGACGCTCGAAGGGCGTCTTCGCGATCGGCTGTTGAATTCACGAAAGGATGGTCCCTTCGTGCTCCAAGCGCGCGCGTGGGCGGTGAAAGGCGTAGTCGCTCCACGCCCGTGAGAGCTGGCGCCATTGATGAGCTAAGCGGCAGGTTACGTCGCGAGTATCGATTCACGTCGCGGCAAATCGTGGGTCGAACCGCGTCAACTCTTCTTTTCCGCCCGAAAGCTCCGATCGTTCGCGTCAACCGTTGTAACTCAGCTTGCATAAGAGGTGAGTGAGCGCTCGCGAGTGGGTCGCGCTCTACACAGTATGGTGTTCTCCGCCAGAAAGCTGGCTATCCCCGCCTCGTCATTTGCCGCTGAGCTTCTCGGCGTCGAACTGTTGGAGGAGCGTGCGCGCCGACTTGCCGCCGCTCTCACCACCGCCGGCCGCGGTGCCAGCGCGCGCGCCCATCTTCGTCGTCTCGACGAGCACATGCGAGTGCTGACGGGTGTGTACAGCTCGCTCGCAGACGACGCGCGAGCCGGTGAACCACCGTCTCCGGCCGCCGAATGGCTGCTCGACAATTACTTTGTCGTTTCGGCAACGGCGCGCGACGTGCGGCGTGATTTGCCTGCGTCGTTTTTCAAACGGTTGCCGAATGTGGCTGCCGACGAATTCGCAGGTCAGCCGCGAATCTACGCGCTCGCGAGCGAAGTGATCCGCTTGAGCGGTCTGCGGCTCGATGCCCAGCGGCTCCAACGATTTATCGCGGCTTTCCAGTCCATCGCGCCGCTGACAATGGGGGAGCTCTGGGCATGGCCGAGCGCGCTGAAGCTCGCGCTGGTGGAACACGTGCGCATTCATGGCGAGGTGCTCGCCGTCAGCCGGACGCAGCGGCAACTGGCCGATCGGCTCGTCACGCGGTTCGCGTCACAATCGATCGCGGCAGCCGCATGGCCTGCCCGGCTGCACCCGGCGTTCATCATCCGGCTGCTGCAGCGATCGCAGGAATTCGAGAACGCGACGGCATTACGCCGCGATCTCGAAGATGCGCTCGCCGCCCGCGGCGACTCCGTTGAAGAGGCGATCACCTCGGAGGGGCGACATCAGGCGTCGGAACAAGCGGCGATGGCCAGCCTGGTCGGCAGTCTGCGCCTCGTCTCGACGTTTGACTGGAGCGAGTTCTTCGAGAGCGTCAGTCTCGTCGAACAGGTGCTCCATCGCGATCCGGCCGGCGTCTACGGACGAATGGATTTCCGGAGCCGCGATCGCTATCGCCATGCGATCGAGGAACTGGCCGATCCGACGGGTGAAGCACAGCTCCGCGTCGCGCTGAAGAGTGTGGAATACGCCAGGCGCGGCGCCGAGCGCGGCCCAATCGAGGCGCGCTCGGCACATGTTGGCTACCACTTGATCGGTGCCGGCCGCGACGCCTTCGAGAACAGCATTGCGTGGGTGCCCAAGCTCGGCGAGCGGCTCCGCCGATTCCTGTTCCGTTGGGCGACGCCCGGATATCTGAGCACGATCGCGCTCGGCACCGCGCTGTCGATGGCGGCCGCGGCGTGGTATGCCTCCACGCGTCAGGCACACGGAGCCTGGCTGCTCGTCGTGATACTGCTCATCGCCGTGCCGGCGAGCGAATTCATCATCCAGATTCTGCAGCGTCTGATCAGTTATTTCGTGCCACCCCGGCGCCTCCCGCGGATCGAGTACGACGAGATCCCGAGTGACGCCCGAACCATGGTCATCGTCCCGACCATCCTCGACAGTGTCGAGCGCGCCATCGATCTTGCCGAGCACCTGGAAGTCCAGGCGGTCGGCAACCTCGATCCGCACATTCACTTTGCGATACTCAGCGACTTTCGCGATGCGCCGGTCGAGACCCAGCCGCACGACGAAGAGATCCTCGCCACAGCGCGCCGAGCGATCGAACGGTTGAACGAGAACTACGCCGACGCGCCGGGAGGACGCTTCTTCCTGTTCCATCGACACCGGCAGTGGAATCCGGGCGAGCGCCTGTGGATGGGATGGGAGCGCAAGCGGGGCAAGATCGAAGAGTTCAACCGCCTGCTGCGCGGTGCGACGGACACGAGCTTCTCGGTTCAGGTCGGCGATCTCGGGCTGTTGCCGTCGGTGAAATACGTCATCACGCTCGACAGCGACACGCGATTGCCGCGCGATGCCGCGCGCGAGCTGATCGGTATCATCACGCACCCGTTGAATCGGCCGGGGTTTGATCCCGCCGTCGGCCGCGTCACCGAGGGCTACGGTATTCTTCAACCGCGCGTCAGCGTCACCTTCAAGAGCGCCGCAGGATCGCTCTTCGCGCGGTTGTACGCAGGACACACCGGCGTCGATCCATATACGACCGCTGTATCGGACACATACCAGGATCTGTTCGGCGAAGGGATCTTCACCGGCAAGGGGTTGTACGACGTCGACGCATTCATGAGCGCCCTCGAAGACTCCGTGCCGGAGAACGCGCTGCTTTCCCACGATCTCTTCGAGGGACTCCACGCGCGCGCCGCGCTGGTATCCGATGTCGAACTGGTCGACGAATACCCATCGAGCGTACTGACGCACGCGCGCCGGCAGCATCGTTGGATCCGCGGCGACTGGCAGATTCTGCTGTGGCTGCTTCCGGCCGTTCCCTCGCGGCGCGGCCTGAAGCGCAACCCGCTGCCGCTGATCAGCCGCTGGAAGATTTTCGACAACCTCCGGCGCAGCCTGCTCGCACCGACGCTGCTGGCGTTGCTCATCGCCGGATGGACGGCACTGCCCGGCTCGCCGCTGCTGTGGACGGTTGCCGTGGTGACGGTTCTCGCGTCCCAGCTGCTGCCAGTGCTCGCGCGTCTGCTGACCGGCCCCGCCCGCGCACAGTCAGTCCCCGTGTTCCTGCGAAACGTCCGAAACGATGCGGTCACCGCCCTCGCGCAGGTGGCGCTCGGCGTCGCTCTGCTCGCGTATCACGCGTTCGATTCGGCGCACGCGATTGGCCTGACAATCGTGCGCCTGGCGGTCACCAAACGGCGTCTGCTCGAGTGGGAAACCGCGTCAACTTCGGCGGCGAAAGGAGCGGGTCTGCCGGCCTGGGAGGCACTCGCTCGGTTTTCCCGCGAGATGAGCGCGAGCCCGATCATTGCCGCGGTTGCGGCTCTCGCCGTCGTCGTCAGCGGCCGCAACACGCTCGGCCTTGCCGCGCCGTTCCTCTTTCTCTGGATGCTTGCTCCGGGGATCGGGTGCTGGCTCAGTCTGCCGGTCGGCGCGCGTGCTCGCCCGCTCGATGACCGACAACGTGCGCGCCTTCGACGCACGGTGCGAAAGACCTGGCGGTACTTTGAAAGGTTCGTCACCAACGCCGACGGATGGCTGCCGCCCGACAACTTCCAGGAGTACGGCCAGGTATCGACGCTGGCGCGGCGGACCTCGCCGACCAATATCGCGATGGGGTTGCTGTCGACGCTGGCGGCGCACGACCTCGGGTACATTTCGAGCAAGGCTCTGGCGACCAGGCTTGACCAGATGCTGACCGGCCTCGAAGGGCTGGAACGGTTCGAAGGTCATTTCCTCAACTGGTACGACACCTCCACACGCGCGCCGCTTCATCCACGCTACGTATCTACCGTAGACAGCGGCAATCTCGCCGGTGCGCTGATCGCCCTTGCCCAGGGATTGCGGACGCTGGTCGGCCTGCCGCAGACCCGTCTGCAGCGCCTCGACGGGCTCGAGGACACGGCCGAGGTGCTGGCCGCCGTGACGGCGTCGAGCACGGCGGCCGCCGGGGCGCGCCGCATCGTGACGCGCATCAATGAAATCGCACGCGCGATTGCCGACGAGGCGCGGCGCGCTGCGAGCGACGAGCCGCGCGACCAAGACGTCGCGGCGCTGGCCGCGGATCTCGAACGCGCATTCGCCAATGTCGCGGCCGGCGATGCCCGTTCCGACGTCGCCACCGACTGGGACGACATCGAGTACTGGACGCAGGCGACATTGGACCGGGTCGGCGAACTGGAGGTGTCGCCCGATGTCCCTGCCGACGTGTGGGAATCGCTTGCTGGACGCGCGTCGGCGCTCGCCGACGCGATGCGGTTCGAGTTTCTCTACGACCGTCGTCGTCGCATCTTTTCGATCGGGTATCGGCTGGCGGATGCCGAAGGTCCTGGGCGTCTCGATAGCTCGTTCTACGATCTGCTCGCGTCAGAAGCGCGCCTCGCGAGCTTTATCGCGATCGCCAAGGGCGACGTGCCGCAGCATCATTGGTTCCATCTCGGACGGCCGGTCACCAACGTTCATGGCCGGGCGGTGCTGGTGGCCTGGGGCGGCACGCAGTTCGAGTACCTGATGCCGCAGCTGCTGATGCGCAGCTTTACCGGTACGCTGCTGAATCAAAGCTGTCGCGTGAGTGTCCGGCGCCAAGTCGAATACGCGCAGGAGCGGGGCGTGCCCTGGGGCATTTCCGAATCGGCCTACTCGCTCACCGATCGCGCTGGCAACTATCAGTACCGCGCGTTTGGGGTGCCGGGCCTCGGTCTGAAACGCGGCCTTGCCGAAGATCTCGTGATTGCTCCGTACGCGACGGCCCTCGGCGCGCTCGTTGATCCCGCGGCCGCGGCCGACAACTTCGAGGCATTGGCCCGTGCCGGGCTCGAGGGCAGGTTCGGCTTCTACGAATCGATCGACTATCAGCCGAGGATTCCCGTCGACGGGGCGGAGCCCGGCGACCCGCCTCAGCCGACGATCGTCCGCGCATTCTTCGCCCACCACCAGGGCATGTCGATTGTCGCATTGGCCAACGTGCTTGGTAGCGATCGCTTCGTCGAGCGCTTCCACGCCGATCCGCGAGTGCAGGCAACAGAGCTTCTGCTGCAGGAGCGGATTCCGCGAGAGGCGATCCTCTCTGAGCCTCGGCCGGTAGAGAGCACGACATCGTCGCCGATCGTTCCCACGTTTGCATCGCGGCACTTCCGTACGCCGCACACGCGCAACGCCCACTCGCACGTGCTCTCGAACGGCCGCTATGCGACACTGATCACCAACTCGGGCGGCGGGTTCAGCACCTGGCGCGACCTCGCGGTGACGCGCCAGCGCCAGGACTGGACATCTGACAGCGGCGCCAACTTCATTTACCTGCGTGATCCCTGGTCGCATCGCGTGTGGTCGGTCACCTATCTTCCAGTCGGGCGTGAGCCCGACAAGTACGACGTCACCTTCGACCTCGAGAAGGCGACCTTCCGCCGCCGCGACGGCGATTTCGAGACCACCCTGCAGGTATCGATCTCGCCCGAAGACGACGTCGAAGTGCGACGGTTGTCGATCGTCAATCATGGCCATCGGCCGCGCGATCTCGAGGTCACCAGCTATTCGGAGCTGGTGCTGGCGCGGCAGGCCGACGATATTGCGCACCCCGCGTTTGGCAAGTTGTTCGTCGAGACCGAATTCGATCCGCAGAGCGCCGCGCTGCTCTTCACCCGCCGGCGGCGCGCAGCCGATGAGTCGGCGGTGTGGGCGTTCCACGTGCTCGGCCTCGACGGGCGGGCGCGCGGTGCGATCGAATGGGAGACCGATCGCGCGCGGTTCCTCGGTCGCGGCAGGGGCCCGGCCAATCCGGCAGCGCTCGATGGCCGCGCGCTGTCGGGCACGACCGGGGCGGTGCTCGATCCGATCGCCGCGCTCCGCGAGCGCGTCCATCTTCCTCCCGGCGCGTTCGTGCGCATGACCTTCGCCACCGGCGTCACCGACGATCGCGACTCGGCGCTCGCGTTGGCGCGCAAGTATCGCGACGGCAGCACTGCGGCCCGGGTGCTCTCGATGGCGTTCACCCACGTGCACACGACGCTGCAGTATCTGGGTCTGACCGACGATCAGGCGATGCTCTTCGATCGGATGGCGTCACGCGTTTTCGGCACCGATCGCTCGCTGATCAATGCTGAAGACCTGGCCGCGAATACGTTCGGGCAGCCAAATCTATGGGGATACGGCATCTCCGGCGATCTACCGATCGTCCTGGTCCGCATCACCGACGCCGAATCGATCCCGCTCGTCCGCGAGGTACTGCGCGCGCAGGAGTACTGGCGTGTCAAGGGACTGCGCGCCGATGTTGTGATCGTCAACGAGCATCCGGCCGAATACCTGGACGAGACCCACCACGCGCTGACCAGGCTCGTCGAGGAGCCGCGGTTCGTCGGCTGGCTGCAGAAGCCGGGCGGCATATTCCTGCTACGCAGCGAGGGGATGGCGGAAGCGGACCGCCACCTGCTCGGTGCCGTCGCCCGCGCCGTCCTGCGCGGTGACCTCGGCGAGATGCGATCGCAGCTGCAACGCTCGGCGCCATGGGTCTATGGCGAGCAGGATGTACCAGTCGCCGCTGAAGCCAGCGTTCCCGCGCCCGCGCGCGAACCGGTGAGCGTGCCCGACCTGGCGTTGCCCAACGGTCTCGGAGGGTTTGCGTCGGACGGCCGCGAGTACGTCATCGCTCTCGACGGCGATCGCGAGACCCCGCTTCCCTGGTCGAACGTCATCGCCAATCCGACCTTCGGAACCATCGTGACGGCGTCGGGCTCGTCGTTCACATGGAACGAGAACAGTCGTGAAAACCGGCTCACCCCATTCGCCAACGATCCAGTGACAGATCCGACTGGCGAAGCGATCTATCTCCGCGACGAGGACACCGGCGCGGTGTGGGGGGCGACGCCCGGTCCGTTGCCGCGGGGATCGAACAACGGACGCTGGCTGATCGCGCATTCCGCCGGCATGACTCGGTATCAACACGCGCTTGACGGGCTGGCACAGGAGCTGGCGGTGTTTGTCGCCGCCGATGATCCGGTCAAACTTGCGCTGCTCTCCTTGACCAACACGTCGGGCGTGTCAAAACGGCTGAGCATATTCGGCTACGTCGAATGGTGTCTGGGACCTCCCCGGGAGGAGGATCGCCGCTTCGTGATGACTGAGGTCGACGAGGATCGCGGCGTCATTCTC
>Ga0070669_100002786_pt1 | contig 12613 bp, 14 predicted proteins | sample KBSS53metaG_FD_64680 | JGI IMG/M metagenome (GOLD analysis project Ga0070669, IMG submission 64680) | Switchgrass rhizosphere microbial communities from Kellogg Biological Station, Michigan, USA - KBS S5-3 metaG | ecosystem: Host-associated > Plants > Roots > Rhizosphere > Soil ... | reverse complement strand
CGCCAGCAGAACTGTCTTTTTCATCGCTCCTCCTAGAGTGAACCGGCGAGCGTAGGCGTCCGCCATTCCATTTGTCAAATCAATGTCATTCATGATATGGATCACCGGCATGAATGTCCACGAGATCGACCTGAACCTGCTGCGCGTGTTCGACGCGGTGCTGCACGAAAAGGGCGTGACGCCGGCCGCCGCGCGCCTCGGACTGACCCAGCCGGCGGTGTCCAACGCGCTCGCGCGCCTGCGCAAGCTGCTCGGCGACGCGCTCTTCGTGCGCACGCCGCGCGGGGTGGATGCCACCCCGTTCGCGCGCGAGCTGGCAGAGCCGGTCCGGCAGGCGCTCGCCCTGCTCGAGTCGGCGCTGGCGCATGGCCCGGGCTTCGATCCGGCGACCGCGACGCGCGCGTTTCGCTTCTACATGTCCGACCTCGGCCAGATCGAATTCCTGCCGCCGCTCGTCGAGCGCGTGCAGCGCGAGGCCCCCGGCGTGCGGCTGGAAGCGGTGTCGCTGGAAGTCGAGGACATCGCCGGCGCGCTCGCGGCCGGCGGCCTCGACCTCGCGGTCGGCTTCCTGCCGGGGCTGGGCGCGCCGGTGCGCCGCCAGGCGCTGTTCAAGGATCCCTACCTGTGCCTGATGCGCGCCGATCATGAAATAAAAACCTTGAATAAGAGAACCTTTCTTGCCGCGTCGCACGCGCTGGTCAGCTACCGCGGCGGCCACCGCGTGATCGAGGAAGCGCTCGAGCGCGCGGGCATCACGCCGCGCATCGCGCTGCGCGTGCCGCACTTCACCGTGGTGCCGATGGTGCTCGAGCGCACCGACCTGATCCTCACGCTGCCGGCGCGCGTGGCCCGCGTGTTCGAGCGCCGCGGCAAGCTCAAGGCGCTGCCGCCGCCGGTGGCGATCCCGCCGGCGGAAGTCGCGGTGCACTGGCACGAGCGCTTCGAATCCGACCCCGGAAACCGCTGGCTGCGCGAGGTCGTGGTGGACCTGTTATCCGATTAAGATTCCGCGATGAACTACCAAACGCTCGCGACGCGGCAGGAGGGCGAGCACATCCTGCTGGTCACGCTCAACCGTCCGCAGGTGCTCAACGCCCTCAACACGCAGATGGGGAAGGACCAGATCGATCTCTGGACGCGCCTCACCGCGGAGCCGGGGAGCACGCGCTGCGTGGTACTCACCGGCGCGGGCGACCGCGCCTTCTGCGCGGGCGCCGATCTCAAGGAGCGCGACGGCATGACCGAATCGGTGTGGCGCGCGCAGCACGAGATTTTCGAGCGCGCGTTCATGGCGCTGATGGAGCTGCCGCTGCCGGTCATCGCCGCGGTGAACGGGCATGCGTTCGGCGGCGGCCTGGAGATGGCGCTGTGCTGCGACTTCATCTATGCCGCGCGCGCTGCGCGCATGGCGCTGCCCGAAGTGCGGCTCGGCCTGATGCCGGGCGGCGCGGGGACGCAGAACCTGCCGCGTGCCGCGGGCGAGCGGCGCGCCAAGGAGCTGATCCTGAGCGCGGAGCCGTTCGACGCCCAACAGGGCTACGAGTGGGGCATCGTCAACCGGGTGTGCGACAACGCGCTCGAAGAGGCCTTGAGTACTGCCGGCAAAATCGCGGCGAATGCACCGCTCTCGGTGCGCCAGGCGAAGAAGTCGATCCACTACGGCCTGCAGATGGACCTCGCTACCGGCTACCGCTTCGAGATCGAGGCCTACAACCAGCTGGTCGGCACCGACGACCGCAAGGAAGGCGTGCGCGCCTTCAACGAGAAGCGCAAGCCGAAGTTCCAAGGCAAGTGATTCCTCCGTATCGCGCGGATCACATCGGCAGCCTGTTGCGGCCGAAGAACCTTCGGGAAGCCTTTCGCAAACATGCTTCCGGCGAAATCGATGATGGCTTCTTCAGAAAAATCCAGGACGAATGCATCCGGGAGGTGGTCGAGCTGCAGCACGACTGCGGCCTCCAGGTGGTGACCGACGGCGAGTTCCGCCGCATTTCCTACTGGGAGAAGTTCGTCCGCCTGACCAAGGGCCTGGAGGTGCGCGACGCGGTGTTCACGTTCCACGACGCCGAGGGCCATGAATCGAAGTTCACCGCGCCGTACGTCAGCGGCAAGGTCGAGCGGCGCGAGCCGATCACCCTGGACGAATTTCAGTTCCCGAGCCAGAAGATGACGATGCCGGCGCCGTCGACCATGCATTTCTATCGCTTCACGGACTGGGGCAACGCGTACCGCGACGCAGAAGAATTCTTCCTGGAGCTGGGCAAGGTCTACCAGCAGGAAATCGCCGACCTGGCGAAGAAGGGCTGCCGCTACGTACAGCTCGACGAGGTGGCGGTGGCCATCCTGTGCGATCCGGCGGCGCGCGAGCAGGTGAAGGCGGGCGGGGAGGATCCGGATCGCCTGGTCGACCTCTACATCGATGCCATCAACCACGCCGTGAAGAACCGCCCGGCCGGCATGACAGTGGGCGTCCACGTCTGCCGCGGCAATTACAAGGGGATGTATCTCTCCGAAGGCGGCTACGACTCGGTGGCGGAGAAGTTTTTCGCGCGCACCAACGTCGACCATTTCCTGCTCGAGTTCGACACGCCCCGCGCCGGCGGCTTTGCGCCGCTGCGCTTCGTGCCGAAAGGCAAGGGCGTGGTGCTGGGATTGGTCAGCTCCAAGACGCCGCAATTGGAAAGCCTGGACCAGCTCAAACGAAGAACGGATGAAGCCTCCCGTTTCCTCGCAATCGAGCGCCTCGCCATCAGTCCCCAGTGCGGATTCGCCAGCACCATGGGCGGCAACCCGGTGACCGAAGCCGACGAGCGCGCCAAGCTCAAGCTGTGCGTCGATACTGCAAGGACGATCTGGACATGAAGATCTACGCGCTGAATCTGTTCGACATCTCGGATCGGAAGGAGTACCTCGCGTACTCGAAACGCTCCGCGAAGGAAGTGCGGGCGCACGGCGGGCGCGTCGTGGCGCTCGGCAAGTTCCGCGAAGCCGCGGCCGGCGACATCGAGCCGCGCCAGGTGATGATCCTGGTCGAGTGGAACTCGAAGGACGCCTTCGAAAGTTATTGCAAGGATCCGAAGCTCGCCGACCTGCATCCGCACCGGGTCAACGGCAGCGCCGGCTACGTCTGGCACCTGTTCGACCGCCTCGACGACCTGCGTTCCTTGCTGAAGTAGATGCGCGTCCTCGTCTGCGGGGCTGGACCGGCCGGCCTTTACTTTTCGTACTTGCTCAAAAGGAGGAATCCGGACTGCGAATTGCGCGTGGTCGAGCAGAACCGCGCCGATTCGACCTTCGGCTTCGGCGTGGTGTTCTCCGACCGCGCGCTCGAGTTCCTGCGCGGCGACGACCCGGCGACCTACGAGCTGATCACGCCGCAGATGGAAGCCTGGTCCGACATCGCGGTCGTGCATCGCGGCACACCGGTGGTGATCGACGGTATCGGCTTCGCCGCGATCGGCCGGCTCAAGCTGCTGCAGCTCCTGCAGCAGCAGGCGGCAAGTGTCGGCGTCGTCCCGGAATACGAAAAGACTGTTTTTCAAGAAAATAATTACGATCTGATCGTGGCGGCCGACGGCGTGAATTCCTCGGTGCGGGGCCGGCACGATTTCGGCACCAGCATCGCCCACCTGACGAACAAGTTCGCCTGGTACGGCACGCCGAGCGTGTTCGACACGCTGACGCAGACCTTCGTCGAGAACGAGCACGGCACCTTCAACGCGCATCACTACCGTCACTCGCCGCGCATGAGCACCTTCGTGGTCGAGTGCGATGCCGCGACCTGGCAACGCGCCGGCTTTGCCTCGATGCAGGAGAGCGCGACCATCGCCTACCTCGAGAAGGTGTTCGGCCATGCGCTGTTGTCGAACCGGTCGGTCTGGCGGAACTTCCCCAACCTGCGCAACCGGCGCTGGTTCGTGGGCAACGTGGTGCTGATCGGCGACGCGCTGCGCACCGCGCATTTCTCCATCGGCTCGGGCACGCGCCTCGCCATGGAAGATGCGATCGCGCTCGACAGGGCGCTAGCGGAAGAATCTTCCCTTGCAAAAGCCCTGGCGGCATTCGAGGCCGCGCGGCGGCCGATCGTCGAGAAGCTGCTCGCCGCGGCGGATGCCAGCGGCGCCTGGTACGAGCGCTTCCCCGAGCACATGAAACTCGCCCCGCGCGACTTCGCCTGGAGCTATATTCAGCGCAGCGGCCGCATCGACCCGGCGCGGCTGAGGAAAATCTCCCCCAAATTCGTCGATGGATAAACAACTGCTATTCCCCACCACGCTGGTCGGCAGCTACCCGCAGCCCGAGTGGCTGATCGATCGCAAGAAGCTCGCCGGGCGCTTTCCGCCGCGCGTGCGCGCCCGGGAGCTCTGGCGGGTCCCCGAGGAGCTGCTCGCCGAGGCGCAGGACGACGCGACTGTGCTCGCGATCCGCGCGCAGGAGGAGGCCGGGCTCGACATCATTACCGACGGCGAGATCCGCCGCGAGAGCTACTCCAACCGCTTCGCCACCGCGCTCGAGGGCGTGGACATCGACCACCCGGGCAGCGCGCTCGACCGCTCGGGGCATCCGAACCCGGTACCGCGCATCGTCGGAAAGATCCGCCGCAAGCATGCCGTCGAGGTGAACGATCTGCTGTTCCTTAAGAAAAACACCACGAGGAAAACCAAGATCACGGTGCCCGGCCCGTTCACCATGCTGCAGCAGGCGCAGAACGACTTCTACCAGTCGGAGGAAGAGGCGGCGCTGGACTACGCCGCGGCGGTGAACGAGGAAATCAGGGATCTGTTCAAGGCGGGCGCCGACATCGTCCAGGTGGACGAGCCCTATATGCAGGCGCGGCCGGAGAAGGCGCGACAGTATGGATTGAAGGCCCTGAACCGCGCGCTGGAAGGGGTCAACGGGACGACCGCGGTGCACATCTGCTTCGGTTATGCAGCGATCATTCACGCGCGCCCCGAGGGCTACTCGTTCCTGCCCGAATTCGCCGGCTGCTCGTGCAAGCAGGTCTCGATCGAAACCGCTCAGTCGAATCTCGATACCGCGGTGCTGAGCAAGCTGCCCGACAAGAAGATCATGGTCGGTTGCATCGACCTGTCCGACATGACGATCGAGACGCCGCAGAAGGTGGTCGAGCGGCTGAAGAAGGCGCTCCGGCACGTGAAGCCGGAGAACGTGATCGTCGCCCCCGATTGCGGCATGAAATACCTGCCGCGCGAGGTGGCCTACGGCAAGCTGAAGGCGATGGTCGACGGCGCGAAGCTGCTGCGCAAGGAATACCAATGAGGTCGACGCCTTGAGACCGCCTTTCAGGGTCGAGCACGTCGGCAGCTTCCTGCGCCCCGACCGCCTGATCCAGGCCGCGCGCGACCGCAAGGCCGGCAAGATCGGCGACGCCGAGGTGAAGCGCCTGCAGGACGAATGCGTGCGCGAGATCGTCACCTTCCAGGACGCGATCGGCCTGCCCACGATCACCGATGGTGAGTTCCGCCGGCGCAGCTGGTCGGCCGGCTTCATCGACGCGGTGGAAGGCTTCGGTCTGCGCGACGGCACCCTCACGTTCCGCGATGAAAGCAAGGTCATCGGCGTGGCGGCTTCGCCGTACGCCAAGGCGCCGCTCAAGCGCAAGCAGCGCATCGTCGCGGACGACTACAAGTTTCTGAAGTCAGTGGTGAGGAACGGCGTGCCCAAGGTCACCATGGCCGCGCCCGACGTCATGCACTACTTCCTCGGGCCCAAGGCTTTTGATGCGCCCGCGTACCGGGATCGAGAACAGTTTTTTCAGGATCTGGTGCGTATCTATCGGGAAGAGATCGCCGATCTCGCGAAAGAGGGCTGCACCTATCTACAGCTCGACGACACTGCGCTGCCGTGCAACTGCGATGCGCACGCGCGAGAGGACGTGAAAGCGCGCGGCGAAGATGCGGACGAGCTCACCGACCGCTACGTGCGTCTGTTCAACGATTGCGTAGGCGGGCGGCCGAAGGGCATGACGGTGGCCACTCATCTCTGCCGCGGCAACCTCAAGGGCGCATGGATGGCGCAAGGCGGCTACGAGCCGATTGCCGAGAAGCTGTTCAATGAGCAGGACGCGAGCGTCTATTGCCTTGAATACGACACCGACCGAGCCGGCGATTTCGCGCCGCTGCGCTTCGTGCCGAAAGGCAAGCGGGTGATCCTGGGGCTGGTCAGCACCAAGACGCCCGTGCTGGAAAGCAAGGATTCCCTGAAGAGAAAGATCGACGAGGCGGCGAAGCACATCCCGCTCGCGCAGCTCGGCATCGGCCCGCAGTGCGGTTTCTCGAGCGGCGGCGGCAGCGGCCAGGCGGTGACGCAGGACGACACGCGCCGCAAGCTCGAGCTCGTGATGGAGGTGGCGGACGATGTCTGGCGATAAGAGCAAGAAGGAAAAAGGCTCGGGCCTCGCGCGCGGCCTGACCAACTACGGCGACTCCGCGTTCTCGCTCTACCTGCGGCGCTCGTTCGCAAAGAGCATGGGCTACTCGAGCGACCTGCTCGGCCGGCCGGTGGTCGGCATCGCCGATTCGCGCAGCGGGTTCAACAACTGCCACCGCCACTTCCCCGAGCTGATCGAGGCGGTGAAGCGCGGCGTGCTCGCCGCCGGCGGGCTGCCGATCGAGTTTCCCACCGTGTCGCTCGGCGAAGTGTTCCTGTACCCGACTTCGATGATGTTCAGGAACCTGATGTCGATCGACGTCGAGGAAATGATCCGCGCGCAGCCGATGGACGCGGTGGTGCTGGTCGGCGGCTGCGACAAGACCGTACCGGCGCAGCTGATGGGCGCGGCCTCCGCCGACATTCCCGCGGTGCAGCTCATCGCCGGCCCGATGATGCCGACCTCGTTCCACGGCGAGCGCCTCGGCGCCTGCACCGACTGCAGGCGCTTCTGGGCGATGCATCGCGCCGGCAAGGTGGACGAGAAGGGCATCGACGAGGTCGAAGGCAACCTCGCCACCACCGCCGGCACCTGTGCGGTGATGGGCACGGCGTCGACCATGGCATCGATTGCCGAGGCGCTCGGCATGGCGCTTCCCGGCACCGCGGCGATTCCCGCCGTGCACGCGGACCGGCTGCGCGCCGCGGAGGCGAGCGGCAAGCGCGCGGTGGAGATGGCGGCCAGCCCATTGCGCCCTTCACAAGTGATTACGGAAAAATCCGTGGAGAACGCCTTGCGGGTATTGCTCGCCATCGGCGGTTCGACCAACGCGATCGTTCACCTCACCGCGATTGCCGGCCGCGCAGGGATAAAAATCAGTCTTGAAAAACTGAATTCCTTGTCGGATTCGACGCCGGTCCTCGTCGACCTCAAGCCGACCGGCCAGCACTACATGTCGGATTTGTACGCCGCCGGCGGCGTCGGCGCCGTGCTGCGCGAGCTGCGCCCGTTGCTCAATCTGGATTGCATGACGGTCGCCGGCGTCACGCTGAAGGAAGTGCTCGACAAGCTGCCGCCCTGGGTCGATCGCGCGGTGGTGCGCGAATTCAAGAATCCGATTTCGCCGGTCGGCGGGCTGGTGGGGCTGTTCGGCTCGCTCGCGCCCAACGGCGCGATCCTCAAGCGCTCGGCCGCCGATCCGACGCTGTTCGAGCGCGAAGGGCGGGCGGTAGTGTTCAGCTCGCTCGACGATCTCTCGGCGCGCGTCGACGACCCGAACCTCGACATCAAGGCCGACGATTTCATGGTGCTGCAGAACGCCGGGCCGAAATCCGGCTACGCCATGCCGGAGGCGGGCTACCTGCCGATTCCGGCCAAGCTCGCGCGCGCCGGGCTGAAGGACATGGTGCGCATCTCGGATGCGCGCATGAGCGGCACCGCGTACGGCACCATCGTGCTGCACGTCTCCCCCGAGGCGGCGATCGGCGGCGCACTTGCGCTGGTGAAGAATGGCGACCGGATCCGTCTTTCCGTCAAGGAGCGGCGGATCGATCTTCTGGTGGACGAAAAAGAACTCCAGAAAAGAAAAGGCGGCTGGAAGGCCCCGGTCACGGCACCTACGCGCGGTTACGCGAAGCTTTACATGGACCACGTGCTGCAAGCCGAGCACGGCTGCGACTTCGACTTCCTGAGAAAAACCTGAAGGCACCGTCGAAGCTGGTCTGCTTCGAGGCGTACTGGAACGAGAAGATGTTCCAGACGTTCTCGGTCAAGGGATTCTTCGAAGCGATGGCGCCGCTTGCGCATCCGCCGCTCACCGTCGCGCACCGCTTCGTCGAGTCCGAGGCCGGCCTCGCCTACTACGCGAAAAGGCCCGATGGCCTGCTTTGGCGCAGCAAGGAGCTGTTCGACGCGCCGATCTATTACCTGGCGTTCCACGGCCGCCCGGGCGCGGTGCGCTCGCTGCTCGAGCGCATCGAGGCCGACAAGCTCTGCGAAGCGTTCGCCGGCTATGGCGCGGGCGGCTACAAGAACCTGGTCTATTTCGCCTGCTGCAACGTGCTGCGCGGCAAGCAGGGCCAACGCTTCGCGCGCCAGTTCCTGAAGGCCTCCGGGGTGAAAGCCGTCATCGGCTACACCACGACCGTGGGCTGGATGGACAGCCTGGTGTGCGACCTGCTGTTCCTGCACCGCTTCTACAGCGACCCCGCGCCATGGCGCAACCTGCGCAAGATCTTCAACTCGGTGCGGCGCGACTATCCCGCCGCGAGCCGCCTCGGCCATACTCTCATCACATGAAAGTGCGGCGGGTCGTGACCGATCATGACGAGCAGGGGCGCGCCATCGTCTCGGCGGACGAAGTGTGCAAAGGCGTGTCGGCGCGGCCGGGTCACGAGCGCTGCGACCTGTGGAAAGCGCCCGACGGCACCGTGTTCAGGCTGGTCGAGTACCAGCCCGGCGTCGCGCCGCGCAATCACCGCACCGAGACCGTCGACTACGCGATCGTGCTCTCGGGCGAGATCGAGATGGATCTCGACGGCACCCTGGTGCGCCTGCGCCAGGGCGACGCGCTGGTCCAGCGCAACACGATCCACAACTGGGTGAACCGCGGCGCGCAGCCCTGCGTCATCGCGTTCGTTCTGGTGCCGGCCAGGGGCGGCCGCGGTGCGGTGGGCTAGCGTTCTCCTGGCGTGGGTCGTCGCCGGAGCGGCGATCGCGCAGTCCGACTATCCGGCGCGCACCGTGCGCATCGTCGTGCCCTCGCTGCCCGGCGGTGGCACCGACATCGTGGCGCGCGTGCTCGGCCAGCAGTTCTCCACCGTGTTCGGCCAGCCGTTCGTGGTCGACAACAAGCCCGGCGCCGGCAACATGATCGGCATCGAGGCGGTGGCGCGCGCCGCGCCCGACGGCTACACCCTGCTGATGGTGCCCTCGACGCTGGCGCTGAATTCCGTGCTCTACAAGAAGGTGCCGTATCACCCGGTGCGCGACTTCGCGCCGATCACGCTCGCCGCCACCGCGCCGCTGGTGCTGATCGTGCACCCGGCGCTGCCGGCGCAATCGCTCGCCGAGTTCCTCGCGCTCGCCCGCCAGCAGCCTGGGCGCATGAGCTATGGCAGCGCGGGCATCGGCACCGCGCCGCACCTGTGCATGGAGCTGCTGAAGAGCATGGCCGGGATCGACCTGGTGCACATTCCATACAAGGGAACCGCGCCGGCCGCGGGTGACGTCGCGGGCGGGCAGCTGGCGGCGATGTTCGCCACCGCGCTGACCGCGCGGCCGATGATCGACTCGCGCCGCGTGCGCGCGCTCGCGGTGTCCGGCCCGCAGCGCGTCGGCGCGCTGCCCGGCGTGCCGCCGGTCGCCGAGGCCGGGGTGCCGGGCTACTCGGCGATGCAGTGGTACGGCCTGCTCGCGCCGGCGGGCACGCCGCCGGCGATCGTCGCGCGGCTCAACGCCGAGGCGCTGCGCTCGCTGCGCACCGACGAGATGAAGGAGCGCCTCGCCGCCGACGGCGCCGAGCCGCAGGGCAGCACGCCGGAGGAGTTCGGCGCGCTGATCCGCAGCGAGCTCGACAAGTGGACCCGGGTGGCGCGCGCCGCCGGCATCGAGCCGCAATAGCAGGTAGTTGAAGCTTGATCTATTAAGGCTTAGAGTATCTGCATGGACCGGGAATTCATTGCACGCCGTGGGGACCACAGCGCTTTGCGCATCTGGCTGCGCCTGCTCACCTGCACCCAGCTGATCGAGCGCCGCGTGCGCTCCGGGCTGCGCGAGGAGTTCGGCACCACGCTGCCGCGCTTCGACCTGATGGCGCAGCTCGAGCGCCACCGCGAGGGCCTGCGGATGAACGAGCTCTCGCGCCTGCTGATGGTCACCGGCGGCAACATCACCGCGATCGTCGACCAGCTCGAGAAGGAAGGCCAGGTCGAGCGCCTGGACGATTCCGCGGACCGCCGCGTATTTCGAATCCGCCTCACGCGCTCGGGCGAGAAGAGCTTCCTCGAGATGGCGCGCGCGCACGAGCAGTGGGTGGTGGAGCTGCTCGGCGGCCTGTCGCGCAAGGAGCATGACGAGCTGCTCAAGCTCCTCGCCAAACTCAAGCAGCACGCGGTGGAGGTCACTGCATGAGCCCGAAGCATTTCCAGTGGCGCGTCGAGGACCGGGTGGGCGTCATCACGCTCAACCGCCCGGAGCGCAAGAACCCGCTGACCTTCGAGTCGTACGCCGAGCTGCGGGATTTTTTCAACAGCCTGAAGAACGAACAGGTGAAGGCGATCGTCATTACCGGTGCGGGCGGCAACTTCTGCTCCGGCGGCGACGTGCACGAGATCATCGGCCCGCTCACGAAGATGAAGCTGCCGCAGCTGCTGGAGTTCACGCGCATGACCGGCGACCTGGTGAAAGCGATGCGCCATTGCCCGCAACCGGTGATCGCCGCGGTCGAGGGCGTGTGCGCGGGCGCGGGCGCGATCCTGGCGATGGCTTCCGACCTGCGCTACGCGGCGCCGTCGGCGAAAGTGGCATTCCTCTTCGTGCGTGTCGGCCTCGCTGGCTGCGACATGGGGGCGTGTGCCATCCTGCCGCGCATCATCGGGCAGGGGCGCGCGGCCGAGCTTCTCTATACCGGCCGCTCGATGAGCGCCGAGGAAGGCCGCGAGTGGGGCTTCTTCAACCGGGTTTCGGATTCGCCGCTCGATGCGGCACTGATCACAGCCAAAGAGCTCGCGGCGGGCCCCACCGCGGCGCACGCCGTGACCAAGAAAATGCTGCACCAGGAATGGAACGTCACCGTCGACCAGGCGATCGACATGGAGGCGGTGGCGCAGGCCGAGCTGATGCAGACCAGGGACTTCCTGCGCGCCTACGAAGCCTTCGCGGCGAAAAAGAAACCCGTCTTTCAGGGTGACTGATGGACCGGTTCGCCCATTACGACTGGCCGTTCTTTGAACCGAAGCACGCGCAGCTCGCGCGCGAGGTCGAGGGCTGGGCGAAGGACAACCTCGCCCACGCCCATGGAGAAAACGCCGATGCCATCTGCAAGCGCCTGGTGCAGGACCTCGGCTGCGCCGGGTATCTGAATCACTGCGTTTCGGAGAAGCCGGACGTGCGCTCGATCGCCATCCTGCGCGAGGTGCTTGCCTATCACGCGGGGCTCGCCGACTTCGCTTTCGTGATGCAGGGCCTGGGCAGCGGGCCGATCGCGCTGGCGGGCAGCGACGCGCTGAAAAAGAAATACCTGCCGAAGGCGGCGGCTGGCGACGCGATCGCCGCGTTCGCCCTGTCGGAGCCGGATGCCGGCTCGGACGTGCAGGCGATGAGCACCAGCGCGAAGAAGAAGGGCGACGCGTGGGTGCTGGACGGAACCAAGACCTGGATTTCGAACGGCGGCATCGCGGATTTCTACGTGGTGTTCGCCAAGGCGGACGAGGGCATTAGCGCCTTCGTGGTGGACGCGAAGGAAGTCGACGCCTCGGAGCGCATCGAGATCGTGGCGCCGCACCCCATGGCAGTTATCAAATTAACAAACAGCAGAGGAATGCTGCTGGGCGAACCCGGCCAGGGCTTCAAGCTGGCGATGCGCAACCTCGACATCTTCAGGACTACCGTCGCTGCGGCGGCGCTCGGTTTTTCGCGACGGGCCCTCGACGAATCGCTCGCGCGGGCGCGCGACCGCAAGATGTTCGGCCAGGCGCTCGCCGACTTCCAGATGACGCAGGCCAAGCTCGCCGACATGGCGACCGCGATCGACGCGGGTGCGCTCCTTGCGTACCGCAGTGCCTGGGTGAAGGACTCGAAAAACCAGCGCGTCACGCGCGAAGCGGCGATGGCCAAGATGTTCGCCACCGAAGCGGCGCAGACCATCATCGACGACGCGGTGCAGATCTGCGGCGGGCTCGGCGTGATGCGCGGCCATCCGGTGGAGCGCCTGTACCGCGAGGTGCGCGCGTTGCGCATCTACGAGGGCGCCACCGAAGTCCAAAAACTGATCATCTCGCGGGACATTTTGAAAGCATGAGCTATACCGCGCACACCGACAGCTTCGCGCGCGACAACCTGCCGCCGCAGCGCCAGTGGCCCGAGCTGCGCTTCGATTTGCCGGAGCTCAAGTACCCGGCGCGCCTGAACTGCGCCACCGAGCTGCTCGACAAGCCGGTGACGCGCGGCCACGGCCACCGCGTCGCGCTGCGCAACGGCGACGGCGAGTGCACCTACACGCAG
>Ga0070669_100002782_pt1 | contig 12621 bp, 10 predicted proteins | sample KBSS53metaG_FD_64680 | JGI IMG/M metagenome (GOLD analysis project Ga0070669, IMG submission 64680) | Switchgrass rhizosphere microbial communities from Kellogg Biological Station, Michigan, USA - KBS S5-3 metaG | ecosystem: Host-associated > Plants > Roots > Rhizosphere > Soil ... | reverse complement strand
CCGGTGGAGCACCGGACACTCGTCGAGCAGCGCAAGCAGCGCGGCCCACGACGGCGCGTCGAGCATGACGATCACGTCGAGGTGGTTCCGCGCACGCCACGGCGCGGCGTCGCGAACGCTCTCCACCAGTTGACGTCGCAATCCGTGCAGGCGCAGCTGAATATCGCGGTCGCCGCACCTGAGCCCGCCGATGACCTCGATCAGCCGCTCCGCAGCGTAGATGGACACCTCACGATGGAGGACCGTCCAGCCGACTTGGAACGCGGTGACGAGATCCACTTCATACCAGTGCGTCGGCCAGTTCTCGAGACCGAGATTGCAGATCGCCGCGGCGGCCTCCGAGGCTTCATGGGGTGCGAACGGCCGTGCCTGGATCGAGCAGCCGGCGACGATCGCGTTGGCGAGATACGCCAGGTGTGGCGCGCTCTCCGGGTGTGACCCGACATAGCCTTGAATCAGCGCCACGCGGGAGGGTTCGCCCTCGGCCGGCGCGAGAAGCGCCCGCGGTTCATCCTGGAGAACACCGGCGTCGCGAAGAATCTCCACGACCGCGGTCATCGCGGCCGGTTCAAAGTCTGGTGTGACGGCATCCGCGGGCGATGCCGGCAACAGACCGGCCGCACGTTCGGGACGATCGCCCTCGGTCGCCGCTGCCGGTTCGAGACCGCGGAAGTAGGCGCGTACCAGCGGGTGGTGTGGCGGCTGATTGCCGTCGAGCTGAAGCTGACGTGACGCCTGCATGAACGCCCGCGCCTGTGCCGGCGTGACGTAGCCCTGCTGCTCCCGTCGTGCTTCCCGATCGCACGCGAGGTCGAACAGGTCCTGCTCCGGATCCTCCAGCAGGGCATGGAAGCCGTCCGCTTCGCGCGGTCCATTGGACAACCGGACGCAGCCGCGCATCAGGCGCTGGAAGTACTCGGCGTGCTCGGCGTGCAGAAACGCAAGGAGATCGACGATGGTGTCCCACGCCGACAAGCGTCTGGCCTCGACCAGGTACCCGCCAATCTCCGCGGCCGGTGCGTCGTTCGATGCACGCCCCGGCACGTGTTCGCCGTCCAGGGTCGTGTACGACGATACCGCCGCGTGGTCGAACACCGCCGTGTGGCGCGAGAACCCCGCGACAACGAGTTCCAGATCGAGACCGGTGAGTTTTTCCGCGGCAACCGGAGCGCCACATTGCATCAGCACCTCCAGCCACACGCCAAACCGTTCGACGTCGAACGCTTCGTCGGCGCCCGGCGTGTGAAGGCGCCACACGTCGAGGTCCAGGATCCGCCCCAGCTGCGCCGGCGTGGCGAGCGCGACGAATTCCGCGGAATCCTCGAGCCCGCACGTCTGAATGACGCGGTGAAGGACTTCGGGCTGAAGGTGGGGGACGGCTTTCGCCAGGTCGGGAGTATTCAGCAGGCGATCGAGCAACGGACGCGATATCGCCATGGGACCGCGGATCTTACAAGCGTCGCCGCCGAAAGAAACAGTCTTGAACGTGCCCGCGGGCTGAAGGACAATAGATGTAGAAGAGAGCGGTCCTCCGGCGTTACGCCCTCCCCTCAGTTTTCACGCAGCGATTCCCCGGTTTATCGGCTCGACGAGCGTGTCGTGTCTGTTCCCACGAGCGCGATCAAGCCGTCGGCCAGCGTGCCACGCCAATTGAGATAGTCGTGGCCGCTGTTGAATTGCTGATAGCGCACGTCGTAGCCCTTCGCCAGCAGCACGTCGCGCATGTGGCGGCTCGGTTCGAGAATGGCGCCGCCGTTGCCGCGTGAGTCGACCTCGAACACGCCCGCGTCCATCCAGAATCGGAGCGGCAGCTTCGGGCTCTTGATGAACTCCTTCGCCAGCCATCCGGTCTCCGTCGTCGCATCCGTGTCTGGGGAGCCACCGTGATCGGGCGCCCACCAGAACGATCCGGACTGACAGAGCACGTTGCCGAATATTTCTGAGTGACGAAGGCCGGCGTAGGTCGCGGCAATGCCGCCGTAGCTCGATCCGCCCACCGTCGTCAGCTTCGGATCGCTCGTCACGGTGTAGCGCGCGTGGACCCAGGGCAGCAGCTCCTTCGCGAGGAAATCGGCGAACTGCGAGTTGGGCGGCAGCTCCTTGTTGCGGGTGTCCTGGCTGGGATTGGCGATCAGCACCGCCACCATCGGCGGAATCCTGCCCGCGGCGATCAGGTTGTCGAGGATCACCGGCGTCGGCACCTGGTTCAGGTAGGCGCCTTCGTCGAACAGCACCAGCAGGGCGTACGGCTTGCCGTTCGCTACGTAGCCGGGCGGCGTGTAGACCGACAGGTTGCGCTCGTTCTTCAACAGCTCGCTGGCGATCTTGTGTTTGGCGATCTTGCCGGCCGGGATCGTGTCGTTGCGCACGATCCAGGGCTGCGGCGGCGCGCCCGGCAACTCCGCCATGGACTGACAGTCGTGGCGTGTCGCGGTCGGTTGAAAACATCCCCATCGGCGTGGATTCAAGGGATCGCCTTGCACGGTGGCGCCACGCTGCGCGGCACGCGGCGGCTCGAATGCCTGCGGGTCGTTCGGCGACAGCGAGTAGGCGAAGCGCGAGCCGCTCGGCATGCGGACGGTGAGGTACCAGACGTCGGTCTCGCCGAGGCGCGTCATCGCGTAGTCCGTCGGCGGGCCTGTCATGAACGAACCGAGCACCATCACGTTCCGCGTCGGTGCGGTGGCGCGCCAGAGGAACGTCACCCGCGTCCGCTTCGCATCGCCCTCGATCGGCTCAACCAGCGGTGTTCCCGATTGGGCGACGCGCTGCCAGAACGATTCGGTGCTGCTGTCGCCGGCCGCAATCTGCTTACGGAGCGCCTCGATCGCGGGGCTCGCGTATTTGTCCTGCCGCGGCTGCGCCTTCATCCGCTCGTCGAACGAGAGCCGCTCGAGAAGCGTCAGCTCGTAGGTTCCGTTCTCCGGCTGCGTTCCGCCCTGCTGCGCGGCTTCGGCCACCGACGGCGCACGCAGCTCGATTCGATACGTGCCGGCGCGCTCGGCGATGAACGCCACCGTCCGCTTGACGCCCGGAGGCCCGCCGAAGTTCCGGAGGCGCGACCCGTCCGGCGTGAACACCGCCGCGAGTACCAGGATGCCGCGCTGATCGATGGTGCCGGTCACGTAGTCGCCGGCGTCGAGCGCGATGGTGTATTCGTGGCTGGCGCCCGCCACGATCGCGCGGGCGACCGGCTGACCGACCTTCAGGGTGTCCTGCGCGAACACGTCATTGGCGCAGAACAGGAGTACTGCTAACGCCGCGGCCGCCGCTCGTGCCATGCGTCCCCCTTGCGAGGATCACATGATAGCGGACAACGGTCGGCAGATGAGCCCGTCTCCGGCACGAATCAATGCTGGTAAGCTGATCGTCGAGGAGGTCGCACGATGGCGCAACCGATTGACCCGGCGATGACGACGACCGCTTTTTCGCTGGACGGCTACCGCACGACGAAGACGCTCGGCGTCGTCCGCGGTGTGACGGTGCGGTCGCGGTCCGTCCTGGGCACCATTGGCGCCTCCCTGCAGACGTTGGTCGGCGGCAACATCACCCTTCTCACCGAGCTGTGCGAGAAGACGCGCGCGGATGCGTTCGAGCTGGTGCTGCAGCACGCGCAGGCGCTTGGCGCCAACGGCGTCGTCGGGCTGCGTTACGATGCGACCGAGGTCATGCAGGGCGTGACCGAAGTGTTGTGCTATGGCACCGCCGTGATCGTCACCCGCGAATGACCGGGTCACAACTGCCGTAGTGGCTCTGTCCGCCACGATCTACAACTTCCAGATCGAGCTCGCTGACGCCGACCGCGAGGTGTACGAGTCGCTGGAGCTCCGCGCCGCGCGACATCCGTCGGAATCGGAAGAGTATTTCGTCACGCGGATTCTGGCCTACGCGCTCGAGTACCGCGAAGGCATCGCGTTCTCACGCGGGATCTCAGATCCCGAGGAACCGGCGATCACGGTTCGGGATCTGACCGGCGCGATCACGACCTGGATTGAGGTGGGCGCTCCTGATGCCGCGCGTTTGCACAAGGCCTCCAAAGCGGCGTCGCGCGTGGCCGTCTACACCCACAAGGATCCGCAGCAACTGCTGCGCAACCTGGCCGGCGAGAAAATCCACCGCGCGGCGTCGATCGAGCTCTACGCCGTCGATCGCGGTCTCGTGCGCGACCTGGCCGCGAAGCTCGAGCGGCGGATGGCCTTCGCGATGACGGTGGCCGGACAGACCGTGTATCTGTCGATCGACGAGGCGACGTTAAGCGGTATCATCACCCGGTTGCCGCTGTGAAATTCCCGGGAGGGAACTCTGACGGCGGCCTTTGCGTCCTGGATCATGAAATGAAGGCTGCATTCTGCGCGCTGTTCGCACTCACCCTCCTTACAGGCACCGTGGCCGCGGCCGACAAGCCGAACTTTTCCGGCGACTGGAAGATGAACGCCACGAAGAGTAGTTTTGGCCCCATCCCCGGTCCATCCAGCATCACCCGCAAGGTGACGCATGCCGAACCGTCGCTCGCCATCGTCGAAGAGCAGCAGGGCGACATGGGCACTCAGGTAACGACGCGCAAGTACACGACCGACGGCAAGGACATGACGTTCGAGTCGGGCGGCGCCGTGGTCCGGGGGACTGCCGTGTGGGAAGGCAATACGCTGATTCTGACGTCGATTGTCGACGCCATCGGCGCGACGTTTACGGACCGGATGAGTCTCTCGGAAGATGGCCGGACGCTCACCAGCGCCGTGCACATTGCGTCCGCGCAGGGCGAGCTCGACCTCGTGGTGGTCTTCGACAAGCAGTAAGACGGTCCGTCGCGGCGGTCACGGCGCGCACGACACCGCGCCTCGCCGCTTCACGACGGCGGTGCGTCCGAATCGCGCCGCCACGTCGACGTTGTCGCGAATGTCCTTCGGCAGCGCTGAAAAATCCTCCACGATCGCGTAAGGCAGACCGCCGGGTTCAATCCAGCGGACGAGCGCCGGCGGCAGTTCGTAGGTGTCGTTCTCGAGCGAGCGCGCCGCGGCGCGTGCGTTCCCGAGCACCGCCAGGTGCAGCCAGTACGCGGTGTAGCCGTCCGCGACGAGATAGTCCACGCACCCTGCGTTCGCGTTGGCGCGCGCCCAGTGGCCGGCGCGCAGCAACGATTCCGAGATGGCGGGCGTGGGCCGCGGAGCCTGCAGGGCGGTGCGCGCGACGACGATGCCGAACACGGCCAGGAGCAGCCAGAGGACCGCGGTCGACCATTGCAGATTCTGCACACCCCTCGAGCCCGTCTGATCGCAGCGTGGGGTCAGACCCTGGTCTGACCCTGGTCTGACCCCGGTCACCGCGCGAACCAAAGTCCGCCAGGCGACGGACGCGCCCACGGCCCCCGCGACCGCGAGCGGGTAAATGGCCAGATACACCATTTTCAACGCCATGTAGGGCGCCGCCGAGCCGCGCGCCTGCGCCAGCAGGAACAGGGCGCCTGCCTGAAGGACGATCGCGCCGAGAAACAGCGGAATGGTCCGCGTGCGCCGGCCGAAGAGTCCGACACACACCCCCGCTCCACACACGAGCAGAAACGCCCACCCGAAGACCGCCGGCGCCGGCCTCAGCACGAAGCCCGCCGCGGCCACGATCCCGGCGGAGCGGCCTCGAGAGGCCGTGAACGCTGCCGCGACGGCGCCGATTGTGACCACTGCGACGGTGAACTGCTTCGCGCGCTCGACGGCGCTGACGTTTCGGCGAGAAGCGAGGCACATGGCCAACAGGACGAGCGGCGGTCCGATCCAGACCGGCCACGTCAGGAAGGTCGCGGCGCCGACGATCGCGAAGAACGCGATCGGCAGCATGCCGGGACGCTCGTCCCAGACGACCAGCGCCCACCAGAGCGCGACCGCGAAGACCTCCGCCACGACCTGCGCCAGGAACGAGTGCTGCGCGAAGGATCCGATGAAGTACGCGCGCGGCAACAGGAGCAGCAGTACAGGCATGACGGCGAACGGGATGCGCGGCACATCCGGACTCACGATCCTCCGCGCGATCAGAAAGACCAGTCCGCATTTGAGCGCGACCGTGAACGCGACCAGCGGATACACGGCGTGGAGGCCGTCGGTCCGCGTCCACGCGCCGGCCAGGGCGGCGAGGAGATGCGCGCCTGGCGTGTAGTCGACCATCTCCCCGAGAAAGGGACCGAGCTGGGGATCGTGCGGCAGCCGCCAGTGCTCCTCGATGTAGCCGACGAGCAGCAGGTGGTGCGTGAGGTCCGGCCCCGTACCGGGTGGCAGCAGATCGCGTCCGGCCAGCCAGAACAGCCACGCCATCACCGCCACGACGATGACGATGAAGGCCGCGAGACTGGATCGATCGCGTGCCGCACGCCGCCAGAGGCCGACGAATGTGCCCGCCGATGCCGCCAGCGACACAATGAGGAGCGCGGAGGGCACGATTGCCAGACCGATCCAGTCGGCGATGTAGGCGGACAGCGTTGCCGACGCCAGCAGCACGATCGCTGACGCGGCGACCGCTTCCGCTGTGATCATCACGCGGTTATCTTAATTGCTAGAATCGCTCGCCATGGGCAAGAGAGATCCCCGCATCGACGCCTACATTGCGAAGTCGCCGGCATTCGCACAGCCGATCCTCAACCGGATCCGTCAGGAGGTGCACGCCGCCTGTCCTGACGTGGAGGAAGACATGAAGTGGGGCTCTCCACATTTCATGTACAAGGGCATGCTGTGCGCGATGGCGTCGTTCAAGCAGCACGCCGCGTTCGGGTTCTGGAAGGGGTCGCTCGTCGTCGGCCCCGCGGCCACGGACATGAAGACCGCGGGCTGGTTCGGACGGCTGACGAAGGCGTCGGACCTTCCGCCGCAGAAGGCGCTCGCGGCGTACGTGAAGAAGGCGATGGCGCTGAACGACGCGGGGATCACCGCGCCGCGCAAGCAGAAGCAGCCGGCCAGGGCGATCAAGGTGCCGGCAGACCTTGCAGCCGCGCTGAAGAAGAGCAAGAAGGCGAAGGCGGTGTTCGAGGCGTTCTCGCCCAGCCACAAGCGCGAGTACATCGAGTGGATCACGGACGCGAAGAGCGCCGACACCCGCGCGCGACGGCTGGTGCAGGCGGTCGAATGGATCGAGGGCGGGAAGTCGCGAAACTGGAAGTACGAGCGGAGGTAGCGCGCCGCTACTGTTTTGGCCGCTCAATCAGCACGATGTCCGAGTTCTCTCGGGTGCGATCGAACACGAGCGCCTTGCCGTCGGGTGTGATGTCGAAGGTCCCCAAAGTGCCTTGATTGCTCAGCCGTGTCAGCTGACGCGTTTGCTTGGTTGCAAAATCGATCATCGAGAAGTCCAGCGAGGGTATGAACGGGAGGTACACCAAGCCTCTACCGTCGGGCAGAAACCGATAACCGCCGGGTCGGGTTCGTACGGATGGCAGCTCGACCGGAGTGCCATCCGGCCGTACTCCCAGCAGTTGGACCTGACCAGTGAAAAACTTGCCGGCGTACACGATCACGTTGCCGTCCGGCGACCAGACGGGATTGTCCGCCCGACCGGTGACGATGCGAACGGCCACGCCGGTATCCACGCCGATCTTGAACAGCCCCGAACCCTGCGCGTCACGGGCACCCGTCACGATCCAAGCGCCGTCGGGTGACCAGTCAACGGTCGCCTGCCCGGCCGCTCCTTGAATCTCGAGGGACGGGGCCAACGTTCGCGCACTTCGGCCATCCACCGACACGATGACGAGTTGCCGCTTGCCGTCCCGTCTGACGACGATGACCGCGCGGCCGCCGTCCGGCGACACAGCCGCCGGCTCGTAGAGTCCGCCCTCTGCGCCTTTCGATACTTCAGTGGCTTGGCCGTTCTCGACGCGCCACAGGCCGTCTCCACTTCCGCTAGACGAAAGATAGAAGAGTGACCGACCGCGGAAGCGCGGGGCCAGCGCCCGCGCGGTCGCCACCGGGTACGGCTGGGTATCGCCATCTTCGGCCTGACGCTCGAGCAGCGGCACGCGCCAGAGGCTGACGGTGGGGTTGGCGACTGTGGTGACAACACGGCGGCCGTCGCGGCTGGCCGACACCGATGTGTATTGCCCAACGCCCGAGTTCACGCGCCGAGACACCTTACGTTCGACATCGAGCACCCACAACCACGGCCCCGATCGATCGGGCGCGCGGCCCACATAGAGCACCGTTCGCGCATCGAGCGGCGCCATGAAGTTCACTGCCGTGGCGCCCTCGGTCAGTCGCTCCAGCGATCGGCCCGAGGGTCTAGCGCGCCACACGTCCATGGCCTCTGTCGGGTCCATCCCGTGCGAAAAGTAGATCCACTCGCCGTCTGGCGACCAGACGGGGTTGTGGTTATGCATCCCGCTTTCGAAGAACTCTTTCGGGCCGCCTGGCTCCGACAGAATCGACCGGGCATCGGCGCCGTTGCCGTCCGCCACGAGAATCGGATCATCGCGCTCGTTCATGAAGAAGACCAGGCGCGTACCGTCAGCGGACCATGACGGAGCGGTGCCGTTCCGTTGCAGGAAGGCTCGCGGCGGTCCGCCGAGGACGGGCATCCTCATTTGCGCCATCGCCGGACCGGTATCAAAACTGAACCAGATGTCCGCGCCGTCGCCGGAAAAACCGAATTTCCTGAATGCAGGTCCCATGGACTGCATCGGCTGGTTGTCCGCTGTAAGATTGCGAAACGTCCCGCTGCCAACCTGGCTCAGCCAGATATTGAACTGACCTGCCTTGTCGGCGACGAAGGCGACAAACTTTCCGTCAGGGGAAATCTCCGCGCCCCCCTCGGAGCCTGCCCAATCCGTGAACCGCGAGAACGTCGAGTTCGCGAACGGATCTTCCGGCGCCGCTGCCGGGCGCCGCGCCGCCCACACACCGACACCCAACGCCAGCGTCGCGAACGCCACCCACGGCAACCACGCCGCGCGGTTCGTCGGTGGACCGTGGGTCTGAGCTGACTCAGACGCCATCGGCAGGACGTCGCCAACCGCGTCGATCTCGATTCTCGCGTCGCCGATGTCTCGCAAGCGCTGCCTGGCGTCTTTCGCGAGACAGCGGAGCAAAAGCCGTCGAATCGCGACCGGTGTCGCCGACGGGAGCGCTGACCAATCGGGGTCGCGTTCGAGGATTTTTCCGATCGTGTCCGAAGCGGTCTCGCCGTCAAACGGCACGTGGCCGGTCAACATCTCGTACAGGACGCAGCCGAACGCCCAGATGTCGGCGCGCTTGTCGACTGCTTTCCCGCGCGCCTGTTCCGGGCTCATGTAGGCCGCCGTGCCGAGAATCGCGCCTTCCCGCGTGCCGATCCTTGCGGGAGCCAACAGTGTCGGATCCGAGTCCGCGGTATCGGCGGTCACGGCCTTGGCTATCCCGAAGTCCAGCACCTTCACGACGCCGTCCGGCGTGATGTTGACGTTCGCGGGCTTCAAGTCGCGATGGATGATTCCTTTGTCATGGGCGACCTCGAGTGCGTCGACGATCTGGCGAGCGATCGTGAGTGCTTCCGGGATCGGCAGTCTGCCGTGCCCTCTGATCCTCTCCGCGAGCGTGCCGCCTTCCACGAGCTCGAGAATCAAGAACCGCAGGCCGTCCGCTTCTTCGAGGCCGTAGATCGCGCAGATGTTCGGGTGATTGAGTGCGGCGAGCATCCGCGCCTCGCGCTCGAAGCGCGCCAGCCGTGACGGGTCGCTGGTCACCGCCCGCGGCAGCATTTTGATGGCGACGTCGCGCCCCAGCTTCGAGTCGCGTGCGCGATAGACCTCGCCCATGCCGCCCGCGCCCAGCATCGCCTGCAGCTGATACCCGCCGACAGTTCGCCCGGTCATGGCGATTGCGGCCGCTTCGTCGAAGGCTAGCCGCGCCGCTCCGGGCAGCGCCGCCTCGCTGAGGAACCCGGGCTCGGATGAGGGCTCATTCAGCAGCGATTCGACGTCGCGCCGCAGCGACTCGTCATCGGAACAGAGAGCGCCGAGAAACGCCAGACGTTCGCCTGACGGCCGCGTGCGAGCCGCGTGGTAGAGCTCCTCGACTCGTTTCCAGCGCTCGGGCGTCATGGATTGGCGGAAATGCCGCAATTCTAGCCTTTTCCACGCCGTGCCAGTTTTCGCGGCCGGTTTCCGCTTTCCAGGCTGGAGGACTGATATGAAGGGCTTCACCGTTGTGGTGGCGGTAACGCTTCTCTCACCCGGCGCGTCCCGAGGACGGGCTGAATCTGGCACGCACACCTTGACGTGTGGCCACGAAAGGACGATTGGACAGGCACTCGAGACGCTCAAGCCTGGAGAGACGCTGCTTGTGAGCGGAACCTGCAACGAGAATCTGGTCGTCGGCGAGGCATTTCACGACATCACCCTCGACGGTCAGGGAACGGCGGCCATCAGCGGCGATTCGAGCGCGAACGCCGTGACCGTGACCGGCAACGGAATCACGATACGGGGATTCACGATCAGTGGAGGCAATCCCCAAGCTGTCGCGGTGCAGGATGGTGGCACCGCGGTGCTCGACGGAAATACGATTCAGTCGGCGGCGAGGAATGGGATCGCGGTCTTCCGGGGCAGCTCGGCGAATATCGTCAACAACAGAGTCCAGAACAATGGTCTGGCCGGGATCGCCATCCAGCAAACGGCGACCGCTCGCATCGGATGGTCAGGGCCGCCTGACAATCGAGTGAGCGCGCCGAACACGATTCAGAACAACGGTGCACAGGGAATTCAGTTGTACCGGGGATCGTCGGCGCAGATCTTCTCGAACACGATCCAGAACAACGCGAGCCATGGCGTCTTCGTGGATCGAAACGCGCAGGCCGAGATCGCGGCCTGTCTGATTACGGGCAACGGTGGCGATGGCATTCGTGGGACGAGGGGCGCAGCGGTGGATACGGGAACCGACGCGACGGGCGCGACGCCGCAGTTCGACGACGACACGAACACCGGAAGCAATCTCGGGTTCGGCGTGCGGTGCGCGATCGGCGGGTTTGTTGACGGCCGCCTCGGAAGCCTTACCGGAGTATTGGGCGGCTCGTCGTTCGCCGAGGGTTGCGTGAACAGCCTGCTCCCGTAGCGTGGGCGGATCGGTCGCGAGAAGTCATCGCGGCCGATCGGCGCGCATCTCGCGCCGCAGCCATACCTTCGCCAGCTGCCAGTCGCGCATGACCGTTTCGGGAGACACGTCGACGACTGACGCGGTTTCCTCGACAGTTAACCCGCCGAAGAATCGCAGCTCGACAATGCGACTCTTCCGCTCGTCGAATCTCGACAGCGCTTCCAGGGCATCGTCGAGTGCCACGAAGTCCTGACGCGGCTCGTTGCTCACGGCGAGCGCCTCGTCGAAGGTCACCTTGGCCGCGCCGCCGCCGCGCTTACGGGCACGGCCGGCGCGGGCGTGATCCACGAGAATGCGGCGCATGACGCGAGCGGCGACCGACAGGAAATGCACGCGGTCGTGCCATGCAACGTTTTTCGCATCGACCAGGCGAAGGTACGCCTCGTTGACCAGCGCCGTCGCCTGAAGGCTGTGGCCCCGGCCCTCTCCGGCCATGCACCGCCGCGCGATTTGGTGAAGTTCCCGATGAACCAGCGGAATCAGTCGCTCGAGGGCCGCCTCGTCGCCTCGCCCCCATTTGAGAAGGAGCCCGGTGACTCTCGTGGGGGTTTCAGGAATTCCACATTCTAGGCCTTTTTCGTTCGCTGGCATTTTTTGCGAGCGCTTTCCGCTTCTAGAGACAGAGGGAATCTCAATGAAGAGCAGACCTGGATGCACTACGGCACGACCGCGGCTCGGATCGATCCTCCTGGCGGCTCCCCCCATCGTCTGCACGCTGCTCATAGGTGCGTGCTCGTCCGCGACATCTCCCACAAAGCTCGAGCCTCCGCCGGGCGCTTATCGTTCCATCTTTGCGGCTCTCAAGGGGGAAACAGGTTTCGCCGGTATCAGCGTTACCCCGAAAGCGATTCCGGAGGGCACATTCACCGCGGACATCAGCATTCGCGTCATGGGTCTGAAGGCGAACACGACGTACTTAGTACAGCGGGCACAAGAAGGCGTTGGCGGTCGTCCCCTCGGCGGGGACGGGATTTGCCAACGCTCGCTCAGCCTCTTTCCGTGGTCGTCGAGCGATGCAGCTGCCCTGTCGTTCCAAACGGTGCCGCTTCCTAATACGGGTCCGCTCATCAGCATCACGACGGCGGCGAACGGCGATGGGTCTCTCGACTTTGAATTCCGCACACTCATGCTGCTGGCGGGAACGACGAACGATGTGATGTACAGGTTGATCGACAACGATGCCGCCCCGACAACTGAATTACGCAGCGCCTGCATGACGATCACGGCTAAGTAGCGCCCGTCAGAGAGGGGGTCAGACCCGGGTCTGACCCCAGGGTGCGATCGGATGGGGGCCAGACGTGTGCGGATTCTGCAACGATCTTCCCCGGCTCGCGCTACTCAGACCGGAGGCACACAGCCGGATCGGTCCGCGCGGCACGCATTGCCGGCAGGACGCACGCCGTGATCGCAATGATTGCGAGCAGTAGCGGCGAAACGACTAGCGCGGCAGGATCCAGCGGCCCGACGCCGAAGAGCAGCGACCGCATCAGACGCCCCGTCGCCACGGCGCCGGCGAATCCAATCACGC
>Ga0070669_100002777_pt1 | contig 12628 bp, 8 predicted proteins | sample KBSS53metaG_FD_64680 | JGI IMG/M metagenome (GOLD analysis project Ga0070669, IMG submission 64680) | Switchgrass rhizosphere microbial communities from Kellogg Biological Station, Michigan, USA - KBS S5-3 metaG | ecosystem: Host-associated > Plants > Roots > Rhizosphere > Soil ... | reverse complement strand
AACGTGTCGGAGGCGATTCGCCGAGCGCGGGCGTTCGAGCCGTTCGCCCTCGCCTGGCTTGAAGAGCCTCTGCCCGCGGAAGACCTCGCAGGCCATGTCGAGCTCGCCGCGCACACGGCGATCCCGATCGCCGTCGGCGAGTCGATCTACCATCCGTCGCACTTCCGGGAATACCTGGAGCGCGACGCCTGCTCGATCGTGCAGGTGGACTGCGCACGCATCGGCGGCGTTACTCCCTGGCTCAAGGTCGCCCATCTCGCCGAAACTTTCAACGTCGCCGTCTGTCCGCACTTCTTGATGGAACTGCACGTGTCGCTCACCGCTGCGGCGCCGAACGCCGTGTGGGTAGAGTACATCCCGCAGCTCGACGACATCACGACCTCGCGCCTTGCGATTGCCGGCGGCTTTGCGGTCGCTCCGTCGACCGCCGGCCTCGGGATCGACTGGGACTTCGCAGCCATCGACAAGCGCGCCGTGGCGCGGGCGACGCTGACCGTCGCAGACCGCGCAGCGCGTCCTGGCCGCTAATAGGAGATATCCGATGCTCACTCGTGCCTCCCTGACCATCCGCCTTCACCCGGGCGACGACGTTGTCATCGCGCGGACGCAACTCGTAGGCGGCACGCTGCTCGCCGACGAGAACGTGACCGTCGCCGGGCTCATTCCGCCCGGCCACAAGGTCGCGACGAGGGCGATCCGCGCCGGCGAGCCCGTCAAGCGGTACAACCAGATCATCGGCTTCGCCTCGCGCGACATCGCCGCGGGCGAGCATGTTCACTTGAACAACCTCGAGATGGGCGCGTTCGACCGCGACTACGCGTTCGGCGCCGACGCGAAGCCCACGCGTTACGTCGACACTCCCGCGACGTTCATGGGCATCGTCCGGGCTGACGGGCGCGTCGCCACGCGCAACTACATCGGCCTCTTGTCGACGGTGAATTGCTCCGCGACCGTCGTGCGCGGCATCGCCGACGCGTTCCGCGGCGAGGCCCTCGCGCGGTTTCCGCATGTCGACGGCGTGGTTGCGCTGACGCACGGCTCGGGTTGCGGCATGGACACGCGCGGCGACGGCATGAAGCTGCTTCGGCGCACGCTCGCGGGCTACGCGCGGCACGCGAACTTCGCCGGCGTTCTCGTCGTCGGCCTGGGTTGCGAGGCGAATCAGATCAGCTCCCTCTTCGGCGCGGAGAACCTCCAGGAAGGACCGCTGCTGCGCACGTTCAGCATTCAGGACACGGGCGGGACGGCGAAGACGATTGCCCACGGCGTAGACATCGTCCGCGAAATGCTGCCGCACGCGAATGCGGTCACCCGCCAGCAAGTGCCGGCGGCGCACATCACCGTCGGTCTTCAGTGCGGCGGTTCCGACGGCTACTCCGGGATCACCGCGAACCCCGCACTCGGCGCAGCCGTCGACCTGCTGGTTCGCCACGGCGGCACCGCGATCCTGTCGGAAACGCCCGAGATCTACGGCGCCGAGCATTTGCTGACACGGCGTGCCATCTCGCGCCCGGTCGGCGAAAAGTTGATCGAGCGCATCAAATGGTGGGAGGACTACACCGAGCGCGAGCGCGGCGAGATGAACAACAATCCTTCACCGGGGAACAAGGCGGGCGGGCTTACGACCATCCTCGAGAAGTCGCTCGGGGCCGTCGCCAAGGGCGGGACGACGAACCTCGTCGCCGTCTATGAGTACGCGGAGCCCGTCACCGCCAAGGGATTCGTCTACATGGATACGCCCGGCTACGATCCCGTGTCGGCGACGGGCCAGGTCGCGGGCGGCGCAAACATGATCGTCTTCACCACGGGCCGCGGCTCCGCCTATGGATGCGCACCGTCGCCCTCGCTCAAGCTTTCAACGAACACGACGTTGTGGGTGAGGCAGGAAGAAGACATCGACTTGAATTGCGGCGAGATCGCCGACGGCAGCACCAGCGTCGACGAGGTCGGCGAGCGGCTCTTCCAGCTGATGCTCGCCACCGCGTCGGGAACGAAGACGAAGAGCGAGCGGCACGGCTATGGGCAGAGCGAGTTCGTGCCGTGGTATGTCGGTGCCGTGATGTAGCTTCGCGCCGCCTCAGTTACGCCTCGGTGGCACCTCGGTTAGGACCTCAGTTGAGACCTCAGTTGGAACCATCGCCACCTCAGTTGACACTGTTACATCTCGATTGACACACCCTGGGGGAGCCCTTACGCTGAGCGCGGCGCAGGAACATCATCGCGGCGGCAACGCCGACGCGTTTTCTTAGTACCCGCAGCATCAAGAGGAGGAGTTTCATGAAGCCAGTTGCAAAGCTCGCGTTCGCGCTGTTCGCGGCGACGGCGTTTGCCATGTCGACGCAGGCCGTGGCGCAGGAAAAGCTCACCGTGTGGTGGGTGCGGGGGTTCTACAAGTCCGAGGACGACGCGCTGTTCGCGGCCATCAAGAAGTACGAGGACAAGACGGGCATCAAGGTCGAGCTGTCGCAGTACCCGGTCCAGGACATGATCCCGAAGACGGTCGCTGCGCTCGATGCCGGCACGCCGCCCGATGTCGCGTACGCCGACGTCTACGACTTCCAGGTGACCGGCAAGTGGGCGTTCGACGGCAAGCTCGATGACGTCACCGACATCATCACGCCGATGAAGGACAAGTTTCTCAAGAACACGATCGAGACGGCGTACCTGTACAACGACAAGACCAAGAAGAAGGCGTACTACGCCATCCCGATGAAGCAGCAGACCATGCATATCCAGTACTGGAAGGACATGCTCGGCGAAGCGGGATTCAAGGAATCGGACATCCCGACCGGGTGGAAAGCGTACTGGGACTTCTGGTGCGACAAGGTCCAGCCTGCGCATCGGACGAAGACGGGCAAGCGCACGTACGCGGTCGGCCAGCCGATGGGCGTGGATTCGAGCGACTCGTTCTACTCGTTCCTCACGTTCATGGACGCCTACAACGTGAAGCTCGTCGACGACAACGGCAAGCTCCTGGTAGACGACCCGAAGGTCAAGGCCGGCCTCGTCAACGCGCTGCGCGATTACACGAGCATCCGCACGCGCGGCTGCACGCCGCCGTCGTCGACGTCCTGGAAGGATCCGGACAACAACGTGTCGTTCCACAACAAGACCATCCTGCTCACGCACAACGCGACGATCTCGATCGCCGCGAAGTGGCTGGACGACGCGAACAACGCCGCACTCACGCCGGAGCAGCGCGCGCAGGCGAAGAAGAACTACGACGAGCTGATCGCGACCGCCGGCTTCCCCAACAAGCCCGACGGCTCGAAGTTCGTCTACCGCGCAGCGGTCAAGACGGCCGTGATCTTCGAGAACGCGAAGAACAAGAAGCGCGCGAAGGAATTCGTCACGTTCATGATGCAGGACGAGAACCTGCAGCCGTACGTCGAGGGCTCGCTCGGCCGCTGGTACCCGGTGACGCTCTCGGGCACGAAGAGCGCGTTCTGGCAGGCCGACCCCGCCCGCAAGGCGGTGTACAACCAGTTCAACGCCGGCACCGTGACGTTCGAGTTCACGAAGAATTACAAGTTCACCGTGCTCAACAACGAGAACGTCTGGGCGAAGGCGATGAGCCGCGTCGTCAACGACAACGTCCCGGTCGAGAAGGCGGTCGACGAAATGATCGCCCGCATCAAGCAGGTCGCGGGTTAAGGGATGGAAGCGACGCCACCGGCTATGCGGTGGCGTCGAAAGCGCTGATGGCGACGCTCGCACTTCCCGACGAGCGGCCAGTCGGCCCCACCGGCCCGGCCGCGCGCACTGGCATGTCCCCGTGGCAGCGCTGGGGGCTCATCCTTCTCGCGCCGTATGCGCTGATCTTCGTGATCTTCGTCATGTACCCGGTCGGGTACGGGCTCTGGCTTGCGCGCCATCCCGCGAGCTACGAGAAGCTGATCGAAGACCCGGTGTTCCTCCGCGCGGTCTTCAATACGCTCGCGTTCCTCCTCGTCGCGATCAACGTCAAGATGATGGTCGCGCTCGTGTTGTCCGGCTTTTTCGTCGTTGCCCGGCCGTGGATCAAATGGCTGTCGCTTCTCTTCATCCTGCCGTGGGCGGTGCCGTCGATCCCGACGATCCTCTCCATCCGGTTCATGCTGAATCCCGAATGGGGCCTCATCAATTCGCTGATCTTCAGGTTCACCGGCGCCGACGGGCCGAACTGGCTCAACGATCCCTACATCGCGCTCGGCATCGCGATGCTCGTCCACATCTGGAAGTCGCTGCCCTTCTGGACGCTGATCCTGATCGCCGGCCGATTGGCGATCCCCGCCGAGCACTACGAGGCCGCGTCCGTCGACGGCGCGACGAGCTGGCAGAAGTTCCGCTTCATCACGTGGCCTTCGATGCGCACGCTGTACCTGACGTGCACGATCCTGTCGATGATCTTTACGATGGGCGACTTCAACAGCGTGTACCTGCTGACGGGCGGCGGCCCCGCCGATCTGACGCACGTCCTGGCAACGCTCGGCATCCGCTACCTGCGCCTCGATGAGGTCGACATGTCGATGGCGGCGATCGTGATCGCGCTGCCGGCGGTGCTGCCGCTCGTGTACTTCATGATGAAGCGCCTCTCGAAGTGACAACGCAATGAACATGCGCAAGGTCACGACGGAAGCGAAGCTGCTGCTGATCGGCATTCCGGTGCTGATCTGGACGATGCTGCCGATCTATCACCTGCTGCTGTTCGCGATCTCGCCGAAGGAGCAGGCGATGGGCGGCCAGCTGTGGCCGGACCATCCTACGCTGCGCAACTTCGCGATCGTCTTCCGGCAGGACCACCATTACCTCAACTTCTTCTGGTTGCAGATGTGGAATTCGCTGGTGATCGCCGTCGCCGTGGGCCTCATCACGTTGATGATCGCAACCGGCGCCGCGTTCGCGATCAGCCGGCTCAAGGTCAGGGGTGGGCGCATGGCCATGAACCTTGCGCTGCTCACGTATTTCATCCCCGCGGCGTTCCTGGCGGTGCCGATGTACAAGACGATGGGCGTCTACGGCATCCTGAACAACCAGTGGTCGCTGATCCTCGCCATGGTGACGATCGCCACGCCGTACTCGATCTGGGTGCTGAAGCAGGCGTCCGACAAGCTGCCCTACGAGCTCGACGAAGCGGCGAAGATCGACGGCGCCTCGCCGCTGCAGCTCTTCAGGCTCGTGTACCTGCCGCTGATGATGCCCTCCCTCGTGGCCGTCGGCACGTACGCGTTGCTGCTCGCGTGGAACGAGTACCTCTACGCATTCCTGCTGCTGTCGAGCGAGCGCGACATCACGCTCGGTGTCGCGCTCGGCAACTTCCTTGCCGCGGACGACTCGCCATGGGAGCTCCTGATGACCACCGGGCTTCTTTACGCGCTGCCGCCCGCGGCCATCTATTACACCTTCAAGCGGTACATGGTCGGCGGATTGACCGCCGGCGCCGTGAAGAGCTGATTACTCGGGGTCAAGCATGGCATCCGTTTCGTTCTCCAAGATCGAGAAGTCGTTCGGCACGACAAAGGTCATCCACGGCATCGGCTTCGATATCACCGATGGCGAGTTCGTCGTGCTCGTCGGGCCTTCGGGTTGCGGCAAATCGACGCTGCTGCGAATGCTGGCCGGACTGGAGGAAATCACGTCCGGCACGATCGCGATCGACGGCAGGGTCGTGAACGACGTCGAGTCCAAGGACCGCGACATCGCGATGGTGTTCCAGAGCTACGCGCTGTATCCGCACATGACCGTCGGCGACAACATGGCGTTCAGCCTCAAGCTGCGCAAGGCGGATCCCGCGATCATCGCCGACCGCGTGTCGAAGGCCTCGAAGATTCTGAACCTGGATCCTTACCTCAAGCGCTATCCGCGCGAGCTTTCAGGTGGCCAGAGGCAGCGAGTCGCGATGGGCCGGGCGATCGTGCGCGACCCCAAGGTGTTCCTGTTCGACGAACCGTTGTCCAATCTCGACGCCAAGCTTCGGGTTGCGATGCGCGCGGAGATCAAGGCGCTGCATCAGCGACTCAAGACCACGACGGTGTACGTGACGCACGACCAGGTCGAGGCGATGACGATGGCCGACCGCATCGTCGTCATGCACGACGGGCGCATCGAGCAGATCGGCACGCCGCTCGAGCTCTACGACCGGCCCGGCAACCTTTTCGTCGCCCAGTTCATCGGGTCGCCGGCGATGAACGTCGTCACCGGCACGGTGCGTCGGGCCGGCGGCGCGGCGCACGTCGATGCGGACGGCGCCGTCCATTGGCCTCTCGATGGCGGACCGGGCGCCGACGGCCAGGCAGTTTCTTACGGCATCCGGCCGGAGCACCTGACCCTCTCCCCGAACGGCAGCGGCGTGCCGGGCGCAATCATCGTGGTGGAGCCGACCGGCGCTGAAACCGAGCTGCTGATCCAGGTCGGCAAGGAACAGGTCACGCTTCGCACGCATGGACGGCCCCGGGTCTATCCCGATCAGAAGGTGCATCTCGCCGTCGACCCTGCGAATGTCCATCTGTTCGACCAAGGAACGGGACAGCGCCTTACTGCCTGACCAGGCGGAGAGACGCGCTCGGTAGCGATCTCCAGCACGAAGTTTCTGCGTGCAGCTGCCGCCAGCCGCCGGTCGGGCCGCGCGCGAGCTAAACTCCTGCTGCACTCCTGCCGAGAGCCGCGGGGCCTCATGTCGGAGCTGACTCACCGCCTCAGAATTCTCGACGAGACGCTTTGGGATCGGATCGGCTCGGTCCAGCGTTTCGCGGTCGCGCACAAGGGTTTGATTGCCTACCTGGTGATCGTGGCCGCGTTGGCATTCGGCTACGACCTCGCGAGCTTCTCGCTCAAGACCGACGCCGAGTTGCACGCTTACGACGCGGGCGCCAAGATCGCGTGGATCCAGCAGGGCAGGTGGGCAATGTATTACCTGAACGCCGGCCTGCTGCCGGACGCGGTCATGCCGTTCGTTCCGACACTGATTGGTGTACTCGGCCTCGCGTGCGGCGTCCTGTTTTTTCTCCTGTCGCTTTCAGAGCAGCGCACGGTGGCCGATTACCTCGCAGCGCCGATCGTGCTCGCGTGTCCGCTGCTCGCCTTCAGCTTCTATTTCACGACATTGAGCTACGGGCTCGGCGTTGCGCTCGCGGCAGTCGGCGCCGGTCACTATGCACTGACGCGCTGGCGATGGAGCTACGCGGCGTGGGCGAGCGCGTGTTTCGCGATTGCGATCGGCATTTACCAGTCGACGCTGCTGCTGACACCGGTGCTGTTCGGCTTCTATCTCGTTGCGCAAATCGTCTCGGTTCCAAAGCTGAGCGGCGGGTTGCTGCTTCGGCGCCTCGGCGCGTTCTGTGCCGTCACGCTCGCTGCCTGCGGCCTTTATGAATTGATCAAGGTGGCGACGCTGCATGCCTACGACGCCCCGTATGCGCACGCGTATCTGCAAAGTTATCTCGGGTGGACGGGCGAACCTTCCTATTGGGAGGCCACGATCCGCAGGACATTCAAAGCCGCGAAGGCCTACTACACCGGCAGTAGTGACTACTATCTGTACGAGCTCCGGATCGTTGCCGTGCTGTTCTGGATGTCGCTCGTCCTTACGATTGTTCGGCTTGTCGTGGCTCATCAATCGACCGGCGTAAAGGCGATAGGCGTGCTTGCGCTTGCCGGAGGGCTCTCTGCACCGTTGGTGCTGCATCTTGCCAATGGCGGATACATGCCTCCACGCACCGTGGTCGGCGCGCCGTTCGTCCTGGCCGGCCTCGTCTTCTGCACGACGATCCGGGGCAACAGGAAGGTGAACTTCCTGCTTGGAACCCTCGTGCTGGCGTGCTTCTTCAAGTTCGCCGTCGCCAACAACCGCTACGCCCTGGCGAACGAGCTGACATGGAAAGCCGATCAGGATCTGTCGCTCATGATCCTGCAGCGCATTCATTCGCAATGGCGCCAGCTGCCCGAACGCGGTCCGCCTTACTCAGTTGTCCTCGTAGGCATGCTGGAAGCGCGCGAATCTCCTTTGTACGTCTATCGGGACCACATCGGCTCGTCGTTCTACCGATCCAACGGCGGCAACGCCGGCCGGGTCGTCAGCCTGTGGCGCAGCATGCGCCACTTCGACTTCCGCGACGCCTCCAACCAGGAGGCCATCGGGGTTGCGAGCAAATCGGCCCTCATGCCTGCCTGGCCGGCCGAGGGTTCGGTCGATGTGATCGATGGCGTGATCGTCGTGAAAATCGGGGATTTCACGGTGTCCCAGATCCTGGAGCTTTGCAGCTATGCGCCCACCAGCGATTTCTGCGAGCGCGATGCGCAACGGCTGCTCGTGCTCGCCGGCGCCGCGGGGGGGCAGGCCGCCATCTATCAAGGCCTCTGGTTAGGTGCGCCGGCGGGATCCGAAGACGGATGGGGACTCGAGCTTGCGCAGCAGCGCGACACGGTGTTCGTCTCGTGGTTCACCTACGACCAGGCTGGACGCGATTGGTGGCTCGTCATGTCGGCGCAGAGGCAGAAGTCCAACGTCTATGCCGGCACGCTGATCGAGACGCGCGGTCCCCCGTTCGACGCGGCGAGGTTCAATCCGGCCGACGTGGTGTCGAAGCCCGTCGGAAACGCAACGCTCACCTTCCGCGATGCGAACCACGCGACACTCGATTACACGATGAAGGAGTTCCGCCAATCGAAGACGATCAGGAGGGCGACGTTCAACGAAGCCTCAGGATGCACGGTCGGCGAGATGATGAGCGCTGCTCGGACGCCGAATTATCAGGGCCTGTGGTGGGCAGCGCCGGCAGGGTCGGAATCGGGCTGGGGACTCAACTTCAATCAGCACGGCGATACGCTCGTCGGGACATGGTTCACCTACGATCGCGATCGCGCGCCGCTTTGGCTGTCGATCAAGGCGCGAAGAACGAAAGTCGGCGTGTACTCAGGCGATCTCTACCGGCGAGCCGGTGCGCGTTTCGACGCATTCGACGCCGGCACGGTGAAGTCGCTCAAGGTCGGGACAGCGACACTCACGTTCGTCGATGCCGACAACGGAACGTTCGACTTCGCAATCGACGGCATCGGATCGGAGAGGTCGACGCAAACGAAGGCGATCACTCGAGCGATCGCCGGCTCGCAGTGGACTTCATGCGCATCGTCCCAGGCGGCCGGTGGAGGCTCCGGCCAGGCAGCGGAAACGGGGTCTACGCGTCCGTCGCAATAACCGCCGCGAGATTGCCTATCGGGGCGGGTGTGCGCGGCTCGCGTCCTCAACGACTCCGACGCTTGCGAGCGCATCGATCTCGCCGTCGGTGTAGCCGTGCTCCCTCAACACTTCGCGCGTGTGCTCGCCGAGTGCCGGAGCGGCACGGGTGATCGAAGTCGGCGTCGCGGAGAAATGAACCGGGCAGCCGAGCGCCTTGGTCGGGCCCGCTTCGCTGTGGACGAGATCGACGACCATGCCGCGGGCGAGCGTTTGCGGATGCGCGAGCGCCTCGCCGATCGAATGGACCGGCCCGACCGGGACGCCGGCCGCATCGAATGTTGCGATCCATTCGGCCTTCGTTCGCGTCGAGAGCACGTCGTTCATCGCGTCGACGAGAGCCGGCAGGTGGGCGAGGCGCGCCGTGTTCGTCGCGAAGCGCGCATCGTGGCGCCATTCCGGATGACCGAGCACTTCCGCGATGCGCTCCCAGTTCGACTGATTCGCGCCGCCGATGTTCATCCAGCCGTCGCTCGCATGAAAGGCCTGGTACGGCGCGGTGAGGAGATGAGCAGATCCCGTCGGACCGGGTGATTCGCCGGTCGCGAAATGGATCGCGGCATACCAGTACGTCTGTTGCAGCGCCGCCTCCATCAGCGACGTGTCGACGACCTGGCCGTGGCCGGTCTTGAGCTTGTGGGCGTAGGCGGCGGCGATTCCGGCCGCGGCGAGAATGCCGGCATTGATATCGGCGACGGGATTGCCGTTCTTGAGCGGTGGACCCCCCGGTTCGCCCGTGACGGACATCAAGCCGGCGAAGCCCTGCGCGATCAGATCGAAGCCGCCGCGATCCGCGAGCGGACCGTCGAGGCCGTACCCCGATACGGCACAATAGATGAGCCCTGGATTCTGCTTCGACAGCACGTCGTACCCAAGCCCCAGCTTATCGAGCGTGCCGCGGCGGTAGTTCTCGGTGAGCACATCGGCGTCGCGAACGAGCCGCAGCAGCACGTCGCGGCCCTGCTCGTGCTTCAGGTTGAGCGCAATCCCCCGCTTGTTGCGGTTCATCATCAGGAAGGGCGCGGACACGCCGTTGATCCGCGGCTCGCGGTAGCCGCGCGCGTCGTCGCCGCCCGGAATCTTCTCGACCTTGATCACGTCGGCGCCCATGTCGGCGAGCATCATTCCGCAGGTCGGGCCGGCCATGATCTGCGCCAGCTCGAGCACGCGCATGCCGGCGAGAGGACCCGCCCCGCTCATGCTCATCGTCCGACGAATTCGGGCTTGCGCTTCGCGAGAAACGCCGCGTAGCCTAGACGAAAGTCCTCGGTGTCGAAGCAATCGAAGCACTCGTCGTGCTCGTCAGCCGTGATGGGCCGCGGGTCCGACAACCGCCGCGCAAACTTCTTGTGCCAGCGAGCGGCGAGGGGCGCTCCTTCCGCGACGCGACGCGCGGTTGCGAGCGTCTCGGCCGCCACTTCGGCATCCGGTACGACGCGCGTGACGAGGCGCTTCTCCTTCGCTTCCGCGGCGTCGAAGATCCGTCCTTCGAGCAGGATCTCCAGCGCGGCATCGGGTCCTGCCAGGCGCACGAGCGGCGCCATTTCCGCGTATGCCATGACGAGGCCGAGATTCTTGATCGGCGCGCCGAAACGGCTCGATTCGCCGCAAATGCGGAGGTCGCACAGCGCGGCGATCTCGAGCCCCCCGCCGACGCAAATGCCGTGGATCTGCGCGACCAGCGGTTGCCGGCACGACGCCAGCGAACGCGCAGTCGCCTGCATCGCTCGGCCGTAATCGATCGCTTGCGCCTTGTTGCCGCGCTCGGTCGCGAACTCCGAGATGTCGTTGCCGGGTGAGAACGCCTTGTCGCCCGCCCCACGGACGATCACGCAGCGCACGCTGTCATCGGCGGACACTTCGTCGATGACGGAGCCGAGCTCTTGCCACATCGCCTTCGTCAGCGCGTTGAGCTTTTGCGGCCGGTTGAGCACGACGGTGGCGATGGGCCCGCCGCGCTCGACGAGGATCACGTCGCTCATGGCTTCAGGCCTGCGTCGGCCGCGGCTGTCCGCGGATCGCGGCCACTCCTCTGCCGATCAGCGGCCAGACCAGGAGCAGCAGGGCAAGCGTCGTGATCGAGCCGACGAGGCCGTTCGACCAGAACACGCGAAAGTCTCCGGCAGAGCCGATCATCGACAGCCGGAACGAATCCTCGCTGCGATTGCCGAGCACGAGCGCGAGCGTGAATGGCGCGAGCGGGATGCCGATCTTCTTGAACACGTAGCCGACGACGCCGAACAGCAGCATGAGCCAGACGTCGAACATCGCGTTCTGGATCGCGTACGCGCCGATCGCGCAAGACACGACGATCATGGGCGCGACCGCGGCAAAGGGGACGCGCAGCACGGCGGCGAAGATTGGCACGGTCGTCAGCACGATCACGAGGCCGACGACGTTGCCGAGGTACATCGAGGCAATCAATCCCCAGACGAAGTCCTTGTGCTCGACGAAGAGAAGCGGTCCTGGATTGAGGCCCCAGACCATCAGGCCGCCCAGCAGGATCGCGGCGGTGCCGGATCCGGGAATGCCGAGCGCCAGCATCGGCAGCAGCGCCGACGTTCCGGAAGCGTGCGCCGCGGTCTCGGGGGCGAACACGCCTTCGATGCGCCCCTTGCCGAACGACGAAGGGTCCTTCGAAAAGCGCTTCGCCAGGTTGTAGCCCATGAAGCTCGCCGCGATAGCGCCGCCCGGCGTGATGCCGAGCCAGCAGCCGATCGCGGACGAACGTAGCAGCGTCACCCAGTAGCGCGGCATTTCCTTCCACACCTTGAGCACGACCGACAGCTTGATCGCGGCGGCGTGGCCGCGCAGCGCGAGCCGCTCCTCCATCGTCAGCAGGATCTCGCTGATCCCGAAGAGGCCGATGACGGCGACCAGGAAGTTGACGCCTCGGAGAAGGGAATCGGACCCGAACGTCATTCGAAGCTTGCCGGAGACCGTGTCCATGCCGATCGCGGCGAGCAGGAGGCCTATGACGAGCGAGATCACCGTCTTGTGCTTGGCTTCGCGGCCCAGGCCGACGAACGAGCAGAACGTCAGGAAGTAGACGGCGAAGAACTCGGGTGGGCCGAAGCGCAACGCGAACGACGCGATGCGCGGCGCCAGAAACGTGATCAGCAGCACGGCGACGAGCGAGCCGATGAACGACGAGGTGAACGCAGCAGTCAGCGCCTCCGCGGCCTTACCCTGCTGGGCCATCGGGTACCCGTCGAACGTCGTCGCCACCGACCACGCTTCGCCCGGGATGTTGAACAGGATCGAAGTGATCGCGCCGCCGAACAGCGCGCCCCAGTAAATGCATGACAGCATGACGATCGCGGTGGTCGGGTCCATCGTGAAGGTGATCGGAAGCAGGATGGCGACACCGTTCGGCCCGCCGAGCCCAGGGAGCACGCCGACGAAGATGCCGAGCAC
>Ga0070669_100002772_pt1 | contig 12641 bp, 7 predicted proteins | sample KBSS53metaG_FD_64680 | JGI IMG/M metagenome (GOLD analysis project Ga0070669, IMG submission 64680) | Switchgrass rhizosphere microbial communities from Kellogg Biological Station, Michigan, USA - KBS S5-3 metaG | ecosystem: Host-associated > Plants > Roots > Rhizosphere > Soil ... | reverse complement strand
TTTGACCTGGCGGCTATGACGAAGGACATGCTTGAAAATGTAATGCCCCGGCAGGATTGATCAGTGCAGTCTAAATAAGTTGGATTTTAATGTTGCCTAATGATATTAAAGCCGGTAAAGCTGGTTAATGGTACTTGTTCAACCTTCACATTTTTTACTACAGCCGCATCCGGTCCCTTCCAGCACCATTCGATTAATTCATTCAACCTTGTGCGTACACCGGTTGCTATAATATGAACAGTTCCATCAGGCTTATTCTTCACCTCACCTGTGATACCCAGTTCGTTGGCTTTTGACTTTGTTGATTGGCGAAAATAAACGCCCTGTACAAATCCCTCCACTATGATCGAAACACTTTCCAAATCTAAAATGGGATCAATTGAATAATTTGTTCGAGATAAAATTGGTCCGTATCATCAAAGTGATCAAGGTGTTCGCTGTCCACATCGAGCACAGCAGCAACTTGCTCATTCCTGATCACCGGTACGACAATCTCAGATCTTGAGAGACTGCTGCAGGCAATATGTCCCGGAAATTTTTCTACATCAGGAACAATTAGTGTTTTTTCTTGTGCCCAGCTGGTGCCGCAAACACCTTTACCCTTCTTAATCCGCGTACAGGCAACTGGTCCCTGGAATGGGCCCAACACAAGCTCGCTATCCTTAACGATATAAAATCCAGTCCATAGCCAACCGAATTGTTCTTTCAACGCAGCTACCGTATTGGCCAGGTTGGCAATTAAATCTTTTTCTCCTTCCAGCAGTCCTTTTATTTGGGGTATCAGCGTTTCGTATTGATCCTTTTTAGTTCCTGTTGTAATAACTAAATCTTCTGCCATAATGCAAAGATATACTCAACGGTGATGACGTTTATTTAGGCTTTTGGATTTTAGATTTCGGATTTCCTGCAACAGCGATCATAATCTTCTTGCCAGTATCCAGCATCCAGTATCCTGCTTCGTCCTTCGTCCTCGCAGTGACGACATCCAGCATCCAGTATCCTGCTTCGTCCTTCGTCCTCGCTGTGACGACATCCAGCATCCAGTATCCAGCATCCTGCTTCGTCCTTCGTCCTCGCAGTGACGACATCCAGCATCCAGTATCCAGCATCCAGCATCCTGCTTCGTCCTTCGTCCTCGCAGTGACGACATCCAGTATCCAGCATCCAGCATCCTGCTTCGTCCTTCGTCCTCGCAGTGACGACATCCAGCATCCAGTATCCAGCATCCAGTATCCAGCATCCAGCATCTATCCCGGATCTCTTATTTCGTTTGATGTTTACTCACAGACACCGTCGTGATGAAATAGCTTCCATCCGGGTTTCTGCCATGAATGGCAAGGGGAAGAGGATCCCTGTAGTTTGCCGGATCTTTGATAATTAAAAGCAACTTATAGTTCCCGGCAGGAATTTTATCGGGTAATAGAAATTGATCGGTGACTGGAGTGCCAGTTGATTCCGGGGCAAAGAACTTAGGTGTAAACTGCGACTTATCGGACCATACGGTATTATTGGTACTGTCTCTTAATTCAAAAAAAACGTCCCAATTTTCGTATGTAGGGGCCACACCGATATTTTTCCACTGCATCATAAGAAAAAACTGATGCCCGGGACTGATAACGGGACTGATATCGCCGCCTTCGATTATTAGCCGGTATCCCGCTGCTTTGGAAGCGGCCCTGATATTATCGTGCATACATGGCTGGCTATAGTCTGAATAGTTTCCATTGCCAAATGAGCTTGCATGATAACGCTTCACCTGTGCTTCCAGGTCACCATAATCGCATCCGTTGAAATCTGAACCGCCCGGAATCGGCTCCCCATTTACCGGGGCATATTTATAACGATTCATGATGGCAGTATCCATTCTCATGCCGTTAACACTAATCCTGTTTTTGTCGGTATATTGTCGTATGTAATCATCAAGAGCGCCCCAATTATCCCTTCGCCATCCAATCAATCCCCAATTATTTTTCGAAGTCAGTACGTGATAGGCTACGTCGTCCGGTGTTTTGGTATTGTTGAGACGGTTGCAATCAAACGCATTGAACATGATCACCAGGGGATAGTTCAAAAATTTTTTTACATGTGCGTCAATAATCCGTTTCAGTGACGCACTGGTGGCTCTTGTGCCGTCAGGATAATCTGAAACATTTTCAACAATCTCATTACTGTGCCATTCGCCCCAGCTGCCATAACCTCTGATGTCAATGTAGTTTATTACATTTTTATATTGAATCCCATTATAAGTACCCGAATCCAGATGGTTATTGATAGCTTCATTCAATCGTTCCAGGGCTTCAAGGTAAAAATGGCTGTTCCAGTTAGGCACCCACATTTTTGCCAAGGGCGATATCCAGTCCTTCACCTGTTCAGTTTGCATTTGCTCATGCAAATAAAGAGGAAAGAATAATGATGCGTCATTCGCTGCGAGGTTAGAAGCTCCTCCGGGGTGAGCAGGCATGATTCCAAAACCAAACTTCTGCCTGTGCGCGATGGCATCATTTATTTCCTGGTCAAATAAACTCCAGTCATACTTGCCATTTCCGGTTTCAATGTCTTTCCAGCTAAACCTGTAATACTTATCCAGTCGCTTTGCCGTTGAGGTATCCGAAGGAAGGTTTACACGGTTTTGATCATGCCATTGTTCAGCGCCCCTGCCGGGTGCAATGATATCGTCATCTTCGTACGCTATGGGGTCGAACGTGAGCGTGAAATTGGTGACAGGAGCGGTTGAATTATTACACCCCAGAGTGACTGGTGGAACAAAAAAGTAAATTAACAGGATGCCGGCTATGAAAAACGCAACTGGAGTAAACAGTTTGTCCTTCCACAAAATTTGGACAATTTTCATGAAGACAGCATTTGGGCGGTTAAAATACTATTTCGTTCTCATTAAAAGTATAGAAATACAAAAATATTTAAGCAGTGGGACATTGGGAATATGTACTGTTTGCCGGCGAATGCGAATGTGGACCTTGCATTGTGAGTTTTATTTCAAAAATTGTATTTATCGTTGAAGGAACATTTTTTTCACGGCGCTAAAGTCCCCAGCCTGGAGTTTATAGAAGTAAATGCCATTGCTGAGTGACCCGGAATTAAACCTGTATGTATGTGTACCTTGTTCCCGCGAGCCGTTTACCAACACCTTTACTAATCTTCCATTCATATCATAAAGCGATAAAGTAACATATGAAGCAACAGGAATATTGTATTGAACAAATGTTTCTTTGTTGAATGGGTTAGGATAGTTTTGACCAAGCACATATTCGGTAGTCAGACTTTTTGAATCCGGTATTGCTGATATAGATATTGTGGACCTCTTGGCTTTGCCTGTAACAGGTACGTTACCGGGGCGGGCGGCTACTGAACATGTTGTTCGGGCGACTGTAAGCGTTTGAAGCGTATCAGCGTTGTTTACGATACCTAAACTGTCCGTAACACTTGTAAGATGAAATTTATAAGTTGACGCAGTATCGTCCGCAAAAATTATATCCACCCAATAGTTTGTCGCATTGAAGGAATTCGAAGGGAATGTTCGCGTCAGGCCATAAGAATAGACTCCATTTCCAGAAGTAGGGCTACTTGCTGGTACAGTTAAGGTGCCCTTTGTTATTGCGTTTACCAGGCCACCTGCCGTAGCAGCGTAATTACCTTTATTATTATGATATGAAGCGACGTAAATACTATCTGCTTTAATTGCCCTCGGTTTGGAAAACAGCACTTCCTGCCATCCCTTAGCGGTTACGTTGATAAAGACGGCGCTGTCCAGCAATGTTCCTGCGGCTGTCCACAAGTGCCCGGTATAGACTCCTGAAGGTGTGTTCGAACTGAAAAAACGAAGTCCCTTAATAAAGCCGGAAGTTGATGACTTGAATTTGACGCCTAACTCCACCGGTGCGTCTTCATAACTATTTGGTGATGGAATGGTGTCCCAGATTTTTTGAGATTGGGAGCTTAAACTTGTGATCGTCTGGCCAACGCCAATATTGTTGTAAGTAGTGCCATTAATTACTAGATCATATGGGCCGGGACCAGTAGCAGACTGCAGGAAAATATTGAAGGCCTCACCCTGGCAGGCTGTTGTGTTGCGGATGATTGCTGTAGGCAAACTTGGTAAAGGCGGTGCTGTTTCGCAATTCTCAGTAAGAGTAACGGTTAAATTTCCAAGTTCACCTGTATTGCTGCAACCAGTGCTATCTGTGATGCTTGTCAACTTATAAGTGTAGCTGCCCGGAACAAAAAGGACATCTACCCAATAGTTGGCAGCGCCAAATGAATTTGTTGGGAATTTGCCAATCGTGTCGTAAGCATATAGGCCGTTACCCCCCGCGCTATTGCTTGCGAGGGCAGTCAAAGCCCCATTTGAAACAGAGCTTGCCAATCCCCCCGGGGATGCCGCGTAAAATCCTTTCCTGCTATGGTAAGACGCGACATAGATGGTGTCCGCATTAATCGGAACTGGGTTGGTAAATAATACTTCCTGCCATCCATCTGCAGTTACGGAAGTAAACACCGCGCCGTTTAGCAGAGTTCCGGAAGATGTCCACAAATGACCTGTATAAGTACCGGAAGGAGATTTCGAACTAAAGAAACGTATACCCGTAATAAAGCCCGGCACTGATGATTTGAATTTGACCCCTAGTTCTACTGGTGAATCTTCATAACTATTTGCAACCGGCTTGCTGTTCCATATTTTTTGCGAAGCGGGTGTTATCGAATCAATAACCTGTCCGATTTTTATATCGGAATAAACCTTGTTATTAATTACAAGATCAAATGGTCCTTTGCCGGTAGCCGAATCTAGTTTCAGCTTATAACTTTTTTGTACGCAGGCTGGGCCGCTGCTGAATTTTGCCGTCGGCGGAATACAACTTACCGGAGACGCGGTAACGTCTCTTATAGTATAACTGCCATCAGCATTCCTACCTGCGATCGCCAGTGGGAGAGGGGCCCTGTAACCGGTGGGATCTTTGATGATCATATTCAGTTTATACTTACCAACAACAATATTGGCAGGCAATTGGAATGTGTCGTCAACACTTGTCGCCTGGGTCGATGGCAAAAATCTTTTTGGTTTAAACTTCGACACGCCTGTCCACACGGTAACATTACTTTCATTTTTCAGTTCAAATACAACATCCCAGTTTTCATATGTTGGCGCAATTCCGATATTTTTCCATTTTAAACTCACGGAAAAAGGTTTTCCTGCTACCAGGTTGCTCGTGATAGTGCCGCCTTCAAGTATGATTCTGTAGCCTGCTCTTTTAAACGCCGCGCGAACATTATCTGCTCCGCATTCGCTTAATGGATTGACACCGAAATTGCCATTACCCATGGATGTAGCACCGTAATCCATCAGTTGTCTTTCGAGATCCCAGTACTGGCAGGGACCTCCGGCGCTAACGTAATTTGGTGGCTCGCCGGTAATCGGTGATGTTTGATATCGTGCAATAATCCAGTCTTTAAAGGGAGGACTGTCTGCGTAAGTTTTGGTATTGTATTTTAAAATTTTGTCGAGGTAAGTATCCGTTGCACCCCACTGATCCCGCCGCCAGCCAAGCGGACCCCATGCATTTTTTGTGGTAAGAGCATAGTATGTCAATTCAGCGGGATTCATAATTGTTTCATACTGGTCCGCGTCAAAAGCTGCTATCATTAACACTAACGGCCACTGATTAAATACCTGTGTATGATGGGCGATGATCGTTCGCAAAGTTGCAACGCCTGCCCTTCGCCCGACGGGATATTCGGACATACTTCCCACAATGCCCGCATTATGCCACTCTCCGTAATTTCCATATCCCCTGATATCGATGCAATAAATGGCGTCTTTAAATGCAACGCCCTTGTACGAACTGTTCATGATATGGTTATACAGAGCTTCATGCAGTGCACGAAGCCTGGTCAGGTAATAGGTGCTGTTCCAGTTGGGAATCCACACGCCATGGCTGATCCAGTCTCTGGTATTCCAGGTACCAGATTGCATCAGTTTGTGGAGATACAATGGATAAGCGGATTTTGCGCTGTCATAAACGACCGTACCTTTTCCATCGTAAACCGGCATTATTCCAAACGATAATTTTTGCCTGTTATCGATAGTTTGTTTCATCACGTTATCAAAGAAGGTCCAGTTATAACTATTTATTAAATCACCTTCCAGCACAGTCCAGGCGAACCGATAATAAACATCTAATGGACGTATACTAGTGTCGGCAGCGGGATTATTAACTTTCTCAGAGCCAAAATCCCACTGTTCGCCACCTCGCCCGGGAGATATTATATCCGGCGCAGAGTATGGTATTTGGGTAAATATTAATGGTGTGTTCTGCGAAAACAGGACAGCCTGAAACGTCAGCAATGCTGACAATAATAAGAATACAAATCGCCTTCCCGCAATTAGATAAGAATAGGTTTCAGCGAGCCGGATCGAAAAAAACAAGACTTTCATTACGACATAGTTTAATGTTCCAATGATGAAGATCACTGGGGTTTGCCAGGATAGGAGCCGACACAATTGCCGTGAATATTGCTTGCAGGTTAGTATCTGCTGGGGCGAGCGCGAATTAAACGTTTACACAACACCTTTCAATCGTGAGTGATAATGTAACTCGTTCTCACGATCAGTTACCTGCAGATTTGTATCATTGGATCGGAAAAGGAGGGATTGGTGGAAACGGTTTTCACAATAGTGATTAGACCAAAAGGAGTAATAAAGATATAAAAATCTTTCAAAAGGTGGAAAAATAGGAGTGAAAAGTGGATAAAAATCAATTAAAAAGTCATTAGAATTTCGTAAGAGACGTGGACCACCTTGTGCCAAACTCTCAGATCAGTCTTTTCCGGAGAGGATCTTTTCGTGATAGGCAAAAGGTTTACCTCGTGACAACTGATCTCGACTCAAGCTAATTAACAAATTTTCACGCTTAAAAGCACTGGCAAGCTTAATTAATTAAAAAAATGCCCTGTTGTCAAGGGCATTTTGTAACTAAGAATTTATTAATTTTTTGATTTTATTGAATCACCATCTTTCTTACAGTTGAGAATTCACCGGCCTGCAGCTTATAATAATAGAGACCTTTGGCAAGCGTACCTGTATTTAAATTTACGGCGTGCATTCCCAACTCTTTTGAATCATTTATAAGCACCTTAACCAATCTTCCGCTCAGGTCATACAGTGACAGGTTTACCTTAGCTGTTCGTGGAAGTGTAAACCTGATCGTAGTTGTACCGCGCGACGGGTTGGGATAGTTCTGCTCCAGGACAAAGCCGTTCGGGGCGTCGATCTTAACGGCTATAACTGCGGAATACTCAAATCGTTTATCAAAATCAATTTGTTTCAACCGGTAGTAATAACTGTTGCCCATGGGCAATTTTTGATCCAAATACATATAGCGTTGTACCGCTGTGCTGTTTCCAGCGCCAGTTACAAATCCAAGTACAGACCAGTCAGCGCCGTCCATACTGCGTTGTACTTCAAAACCAAGGTTGTTAATTTCAGTTGATGTTGTCCACTGCAAGGTGACATCATCTTCATTTGTGGTGGCCCATAAGTTAGTAAGAGTTACCGGTAAGGAATTTCCTCCGCAATTACCAGCGTTTATATTCAGTGTTTGCAGTACTCCTTGACTTGAACAACCATTCGCGTCTGTAATACTGGTAAGCGTAAAACTATAAGCGGACGGGGTGAACATCACATCAGCCCAATAGTTGCCTCCTACAGATTGGTTGGGGAAACTGGCGGTTGTACCATAAGCATACACACCATTTCCTCCCGCAGAAGCATTATCGGGAGCGCTTAATGATCCATTGATAACCGCAGATACAAAACCCGATGAAGTGCCGACATATTTGCTGCCGTTGGTATGATACGAAGCGATATAGATCGTGTTTGCATCGATAGACACGGGTGATGAAAAAACCAGTTCCTGCCAGTTGTCCGCGGTAACGTTTGTGAATGTACCGCTCGCCACTAATGTACCACCTTCGGTCCAAAGCTGACCCGTGTATGATCCCGGAGTCTCGTCAATGTCATCCGGACTAAAGAAACGCACGCCTTTAACGATACCTGGTACTGATGATTTGAATTTCACTCCAAGCGTTACAGATGCGTCTTCATGCGTGGGTGGAATGATAGCTGGTATAGCGGGCCATATTTTTTCTACAGGCGGTGTGAAATTGGTAATTACAGCACCTGGCATAATATCTGAATAAGTTGTCGTTCCGGAAGGACCAGTGATGGTAATTTCAAATGGAGCTACGCCTGTTGACGTATTTGATAGAACCAGGTCAAAAGGCTGGCCATTGCAATTGCCAGTAAGTGATTGCGCAAGCATGGTAACCACAGGTGTAATACATCCTGCAGGGTTGATATGTATAGTGCTGTTTACAACTCCTGCTAAAACAGAGCTTCCATTAATTTTTGCTTTTGTTTCATCTGCCGGTGCATCTCTGCGCATCGTTAAAGATGTAGAAGTGCCATTTCCTCCCGTTACCGTAAACGTTATTGCCAGCACGTTGAAGTCACTGGTGGGTATGGTGCCAGTCGTTGAAGCTCCATAATTTATTTGTCCTGTAGCGTTTGTGTTTGTGTAGGGAGCTGCTTCGACAGGAATGGATTTTGATGTGAAAGCGCTTGCAATAGGTTGTTCAACTATAGACGTAACGGAAAGTTTTGTATTATCGAATGCAAGATGTAATTCGATTTCATTCAGACCGAGTGAAGAGGCAGGGCCGGAAAAATCAGCATTGACAAACACGGTAAAACTTTGTCCGACTGCAGTTGTTGTTGCCGGCGGGTTTACTACAAGATTAACCGGCAGTACTCCGCAGTCTGGCGATGTTACCTTTAGAGTTTGGAGTGAGCCTGAGGCGGAGCACTCATTTGCGTCTTTAATGCCGGTTAAATTGAAAGAATACTCGTTGGGAGAGAACATTACATCGACCCAGTAATTCGCACCAACAGATTGGGTGGGGAATGAAACAGCGCCTCCATAAGCATAAACGCCATTACCGCCGGATGAAATGTTATCCATTGCTGTCAACGATCCGTTGGTAACCGAAGAACTAAAACCTCCCGTAGTTCCAACATACTTAACACCGTTTGTATGATAAGATGCCACATAAGTAGTGTTGGCACTGATGAGAACCGGTGTAGCGAAAACAAGCTCTTGCCAGTCACTGCTTGTAACATTTGAAAAACTTCCACTGGCAAGTAATGTGCCGTCAGAAGACCAGAGTTGCCCGGTATAAGAACCCGGTGCCAATACGGCATCGTCAGAACTATAAAAACGAACTCCTTTTACAAATCCGGACGTTGAGGCTTTAAATTTTACACCAAGCGTCACCGAAGCATCCTCGTTTGTCGGTGGAATAGTACCCGGAGCACCGGGCCATAATCTTTCTGTTGGCGGCGTAAATGTGGTAATCACGGCACCCGGCGAAATGTCACTATAAGTGTTGCCATTTATCGTGAGGTCAAATGGGGCAACGCCGGTAACTGTGTTAGATAAAATAAGATTAAAGGGCTGTCCATTGCATGGGTTAGATCCTGGCTGAACAGCGATTGTTGCTGTGGGAGTGGTGCATTGAGACCATGTGTTAGCCGACAGCAATAACGATAGGGAAAAGACGAAGAGTATTCTCTTTTCAACTAACCGCGAATAGCATATTTGCGTCTTGCGGATGGGTACGGCGGTGAACATATGTTTTGTTTTAGGGTTCGAAAACGTATTAAGGGTTTCACAGGTAGGGAGATCTCAGATAAGTTTTGGAGGTCTGAAACAGGATCGGATAATGTAGGCATTAAGCCGAAAAGGAATACTGGAAATTTCAGAAACGGCTTATGATTAATGCGGTTTCTGTTTCAAGAAATTAGTTTCTACTATTGAATCGTCAATTTTTTGACGGCTGTCAATTCTCCTGTTTTTAAAGTATAATAATATAATCCACTTGTCAATGTTCCCGAATGGAAAGTAATCGCATGAGTACCTGATTCCCTTGATTCATTCAGCAGCACTCGTACAAGTCGTCCGTTCATGTCAAACAGCGAAAGATTTACTTTGGCTCTTTGAGGAAGAGTGAATTTGATAACAGTTTCATTTCTGAATGGGTTGGGATAATTTTGTTCAAGTACAAAATCATTGCTGCCATCGATTACTGCTGAAACGATCGGTGAGTATTCAAATCGTTTGTCAATGTCAATTTGTTTTAAACGATAGTAATACCTCCGTGCACTGACGTTTTCATCAAGAAATGAATAGCGCAAAGTGCTATTGCTGTTACCCGCTCCATCAACAAATCCAAGCGTCGTCCAACCTCCGGAGCCATCGATGCTACGTTGTACTTCAAATCCAAGATTATTGATTTCAGAAGAAGTTGACCAGCGAAGCAATATATTATCATCGCCGGGAGTCGCCGAAAAATTGATGAGTGATACCGGTAATGTACTGCAATCAACCGATGTTACGTTTAATGTTTGCAAATTAGGTGAGCCGGTACTGGAGCATTCCAGGGCGTCCTTAACACTCGTCAGGTTAAATGTAAAATTATTGGGTGCGAAAATAATATCGACCCAGAAGTTGTCATTGGTGGCATTGCCAGGAAACGTAGCAGTGGCACCGTAACTGGATACACCACCGTTTGCCAGTGCAGTCAGTGGGCCAGTCACTACGGGTGTAGCCAGGCCGTCGGGAGTTGCAACGTGTTTTATAGGAACTGTATGGTACGATGCTATATACGTCGTACCCGCCGCAATAAGAACAGGTTCCGCGAAAATCAGTTCGTTCCAGCTGTCTGCTGCAACATTTGTAAACTCGCCGCTTCCGAGCAACGTCCCACCTGCAGCCCATAATTGTCCGGTAAAATTTCCTTGTCCGCCCGGCACTCCATCAGGTCCAAGAAAACGAACACCCTTTACAAATCCCGTTACTGAACTTTTGAATTGAACTCCAAGCGTCATGGAATTATCCTCGCTTGTAGCTGGCAATGGTGAAGGTAAAGCGGGCCATATTTTTAAACTTGGAGGCGTAAAACTGGTGATGACACCACCAACCGGGATATTGTCATAAGTTGTCCCATTGATAGTAAGATCAAAAGGAGCAGTTCCGATTGGAGCTGGTGTAGTAGACAAAATGAGGTTAAAAGTGTTTGCATCGCACGTAGCTGAAGCCCTTATTGACGCAGTAGGTGGTGTACAACTAACTGCACTAACATTGATAATTCCACTTGTTGTGGTGCCAAGCACCGGCGCTGCAGCAAAAGCAATTTCCGTCGGGGGCCTGTTAAATGATAGCGTTGTTGATCCGCCCGCGGGCACTGCGATCACAGTAAATGTAATGGAAAGAACGGGGCCATCAGCGGTTAGATAGGGGGCTCCCAAATCCACACCTACAAAATTGATTACCCCGGTAGTATTGTTAAACGTCGGTCCAATAAACGAATTAAGTTCACCAGATATATTGTTAACAGCAGTCGCTTGCAGGATTGCGGGATCAAAACTCAGATTTGCCTGGAGGGCATCAATTGGGTTTGCCGCTGTAAACTGAGCATTCACCTGCACTGTGATAGATTGGCCAACTGTTGTGGTAGTGACAGCAGGTTCTATGACGAGGTTAACATATGGTTGCGCACTGATCCTGGCAAAGGAATACAGAGTCAGGATAAGTAAAACCAACAAACCTTTCCCATGGCTTAACCGGCGCCTGACAAGATGCCTTGATTCAGTAAACATCGTTTTCATGTACTTCCTATTTTAAAAATTACTTGAATAGTTTATGGGTTCTCGCCGGTTTTTGAATAGTTATTGGCCAAAAGCGATAAGTCGAAAATATTCACGGTTCCATCCTCATTAAAATCTACTCGCGGGTCAAAGCCAGTTTCACCGATGCTCTTGCCAAAACTTGTTGCCAGTAACGAGAGATCGAACACGTTCACAATATTGTCATCTACGCCATCTCCTTCCAGCAATGTTCCGAAATCAACATTATTTGTTCCTGAACTAATGGTTTGTGCCTGTTTCACTCTTTTTAGTGTATGCGAATTTTTTACGGCAATCGTATAGACTCCTGTTGGTATGTTGTTGATCGTAAACGCACCGTCGGCGTCGGTTGTGACACTATATGAAAATGCAGGTGTGCTCATATCCGGAGCTATGTACAGATCAACGGTGAGCGGAACCTGCCAGCTTGCGTGCGGAGCAGCAGGTCGTCCTTGTAGTGTTACCGAGCCGTTTAAGCTAGCCGGAGCTGCCAGCGAATGGATATAAACGACGTCAATAAAATAGTTGGCTTTGCTAAATGAATGAGTTGGGAAGGTCGATGAACCACCATAAGCATATACCCCATTTCCGATCGTTGGAGATTCATCCTTTCGTGCCTGTAATGGCCATGTTGAAGCAGGACCTGCAGGATATTCACTTGTAAAGAAATTCGGTGTTACCGAATAAAGCCCTGAAGGATTATAGTATGAAGCGACATAAGTTGTTCCCTCTGTTACGGCAACAGGCGTTGAGAACTCAGCTTGCTGCCAGCCTTCTTCCGTTTCATTAGTAAAGGTAACCTGTGCCAGCGCCTCTCCTGCCTGGTTCCATAAAGTACCAACATGAGTGCCGATATTATCTATGTCTTTGTAGAATCGAATTCCCG
>Ga0070669_100002764_pt1 | contig 12658 bp, 6 predicted proteins | sample KBSS53metaG_FD_64680 | JGI IMG/M metagenome (GOLD analysis project Ga0070669, IMG submission 64680) | Switchgrass rhizosphere microbial communities from Kellogg Biological Station, Michigan, USA - KBS S5-3 metaG | ecosystem: Host-associated > Plants > Roots > Rhizosphere > Soil ... | reverse complement strand
TGACAGACGCAGCCTCACGCGTGGATTGGTTCTGATTGCCGGCGCTTTCGTCCTGCTCGTCACAGTATTGGGTGGGCGCCCCGCGAGCGCCGACGGTACGTCGTTCGTGCCGACCGGAAGCATGAGCGCACCGCGGCGCTTCCATACGGCGACGCTCCTGGCCGACGGGAAAGTGCTGGTCGTGGGTGGATGGAGCGGCGGTGACTGGCTCGCCAGCGCCGATCTTTACAATCCCGTCAGCGGCACATTTTCCCCGACCGGGAGCTTGAACGCCACGCGCTACGGCCATACGGCGACGCGCCTCGCCAACGGCAAGGTCCTCATCGCCGGGGGTTGGTACGGTCAGTATCTTTCGAGCGCCGAGCTCTACGATCCCGCGAGCGGGACCTTTTCTCCGACCGGCAGCATGAGCGCGTCACGGTACGTCCCTTCGGCGACGCTGCTGCCCAGCGGGAAAGTGCTCGTCACAGGTGGTGAAACCGCCGGGGGCTCTACTGTTTCGAGCGCCGAGCTTTACGATCCGGCAAGCGGGATGTTTACTCCCACCGGAAGCATGACCGTGACGAGGTCGGCCACGATGACGACGCGCCTGGCTGACGGGCGCGTGCTCGTCGCCGGCGGTAACAATGGGGCAGAGAAGGTGTCGAGCGCCGAGCTCTACGATCCGGCAAGCGGCACGTTTACGGCGACAGGAAGCATGGCCGCGCCCCGGTTCTTCCACACGCTGACGGTTCTGGCGGATGCGCGAGTGCTCGTCGTCGGAAATTATGGCGGGGATTCGGATCTCTCCAGTATCGAACTGTACGATCCGTCCAGCGGAATGTTTTCCCCGACCGGCAGCATGACCAGTCCGCGTGCCTTCTCCACCACGACGCTCCTGGCCAACGGGCGAGTGCTCGTCACGGGTGGATTCAACGACAGCGGGTCTCTCGCAAGCGCCGAGCTCTACGATCCGGCGAGCCGGAGCTTTTCCCCGGCCGGCAGCATGAGCATCGCACGAAACACCGGCACGGCGACGCTCCTGGCCGACGGGCGGGTGCTCGTCGCGGGTGGTGATTCGAACGGGACCTCCGTGTCCAGCGCAGAACTATTCGACCCGGGGACGGTCGTCAGTGCCGGCACCGATCAAGTCGTCACCGTGAACAACGTCGCCGTCGCGACGTTCAGCCTGAGCGGCAGCGCGGTCGGAAATTTCGGGCCGTTCACGTATCGATGGTCCGAAGGCGGATCCGTCATTGGCACCACCGCGGCGATTGCCTTGTCGCGCACAGTTGGTGTTCATACGTTCGACCTGGTGGTGACCGACTCGCGCGGGTCCGCATCTTCCGACTCGGTCGTCGTCACCGCGCAGCTCCCCGCGTCCGCAGCTGGCCCGCAAGGACCTGCCGGGCCTGCGGGGGTGGCTGGACCGCAAGGGCCGGCCGGACCGATGGGCGCGACCGGCGCCACTGGTGCGGACGGCGCAGCGGGCGCGGCTGGGGCGCAAGGCGCTCCGGGGGTGGCTGGCGCGACAGGCGCAACAGGCGCAACCGGCGCGACTGGTGCGACCGGCGCCGCAGGCATCGCGGGTCCGACGGGAGCCGTCGGGAGCGTGGGTCCGATCGGGCCGGCAGGCGCGGGGGGCGCGAAGGGTGATGCCGGCGCGGATGGCGCGAACGGCGCCGCTGGTGCAATCGGGGCGACCGGCGCGCAAGGCCCCGCCGGTGCGAATGGCGAGCCGGGTGCAACAGGTCCGGCCGGCGCCAATGGTGATACCGGCGCCACCGGGGCAGCAGGGGCGCAGGGTTCGGTCGGCGCGACTGGTGCGGACGGACCTCGAGGCCCAACTGGCGCGACGGGTGCCGCCGGGACCAACGGCCTGAACGGGACAACCGGCGCTGCTGGTCCCCAGGGTGTGCCCGGACCGGTCGGCGCCACCGGGATGACTGGTGCTCAAGGCACCGCCGGTCTCAACGTGCCCACTGGGACGATCATCTGGCTGGCGTCCGGCACGCCACCGCCGGCCGGCTACGAGCTGCTCGGCTCGACCACGCAGGCCATCCAGCGTGAGGGACAGAAAAAGCCGCAGGACACGCCATTCGACGTCTACCGCAAGAACTAATCGCCGATTCTGAGCGGGGCCATCCTTCGTGGTGGTCCCGCTTTCCGATCTAGCCTGATTCAACGAAGTGCTTTCTTTTCATCTGAGGTGATGGGCGGCCGGTTCCCGGCACGTCAAACTGTGTCTGCTCAGACGTTCCGCGTTCGAAATCCGATCGGGTGCGCGTGGAGCATGTCTTTGCCGATCGATCCGAGTCCGACAACCGGTTCCGCATGCGCCAGACTGCCACAGGCCATCGGCATCCCTTGCAACCGAGGCCATCTCAGAATTCTGGCCCCATTTCAGGCCGGACTGATTATTTGCGAACCACACCATGTCTCCTCATCTTGCAACGCATATGCGATCGCTTGATCTGGACCCATGGCCTGTCCTTCCGCCCACACAACCGCAAAGCCCTCGTCACCTAAGGCGGCGCGCGCAGCGCTAAGGTGGCGCTCATATTCGTCGGTTTCGAAGGGCGGACGGGGAACGGAAATCACGTTCCTGAAAACTTGCGCGGCTCCCCAAAGGCGCACGGCGCGATCGTGTTGTCCGCGGGTCATCACCAACGCCGCCACGTGTTCGAGAGGCTGCAGGAATTCGGGTTTCTCGCCCAATTTCAACCAGATTGCCAGACTCTGTTTGTACAGTGGCAGCGCTAAGGCGTAGTCGCCTCGCAGACGAGCGACGTCAGCCAGACCCTCGAGCGATTGAGCGATGCCATCCTTGGCTCCTGACTGCTGGCAGATTGCGAGACCTTCTTCGTGAAGTGAGCGCGCAGCAGCGTAGTCGCCCTGTCGCGCAGTCACGTTTCCAAGGCAGTTGAGCGCGATGGCGATCTCGGCTCTTTCGCCCAATTCGCGCCATATTGTGAGGCTCTCCTCGAAGAGCGATCGCGCCGCCGGATACTCCTCAGCCACAACGCCCAGGGACTGGAGATTTTCGGCGATCAAGCGCTTGTCGCCCAATTCCCGCGAGACCTCCAAGCCTTTGGTGTGGAGCGCACGTGCGGCAGCATAGTCTCCCTGACGTCCAGCCAAAGCACCGAGAGCGTTGAGCGCGATCGGAATCAACGTTTTGTCGCCCATATCGTTCGCGAGTGCCAAACCTTCGTCAAGGAGGGCCTGCGCCGCCGCATAGTCACCCACTCGCCTGGCCACGTCACCGCAGTTCAGGAGCGCCGTGGCGATCCCGTGCTTGTAGCCCACTTCCCTCGAGATGCCGAGACTTTCCTCAAAGAGCGGCCGCGCCGACGCGAACTCGCCCTGTCGAAAAGCCAGATTTCCCACATTTTGGAGAGTCGAGGCTATCAAGCTTTTGTCGCCCAATTCCCGCCGGATCGTCAGACTCTCTTCGAAGAGTGACCTCGCCACTGGAAACTCGCCTCGCTCGGCAGCGAGAATCGCCAAGCAATTAAGCGCGAAGCCGGTTTCGCGTTTGTCGCCGGATTCGCGGGAGAGGCTCAATGCCTCTTCTGAAAACGAACGTGCGGACACATACTCACCCTGATTCTGTGCGATCCACGCTGCAGCGTTCAGCGCCCTCACTCGCTGGGCTGGGTGTGCGAGTGCACCACTTGCTCCCAACATCTCTGCTAGCCACCTTCGGCCCTCATCCCAGTAACCTCGCAGGTACCAGAATTGCACTAACGCGCCGGCGAGCCGTAATCCCATCTCGGCATTCTTTTTCGAAGTCCAGTTCAGAACCGCCCGTATGTTGTCGTATTCCGCATTCAGTCCCTCCAGCCATACTTTCTGCTCAGTGCTCATCAACTTCGGTTCGCCTTCGACGGCCAAGTCGACAAAAAACTCTGCGTAACCGCGACTGATGGTGTCTCGTTCTTCCGTCTGCATCAGACGTTTGAGTGCGTATTCGAGCAACGTCACCATGAAGCGATACCGCTGCTGCCCTTCCCGCTCTTCTGCTAAGACCAAAGACTTGTCGACCAATCCGGATAGCAGTTCGAGTACTCTGCCTTTCTCCACACCGTCGCCGGCGCAAACAGTCTCCGCTGCTTCGAGAGTCCAGCCGCCGGAGAATACTGACAATCGACGGAACAGAATCTTCTCCGATTCGCTCAGCAGGTTGTAGCTCCAGTCGATTGCGGCGAGTAAGGTCTGATGGCGAGGCGACGCCGTTCGGCTGCCACCCGTCAGCAGGGTCAATCGATCATGTAATCGGGCAGCGATCTGCTCGACCGACAACACGCTTATGCGCGACGCGGCTAATTCGATCGCGAGCGGGATGCCCTCGAGTTGAACGCAAAGCGTCGCCAGAGGCAGCGCAATGGATCTGCTGATCGCGAAGGTTGATTTCACCGAACGCGCGCGATCCAAGAACAGCTCGACAGCTTCATGTTTACTCAGACTTTCGAGATCGGGCAACTGCCGGGGATCGGGTAAACCCAGCGATGAAACACGGAAAACGGCTTCACCGGCAATCGCCAGCGGTTCCCGACTGGTTACCAGAACGCGCAGATTCCTGGAGCTGCGTAGAAGTACGTCGGTAAGCTGAGCGCATGCGCTGATCAGGTGCTCGCAGTTATCCAGCACGAGTAAAAAACGTCTGCCCTTGAGATAGTCCACCACGGTGTCGGTTATCGATCGGCCACCTTCCTCATGCACGCCGAGCGTTGAAGCAACAGTGTGAGCAACCAGGTCTGCGTCGGCAAGCGACGCGAACTCAACGAACCGCACGCCATCGCCGTATTCCAGCAGCGAATCGGCTGCCACCTGTAGAGCGAGGCGTGTTTTTCCGATACCACCCGGGCCGCTGAGCGTCAACAATCGCGTGTGGGTCAATGCGTCCAGAATCTCAGCGATCTCGCGTTGGCGGCCGATAAATCGCGTCAGTTGCTGCGGCAGGTTGTTATTGAATATGTCACCACGGCCGAATACTGGAGTGTCGTTCTCGGATTTCCGGAGATCGCTCGCGAGCTCGGCTGCGGTCTGGACCCGATACTCGGCTCGCTTCTCGAGACACCGGATAATGAGGCGCTCCAGGCCCGGAGGAATTGTTGGGTTGATCGACACTACGGGCTTCGGGTCGTTATGAATAATGTTATCGATAGTCTCGTACGGCGTTGAACCCGAGAACGGCAGGCGTCCCGTCGCCATTTCGTAGAGCACCACTCCGAGACTAAACAGGTCCGAGCGCTGATCTAGTGTTCTTCCGAGTGCCTGCTCGGGAGACATGTATGGCACCGTGCCCATCACAACCGCTGACTGCGTGGCCTCGCGAGTCGAGTCACGGCTTGGAGGCTCATGAAGTGTCGTCCGCTTCGCGAGGCCAAAGTCGAGCACTTTAGCGTGCCCTCGCGGCGTAATCATGATATTGGACGACTTGACATCGCGGTGGATGATGCCGATGCTGTGTGCGGCGTCGAGGGCTTGTGCAATCTGGGTAGCCAGCTTGATGATCTCTGAAGCATCGAGAGGTCCTCTGCTCACCTTCGCCTTGAGCGTCCCTCCCTCGATGTACTCCATCACAATGAAGTGGACACCACCGGCTTCCCGCAATTCGTGGATGGTCGCGATATTCGGATGGTTAAGCGCGGACGCCGCTTTAGCTTCTTCAATGAAGCGCCGCATCCGGTCGGGGATGATACTCGTTTCGGAGGGCAGCACCTTCAACGCTACGGAACGGCCAAGCACCGTGTCCTGAGCAAGGTACACTTCACCCATTGCTCCCGAGCCGAGCTTACGCACAACGCGGTAATGCGCGAGCGTTCTACCAATCAACCCCGGGTTTTCGTTTTGGCTGCTCAAGATCGGCAGCATGCTACATCCGCGCACGCCGGATGCGAAAATTTGTGTGGAGTTGTGTCTTGCGTTATGAAGCCCTCAGCTGCCGCTAGCCTCGGCTTGGATTAGACCGAGGATGTCCCGATTTCGTCTGTATTTCTGGACTGTCGCTGTTGAAAACCCCGTAGCTTGTTGCCAGCCTTGATGTTCGGCCCTTCCGTGGATACGCTTCTCGCCGATGATGTCCGTCCTCGTTTCGCTCTTGCTGACTGTACGAAGTTGCCTGCGTTCACGCGCCGCTCTACACCTTGAGGTACTCGCCCTTGCGGCACCAGCTCCAGGTGCTGGATCGGTCGCGGCCTCAGCGGCTGCGGCTCGCTGCGGCGAACCGCCTGCTGTGGTGATTGGGGCAACGTTGCGTGGCACCAAATGTCTGTCCACGGATTGCGCGCATCACCGAAACGGGCGTTGGTTAGGCCGTGACCCGCCATCCCCGGCCCAGCCGCTTGTCGTATTTGGCTTTCCCTGCGGGCTGAATCGAGCGGCCGATACGGGCCGCTGAAGATCGAGAACAGCAAGACGTCGAGCACAAAAGATGGCTCGGTGGTGGTCTCCGCGAGACGAAAGGGGCACCGATGAAAGGGGGCGGGCGCATGTTCGAGGGACGCCGGATGCGGCGCGGCGCATTGAGGCACGGCTAAATCTCGTGATGGGCGACTCGTCGGGCATGCGAATAATCAGCGATACGAATCCGGCCGGATCCACGGTCCGTTTGTTCCGCCGAGTACAGCCGCTCGCCGACCTTCGGGCACGCCCCAACAACATCGCCCGTACATTCAAACGGCCCTGTTTCCAGGGCCCTTTTCACGGCTTGCTTGAGATGTCATTGGTCGGGGCGAGAGGATTCGAACCTCCGACCCCTCGGTCCCGAACCGACTGGCCGCAGCGACTTTCCGGAATGATTCTGCGGTTCCTTAAACTTGGGTAGTGTCTGGGCAGCGTCTCCAACCGACCTGTTCGCAAGTCATTCGATAGTGCTCTCGATGAACCGGCGGTACAATGGAACCACCATGAAGGTCACCATAGACCTGCCGGACGACGTTTCGGCCGCGCTCAAGGGTCGATGGGATGATGTCCCCAGACGAGCTCTCGAGGCGATCGCCGTTGAGGCGTATCGGACCGGTGCACTGACGGAGGCTCAGGTGCGCCGGCTGCTCCAACTCGAGAGTCGTTTCCAGGTACACGAGTTGCTCAAAGAGCATCACGTGCCGCTTCGCTACACCGAAGCAGATCTTGAAGACGATCTCCGCACACAGCGCGACGTCGGCGTCCTGCCCGTACGATGATTGTCGTCGCGGATAGCGGCCCGCTTCACTATCTCATCCTGCTCGACCACGCTGACCTGCTTCATCGCTTCTACGGAGCAGTCCTCGTTCCAGAAGCCGTGGCCGTTGAATTGTCGCTGGCCTCCGCGCCTCTGGTCGTGCGCGATTGGATGTCACGCGCGCCGTCCTGGTTGACCGTCGTTCCCGTCGACTCCGATAAGGTTCAGGCCGTCACCGACGAACTGGATCTCGGGGAACGAGCAGCTATCGCCCTTGCGGGAACGATGCATGCCGACTTGCTGTTAATCGATGAAGCGGCGGGACGCGCCGAGGCGAAGAGGCGCAACCTGCGGGTGACCGGTACGCTGGGCGTGCTGCGTGCCGCGGGACTGATCCTCCGGATAAAGGCGACGAGCTTCTATGCTGATGATGCGCTTCTGACGGCTGTCTTCGGGCGATGGCTCACGTCATGACACGCAGTCGCCTCGCGCGACGCTGATTGGGCTGCAGTCACTTTGTGATCGGCGGCCCGGAGGCCTCGGAGCCGTCCTCGAACACGAGCGTCGTGGCGGAATCACTCCCGAACACTTCCAGCACCAACCGCGGGTTCGTTCCGCGCAGCGCCGTGCACAGCCGGTCGTGGATGACCTGGACGGTGCCAGCGGACGAGGCCTAGCTTAGACCACTTCTCGGCAGAGAGTCGACACGGTTCGGCCGAGGGTTGGCCTGGATGGCTCCACGGTTCCCCGATTCATTCATCGCGCTCAACTTGCCGCGCGGCAATCGCCAATTCTCTCGGCCATATTTGTCCAATCTTCTTCGAGAGCCGTTCCAGATGGAACCCCACGCTCGTGCGCTCTTCGTATTCCACCTGCTCCAGCCATCCGGGCTTTTCCGGCAGCAACTCGCCGAACTGTAGATCCGCTTCGCCCAATCGATAGATCTCGGATGATTCGATGCCATCGCGAATGAATCCCAAAACCGCCGCACGCCATTCGTGACGCTCTGCTTCGTTCTCGCAGATGTGCTCTGGCAGGAGTGGCTGGTCTTCGGTTTGTTCCTCCGGCGTCCGCGCCTGCTCACGCTTCCACCAACCGGCCCGCTGTCGATGATCCTCCATTCGTTGCTCAAGTAACCGTCGGACCTCTTCCCCTGGAATGGTTAACTGGAGTCCGTTGATCATGTCCTTTCTCCCTTTCTCGACGTGCCGTGGGCCGCTTGAGGAAGACGCTCTCGCTACACGCAGACTTCTCCGTGCGGACCTACCCCGTCAAGTGACGACGATGGCATCGTCGTCGGGAGAGACGCAATAGGCAACATTCGCCTCTCACTTCCGCGTCGATATTGCAGATTCTGCAAGGCGCGAATGCTGGATCGGGGATCATTCTGGTCTCTGTCGATGCAAATCCTGGAGTTCGCCGGCTCGGGCTCTGTGCCACACTCGCGAAAGCATTCCTGAGATCCGTACCAGTCCTCAGTGCTGTACGTCACGAAGAGGACACGGTTCGCATGACGTTGAGGGCATAGGTCGTGGTCGCGGGCCTTCGCCGGGCGCTCAACGAACGCAGAATCCCATCGAGCACTGAGTCCAACTCCTTGGCCAGGTCCTCGGCAAGATAGCGCAGCACGAGATAGCCGTTCTCTTGTAGCAGCTGATCCTTACGTCGATCACGCCGGTACGCGACCGGATCTGCGAGATGCTGGGCACCATCGATCTCAACGACGACTCGCGAATCAGCGCAGAGGAGATCGATTTCCATTCTGCCGAAACCGTCGAACGGGATCGGTAGATCGGCATTCAGCTGGAATCGGGCGCGTGTCTCGGGCAACGTTTCCAGGCGGCGATAGAGAAACGCCTCGGACGCACTCCGCGCGCGTTTGGCGCCTTCGGCTTCTGGAGGAATCGGATGAGCGGCTGTCACGAAGAGATTCGCGAGGGGCGTATCGACGCCGTCGCGAACGAGCCGACGGACGCTGGCAGCGTAGTCACGTTTCCAGAGTGGATCAGCGGGCAACGTCACGTCCGCCGGCCAGCCCGGAATGGCGCTCGCGGGGAGGATAATTGTGTAACCGACGGCCTCGTAGCCGCGGCAACGGCGATCGAACATTCGCGCCAACATCGGCACATTCAGGTCGGCGTAGTCGTAGACCCGTACCTCACGCTTGCCGTCATAGAGGCGATGCAACCTTCCGACGTACTGTGCAATCGTCCCGCGCCATGAGACCGGCAGCGTCAAGAACAACGTGTCCAAGCGCGGATCGTCGAATCCCTCTCCGATGTATTTGCCAGTCGCCAGGATGACGCGACCTTCTTCCCGCGGGATGGCTTCCAGCCGCTCAGCCTCCGTCCGCCGCTGCCTCTTCCCCATTCCTCCTCGCAGGACCACGACGTGAGGAACGCTTGCGGAAAGCAGACCCTCGAAACGATCGAGGTGCTCGTTGCGTTCGGTGAGAATCAGCGGCGAGCGTCCGACCCGTACGGCTTGAACGACCTCCTCGCAGATCGCTCGATTCCGAGTCTCGTCGTCTACTAGGAGTTGATAAAGCGATTGGAACTCGATCCGTCTATCCGCGCCTGAGGCGCTGCCGGTCTGAAACGTGGTTGGGCGAACCATGACCGTGTGTTCGAACGGTCGTGCCGCCGCCTGCGCTTTGGCGTCGACCCGATGCCGCACGGAGCCGCATTGCATGAAGATGATTGGATGATGACCGTCCTTGCGTGTCACCGTCGCCGATAGGCCCAGGACGAATCGCGCCTTCGCCCGACGGACCACCTGTTCAAAGCTGTGCGCTGACAGATGGTGGCATTCATCGACGATCACCTGGCCGTACTCGGCGACGCAATCGTTCACGACGTCTTTGCGGACGAGACTCTGAATGACCGCCACGTCGAGCAGCCCGGTCGGCTTGTTGCGGCCGCCGCCAATGCGGCCGACCGACTTGGCCGAGAGGTCGAGAAATGTCGCCAGACGCTCGATCCATTGGTCCAAGAGCTGGCGCCGATGCACGAGCACCAACGTGTTGACGCCGCGCTGGGCGATCAGCCAGGCAGCGATCACTGTTTTGCCGAACGCCGTCGTGGCGGCCAAGACACCAGTGTCGTGCTTCAGCATCGCCTCGGCCGCGACCTTCTGCTCTGTTCGGAGCTCGCCTTGAAAGGTGGCATGCAGCGGGTGTCCGCTGAAACGTTCGTCGCGGATGACCGGCCGAATATTCAAGTCGATCAGTACCTCACGAAGGTCTTCGAGACATCCGCGTGGCAAGCTGATGTGTTGTGGATGTTCTTCAGCGCAACTGATGATCCGTGGCTTCGCGTAAGTAGGCAGGCGCATCGCCTGGGTCTTATAGAACTCCGGATTCTGGAACGCCGCGACGCGAAGCAACCGATTTCGCAGACCCGCAGCCAAGCCGTCTTTGGCGATGTAGATCTCGTTTCCGAGGATCACTTCGAGCGAACGAGGAACCTCGCCCACAATGGGCGGCTCCGTCCGACGACGCGATGGGGGCGCGGCCCATGGTGCAGGTTCGTCATCCTCCGCGGGCGGAAGGCGCACGCCAAGAACACGTCCACGTCGATCTGCGTCGCGCGCGATCGCTTCCAGATGCGCGCGCCCGATGCGCTGTACGGTTGACAGAAATGCCCATTGATCGCGATGCGGCGCGCCCTGCTCATCAAGAAAGACGCTGTTGCCGTCGCCCCGGGGATGTTTCTGCAGCGGCAGCGCAATCAGATTGCCGAATCCTCCGTGGGGCAACGTGTCCTGATTCGGGAAGAATCGGTCGTACGAGTCGAAGCCGATGTCCGGCCTTCGCTCCATCGTCTCGGTCACGATGTATGAGCCGACCTTTCGTGCGAGTGCCGCAGGCACGGCCTCTTCGAACAACAGCCAAGCGTGCCCGCCACGGCCGGAGCGTGACCGCTCCAGGATGGCGGGGACGTCCATCCGACGGCAGGTCTCAATGAATGCCGTTGAATCCTCCAACCAATCGCCCTTGTCGAAATCGACAGCTAAGAAGAAGCAAGTCTCATCCAGGAGCATCGGATACACGCCGGCCACGAAGCGCTCTCCGGCGTCGTCACAGCCGGAGAGGTGCCAACGAATCACGTCGTCGGACACGGGGAGGAAGCGACGATTCGGACACTCGGCGCACTTGATGCGCGGCTTGTCGCAGATGCCTCGAACCCATTCGTTCGCGCAGGCGGGCGCATACCCTGACTTCCCCGTCTTCCGGCTCTCGAATCGTCGCGGATACACGTCGTCACGCCCGCGAAAGAGCGCGCGAAACAGCGCGATTTTCGCCTTCGGAGAGGACATCTGATCGACGAGGCTGCGGGTCTGGTCCATCGACTCCGATGACGATGGATCGTCACGTCGACAGAATCAACAGGTACGAGTTCGCGCCAGCGGGTCAGCCGATGTTCCGCGGGCACCATCGGGTAGCGTGAGGGTAGCGATCCGCCGGGCTTTCATTGTCCCGATCTTGGACACGGTCGACCGGTCCGTATCGCCAGCAGGGGCCAATCTCGAATGTTTCTCAGTGCGGGGAATGACGAAACGGCGGATTTGAAGCGCCGGTCACTTTGTCGGAAACCGAGTGACCGGCCAACATAACGGAAAATTGCCGGTCGAAAAGCAACGAGGTCAGATTTCCTAGGAAATCTGACCTCGTTCTCGATCTGAATTGGTCGGGGCGAGAGGATTCGAACCTCCGACCCCTCGGTCCCGAACCGAGTGCTCTACCAGGCTGAGCCACGCCCCGACCGAGGCGAAGGGTTATCTTACTTCAGACGCGACCGAAAACGCTACGGTCCCGGTGGCGGTCCCTCGCGTCAGCCGATCTTTGACGATCACTTCCAGCTCGTAGCGCCCGGGCGGGAACGAGCGCAGCGACACGGTCTGCATCGCAAACGCCTGCGTGTCCCACGCCCCCGGCTTCGGCAAGTCCTCGTCGGACAATCGCTGCGGGTCGGTGCGGTTGAAGAGACGCCGCGTGCCGTCCATGCTGAAGAACGCGTAGTCGATCGTCAGGTCGGCATCGGGCGCGCCGTAGTTCGACACCTGAAACACGACGGAGAGCGCCTCGGCGGTCGTGAACGAGGGCGCCGTCACCGGGACGACCTCGGTCTGTCCGAGCGTGTAGGGGTGTTCGACCTGCTGCGCCGCGGGCAGCGGCCCCTTCAGCGGCGTCACCGCCTTGGCGAGGATGAGGCTGCTGACCGCGAGCCGATCGTCCCAGAAATCCGGCACGACGAGTGTCCGCTTGAGGATCGCCGGGCTCGACGTTTTGGCGCGCGCGCGATCGAGGAGCCCGACAAAGAGGTCGTACTCGCCCGGCGGCAGCGTCATCGCGCGCTCGTAGACACGCGCGCCGGCGGCGCGCGATTTCGTGTCGACGAGATAGTAGTCCTCGAACGCGAACCGGAACGGATCGCGTTCCCTGCTCTCGGCCTTCTTCTTGGCCTCCGCGGCCGCCGCCTTCTGCTTGTCGAACTCGCGCTGCTGGAGCGC
>Ga0070669_100002761_pt1 | contig 12663 bp, 8 predicted proteins | sample KBSS53metaG_FD_64680 | JGI IMG/M metagenome (GOLD analysis project Ga0070669, IMG submission 64680) | Switchgrass rhizosphere microbial communities from Kellogg Biological Station, Michigan, USA - KBS S5-3 metaG | ecosystem: Host-associated > Plants > Roots > Rhizosphere > Soil ... | reverse complement strand
TGGGGATGACGGCCGCCGGCAGCGACTGCTGCTGCGACCACCGGTCGAAGCACGCCAGGCGCGCCTCGTTGTTGCCGGCCAGCTTCTGGCATTGCTGCCAGGTGAGATCGGAAGTGGCCAGCGGGCTCGCGGGCTTGTCGGCCGGCTGCGCCTGCGCGCTGACACCGAGCGTGGCGAGCAGGGCCGCAAGGGTCGTGCGGTGCAAAGTCATGGTCCGGTCTTTCGAAGAACGAAGGGTTGGGTGCGGTCGTCGCCCGAGTTTCGCCACGTGCCTCGGAACTCGCGGCCACACGAGCCGGGCTGCAGTTCACCGGCCCACACGGCACTGATGCTGAGGCCGTCCTGGGACTCGTCGAGGATGAGAAAACCCGCGTCGTCGATGTCGCCCGAGAGCTGGGCGCTTCGGCCGTCGCGAACGATGGTGCCACGCACGCTGCCGGCGTACTCGGGATGTTTGCCCATTTGCACGTCAGCCGGCGCCGGAAGATCGCCGAAGCGCGCCTCCCAGCGGCCGTAGAGCGCTTCGACGGGCAAATCGGTGGCGTCCGTCGCGCACGCCGTGGGCGCCGGCTCGGCGGACACGGCCACCGCAGGCAGTGCGCCGCACAGCAGCAGCGCAAGCATCCAGGGCCGCGCGCTCATGTGTCGGCCGCGCCGGCGGCGGCCGCCGCCGCTGCGCCGTCCTGCACCTTCCGTGCGAACTCCGCGCGCAGCGCCTTGAGTTTCTCGCGCGGGTCTTCCCGGGTCGTCTTCTTGTCCAGCGCCATCTCGGCGATGAAGCGGCTGGGCTGGGCGGCGATCATCTCGCGGCCCTTCTTGCGGCGCTTGGTCCAGCTCACGGCCAAGCTGCGCTGCGCGCGCGTGATGCCCACGTACATCAGGCGGCGCTCTTCCTGCAGGCGCGTGAGCGTGTCGTCGCTCACCTTCTGCTGGCGGCCGTCGTCGTCGTCGAGCTTGAAGGGCAGCAGGCCTTCGTTCACGCCGACCAGCATCACGTGTGGCCACTCGAGGCCCTTCGATGCATGCAGCGTGGACAGCGTGACCACGTTCTGGTCCTGCTCGCGCTCGCTGATGGTCGACAGCAGCGAGATGGTCTGCGCGACTTCGAGCAGGTTCTTGCGCTCGCTCTCGACGTTGGCGCCCGAGGCGTCGTCGATCTCGCCGCCGCAGCGGGCGGCCATCCAGTCGCAGAACTCCAGCACGTTGGTCCAGCGGCTGGCCGCGGCCTGCTCGCTGTCCTCGCCGTCGTACAGGTGCTTCTCGTAGTCGATTTCCTTGAGCCATTCGGCCAGGAAGGCGCGCGCGGCCTCGGCGCCGACCGTCTGCTTGGCGCGGTACTGCAGGTCGTTGATGTAGCGGCCAAACTCGTGGAGACCCTCGAGCGTGCGCTTGGGCATCACGGCGGGCAGCGACGCACTGAAGAGTGCTTCGAACAGGCTCAGCTTGTACTGGCTCGCGAAGGTGCCCACCGCGGCCAGCGTGGTGTGGCCGATGCCGCGTTTGGGCGTGGTCACGGCGCGCAGGAAGGCCGGGTCGTCGTCGTTGTTGGTCCACAGGCGGAACCAGCCGCACAGGTCCTTGATCTCGGCGCGGTCGAAGAAGCTCTGGCCGCCCGAGACCTTGTACGGGATCTGCGCCTTGCGCAGCGCCTGCTCGAACACGCGCGCCATGTGGTTGGCGCGGTAGAGGATCGCGAAGTCGCGGAACTCCTTGTGCTGCGAACTCTGGCGCAGGCTCTGGATGCGCGCGACGGCGCGCTCGGCCTCGTGCGCCTCGTTGTCGGCGTCCACGATGCGCACCGGCTCGCCTTCGCCCAGTTCGCTGAACAGCGTCTTCGGGAACAGCTTCGGGTTGGGGCCGATCACGTTGTTGGCCGCGCGCAGGATGGCGCTGGTCGAGCGGTAGTTCTGCTCCAGCTTGATGACCTGCAGCGTCGGGTAGTCGACCGGCAGCTTCTTGAGGTTGTCGAGCGTCGCGCCGCGCCAGCCGTAGATCGACTGGTCGTCGTCGCCCACCGCGGTGAAATGCCCGCGCGTTCCGACCAGCGCCTTGAGCACCTCGTACTGCGTGGCGTTGGTGTCCTGGTACTCGTCGACCAGCACGTGGCCGAGCGCGGCCTGCCACTTCTCGCGCACCTCGTCGTGCTCGCGCAAGAGCTTGAGCGGCATGCCGATGAGGTCGTCGAAATCCACGCTCTGGTAGGCCGTCAGACGCTCTTCGTAGCGCGCCATGATCTGCGCCGTGATGCGCTCGTTGTCGTCGGCTGCGGCAGCTTCAGCCTGGGCCGCGTTCAGGCCCATGTTCTTCCACTTGCTGATGGTCCACTGCCAGATGCGCGCGGTGGCCGCGTCGGTGGTGCCACCCGCGTCCTTCAGGATCTTCGTCACGTCGTCGCTGTCGAGGATGCTGAAGGCCGGCTTCAGGCCGAGCACCGCGCCGTCTTCCCGCATCATGCGCACGCCCAGCGCATGGAAGGTGCACACCACCACGTGCTTGGCGTCGCGGCCGATCAGCCCCTTGGCACGCTCGCGCATTTCGGCAGCGGCCTTGTTCGTGAAGGTGATGGCGGCGATGCGCTTGGGGGCCATGCCGGCCTGGATCAGCCGCGCGATCTTGTGCGTGATCACGCGCGTCTTGCCCGAGCCCGCGCCGGCGAGCACGAGGCACGGGCCGTGCAGGTAATTCACGGCGTCCTGCTGGGCGATGTTCAGACCGGAAGACATTCGGAGCGGGGCGGGGAGGCGCGGCGCGCGCTGGGCGCGGGGTGGGACGGCAAGCGCGCAATGATACCGGTCGGTCCCCCGCAGCCGGTGCCCTGCGGTGTTGGCGACAATCGCGGCCGTGCTCCAGATCTTCGCCGTCACCTTTCCCTTCTTCGCGCTCATCGCGGCCGGCTATCTGGCGGCGCGCCGGCGCATCCTGCCGATCGACGCGATTCCCGGGCTCAACGTCTTCGTCCTGTACTTCGCGCTGCCGTGCATGCTCTACCGGTTCGGCGCGCGCACGCCGATCGACAAGCTGCTCGACGGCAGCGTGGCGCTGGTCTGGGGCGTGGGCGCGCTGCTCGTGGTGGCGCTCACGCTGTGGGCCACGCGGCGTGGCCGCATCGGCTGGAACGACAGCGCCTTCGGCGCGCTGGTCGCGGCCTTCCCCAACACCGGCTTCATGGGGGTGCCGCTGCTCGCGACGCTGCTGGGCAGCCAGGCCGCGGCACCCGCGATCATCAGCATGATCCTCGACATGGTCGTGACCTCGTCGCTGTGCATCGCGCTCTCGCGGCTCGATGCGGCGGGGGAGTCGGGCGCGCGGCATGCACTGGGCCAGGCCTTTCGCGGCATGGTGATCAACCCGCTGCCGTGGTCGATTCTTTTCGGCGCGTTGGCCTCCGCGCTGCAGTTCACCCTGCCGGGGCCGCTCGATGTCACGGTGGGCCTGCTGGCGGATGCCGCATCACCGGCCGCGCTCTTCACGATCGGCGCGGTGTTGGCACGATCGGCCCTCCTGTCGAAGGGGCGACGCGCTCCTGCGGGCGACGTGCTGCCGGTCGTGGCCGCCAAGCTGCTGCTGCATCCGCTGCTGGTCTATGGGCTGGGGCGCGCCGCGATCGCGCTGGGGCTGCCGCTGAGCGATGCGGCGCTGACGGTGATCGTGCTGGTCGCTGCGCTGCCGAGCGCGAGCAACGTGTCGATGCTGGCCGAGCGCTTCGGCGCCGACAACGGGCGCATCGCGCGGATCATCCTCTGGACGACCGTGGCCGCCTTCGTGACCTTTCCGCTGGCGGTGCGCTGGCTGACCTGACCAACTCGGCCGCGTGCCTCAGATCTGCTGCGGGTCGACGTCAATCAGCCAGCGGATCACGCCCTTGCCCTCGGGCGTGCGGCGCAGGCCGTGCAGCAGCGGCTGCCACTGCGCCAGCAGGCGCTGCAGCGCGGCCCGCGAGTCGCTCTCCACCAGCATTTGCGCCCGCTCGACGTTGGCCACGCGCTGGATGGCGAGCGGCACGGCCGGGTAGCGCGTCACCCGGTCGGCGCCTTCCAACGCGTCGGCTGCGACGCTTGCAGCATTCAGAAAGGCCTGCGCCGCCTCCTGGGTCTTGGCGTCGGCGCGCAGCAGCGCCTGGTAGGCGAAGGGCGGCATCGCCGCCGCGCGGCGCTCGGTCAGTTCGCCCTGAGCGAAGGACGGGTAGTCGTGGCGCCGCAGCGCGGCGAACAGCGGGTGGTCGCGGTGGCTGGTCTGGATCCACATCTCGGCGGTCGCGCCCTGCGCGGCCAGGTAGGCCGCGTCGCGCCCGGCCCGGCCGGCCGACTGCATCAGCAGGCTGAAGAGCCGCTCCGGCGCGCGGAAGTCGCTCGAGAACAGCGCGCCGTCGGGGTTGACCGCCGCCACCAGCGTGATCCGCCGGAAGTCGTGCCCCTTGGCGATCATCTGCGTGCCGACCAGCACGTCGACGTCGCCGGCATGCACGGCGGCCAGCTGCGATTCGAGCGCGCCCTGCTTGCGCGTGCTGTCGGCGTCGATCCGGGCGACGCGCACCGGGCTGCCGTCGGGCCGATGCACCGGCGCGAGCAGTTCGGCCAGGTGCTCTTCCAACTGCTCCGTGCCGCGGCCGACCGGCGCGATGTCCGGGTTGCCGCAGGCCGGGCAGGCTCGTGGCACGCGCTCGGCGAAGCCGCAGTGGTGGCAGCGCAGCGTGCGGTCGATCTTGTGGAAGACGCGGTAGGCGCTGCAGTGCGGGCATTCGCTCTTCCAGCCGCAGTCGCCGCAGGCCAGCACCGGCGCATAGCCGCGGCGGTTCAGGAAGACCATGCTCTGCTCGCCGCGGGCGATGCGCTGGCCGATGGCGTCAAGCAGCCCGGCCGACAGCACCGTCTTCGGCGGCTGCAGCGCCATGTCGACCAGGCGCACCGCGGGCAGGGCGCCGGCGCCGACACGGGAAGGCATCGCCAGCCGCACGTAGCGGCCGCCCGGGTCGTCGCCTTCGGCCGGGCGGCTCTGGTGCCAGCTCTCCAGCGAGGGCGTGGCGGAGCCGAGGATGACCTTTGCACCCTCGTTCCGGCCGCGCCACACCGCCAGGTCACGGGCCGAGTAGCGCGCGCCCTCTTGCTGCTTGTAGCTGGGGTCGTGCTCCTCGTCGACCACGATGAGCTGCAGCGTCGGCATCGACGCGAACACCGCCATGCGGGTGCCCAGCACGATGCGCGCCTGGCCGGCGTGCGCCGACAACCAACTCGCCAGTCGCTGCGGGTTGGTCATGCCGCTGTGCAGCGACACCACCGCGTCGCTGCCGAAACGGGCGCGAAAGCGCGCCTCCAGCTGCGGCGTGAGGTTGATCTCGGGCACCATCACCAGCGCCTGGGCGTCCGGCGCGCGCGCCAGCAGGCGGGCGACGGCCTGCAGGTAGACCTCGGTCTTGCCGCTGCCGGTGCTGCCGAAGAGCAGAAAGGGGCCGGCCTCGGCCTCGATGCGGCGCAGCGCCTCGGCCTGCTCCGGTGTGGCGTCGGCGGCCGGTGCAGCGGCGACGGCCGGATCGTCGCTGCTGGCGCGCCGCCGCTTCAGCCGCCGCGCCAGCTGCACGCCGCTCAGGTCGCGCAACTGGGGCGGCAGCGCGGCCAGGGCGATCTCGCCCAGCGAACGTTGGTAGTAACGGGCGGCGAAGGCGACCAGTTCGCGCCAGGCGCTGCCCAGCGGCGGCAGGTCGTCGAGCGCGGCAGCGACCGGCTTGAGCGCCACGGCACCCTGCTCCGGCGAACCGGGTTCCAGCAGGACGGCATCCCACACCACGCCCAGCACCTCGCGCCGCCCCAGCGGCACGCGCACCAGCGTGCCGGGCGCCAGGGCGACCGGTGCGGTGTAACTCAGCCGGTCGTCCAGCGCCGCATGCGCGGGCGTGTGAAGCGCGACTTCGACCCGCCAGGCGCCCGGCGTGGTGGCCGGGAAACCTTTCTCAGTTAAAGCGACTTTGAGCAAAATGCCTTAAGTTGTTGATTTGCTTGCGGTTTGCAATCAGTCCAGAGATTGTGTGGATAACTTTGTTGATATCTATGCTCCACACGCCGCCAGCCCTTGAAAATCAAGGCTCCGACTAGACTGCCCGCAAAAAAAGCAGCGGGGCGATTCGTTATGAATCAACGACTTAGCGGCGCTATCGCTTTGGGAGCGGGGGGCGTGATCCCTCGGATCATTTGGCGCACCGCAACAAAGGTTTTGTGCATAAGTCAACCGGGCAGGGCCGTTTCGCTTGACAAATCTCGAAACGATACTTTCAGCTTACATGCCCTGAAATCGTGAAAAAATGCAAGCGAGCGCTCATGCTCGTAACAGCCTCGACTGGGCGTGGACAGCGCTGACCAACGCGGCCACGTGGTCCGGCGGCGTGAACTGACTGATGCCATGCCCGAGGTTGAAAATGTGCGTGGCGCCAGGCTGGGTGCGGTCCGCGTGCGGCGTGCCAAAGCTCTGCAGCACCTTGGCCACCTCGGCCTCGATCCGGTCCGGCGGCGCGAACAGCACGTTGGGGTCGATGTTGCCTTGCAGCGCCTTGCCTTGGGCGCCTTCGCCGACCTGGGCGCGCGCGGCGCCCAGGTTGACCGTCCAGTCGAGCCCCAGCACTTCGCAGTCCAGCGCCCGCATGGCATCGAGCCACAGGCCGCCGCCCTTGGTGAAGACGATGCGTGGCACCGGCGTGCCGTCGGCGCCCTCGCGCCGGAGCTGCCCCAGCACCCGCGCCGTGTAGGCCAGGCTGAATTCCTGGAAGGCGCCGTCGGCCAGCACGCCGCCCCAGCTGTCGAACAGCATCACGGCCTGGGCGCCGGCGTCGATCTGCGCGTTCAGGTAGGCGGCCACGGCGTCGGCGTTCACCGCCAGCAGCCGATGCATCAGGTCGGGGCGGCTGTACATCAGCGACTTCACCAGCCGGTAGTCGCTCGAGCCGGCGCCTTCGACCATGTAGCAGGCCAGCGTCCACGGGCTGCCCGAAAAGCCGATCAGCGGCACGCGGCCGTCCAGCGCGCGGCGAATGGACGCGACCGCGTCGAACACGTAGCGCAGCTTGTCGAGGTCGGGCACCGTGAGCGCGGCGATGGCCGCCTCGTCGCGCACCGGCCGGGCAAAGCGCGGGCCTTCGCCCGCCTCGAAGGACAGGCCCAGGCCCATGGCGTCGGGCACGGTCAGGATGTCGGAGAACAGGATGGCCGCGTCGAGCGGAAACCGCTCCAGCGGCTGCAACGTGACCTCGGTCGCGTAGTCGACGTTGGTGGCCAGCCCCATGAAGCTGCCGGCCTTGGCGCGCGTCGCGACGTACTCCGGCAGGTAGCGCCCGGCCTGGCGCATCAGCCAGATGGGGGTGTGGTCGGTCGCCTGGCGCCAGCAGGCGCGCAGGAAGGTGTCGTTGAGCAGAGGAGCGAAGGGCATGCCCCGATTGTCGAGGATGCCCGCGGGCCGGACGCCGAGACGGGCTTCGTCAGGACTTGTATTTGATCGAGCACCCGTACGGCCGCGTCGCCGCCGCGCTGATCGGCCGGCCGCCGAAGGCCTCGCCCAGGGCCTGGTTCACGTAGTTGGTGGCGGTCTTGATGTCGTCGGGCCGCGCCGACGGGATGCTGTCGATGCCGCCGGCGTACACCAGTGTGCCCTTCGGGTCGATGATGAAGATGTGCGGCGTGGTGCGTGCGCCGTAGGCCTGGCCGATGGTGCCGTCTTCGTCCATCAGCACGGCGGTCGGCGCGGCCGACTGCGTCTTCATCCAGCTGTCGAGCGCGGCCGGCTGCAGGTAGTCGCTGGCGGCGCGCTCGGTGGAATTGATGGCGAGCCAGACCACGCCCTTGGCCGTCGCGGCCTTCTGCGTCGCCGGCATGTTGCCGCTGCCGTAGTGCTTGCGCACGAAGGGGCAGCCGGGGTTGGTCCATTCGAGCACGACGTATTTGCCGGCGAAATCGGAGAGCTGGTGCTGCTTGCCGCGGGTGTCCACGGCGACAAAATCGGGGGCCTTCTGGCCGACGGCCGGCGCGGCATGCGCCGGGGCGCCGATGAGCAGCGTGCTGCCCAGGGCGACGGCCGCGGCCATCACGGCACGGCGGGAGGCGCGGCTGAGGGCGGCACCGGCATCGCGGGCGGCCCGGGCCGAGCGTGAGGCGGACGATGACAGAGAAGGCATGGTCTGCAGACTCCTGGGAAAAATCGAATGACGGCCGCAGCTTAGGCCGATTTCTTCACCCGCTTGTGACAAGCCGTAGTGCCGTCATGGGCATCGTCTCGGGCGGGTGTCTCAGAGCTGGGCCAACGCCGCCTTCAGGTCGTTCTTGCTGAGAATCTCGGTCAGCACCACCGGCGCCTTCCCCGGCGCCTGCAGCACGTACACGGGGACGCCGCTGCGCCCCAGCGCGTTGATCGCGGCTGTGATGGCCGGGTCCTGACGGGTCCAGTCGGCACGCAGCGTCGCGACCTGGCGGGCGTCGAAGTCGGCCAGCAGCTCGGCGTCGCTCAGGGTGGCCTTCTTGTTGTACTGGCAGGTGACGCACCATGCGGCCGTGAAATCGACGAAGACCGGCCGGCCGGCCGCGTGCAGCTCGGCCACGCGCGCGGCCGACCACGGCTGCCAGCGCGCGCCGCTCGCCGCCACCGCCGGCTCGACCGGCCGCACGATGTTGCCGCCGATCGCGAGCGCCAGCGCCGCGGTGCCTGCCAGCAGCGCACTGGCGAGGACGACGCGCGTGCGCCCGCGCAGCGTGAACGACCACACCACCGCGGCCAGGCACACCAGCAGGCCGAGCAGCGCGCCGGCACCGTCGATGCCGCTCTGCTGCCCCAGCACCCAGACCAGCCAGGCGACGGTGGCGAACATCGGGAACGCGAGCACACGGCGCAGCGTGTCCATCCAGGCGCCCGGTCGGGGCAGCAGGTGCGCGACGGCCGGCACGAAGCCCGCCACCAGATAGGGCAACGCCAGGCCGAAGCCGAGCACCGCGAACAGCATCAGCGCCTGGGCGGCCGGCAGCCCGATCGCGAAGCCGAGCGATGCGCCCATGAAGGGCGCGGTGCAGGGCGACGCGATCACCACCGCCAGCACGCCGGAGAGAAAGTCGTTCGCCACCGGATGCTTCACCTGCGCGGCACAGAGCGAGCGCGGCACCAGGAAGCCGAACTCGAACATGCCGGCCAGGTTCAGGCCGATGAGCGTGAAGAGCGCCGCCAGCACCGCGACCACCGCCGGCGACTGCAGCTGGAAGCCCCAGCCCAGCTGCTCGCCGGCAGCGCGCAGTGCCAGCATGGCCGCGCCCAGCGCGAGGAACGTGACCATCACGCCGGCCGTGTAGGCCAGGCCGGCGCTGCGGTGGCCGCGCCGGTCGCTCGCGTGGTTGGCGAAGCCCAGCACCTTGATCGCCAGCACCGGGAACACGCAGGGCATGAGGTTCAGCAGGAGGCCGCCCAGCAATGCGCCGAGCAAGGCCATCACGAAGCTGCCCGCCGGTTGCGGCAGCGGCACCGCCGTGTTCGCTTCGAGCGCCGCCTGCAGCGCCGGCGACACTTGCGCGGCCGAGGCGGTCGCCGGCCAGGTGCCGGTGACGGGCGCCTCGGCGCGCCAGGCGATCGGTGCGCCGTCGCGCCGGTCGGCCTCGGCCAGCGCGAGCACCACCGGCATGGTGGTGGGGCTGGCGCTGCGCTGCTCGGCCAGCGGGATCGTCGCGGTCCAGCTGTCGCCTTGCCAGGCCTGGGTCCAGTCCTTGCCGGAGACGGCGGCGGTGCGGATCACCTCCGCGGTTTCGGGGAAGAACTCGAGCGTCTTGCCGCGCGCGGCCGGCGGCAGGCCGTCGACGCGCACGTTCAGCACCTGGTCGGCCACCGCAATGGTGCCCGGCTGCGCGAGCGGCGCCGGCTGCGCCGCGAAGGCCGCGTCGAAGTCGGCCTTGTGCAGCGCGGTCGAACCTTGCGCCGGCAGGGTCAGTGCGAACTCGCCGTCCTCGGGAATGCATTCCTTGCGGCAGACCAGCCACGAGGCCTTCAGCCGGATGTCGATGCCGCCCGCGCCCACCAGGGCGGGCGCCGGCTTGAAGTCGGGCGCCACCGTGACCGGCACCGGCAGCAGCACGGTGTGCTCGTAGCCGTAGTTGGCGAGATTGCCGATCGGAATCTTCTTGGGCACCGGCCAGGCCACGTCGCCGGCAGCCAGCCCGGCGGGCAGGGTCCACGTCAGCTCGGTGGGCAGGCCGGAGTCGCCGGCGTTCTTCCAATAGGTGTGCCACTCGGGCTGGTGCGTGATCTGCAGGCCGACCCAGACGGGGGCGCCTGGCGCCACGCCGTCCGGCGCATGCGCGACCAGTTCGGCCCGCACGTGCGGTGTGGTGACGACTGGCGACGCCTTGGGCGACAGCTGGGCGGCGGCGGGAAGCACGGCCGCCAGGGCGAGCGCGGCGACGGAGAGTCTGGATAGGAGGGTGCGGAGCATGCCGGCAGTCGGAGCGGGAGTCGGTGGGAAGGTTCCTGACGGCGGCTCAGGCCGCCCAGCCCAGCACCACCCTGCGGCTGTTGGCACTCTTTTTTTCGATCTTGGTGACGACCACCGCGCCGATCTCCGCCGTGTTCGACACGTGCGTGCCCCCGCAGGGCTGGAAGTCGATCTGCGCCTCGGCCTCGCCGCCGATGCGGATGGTGCGCACCGTGCCCGTGCCGCGCGGCGGCTGCACGCTCATGCTCTTGACCAGCGACGGGTTGGCGTCGAGTTCGGCATCGGTGATGGCCCCGACCGCGAGCGGATGCGCCGCGCCGACCAGCCGCGCCAGACCGGCCGTGAGCGCGTCCTTGTCCAGCGGGTCGGTCATGTGGAAGTCGAGCCGTGCATAGTCCGGCGTGATCGAGCAGCCGTTGACCGGCTGGGCCACCAAGTGGCAGAGCAGGTGCGTGGCGGTGTGGAAGCGCATCAGGCGGTGGCGGCGTTCCCAGTCGATGCGGGCCGTGACGGCATCGCCCGGTGCCAGCGTGGCGAGCGTCGCCTCCTGGCCGGGCGCCGGCACGTGGAGGATCTCGTCGGTCGGCTTTCCCTCGGCGTCCTTGGCCTTGCGCGTGTCGGTGATGGCCAGCGTGCGGCCATCGGCCAGCAGCAGCGTGCCCGTGTCGCCGGCCTGCCCGCCACCCAGCGGGTAGAACACCGTGCGGTCGAGCACGATGCCCGCCTCGTCGAGGCGCACGATGCGCGATGCGCAATCCTGCAGGTAGGCGTCGGCGCGGAACAGGTCGTCGGTCATGCCGCCGATGGTAGCGGCGCCCCGGTTTTCGAGCCGGACCACGCCCGAAAGCGCCCACAGCCGACAGTCGGTGGCAAGACTGTCGCCCAACATCCGTGCCAACGAATCGCACCCCAAGGAGACCTCATGAACCGCTGGACCCGCCTCTGCCTGATCCCCGTGGCCGCCGCCGCCATCGTCGCCTGCGGCGAGACGGCGCGCCTGCCCTTCGAGGCCGGCGTCGGCCCGACGCCGCAGCTGCCCGCGCCCAACAAGACCTTCATTCCCACGGTGAAGGTGTCCGAGGCGGTCGGCTGGACCGACACCGCCGGCCCGACCGCGCCGGCCGGCTTCAAGGTCACGGCGCTGGCCCGCCAACTCGACCATCCGCGCTGGGTCTATACCCTGCCCAACGGCGACGTGCTGGTGGCCGAGAGCAACAAACCGCCCAAGGAGCCGGGCGCGCCCGAAGCCAAGAAGGGCCCGATCGGCATGATCAAGGACTTCGTGCAGGGCAAGGTCATGAAGCGCGCCGGTGCCGAGGTGCCCAGCGCCAACCGCATCACGCTGCTGCGCGACACCGATGGCGACGGCGTGGCCGAGACGCGCAACGTCTTCATCCAGGGCCTGCAGTCGCCCTTCGGCATGGTGCTGGTCGGCAACGAGCTGTTCATCGCCAACGCCAACGCGCTGGTGAAGGTGCCCTACACCGAGGGCCAGACCGCCGCGGCTGGCGCGCCGGTGAAGGTGACGGACCTGCCCGCCGGCATCAACCACCACTGGACCAAGAACGTCATCGCCAACGAGGACGGCAGCAAGCTCTACGTGACGGTCGGCTCCAACAGCAACGTCGGCGAGAACGGGCTGGAGGCCGAAGAAGGCCGCGCCGCCATCTGGGAAGTGGACACGAAGAGCGGCGAGAAGCGTCTGTTCGCGAGCGGCCTGCGCAACCCGAACGGCATGGGCTGGGAGCCCGACACCAAGACGCTGTGGACCGTCGTGAACGAGCGCGACGAGATCGGCAGCGACCTGGTGCCCGACTACCTCACCTCGGTGAAGGACGGCGCCTTCTACGGCTGGCCGTGGAGCTACTTCGGCGGCAACGTCGACATCCGCGTGCAGCCGCAGCAGCCCGACAAGGTGGCCAAGGCCATCGCACCGGACTACGCGCTCGGCACGCACGTCGCACCGCTGGGCCTGGCCTTCTCGAGCCCGCGCGGCATGCCGGCGGAGTACGCGACCGGCGCCTTCATCGGCGAGCACGGCTCGTGGAACCGCCAACCACAGTCGGGCTACAAGGTCGTCTTCGTGCCCTTCATCGGCGGCAAGCCGACAGGGCAGCCGAAGGACTTTCTCACCGGCTTCCTGAATGCCGAGGGCAAGGCGCAGGGCCGTCCGGTGGGCGTGGCGCTCGACAAGGCCGGCGCGCTGCTGGTGGCCGACGACG
>Ga0070669_100002755_pt1 | contig 12681 bp, 14 predicted proteins | sample KBSS53metaG_FD_64680 | JGI IMG/M metagenome (GOLD analysis project Ga0070669, IMG submission 64680) | Switchgrass rhizosphere microbial communities from Kellogg Biological Station, Michigan, USA - KBS S5-3 metaG | ecosystem: Host-associated > Plants > Roots > Rhizosphere > Soil ... | reverse complement strand
CGGAGCGGATCGGCGATGATGCCGACCTTCTCCTCGTCGGCGCGCAGCGTGATGACGGCGCGCTCCGGATCGAGTTGCTCCTTCAAGATGACGACGTCGCCCTGCACCTCGTAGCCGGCCGCCTCGACGACGTTGAGCCCCTCGTTGAGGATCAGCTCCTGGCCGGGCTTGAGCGTCTCCACCTTGATGGCCGGATGGATGTTGACCTTCACCTTGCGGCCCTGCGAGAGGATGTTGACGGTCCCGTCCTCGTTCGCCGAGAGATACACGCCGTACGTCGACGGCGGCGCGCAGAGCTTGTCGACTTCTTCCTTCAGCGCGGTGATCTGCTCGCGCGCCTCGTAGAGCGCGTTGACGAGCTTCTCGTTCTGATTGAATGCCTGCACGAGCTGACGGTTGGCCTCGCGCAGCTTGTTCTCGAGGACCATGAAGTCCTTCGGCGTGTCCTCGAGCTTCTTGCGCAGATGCACGGTCTCAGCCTCGAGGGAGCGGACGTAGGCCTGCAGATCTTGCAGTTGGATCTCGTACTCCGTGAGCCGGCGGCGCGTGCTCGAATCGGACATCGAGGCGGGGAGGAACTTGGAGAAGCCTTCGCGACCCGGGCTACCCTTCTTGTCGAACTCCTTCATAGCCCATCCCTTCTCACTTGACCCCCTGTGCGCCGCTCGTATGTGAGCGCCCCGCCAGATTTTTGGCTCGGCTCCGAGTATAGGCGGCTGCAAAAAAGAAAGTCAAGGTTCTCAGGCCCTTCGGAAGCGTTCGGGCCGTCCGTTTCGCTGCGCGCTCGCGTTCCGCGATTGTGTACGTTCACGCGTCGCTCCCTGATGTCTCGCGTTCAGCAAGTTCCGTACCGGAGATCGACCTCTTGTACTCGCTCTCGAAACGGCTAGCGCGTGCAGGGGGTTCCATCTATAAAAGATGGCGATGGGCCTCGCCGCGGTTCACGTCGTACGCCACGCGCTGACGAGTTTGGTGCTTCTTCTGGCGCTTTTCGTCGTAATCCCGTTCCACGCCTCCGCGCAGACACGCAAGGAGCTCCGCGTCGGCGTCGCTGGCGTCCCCGCCGCGCTCGATCCCGCCCTCAACCTCGAGGGTGCCGGCCCTTTGATCGCTCGGCAAGTCTTCGACACTCTGGTTGCCTATCGCGAAGGCACGACGGACGTGGATCCGGCTCTCGCGACTCGCTGGGCGGTGTCGCGCGATGGTCTGACCTGGACGTTCACCCTGCGTGACGGCGTGCGCTTCCACGACGGCAGCCCCGTGACCCCCGCCGAGGTGGCGGCCAGCTTCCAGCGGATCCAGGCGCGCGACGGCGCCGTGTGGCCGACATTGCTGCGCGGTCGCCCGGGCGTCGTCAAGGAAGTGCGCGCTTCAGATGCGCATTCGGTTCAGTTCACATTGGTCCAACCATACGCACCGCTGCTCACGGTCCTCGCTCACCCCGGGCTCGGTGTGGCGCGGATGACGACCGCCTCCGACGGAACGATCCGATTCACTGGTAGCGGACCCTACCGGATCGTGGACGCCGCCCCCGGTCGGGTGGCGCTGGAAGCGGTGGCAGGCTACTGGGGACCGCCGCCCCGGGCCGAGCGGATCGTCTTCCTGGAGGTCGCCACCGACGAGAACGCCGAGGCGGAGTTCGACGCCCGCGCGCTCGACATCTGGTTTCCCGCCGCGCCGCCCCGCCGGATGACGGGTGCGCTGTCCACTCCGGGGCTGCGGGTCGGGTATCTCGCCTTCCAGACCGAGAAGGAGCCGTTCTCCCGCAAGAAGATCCGCCACGCGGTGGCGGCGGCGCTGGACCCGGCCGCCATCGGCGTCTCCCTCGAGTCGGGCGCCGTCCCGCTGCTGTCGTTCCTGCCGCCCGGGGTCTGGGCGCGGCGCGAGGGCAGCCCAGTGCTTGGAGGCACGCGCGAGGGCGTGCGCTCGCTGATCGCGGACGGCGGGTGGCCCAAGGGCCACAAGCCGACGATGCTGACGACCGGGGAGACTTCGCCGGTCAACATCCCGCGGCTGGCGGCGGCGCTCGAGGCCGCGCTCGGCTCGGCCGACGTTCCGATCCAGGTCCGGATCGAGCCGGCCGAGGTCGTGCAGGCGACGCTACAGGCCGGCGATCACGAGATGGCGCTGGTCGAGGCCACCGTGTTCGGCGGCGACCCGCACCTCTTCCTCTTTCCGCTGTCGACCAGCGAGAGCGCGGCCAAGGGCGCCCGGGCGCTGAACTATTCCTTCTATCGGAACCCTCGGCTCGACGACGTCCTGGTGCGCGCCAGCCAGCTGTCCTTCCGCCCGGAGCGCGCGCGCCTCTACCAGCGCGCCCAGGCGCTGCTGGCCGAGGACCTGCCGTGGCTGCCGATCTACGTCCGCCTGGTGTGGGGGGTGGCCCGGCCCGAGGTCCGCAATCTCCGGCTCCACCCGACCGGCTTCCATCGCCTGAGCAGCGTCAGCCTCGACATCGTCCCCGGCCACACGCCCTGAACCTCGCCCGGCGCTCGGGCGCTTCGCCCGGCGTCCGACCGACTGGGCGCGCGTTGCACGCCGGCGTATCCTCGTGCTAGAAATGGCGCGGGACTCGCGAGAGACGCCGCGCGATCCCGTCCGCGAGCCGATGCCGTCGATCGCCGAGACCGTCACCGAGCTGATCCAGTGGGTGTTCCCCGAGCACGCGGGCGCGCCCGGGCAGATCCATGGCGGGCGCATGATGCAGTGGATCTGTCAGGCCGGCACGATGGCGGCCTCCCGCGTGGCCCGCGGCACCGTGGTGCTCGGTGCCCTGGACGACATCGACTTCCTGCATCCGGTCAAGGTCGGCCAGATCGCCATCCTGCGCGCCCAGGTCGAGTACGTCGGCACCTCGTCGCTGGAGGTCGGCGTACGGGTCTGGGGCGAGGACGTGATCACCGGTCAGCGCACGGTGACCCTGAACTCGCACCTGGTCTTCGTCAGCGTGGATGAGGACGCCAAGCCGCGTCCGGTGGCGGCGCGGATCGAGCCGCGCGATGTCGGCGAGGCCACGCTGGTCGAGGCGGCGCGGCTGCGTCGCCAGCAGCGCCTGGCGCGCTTCGCGGATCGTGCCGGCCGGCCCCGCGGCGACGAGGGCATCGGGGACGAGGACGTCGCGTGGCGGTTCGAGTCGTCGCGCTCGGTGCTGCCGGAGGACGCGCTCTTCGGCAACATGATGTTCCCGGGCAAGATGCTGATGGAGCTCGACGAGGCGGGTGGCATCCTGTCGATGCGCTATTGCAAGGGCTTCGTCATGACGGCCTGCCTGGACGCCATGGATTTCTATTCGCCGATCTGGACGCACGAGGTGGTCACGTTCAAGGCCGGACTGAATCACGTCGGCACCTCGTCGCTGGAGGTGGGCGTGAAGGTGCTGGCCGAGAAGCCCTGGACGGGTGAGATCCGGCACGCCTGTACGGCGTTCCTGACGTACGTGCATCTGGGGACGGATCTTCGGCCGCAACCGTGCCGGGCCTTCGCGCCGGGCACCGAGGCCGAGCGGCGGCGATGGCAGGCGGCCCTGGCGCGGCGAGAGCGGCGGCTGGAGCGGGTGAAGCGGCTCAAGGCCACACTCGCGGACTGAGAGGACGACGATGTCAGGGCATTCCCGGTGGTCACAGATCAAGCGCAAGAAGGGCAAGGCCGACGTCCAGCGCGGCAAGCTCTTCTCTAAGATCCTTCGCGAGATCACGGTCGCCGCCAAGAACGGCGGTGGCGACCCCAAGGGCAACATGCGGCTGAAGGCGGCGATGGAGACGGCCAAGGAAGTGAACATGCCGGCCGACAACATCAAGCGAGCGATCCAGAAGGGCACCGGTGAGCTCCCCGGTGAGTCGTGGGAAGAGATCACCTACGAGGGGTACGCGGCCGGCGGCGTGGCCGTGCTCATCCAGGTCCTCACCGACAACCGCAACCGGACCGCGCCCGAGCTCCGGCACACCTTCGAGAAGTTCGGCGGCAACATGGGCTCGTCGGGGGCGGTGGCGTGGATGTTCGACCGTACCGGCATCATCCAGGTCGACGCCGAGAAGATCGGCGAGGACGATCTGATGGGCAAGGCGCTCGACGCGGGGGCCTCCGACATGCGCCGGGTCGAAAAAGTTTTCGAGATCACCACTGCGCCTGCTGAAATGGACGCCGTGCGCGAGGCGCTGGCGAAGGCGGGCGTGCCGATCCTCGAGGCGCAGGTGACGTACGTGCCGCAGTCCACCGTCCGGGTCGAGGGGCCGGCAGCTACATCGGTGATGCGCCTGATCGAGGCGCTGGAGGACTTGGACGACGTCCAGCACGTCTACGCCAACTACGACATCCCCGACGAGGTCCTCGAGGCCATCTCGGCTGCTTAACCTCGCGGACGCCGGTGCCGTGGCCGGCGCCCGGGTCCTGGGGATCGATCCCGGCCTCGTCGGCACCGGCTGGGCGCTCGTCGAGCCGGGCCCCGGCCGGGCCGTGGTGGCCGAGACCGGCGTCATCGTCACCACGGCGGACATGCCCCTGGACGTCCGGATCCATCAGATCTTCGACGCGGTGACCGACGTACTGGCCAAGCACGCGCCCTCGCTGGTGGCGCTGGAAGATCTCTACATGGAGTACAAGTTCCCGCGCACCGCACTCCTGATGGCCCACGCGCGTGGCGTCATCTGCCTGGCCGCCCGCCAGCGCGAGGTGACCGTCATGGCGCTGGCGCCCGCCGAGGTCAAGCGCACGATCGCGGCCCACGGTCAGGCGTCCAAGGCCCAGATCCAGCTCGGCGTGCAGCGGCTCCTGCGGCTGCCGGTGGCGCCGCGCCCCTCCCACGTGGCCGACGCGCTGGCGCTGGCCCTGACGGGGCTGTCGCGCCTCGGGAGCCGTCTCGGGTGATCGCCACGCTGTCCGGGCGCCTGCGGCGCCGCGCCGAGGACCGTGTCGTGGTGGAGTGCGGCGGCATCGGCTACGAGGTGTTCCTGCCCCCGATCGCCCTGCGGGCCCTCGAGGGCGCCACCGCCGATACCGGCGACAAGGCCAGCGAGCTGTCGCTCGTCATCTACTATCACGCGACCCGCGACTCGCCGCGCCCCGTCCTCATCGGCTTCACGTCGGACCTGGACAAGGAGTTCTTCGAGAAGCTGATCACCGTGAAGGACATCGGCCCCATGATCGCCGCGCGAGCGCTGGCCGCGCCGGTGGGGGAGCTGGCCGCCGCGATCGCGCGCCAGGACGAGAAGTACCTGCGCGCGTTGCCGGGGATCGGGCCGCAGAAAGCCAAGAACATCGTCGCGCAGCTGCAGGCCAAGGTCGCCAAGTTCGCGCTGGCTCGCGAGGGGGTTCCGATCGAGCCGGTGGCCGGCAAGCCGGTGGCCCCCGACGCCGAGGGGCTGCGCGAGATGGTGTGGGAGATCCTGGTCAAGCAGCTCGGCCACCGCCCGTCGGAGGCCTCGCAGCTGATCACCGACGCGCTCCGCCGCCGGCCCGAGATCTTCACGCCCGAGGCGCTGTTCGACGAGATCTACCGCGGCCAGACGCCCGGCGCGGTGCGCGGATGACCGCCGCCGCGGGGGCGGATCCCGGCCGCACGCTCTCGCAGGCGCCGGCGCCGGAGGAGGCGCAGTTCGAGCGCCAGCTCCGCCCGCGCACCTTCGCGGAGTACGTCGGTCAGGAACAGGCGGTGGCCAGTCTACGGGTGTCGGTGGAGGCGGCCCGCCAGCGCGGAGAATGCGTGGATCACGTGCTGCTCTACGGCCCGCCCGGCCTCGGCAAGACGACGCTGGCCGGCATTCTCGCCAACGAGATGGGCACGAACCTCGTCACCACCGCCGGCCCCGCCATCGAGCGCGGCGCCGATCTGATGGGGATCCTGACCAACCTCGCCGCCAACGACGTGCTGTTCATCGACGAGGTCCACCGGCTGCCGCGGGCGGTCGAGGAGCTGCTCTACCCGGCGATGGAGGATTTCGCCGTCAACTTCGTGATCGACAAGGGGCTGCACGCGCGCACGCTCAAGTACGCGCTGCGCCCGTTCACGCTGGTGTCGGCCACCACCCGTCCGGGCATGCTGTCCGCGCCCCTGCGCGAGCGCTTCGGCATCTTCCACCATCTCGACTTCTACTCGGAGGCCGAGCTGACCCGCATCGTCACGCGCTCGGCCGACATCCTCGACGTCCGCATCGATCCGGCCGGCTCCCGTGAGATCGCCCGGCGCGCGCGGGGCACCCCGCGCATCGTCAACCGCCTGCTGCGCCGGGTCCGCGACTACGCGCAGGTGAGCGGCGGGGGCAGCATCGGCGAGGCCATCGCGCGTGACGCCCTCGATCGCGAGGGGGTGGACGCGCGCGGCCTCGACCGGCTCGACCGCCGGTTCCTCGGCGCCATCATGGAGGTCTACGGCGGCGGGCCGGTCGGCATCGAGGCCGTGGCCGCGACCATCAACGACGACGCGGAGACCTTGACCGAGCTGGTCGAGCCCTATCTGCTGAAGATCGGCTTTCTCACGCGCGAGCCGCGCGGCCGTCGCGCGACCACCGAGGCCTATGCCCATCTCGGCAAGCCGACGCCCACCCGGCCGGCCGGCGGTCAGGCAGGCCTGTTTGAATGACCGGGCGCTTCACCCGCCGATGATCGACCTCGGGCGGCTCCTCATCGTGCTCGGACTGGTGGTGGTGGCGCTCGGCGTCGTGCTGGTCGTGTTCGGCCGCGTGCCTGGCCTGGGCCGGCTGCCGGGCGACTTCTCGATCCAGCGCGGGAACTGGGCGTTCTACTTTCCGCTCGGCACCTCGATCGTCCTGAGCGTGGTCCTCACGCTGGTGTTGTGGCTGATCGGGCGCCGGTGAGGCGCGCGACCGCGGCCGGCATTCTCTCGCTGCTCCTGATCCTGGGCATCGCCGCCTCGGCCGCGGCGTCGGGCACGATCCGGGTCGCGGTGGTGGAGGCGGCGCGCACGGTCGAGCTGCGCGGCACCGATATCGAGATCACCGAGCTCGGCAGCCCCTGGCCCCCGCGCCGCGCGGCGGTGGTGCGGGCCACGGCGGGTAGCGGCACCGTCGAGCTCGACGGAATCCGCGCCGTCGGCTTTCGTCTGCGGAGCGCGGCGCCCATTCGCTTCAACGGCCGCGAGTACGACGGCACCCTCGATCTGGTGCCGAACGGCAACGGCCTGGCCGTCGTCAACGAGCTGCCGCTCGAGGACTACATCGTCGGGGTGTTGCGCGCCGAGGCCGGCGACAAGTGGCCGCTGGAGGCGCTGCGCGCCCAGGCCATCGTGGCCCGCACCTACGCGGCGTACCACCGCCTGATCGCCGCCGCGCGCGCCTATCACCTGGTGGCGTCCACCGCCAACCAGCAGTACGCCGGGCGCGTGCCGAGCATGTCGCCGGCCTGGGGGGCGGTGCGCGAGACTGCCGGGCAGGTGCTGCTGTGGGAAGGCGAGCTATTCCCGGCCTTCTATCACACCGAGAGCGGTGGCTACACCGAGGACCCGCGCACCGTGTTCGCCACGCGCAACATGCCGGCTCTCAAGCCCGTGCGCTGCGAGTTCTCGGCGGGCTCGCCCCACTACTACTGGTCGCTCGACGTCCGCCTCGCCGATCTGACCGAGATCCTGCGGCGCAACGAGGTCGTCGTCGGCGGCGTGACCGCCATCGAGGTCACCGAGCGCACCCCGTCGCTGCGGGCGGCGACCGTCTCCATCCACGGCACGCGCGGCAGCGTGCGCCTGCGCGGCAACGACTTCCGGCGTATGGTCGGCTACGACACGTTCAAGTCCACGCTCTTCGCGGTCGCGGTGGACGCCCAGGTCGCGCACTTCTCCGGTCGCGGCTACGGGCACGGCGTCGGGATGTGCCAGTGGGGCGCCAAGGCCATGGCCGAGCAGGGCTACAGCGCCCGTCAGATCCTCGAGTTCTACTATCCGGGGACGACGCCGGGCACCCTCGACCGCGCGGCTCGCTGAGCGAGGCCCCGCAGCGTGCCCCCGAGCTCGCCGCCTCCGATACAGTTTCCGGACTTCGAGAAGGTCGACATGCGGGTCGGCGTGGTGGTCGACGCGCAGGAGTTTCCCGAGGCCCGGCGGCCCGCCTACAAGCTCCGGATCGACTTCGGTCCGCTCGGCACCAAGCGCTCGAGCGCGCAGGTCACGCGTTATTACCGGCCGGCCGACCTCGTGGGACGTCACGTGATCGCCGTCGTGAATTTCCCGCCCAAGCAGATCGGCCCGTTCGTGTCAGAGGTGCTGGTGCTGGGCGCCTACGACGCGGCGGGGGAGGTGGTCCTGCTCCGACCCGACCAGGAGGTCACGCCGGGCTCCAAGATCGGCTGAGAGACGTCGCGCCGAGCTACTTGGTGAGGATGAGCTTGTCGGCCTTGGTGATGCGCAGGCGGTACTCCTGCCCGTGATGCACGATCACGATCTCGCGGCGCCCGTGAAAGAGCGAGGTGCTGACGATCTGCCGCTGCTCGCTCGTCGTCACGGTCTCGACGACGCTCTCGTTCACGCGTCATCCTGGCGGACCTGCTGCGCCAAGTCGCTGGGCTCGCCCACCCGGGCGGTGAGCGTCAGCTGATCGGGGTCACTCATCGGGTCGCGTCGGCCAGCGCCCCGTCGCTCGCCTCGACGACCACGTCCTCGACGACGTCCCGGCACGCCCCGCAGTCGGTACCGGCGCCGCAGGCGACGGACACGTCCTCGACGGTCCAGGCGCCGGCCGCCACGACCCGTCGCAGGTCACTCTCGGACAGCCCCCGGCAGAAGCACACGATCACGATGGTTAGGTATACCTAACCATGACCGGCGAGTCAACCTCACTTTTTTGGGACTGTCTGCCTACCCGCCGGCCGTCCACCGGGCTGCCTCCCGGGGGTCGGTTGTACACTTCGCGCGTGGATCTCGCCGACTACGACTACGCGCTGCCGCCCGGGGCCATCGCCCAGGCGCCGCCTCCGTCGCGGGAGGACGCGCGCTTGCTCGTGATCGATCGCGCGCACGGCACGCTGACGGATTCGCGGGTCACCGAGCTCCCGGACCTCCTGCAACCCGGCGACTGTGTCGTCGTGAACGACTCGCGGGTGATTCCGGCGCGCGTGCTGGCCGAGGATGCGGACGGTCGGCCGGTGGAGCTGCTGTTCCTCGACGCCGAGACGCCGGCGCGCTGGCGCGCGCTCGTGCGTCCGGGGCGCCGCTGTCGACCGGGAGCCACCCTTCAGGTCGGCGACGCGCGGCTCACGGTGGTGGCGGTGACCGACGACGGCGCCCGCCTCGTAGAGCGCGCCGGCGGCACCGTCGCCGACCTGCTCGCCGAGCACGGTCTGCCGCCGCTGCCGCCGTACATCGCGCGTCACGCCAAGCCCGAGCCCGAGGACTGGGAGCGCTACCAGACCGTCTACGCCCAGACGCCGGGCTCGGTGGCCGCGCCCACCGCCGGGCTGCATTTCTCCCGCCCGCTGCTCGAGCGGCTGCACGCCCGCGGCGTCGAGATCCACTCGCTCACGCTGCACGTCGGCGCCGCCACGTTCCGGCCCATCAAGACGCCGCGGATCGAGGACCACGTGTTGCCGCCCGAGCGCGCGATGCTGTCCGCAGCCACCGCCGATGCGGTCAACGCCGCGCGAGCGGCGGGGCGGCGCGTGGTCGCCGTCGGCACCACGGCGACGCGGACGCTCGAGACCGCGGCCGGTGCGGATGGCCGGGTGGCGCCCCTCGACGGCCACGCGACCGTCTTTCTGCACCCCGGGCGGCGCTTTCGCGTGGTCGACGCGCTGCTGACCAACTTCCACCTGCCGCGCTCGTCGCTGCTGGTGCTGGTCGCCGCCTTTGCCGGGCGCGAGCTGATCCTGCGCGCCTACCGTCACGCGCTCGCCTCGGGCTATCGCTTCTATTCCTACGGCGACGCCACCCTGATCACGTGAGCGGGTTCGGCTTCGAGCTCCTCGCCACCGACGGCGCGGCCCGGCGAGGCCGTATCACGACGCCCCACGGCGTGGTCGACACGCCGGCGTTCATGCCGGTCGGCACGCAGGGCGCGGTCAAGAGCCTGAGCCCGGACGACGTGCGGCAGGCCGGAGCCCAGATCGTCCTCGGCAACACCTACCATCTGCTGCTGCGGCCGGGCCCCGATCTCGTGCGTGAGCTCGGCGGCCTGCACCGCTTCATGGCGTGGGACGGCCCGATCCTCACCGACTCCGGCGGCTTTCAGGTCTTCAGCCTGGCCAAGCTGCGCAAGCTGACGGAGGACGGCGTCGAGTTTCGCTCGCCGATCGACGGCGCCACACACGTGCTGTCGCCGGAGCGGGCCATCGAGATCCAGTGCGCGCTGGGGTCGGACATCGTGCATCCGCTCGACGAGTGCCTGGCCTATCCGGCCACGCACGAGCAGACCGAGCGCTCGCTGGCCCTCACCCTGCGCTGGGCGCAGCGCTCGTTGACCGCCCATCGGGCCCTGGCCGGCACCCAGGCCCTGTTCGGGATCGTCCAGGGCGGATCCTATCCCGACCTTCGCGCCCGCGCGGTGGCCGAGACGGTGGCGCTGGGGTTCGCGGGCTACGCGATCGGCGGCATGGCCGTGGGCGAGCCCAAGCCGATCATGCGCGACCTCACCGAGGCGGTGGCCCGCGCGCTGCCGGTGGACCAGCCCCGCTATCTCATGGGTGTCGGCAAGCCCGAGGATCTGATCGAGTCGGTCGCGCGCGGGGTGGACATGTTCGATTGCGTGCTGCCCACCCGCAACGCGCGCAACGGTCAGTGCTTCACGCCCGACGGTCCGCTCACGCTGAAGCAGGCCCGCTTCACGCGCGATCCCACCCCGCTGCAGGAGGACTGTGCGTGCTACGCGTGCCGCCACTTCTCGCGCGCCTACCTGCGCCACCTGTTCATGGCCGACGAGCTGCTGATCTACCGGCTGCTCTCGCTGCACAACCTGCACTTCTTCCTGGGATTGATGGCCGCCATGCGTGCGGCCATCGCGGCGAGCGCCTTCGAGGCATTCCGGACTCGATTTTTCGCCCGTTATTCAGTATCATCCGTGCCTGTTCCGCTCGATGACACCGAACGTCCGGAGGTCTGATCCCCGATGAGCCTCGCGCACGCGGCCGACCTGGCGTATGCCGCCTCGGCGCCGCCAGGCGGCGCCGGCGGTCCGACGGCGTTCCTGCAGCCGCTCCTCCTGTTCGGCGCCATGTTCGCCATCTTCTATTTCATCGTCATCCGACCGCAGCAGCGTCAGAAGGGAGACCGCGAGCGCATGCTGGCGGCCCTGAAGCGGGGCGACCGGGTCATCACCACCGGCGGCCTGCACGGCACCGTCACCGGACTGAGCGAGCACACGGTCACGCTGCGCGTGGCCGATCAGGTGAAGCTGGAATTCGATCGCAGTGCGGTCGGTCGCATCGTGGAGGGTACAGGCGACAAGGATGCCTAGAAACCTCGGGCTCCGCATCGGTGTCGTGGCCGTCGTGCTGGCTATCTCGCTCTGGTACCTGTACCCGCCCAAGCAGCGGATCAACCTCGGGCTCGACCTGCAGGGCGGCATCCACCTGGTCCTCGGGGTGGAAGCCGACAAGCACGTCAGCGCCCAGACCGAACGGGCGGCCGAGGACCTCAAGAACGGACTCGAGCGCAAGGGCGTGGGCGTCAAGCGCGTGGCCCGCGACGGGCTCTCGTCGATCGTGGTCGACCTCGCCAACCCCTCGAACTGGAACGACGCCCTCACCGTGGCGGCCGAGTTCAGCAGCTTCGACGTGCGCGACCGCGACGAGAAGGCCGGAAGGTTCACGCTGGCCATGCGGGACCGGGCGGTGGCGCAGCTGCGCGACGACGCGGTCCGCCAGGGCGTGGAGACCATCCGCAACCGCGTGGATCAGTTCGGCGTGTCCGAGCCCACCATCACCCGTCAGGGCACCGATCGCATCCTGATCCAGCTGCCGGGCGTGCAGGATCCCGAGCGCGCCAAGGCGCTCATCGGCAAGACCGCGCTGCTGGAGTTCCGGCTGCTCGACGAGCAGACCTCGGTCGAGCAGGCGCAGGCCGGCCGACTTCCCGAAGGGTCGGAGATCCTGTACCAGCGGCGCATCGACAAGGAGACGAAGGCCGAGCGCAAGATCCCGTACGTCGTCCAGAAGCGCACGCTGCTGACGGGCTCCGAGCTGACCCGGGCCGAGGTGCAGGCCGATCCCAACTCGCCGGGCAACTGGCAGGTAGCCATCGAGTTCACCGCGACCGGCACCCGGATCTTCGGCGAGGTGACCGAGCAGAACACGGGCAAGCACCTGGCCATCATCCTGGACGGCACGCTGTACTCGGCGCCGCGGATCAACGAGCGCATTCCCGGGGGCCGCGCGGTCATCACCGGTCAGTTCGCCGTCGAGGAGGCGCGCGACCTCGCCATCGTGCTGCGGGCCGGTGCGCTGCCGGCGCCGGTCACGATCCTGGAAGAGCGCACCGTCGGTCCCTCTCTCGGCGCCGACTCGATCCGCCAGGGCATGATCGCCATCGTGGGCTCGGCCGCCGCCGTCTTCGTGTTCATGCTGATCTACTACCGGCTGTCCGGCCTGATCGCCGACGTGGCGCTGGTGCTCAACCTGGTCATCTTGCTGGCCTGCATGGCCGCCTTCGGCGCCACGCTGACCTTGCCCGGCATCGCCGGCATCGCGCTGACCATCGGCATGGCGGTGGACACCAACGTGCTGATCTTCGAGCGCATCCGTGAGGAGCGG
>Ga0070669_100002749_pt1 | contig 12690 bp, 7 predicted proteins | sample KBSS53metaG_FD_64680 | JGI IMG/M metagenome (GOLD analysis project Ga0070669, IMG submission 64680) | Switchgrass rhizosphere microbial communities from Kellogg Biological Station, Michigan, USA - KBS S5-3 metaG | ecosystem: Host-associated > Plants > Roots > Rhizosphere > Soil ... | reverse complement strand
CGGTTCGAGCGTGCGCACTTCGCTTCCGAATTTCACAGCAGCCTCGGCGGCAGTTCGCTCGATTTCCTGCCGGCTGCCTCCAGCCTGCGAGAAAACGCCCTGATCATTCCATGAGCTGTTGGTTGACGGCCCAGCCAGGCCGTTGCGCGCGTCGGCTGCCAACGCCGCCAGCAAATGTTCCAGCCAACCGGGACCAACTTGCGCGCCGCTTTCCAGCAAGACAATGACATCCGCTGCACTGACTGCGGCCAGGCGGTTGAAGCACGCGGCTGTTCCGGTTGGCTTTTCGGTGTCGTACTGGGGAATATCGTTCAACCTGCGCAACGCTTGCCGCATGCGCGGGTCGGGCCCGTCCGGCAAGAGGATCATTTTGACGTTCGCAGTGCGACGCACACTCTCAAGGGTCGCGTGCAACTGTTCCGGTTGCTCGTGACAGTGAATGCCGACGCAAACTTGCATTTCGTTCTTCACTTACTTGCTCACTCCATTGCCGATGTGCACGGGTTCGCAGTACTCGAGCCGCTTCAAAGTCCCCACGCCCCAATAGGGATCGCCAGGTCGCGGGCCGGCCATGGCCGACCAACCGCGCTTGGCAAAGTTTCTGCGAATGAACTCGCCGTAGTAGGCGCCTATCTTTTCGTAGAGCTTCGGGTCCCAACGCGCCGCGTGCGAAACATGAAATCCGATTGGCGTAGCAACTTTCGCAATTTTTCGATCGGCGATGATGAAGGAAATCGGCAGCCAGTAGTCCCACCAGGGCACGCCCAGGAAGAACGGCCCGTCTTCAATGCAGTCGAGCGACGCCCGGTCCATAAAAAAGTAGTCAAAGCCCCAGTAATAAACTTGTCCGGTAGACGCGTCGGCGTCCGGGATATCCATTCGCGATCCGAAGACCATGCCTCCGTCGACTTGCGGCCAGAGCTGTTCGACAAATCCCGACGATACACGAAGCATCACGTCTGAGTTGATAATGCCCACCATCGCTGCGCCGCTGGCCCGGCCGGTCTCGATAGCGTCGTAAACGCGGACGAAAGGCTTACCGGCAATCTCCCGGCCGTCGCGGCGCGCCTCGAGAAATCGCACGCCCGAGTCGTAGCCTTCTTGTTGCAGCTGCGGCAGCTCAGCCGCCGAGTTGAGCGAGATGACTTCGACGCCCGGTATCGCACACCACGAAGCTACCGCTCGTTTCTGCGGCTCCGGATTCCCGGGATAGATGGAGGTGACGAGTGTAAGTTTCAAAGGTTACCTCGCATAAACATAGAATCGGTCCCATTCGATGATTTGATGAAGCCGGTACCCTTGCTGAGACAAAACAGCGTCGATGGTCGGATCGTTGTAGTTGTTCTCAACCGTGATACACGGGTTGCCGATTGCCGCGAGAATAGTCGAACGCAGGATCAGAAGTTCCGATCCTTCCGTGTCGATCGACAGATAATCAACTTTGCCGATGCCGTGTTCGTGAAGCAGGCCGTGCAGGTGTCGCATGGGCACGCGGATCAAGCCCTTGCTTCCTCCGAATTCGTTTATTTCGATATCGACACGATCCAAATGCCTTGGGTCATACTCCGACAATACGCCGCTGAGCATGCGCGTCCTGGCAGCCTCGCTCTGCACCGCCAGAAATTCCACCTCACGTTCCTCACGGTTGCCGAGACACGCCTGCACGCAGATGCAGCGCCGATTCTTCCGCAACTCGGCGAAAATGTCCGGGAGCGGCTCGATGCAGATGCCCGTCCAGCCGCGCTCCCTCTCCAGCATCAGCGTGTTCGAGAAGGTGACGCCGTCGTAGGCGCCGATGTCGACGAAGACGCCGTTGCGCTTCCCTCCCAGATATTCGTCGACGATTCTGTCCTGGCCGAGTTGACTCATGCAGGCCTCCCGACTGCGGATCGGCAATGGAGCGCCTCGTGACTCATCGTCGGATTGAACACGAGCACGCCGTTTGTCACTGAAGAGTTGCCGTGAACGAGGTGCCGGCATTTCGCCATGAGCAGCACATCGAGCAGGCACTCTTCCGCCTGTTGCGGGCCTCTTTGCGGACCCAGGTGCAACGCGGTCTGATCGCGAGAGCGGGCCGCCGGCGTGTAAAGAACTCGATCGCCGTAAGTTCCGATCATCCAATCCAAAAACTGCGCATCGTCGGTGGCGACAAAGAGCTTGTCTGACGGATCGACGCGATGCTGCAGCGCATCGTAGTAATCATGAACCGACTGTCGCGGCGACTCGCAAAACTTATCGGTACCGCGGTAGTGCACCGCTGTCGCCCCGCGGCTCAGTGCATCTACGAGCATCGGGTCCAACTTCCCGAGCACCTCGGTCTTCAATCTGATCCGGCGTTCGACGATCCCTGCGTATTCCTGTCGCTGGGCTTCAGTGTGGTCGTAGTGGCCCACGTGGTCGAGAATGTAGTCTGACATCACAACATGGCCCGGCAGTGCGGCCTGTAGTTGAGTCGTTGACGCCTGCTCCAGATCCATCGCTCCCAGGAGTTCGCCGGCAGACACGCTGCCGATTGGATCGAAGAAATACTCCCACGCGTTTCGACTGCCGTTGTACCCCTGCGGGGACCACCAGCAGGTCGCGGCGTTGAAGTAAACGACCGGTTCGAGGCCGTGGCGTTCGGCATAACGGATCAGCCCGATGACCTGGAAGAAACTCGACCACAGGCCGCAGTTATGGCGCGGCGCGATTAGCAGATGACGAGTCGGCGTGTGCACGGCGTGTGACGATCCGTTCGGGTTGAGATAGCGTTCCGGGGTGCATACTTTCGAACGTTCAGCTTCACGGAACTGGCCGTTGCTTTTGACCAGGTCGTTAGCGGCGAGCATGACTTGGGTCGGCAGAACGAAACGCTCACCGGCCTCCGCCACGAGCGACCAGATCTCGAAACCGGTCCTTACTTCCGTTTCCAATAACGGCAAATCTTCCCGGAAACCCTGCTGACTGAGCCACTCGGTATTCGTGTGATAACCGGCCCAGTCGTTGCCGACCAACACATACAACTTACCGGGCGTGAGAAATTCAACCTCGACCGGCGACACGGAACAGGCGACCACCTGGGTGAACGGCAGGCCCCTGAGCGGTTCGGGGATCGCGGAGAACGGCCGCGGCGAGTTGTTGTGCGACGAAACTCCAGGCGCTAACCGCTCCACCGTGTAGCCCATCGTTTCGTGAAAAGCGACGCACGCGCACGCAGCCGCCGGTGCTGGTCCACGCGCGCTGGGAGCACGCGTTGCCAGCGCTGTCGCCGTCACCGCTTCGGTAGCGCCGAAGAGGCGCTGTTGCTCGGTGTAATGTCGCACCTGGCTCAGGTGCAGATGATTGGCTCTGATCGAACGTGCCGGGTTTGAGAGTTTCAACCCGGACTGCTGCGCCTCCCACGCGAGGCGGTTGTCGCAGCCCAGCAACCCAAGGTGAAAATCGCAAGCGAACGGCCGGATGGGCGCACGAAAAATCCAGGCGTCCTGACTGCCGGGATGCTCAAAGAAAGTTGACGAGCCGTCGGCTTGAACATCCCAACGTGAAAGGCAGAGCAACTCGCCCGCGAGCTCATGACCGTCAAGGAGCGCCAAAGTTTCGTCGAAGAAAATGTCAGCGTTGGCGATGATGACGCGCTTGCCTGTCAGATATGAATTTGCGTAGTCGAAAAGTTTGCGATACGTCACTCGCTGGTTCTGTTGCACAAGACAAATTTTGGCGCAGTTGAATTCAGCATGCGACTGCAACTCTGACGCGATTACTGCATCTTCCAGAAAGACGTGAATCTCGTCGAGCTCCGCCGCTGCGAGATTGCGGCGCAGACATTCGAGCAACTCGCCGCGGCGGTTGGCGTCTGGATCGTGGTATAGGCCTGTAAGTAAGATCATCGCAAAGTAAAACTGGGCAACTGGATTAGCCGGCTAACAATCGCGTCATCAATCTTTGCCGTTCGGCGAAGTCTTCTCCTCCCAGGTTGTCGTCCCCCCGAGCGCATGGCAAAGCTCTGAAACCAGGCCGGCGAGCTTGGCTCCGTCCTGAAAGAACTCTTCAGCGAAATTTCCCACCGTCAAAAAGAGTTGTCGTGGGTGGCCCGTCCTTCGGCCGACAAACAACCGCTGCCTGGGTTCGAGTTCCAGATAGGTATCTCGAATCTCTGAGAACAGTCCCGCTCGAGCCTCGGGCACTTCTGAAGACAACTTGTCCACCAGGGATTCATCTTCCGGCAGGCTGGCAGCTTTCTCAAGAACTGTCTGAGCTTTCGCCATTGACTCGTCAGTAGGAAAGTCGACGACCACCACGCAGTCTGCGGGCATCGGTCTTGAGCCTCCCTGCCAGCTTTCGTCATAAATGGGAGTTCGAAAAAGTTCTGTCTCTCCAATCTTCAACTGAACGGGAGCTGTCGTAGTTACAGCGATCTCCCAGGTGTCAAACCAGGTGTCTTCCCAGTCGTCGCTCTCAGGGTCATCAGCCAAATAGTCGGTCAGAAAATGATGTAGCTTCCACTTATCGAAAGTGACGCCCGACACCCCGAGATCTGCGAGCATGCGGGCCACCATCTCCTGCGTGCCTTGATTGATAAGTTGCAGATTGACAGCAGACGCGAAGAAAGACAGCTCCATCGTCGCCTGATCAAAGGACACATTCCAAAGAATAAAGTTCTCCATAATATTTTCCCTCCTAAGGCATCGGCGGGTTGTCCTTCGGTCCGCGGAACCGAAGCGTCACTTTTGGTTGATACGTTGATGCGGGCTCGCCTTCCTGATCAGACAGATTGCAGGAGCGACAAAACACTACCAGGTGACTCTCGTCGTCATACCACGAGTTTCGTTCTCCCTGAAGCTGATTGTTACCAGTGCCATTCCAGTGTTCGACGACCGAGGTGGTGTGCTCGATTGTTAGTTCTGCGTCTGTAATGATGGCTGTATGGTTTGGCCCCTTTGGACCGGTATTCTGGCAGCGATAAGTTCCCTTTCTTGAAGCTGCAGCTGCCGCCAACACGGCCTCCCGCGGCTTCTTGCGAAACTTCTTCTTGTAGAACTTATCGCGGATGACCTTCCCCTGAAACTCCGGCTTGAGCGTCAATGTCGCCTTATCCACATAGATTGAACCTTCCACCGGAACCGTTTCATCAGCACTGTTCTTCTCTGGATTGATTACGCCATGAATGTGAGCAGTCTCTTTGTCCGCCGTGTGAGTGACGACAACAACCTCAAGCATAGTCATTTTGTACTTGGACTTGATAGAGGGAAGCTTCTTCTTAACCTTTTCAACCGAGGTGTCCTTCGCGAGCAACAATGCGTCGCCTTCCGCCACGCCTTTGTCCAAATCAGCCTGCTTCTGTGCTTCGGTCCGGGTGTCCGGCTTAGTATCCTTCTTCCCAAACAGGCTCTTAAACAGCGACTTCGCTTTGTTGATAATGAATGCAATCGCTGCGTCGAGCGCTTTGTCGACAGTGTCCCGAACTCTTTGGACTATGCCTCTGATCTTGTCGGCAACTTTGCCGAGGCCAGCGAAACCGGCGAGGAAGTTGATGGCCAGCGCCAGCAGTCGAGCCAGGATGCTCTCCACCTTGCCGGCGGCGGCGCCGATATTACCCGCGGCAATAGCCACGATTGAATCGAGGAACGCTGTGACCACGGCAATGATCTGCGCGATCTTATTCACGAAGACCATGATCATGTCGTAGATAGAAATGATCGCCGAGATGAAACCGGCGCCGGGAATGAACATGGCGACGAGTTTAGGTATGCCCTTTGTGACCACTGCCTCGATCACCATGCTGGTGATGCCGCTGACGATTTGATCTTTGAGGCCGGTGAGTTTGTCTTTGAGCACCTCCCAGGCTGCGGCTGGTCCACCGGTAACCAATGCCTTGACGACATCGAAGACGGCCTCCAGGCCCTGCATTATTATTTCGCCGTTTGGACCGAGTGCCTTGACTATCTTGCCGCGAATTTGCGCCCAGCTAAGTCCGAGTACGCTCAGGGCCATCTTGCCAAACTCAAGCAGCGTGAGCGCCTTGGGAATGTAAATTCCTGTGAGCGAGCCCGTCAGCCAGTCGATCAATCCGTTCTTAAGGTGGGTAAGGAAGTTGGCGCCGAAATTCTTGAAGCCGAGCATGGCCGCCTTCGCCAAATTGCCGACGAACGGCAGCGGATTCTTAAGGATGCTCTTCAGCGCGGCGCCCGTTCTCTGGATGTAACCAAACGCCCCGGGGCTGACGACGTCGAAGACGATCTTCAACAGTTCCCACATGGCGTCGACTCCCCAGCTTATGAACTTCGCCATGAAGCCGACGAAAACTTTGCCCAGTTTGATAAACGCCTTGGGGATGAGAACGATGTCTGAAAGCGTGAGCGATTTGAGCACCCCGATAAATGCCGGCGGTATCGCGCTGACGATCGCCAGCAGCGAGCCCATGGTGCTTTGGAACCAGGCCCAGGCGCGCGGAATCGCTTTTGCGTCCTGCATTTTTTGCCAAACGTCGCCGAGCCCGATCATCTTCAGGAGTGGACCAAGCAACGTCTCGGCACTGCGTTCGACCGGTTCGTTGGTGATCGGGTCTTTGCCTAAGATTCCCTTGAGCAGGTTGTAGCCTTCGGTACCTTCGGCCAGTTTGGCGATCGGCTTGAGAATCGCTTCCTTGACTAACTCTACGAGGCCGGTGACGAGACCAACCCAGAAGTTTTTGATCTGATCGATTGGCGCGGTGAAGATGCTCTTGGCGCTGTCCCAAACGCCTCCCGGATCGGTGATGATGCGTCTCAGGCTGAGGTTCTTAATAAACGAGGTGACCGCGGTCTTGATGGCGCTGCCGGTCATGCCGAGCGAAGCGATCTGTTTTTCGACAAACGCTCCGGCCTTCTCAAAAATCCCTGAGCTCTCGAGCGCCTGAGAAACCAGGCCGCCGCCGGGCAGGAGCTCGATCATCGCGCGCAGGATGTTAGCGCCGCTGCGCGCGACCGGGCTCATGTTGATCGGATTCACACCGAGAACGATCGTCAACAATCGGAAGCCCGGAATGATGTTCGCTTTGTTGGCCAGCCAGTCGAGCGGATCGGGAAGACTGATGCCGAGCAGCCCTTGCGGACGCGGGCCGGTCTGTTGCTGAACTGTAAACGACTCGCCGCGCAACACGGCCGCCGACGCCTGCTCAGCCTCGGCTTCGTAGGCGCCATCGCTTCCGGGACTGAAAGGTTGCGCCGTCGCCGGCGCCCCGCGCTGCTGGACCACGTGGGCCGCTTCGTGGGCCATCACGCGCATGTCGGTTGGACGTTCGCCGCGCCCGAGGAAAATATCGCTGCCGAAAGTTACCGCACGTGTTGATAGGCTGTGGGCCACGTTGTGAGCGCCGACGTCAGTGTGTACGCGAACATCCTGCAAGTTCGTGCTGAAGCTCTTCTCGAGTGGCTTGCGAATCTCGGGCGCGAGCGGACTGCCGCCGGGCGTTGCCGGTGCACTTGAAGTCACAGCGGGTGGTGGAGGCGTCGATACCGGCGGCGGGGGCGAGACTGCCGGTGGCGAAGGGGCTGATGGGGCTGGTGGTGCAGGAGGCGTTACTGCTGCCGGAATCGGAGTGGGCGGACCACTGCTGAGCGTGATGGCCGGCGGTCCTGACAACACAGACGTGGTTTGCAACGCGGGCGCAGCAGACAAGGTCGGTTTATTGCTCAACACACTCGGCGCCGGAACGCGCGCCGGGGCAGCCTGCGGCTGCACCGCCGGGGCGACGGTTGGGGTGGCCTGAGTTGTGCGCGCTGCGGTTGGAATAGATTAAGGGTCCTTTCTCCTCCGGGATGCGTAAGCTGCGCACCGCTGCTAGTGGAAATCGATCACGATCGACGCCGTTCGGGCAGGTAGCACACGATCGTGCGCAGTGACTGTGACTCTCCCCACAAATCCGGCGGGCCTGGTAACCGTGCCACTGCGCGCGGCGGTTGGCGCCGCAGCAGCCGGCACCGGGTTTGCGGTTGCGCGGACACCGGCAGCGGACGCGAGTGGATCAACGTTCCACTCGATATCGCGGCCACCTGGATCAGCGGTCACGTTGATCCGAGCTGTCAGAACTGTTGGCGGCACGGTTCTCACCGGCGCGGCGATCTGACGCAAATTCACAGCGACCAACGTGATGTCTCCCTCCGCCCGGCGCCAGGGAAAGACGGAATCGTTGGCGCGAAGCCGGAACGTTCCCGGCACAAGTCCGGCCCGAACCGTGGCGGTAGCCGGGGAAGCGGCAACGGGAGCCGCAGCGCCGCCGGGTGGGACCGTAAATACCAGTGGACCGGTCAACGCACTCCATTGCAGTCGTCTGGGTAATACACTGAGCGGAGCTGTTGGCCCAATGTTCGCGGTGACGTTAGCGGTGGCGTGGCCGTCCGCGGCAAGCGCGCTTGCCGGCGGGGCTGCCGGCCTGGCGGCGACATTGCTCAACATGATCAGCGGTGGGCCAACGTATGGATCGGGGGGCGGCGGACTCGTTGACCGCGCGCCCGTGAGAACGTGCTCAGTCCGAAAGTTCGCGCCCAAGGCGACCAGCACATGTCGATGAACGCCATGGTCGAATTCATTGCTCCAGTTCATCCCCACTCTCCAGCCCAGGAAGCGAAGTCCCTGGCGTAGTTCGGTCATTCGCGGCAGTCCCGCGGGAGCGCCCGGGCCGACGTACCGATTCACATTAATGAGATTGGCATCTCCGGCGGGACTCGTGTTCGCCCCCGCGAGGGCCACGAGCTGGTCGCCCATGGCGTCAGCAGCGCCCGCGAGGCTGAGCATCGGCGCCGGGTTGGGACCGGTTCCATGATTGAGGCCCGGAAGCATGTGGAAATCGTCGGTGGCCCCAGCCGTGATGGTCTCGCCGACGAGACGACTCAAGACACCGGTGCTGTCAGATGAGGTGAACCTGAGCGCGTTATGCACTCCGTAGGGTCCGAGGTGGGCAAAAGGTCTAATCTGGTTCGTGGTCAATGGCACCGGATTAACAATCAGAATATTGTCGGCGGTGGTTCCAGTCGCGATGTCGGTGAGGCGTACCAGGACGTTGCCGGTGGTTGTGCCGGGCGTGATCACCATGCCGACAACCGTAGCTCCCAACGGTCGGAGGAACGTCACGCGCATTCCGAGCGGCCGGGCCGCGGGTGAAACGACTGGCGTTACCACGGCAGTGTTTCCGGTGAGGCCGTTGCGATTCGGATCAACTGAATTTGCGGCTGGCAGCGTCGTCAGAACGGCCGGAGCAAATGCCCCCGCTGCGGCGAATGCCGGATTCTGCCTAAAGTTAATTGCGGTTATTCCCACCAGGGTGATTGGTGCAGCCCGCTGTTTGGTGTCAGGAGGAACGGCGCCGCGCAGCGACGCCTGGATGTTGAAGGTAGCGCCGGCCGAAAGCACAGTGGCGGGATTCGCCCGCAGGGTTGCGCCGCGGTGACCGTGGCGAGCAATCGTTACGCCGGCGGGCGCGCCGACCAGCGACCAATCCAACGTTCCCCTTCCCGCCGCTGTGGCCGTCGCCTCGATACTGCGGCCCGCTCCTAACTCAGCCGGCGAATTGACTGCGGTTACGATCGGGTCCGCCTGCAACCGGCCTGACGGAGCAGCGGACAAGCCGGCTGCTATACGTTTGCTGACCGGGGCTCGACCCCCGGCGGGATTCATGAACGCAGCTCGACCAGTACTCTTCCCTTGTTGGACCACATGGGCCAACTCGTGAGCAAGGACGTCGCGGTGCGCGCTCGATTCCGGATCGCTAACGGTGGCTCCAAACACAATGTCAAGGCCCTTGGTGAATGCGCGCGCGCCGGCACGCGTGGCCGCTTCGGCCGCCGCACTGCCCGTGTGAATTCGTACGCCGGAAAAATCCCAATCAAAGGCCTGTTCAAACTGGCTGCGGAGGTATGGAGACAACGGGCGGCCGCCGCCAAGTCCGGCATGACCGAACGAAGCGGGCGCCGCGGTGCCCCGGTCGTTTCTCTCGTCCGGCTGGCGGCTGGTATTGCGCGGTGGATCGGGAACCGGTAGAAGTCGCGCCGTAACCACGGCCCGTCGCACCTGCTCCTCGTGATCGTGGCCCAGAGGTCCAGCGATCACCGGCGAGGGCTTGGGGGCAGCGCCGGTTGTCTTAGGATCGCTTAAACGCAAAGCCGGCCGCTGGTCCCTGAGCAGCGCCGTTCGCGCGGGCGAGGCTTTGATCCGCGCTACGACCGGCGGCGGAGACTTCGACGACTCCGTTTTACCGCCAATCTCGGTTCGCATGGTTCGGGCGAGTTCCATAGTCTCCTCATCAACGTAGGCCCAGCCATTGCAGACGCGGTGTGTGCCAGGCTTCGGCGCACCGCTCAAGCAATCCCTCTGGCGCCGAACCCGAGTGGTCATCGTATGCCTGCAAAACCCAGCCGCCGGTGGGCGAAGCACTACTCCGGTAGGCTACATCGCCGACCGAGCGCAATCCGTCGCGAATATCGTCCTGGTCCAATCGAGCGGCGCTCCAGTACATCCAGGGACAGAGAACCTCAGGGGGATGACCCGGCGCTACCTCAGGACCAGCCGGTGTGCCGCCGCGAGACCGATCCTTTGAACCGGGCGTGAAGCCGTTGATCAAACCAAGCTGTGCGCCCATCGCGTCGCAGAGTTCCTCCGCCAGCTTTGTCAGCCAGTGCCAGGCATCGTCGGCTGTGGCCAGAGGGTTGGCTGGCGTTGTCATGGTTATTTGGATAGCCTCGGCTTTGGGTGCGGGAAGGAACATGAATCCCGCTCCCCACAGTGGATCTTCGGTACGCGATGAGAATTCCCGATGAATCAACGTCGTGCCGCCAAAGACTCCCGGCGTTGAGGTTTGCCACGCGTCTGCAGCGAACGGGAAAGGCTCCAGGCCGTGTGCCTTGAGCAGCGGCAGGCACGTTCCCAACCGGCGCGCCGCTTCCGCTTTCTCAATCTCGGCCGCCAGATGAATTGCAGTCAGAAAAGATGTGGGCACTAAATCTTCCTCCAGGTAAACCGCTTGTTCAAAGTTGCAGCTAGTCCGGCGTAGTTTTTGAACTCATCAAGCACGGCATCGCGCAGCTCGTCGGGAATATTGTCATAACCTCGCAACTCCACGACTACTACCGAGTAAGTCGGATGCTTGAGGGCACTCTCGACCTGATTCCGCAGTGTGTTGATGCGATTCCCAATCTGCTCCGTGACTGAAATCACGCGCCCGCCCTTTGAGGTGCGCTCTCGCATTGCGCCCCAGTGCTTAACCTCGACCGCAATGTCGAATTCAATCTGCTTTTCGACGTCCTTGTCTCGAACTGTATAGTCAACCTCGGTGCCGGGTATTTTTAGTTCAACGGCCACCAGGTAGGGAACGCGTCCGGTGCCCACGTTTTTGGCGACCGCGAGCACGCGTTCCATCTGTGTGATCCAACCGCGCGCTTGCGGAATTTGTTTGCGGTTCCATTGGCTCTTGAAGGTTTTGGTAACAGTGCCCGGCGTACCACCGACCAGGCCGCGCGCCTTAAGAGGAACCACCACTTGATCGTAAACTTCTACGAGCGCAAAGATCCTCGCCTCGTCAGCGGCCCCTTTTTCTGTGGCAACGTCGCCGAAGAGATGGAACAACTTGGCCAGAATGGGTTGCAGATCGGCTTCCCTGGTGTCAATGATTTTTTGAGCGGCATCAACGGCAGTGACGTTCCCGGCTTTACGCGCCTTCACCGCATCCTGCGCAGCTTTCCTTAGTTCACCACTCAATGTGGCAGCCTGGTTAATCATCGAAGTTGCGGTAGGCTGATCAGCCTTGTCGAGACCGGCAACGCGACGCTTCCATCCGGCGATCCGCGTCGCCAGTGACATTGCCTTGCTGGCAACCTGGAGTTCTCCATCCTCTGAAACCCAGAATTCATGCTGCTCTCCGTCGGCACTGAAGGGCTTGTGTTTGCTGAACCGCAGCGCAATCGGCACCGCACCATCTTTGCTATCCTTGCCATCCTTGCTGATATCTTTACCCTTCGGTCCCTTGCCTTTCTTCTGCGCGTCGGCTTGCAGTTGCTTGACGCTCTTGCCTTCCTTGGTCTTCGCGTTGGGATCGACAGCCTTGTCGAGCTTCTTCGCCTTCGCTTGTTTAGTCTTCGCTTTGCCCGAATCGAGCTTGCCGGGCTTGGCGCTGCCGGTCTGAGTGCCTTTGGGCGGCGGTTGCGCCGCGGGGCTGTTCTTCTCCTGCCACTTCCCTTTTTGCTGGAGTTCTTTTCCGGGACCTGACTTGGCGGAGTCGTCGTACAAACCGGTGATGAACTTGTTCGAGTCAAACTCGACCGGCTTGAGATCGAACTTGGGCCACTGGCCTGAACCAAACACGTAGTCAACCGAAACCAGCATTCCCATGCTGCTGCCGAGCGGCCATTCTTTGCTGAACAGCGGCCAGGTCCAACGATGATCCGATAACGGAGACCACCACGGCGTTGAGATTTCTACAAACAGATCGCCGCTCAGGCCCAGGAAAGGCTGCGCCGCCAGCTCCAGGTCGCCGCGCACAAACCACTCGCCTTTGGTGTCCTGGCCTTCCACCGCTTTCTCGCGATAGCCAATCACCGGAGTCGCTTCGGCGTAGGCTTTGATTCCCGCGATGCCGTTGATTCCCGCGCCGGCCTTGATGTCGTGTGAAAGGATTTCCATTCCGGCCCCGGCTTCAGCTCTAAGCTGGGCGCCCGCCGCCGCTGAAATGTTCAGGCTGCCCTG
>Ga0070669_100002741_pt1 | contig 12707 bp, 7 predicted proteins | sample KBSS53metaG_FD_64680 | JGI IMG/M metagenome (GOLD analysis project Ga0070669, IMG submission 64680) | Switchgrass rhizosphere microbial communities from Kellogg Biological Station, Michigan, USA - KBS S5-3 metaG | ecosystem: Host-associated > Plants > Roots > Rhizosphere > Soil ... | reverse complement strand
AACGTCACGAATCTGTCGATGATCGGCTATGCGGGAAGCGAGAACTCGCCGTACCTCGACGACAACTGGCAGTACCAGTACTCGGCGAACGCCACGTGGGTCAAAAGCAACCACACGTTCCGCTTTGGCGGTGACATCGTCCGGCAGGCGCTGAACCGGTTCGAAGCCGGCAACGGATCCGGCACGTTCGCATTCGCAGGCGGGCCCACGACCATCTCCGGCGGGCCGTCGCCCAACGTCTTCAACACTGTCGCGAATTTCGTCCTTGGACTGCCGACGTCGATCTCGACGACGCGCATTCCTTTCGAGAACAACCAGACACGAAGCCGCAACTGGCAGTTCAGCACATTCGTCAAGGACCAGTGGCAGGTGAACCGCGTGCTCACCGCGTCGCTCGGTGTTCGATGGGATCACTTCCCGATGGGCACGAGGACGACGCGGGGTCTGGAACGCTTCGACTACGAGAACAATCAGATGTTGATCTGCGGCGTCGGGAGCGTTCCCGAGGACTGCGGCTACGCCATGGGCTTCGGGAACTTCTCACCGCGTCTGGGCGTCGCCTATCGCCCGACGGACAAGCTGGTCGTCCGCGGCGGCTACGGCATCAATTACGATCCCTATCCGCTCGCGTTCGTTCGCGATCTCCTGGGCAACTATCCATCGGGGATCGGTCTCACCGTCTCCGCGCCGAATACCCTCCAGTTCGCCAGCCGTCTCGCAGACGGCATTCCACCGGTCACCGTGCCGGATGTGAGCGGCGGCGTCATTCCAGTGCCTGCGAACATCGGCGCCAGAGCGCTCGACGCGGAGCCGAAGCGCGGCTACATCCACTCGTGGAACGTGACGCTGCAGCGGGAGCTGCCGTTTCTGATGACCGGCCAGATCGGCTACGTCGGCACACGCCAGCGCGACATCAACCAGATCCTGAACATCAACGCCGGCCAGGTGATCGGCGCCGGCGACGCGGGGCGCCCGTACTTTGCTCGGTTCCGCCGTACCGCGGAAACCGGGCTGCTGACCAACGTCGGCTGGAACGACTACGACGCCCTGCAGACCTCGCTGCAGCGCCGCTTCTCGCAGGGGCTGCAGGTGAACGTCGCCTACACATGGTCCCGGGCGTTCGGCCTCTGCTGCGACAACCTGTCCGACGGTCCGCCCCAGGTGCAGGCGATGGACTATTTCAAGCTGAACGAAGCCACGCTCAGCTTCGATCGCCCGCACAATTTCCAGGCGTCGGTCATCGCCGAGCTCCCGTTCGGACCGGGCAAGCGCTACCTCAGCGACTCGGGTGTGCTGTCCACGATCGCCGAAGGCTGGCAGGTGAATGCGCTGTTCAGCGCCTACTCGGGGACGCCGTTCAGCGTGACTGCCGCAGGGACATCATTGAACCTTCCGAACAGCAATCAGATGGCGGACAAGGTGAAGTCCGACGTGCAGATCATCGGCGACATCGGCGCCGGCAAGTCGTGGTTCGATCCACTCGCGTTCCGCGCGGTGACCGAGGCACGCTTCGGCAATGCCGGATACAACACGATGCGCGGCCCCGGCTTCGCCAACCTCGATTTCAGCGTCCAGCGACAGTTCAGTCTGGGCGATCGGCTGACGCTGCAGGCGCGCGCCGAAATCTTCAACTTGACGAACACGCCGCACTTCGCGAACCCGAACGCGAACGTCTCGAACCTGCAGCTGAACGCCGACGGGACGATTCGCAACCTCGGCGGGTTCTCGTCGATTACGAGCACGGCGAACAGCGGCCGTGACGGCATCGACGAGCGCGTCGTGCGTGTGGGAGTGCGACTGGGGTTCTGATGGCAGGCACGTTGAACGCTGAGCTCGCAAAGCACGCAGGGCTTCTTTTTCTCTGCGAGCTCGGCGGGCTCCGCGTTCCCTGGCCGCTCTGGTACCGCCGATCATGACACCGGCCGACGCGTGGTTCGTGGTGCTGACGGCCTGCTGCCTGGCCGGGCCCTACGCGCTCGACGTGCGCCCGAAGACGCGCCGGCAATGGCAGTACATCGCGCTCACGATCGCCTTTCTGGCGTGGGTGCTGCCATTGATGGTGTCGCTGCGTTCACGGTAGTCCAAGTCTCAAGTCTCAAGTTTCAAGTCTCAACTCTCACTGTCGGTGAGCCCTGAGACTTGAGCCTTGAGAGTTGAGACTTGAGGGTTATTCAGAGCGCAGCGCCTGCATGACGTCGACTCGCGACGCCCGCGCGGCTGGCATCAACGACGCGAGAACTGCGGCGGCGATGAGAATCGTCGCCGCGCCGGCGAGCGGCAGGATGCCGGGCACGGCGACATCCTCGATGAACACGCCGACGACCCGCGCGAGCGCGATTCCGCCGACAACACCCGCAGCGATTCCGGCCGCGGCGATCACGGCGCCCTCGGCGAGGATCCGCCCGAGCAGGTGGCGCGGCGTCGAGCCCACGGCGAGCCGGACGCCGAACTCGCGCGTCCGCGCGCTCACCGAGAACGCCAGAACCCCCGCCACGCCGACCACCGCGATCGTCAGCGCGACGCCGGCGAATCCGCTGAACACCATCGCGTTCAACCGGTTCGGCGCCAGCACTTCCGCTTTCACGTCGTCGAGCGTCGCCGCCTGTTCCACCGGCTGATCCGCGGACAGGCCGCGAATGATCCGCGTAATCGGCGGCACCAGCGCGTACGGATCGGTGCGCGCGTAGACGAACAGCCGGCCGCCGCCGATTTCCTGATCCAGCGGGTGATACACCACCATCGCATCGCCGGGCACGATGTTCTCGTCGTCGACGTCCGCCACGACCCCGACGATCCGGCGCGGGCCGGTGCTGACGTCGATGAACTTCATGACCGGATCGGTCCAGAGCAGGCGGCGGTTGACCGCGTCCTGATTGGGAAACAGCCGCTGCGCCAGGCTCTGGCTGACGATGACGACTTTTTCACTGGCGCCGGTGTCCGATGCGTTGAAGTCGCGACCGGCGACGATCGGCACGCCGAGCGCGGCAAAGAAACCGGGCGAGACCGTGCGGAACCGCCCGCGCGGATCCTCTTCGCCGTTGGCCTTGGCATATCCCTCGACCGTGAATTGCGCGGCGAAAAACGCGCCGGCCTCGCGCCACGGCACGAGCGTGCCCACGGCGACGCGCTCGACGCCGGGCAGTTCGCTGATGCGTCTGATCGCTTCCTTGTACAGCGGAAGCGTCTGCTCGCGCGGCCGTTCGTAGTTGAGCGGCACGTGCAGCGCCAGCACGTTGTGCGTGTTGATGCCGGTCCTCGCCCGCTGCAGCGCAAACAGCGTCGTGATCAGCGCGCCGGCGCCGGCCAGCAGCAGGAACGAGGCGGCGATTTGCGTCACGGCAAACACGCGCAGCCGTCTATTCGTGCCCGACGTGATCCGCACGCTGCCGTTCGACAGGCCGAAGCCGTTCGCGGCGTCAGCGGACGGCAATCGCGGCACGAACGCCAGGAGCACGGACGCCACCAGCGCCAGGCCGACGCCGACCCACAGCAGGCTGGCATCGACGGTGAGGTCCAGAGCGCGCACCGAGAACCTCGCGGCGTACCGTGCCAGGACCGCAACCATCGGCCTCGCGATCAGCACACCGAGCGCCGCGCCGGCGCCGCAGAGCAGCACGCTCTCGGCAAGCAGCGTCCGGCGCAGCGCGCCGGCGCCCGCGCCGAGCGCCGCGCGGATCGCCAGCTCGCCTTCGCGCCGCACGGAGCGCGCGAGGATCAGGTTGGCGACGTTCGAGCACGCGATCACGAAGATCAGCGCCGACGCCGCGAGCAGTACGAGGAGGACGGTACGCGCCGGCGAGGTGATTTGATCCCGGAGGCGGACGGCATCGATGCGAAAGTCGGCGTTTTTCGGATACGACTCGCGGTGCTCGTTCACCATCGTGGTGTGGGCCGCGCGCAGCTCCGCGCGCACCGCGTCGAGGTCGGTCCCGGGCGCGATGCGGGCGAAGAGGTTGGTCATGCGATGGACGCGGCCTTCCACCATCGTCGCGGAGAGATGGTGCGGGCTCGTCACGATATTCGCGATGATCTCGGTCTGTGACGGGTACGGCACCGACGGCTCGACGACTCCGACGATCGTCGCCGAACGATCGCCGAGCCTGATGGTCTTGCCGATGAGACTGGGGTCGCTCCCGAGCGTCGTGGTCCAGAAGCGATGGGTCAGCACCGCCGCGCCAGCCGCCTGCGGCCCGTCGTCGGTCGCGTCGAGAAGGCGGCCAAGTACGGGGCGAAGCCCCATCACGTCGAAGTAGCTGCCGCCGACGACACCGGCTCGGACGACGCGAGGTTCGCCGAGGCCGACCATCGTGAAATCGATGGTCGAGAACTCGCCGATGGCGATCAGCGACTTGGCGCGGGCGCGAATGTCGCGAATCTCTGGGACGGAGAAGTTGGCGTTTTCGATCTGGATGCCGGGCGCGCTCTGACGCAGAAAGATGAGGTGCTGTTCGTCTTTATTGACCAGCGGCCGGAGCAGCACCCCGCGGACGACGCTGAAAATGGCGGCGTTGGCGCCAATACCCAGCGCCAGCGTCAGGATGACGGTGATGGCGAGGCCCTTGACCCGGGTCAGCGACCGGGCGGCGAACTTGAAGTCGGTGATGAGGCTCATACGAGTACGTCGTTTCTGCCATGCCCAGATCGACATGGGCGATCAGCCCGGGGTCAGACCCCGGTCCGACCCCCGTCTGACCCCCCTCCGACCCTGGTCTGACCCCCGTCTGACCCGGGTCCGACCCCTCAGCGGAAGTCGGCGTTCAGGGTGAATGGCTTGACGCCGACGGTAATCGTATAACGCCGCTCGCCGCCGCTTGCCCGCTTGACGAGGATGTCGTGGGTGCCGAGCGGCACCGGCGCGGCGTTCAGCGGTGTATCGCCGACCTTGGTACCGTCGACCCAGACCTCGGCGGCCTCCGGTGAGGTCACCGTCAGCCTCGAGGGCTCGGGTGTCACGCGCAGGTTCGTGGTCTCTCCCGGCTTGATCTCGACGTTCCACGTCGCTTCGTACCCGAGCGTCCGGTTCGAGACGCGGAGGTCGTGCATGCCGGGCGGCAACAGGATCTGGCCGCGCTCGTCCGGCCGCAGCACCCGATTCGCCTCCGAAATCACGATCTCGAAGGGTGCGTAAACCGCCAGCCAGCCGGAAAAAATCGATTCCTCGAGCGTCGCCGTCTGGTTGGCGGAGATGGTCACCGTTCGACGGACGGTGCCCGCGGAGCTCTGCAGCGCCACCTCGTGATTGCCCGGGCTCAGATCGCCGACCGTCACCGGCGTGACGCCGTGCGGTTTGCCGTCGACCGTCACCCGCGCACCGGCGGGCGTGGTCGATACCTTCACACTTCCCGTCGCTCTCCGACCGGCAGCCGGCGCGCGTCCGGGAGCCGGCTCGACTGCGGCAGGAGTTTTCGGCGTCGGTGTCGTCGGCGTTGGCTTCGCGGCGGGAGTCGACGCGGGCCTGGATTGCCAGACGGACCGGCCACCGAAGTACAGGACGGAGCCAAGCACGACCACTCCAGCCGCCACTGCGACGCCCCGGATGACTGCCGGCGGCACTGCGCTGACAGACGCCGCGATCCGTGTGCCGACGGAGACATCGCTGTGCCCCGACTCGGACACCGATGCATAGGATGGCGGCGCCGCCGCGTGGACGAATTCCGGGGCTTCATCAGACACCCCGAACTCGCGGCTCGCCAAAGGGTCGAACCCGCGGCTCACGGCGGGCGCCTCGAACTCGCGGCTGGGTACCGGCGGTTCGAGTTCGGGGATCTCTTCTTCGGGCAGCGCAACCGCCGGAGCGGTGGCGACGCGGCTCGGCGGCGCCGCCGCCCAGGTCGCGCGCCGCGCCCGGGCCCAGCTCGCCGCCGCCTCTGCGGCCCTGATCAGATCGGCGTCGCGGTCCGGCACCTCGTCGTGCATCGCAGACACAAACTATAATTGGTTCCGCTTCACCGCGATCCGCAATCGCGGCGCCGTTCCACCGGCTGACGCCCTTGTCCGAAACGGTCCGAAAGCACCTCGCCGCCACCGCTCAGCGAGAGCTCGACACCCTCCGGGCCGAGCTCGATATGCGCCTTTCGGCGCTCGAGGCGGCGCTCACCCAACCGGATCCGAACCGTTCCCTCGAGGACCTCGTGCTCGATCTCGCGCGCGTCGCCACCGCGGAGGCGGTGTCGTCCTCGCAGCGCAAGACGCTCGAAGTGCAGCTGCAGGAGGAAGAGCGGGCGGCCGCGTTCGCGGACCTCCGGCGGGCCCTCGAGTCGGAAACCGCCATCGGCCAGGCGCTCCGGATCGAGCTCGAACAGGCGCGGAAGATGGTCGAAGCCGAGCGGGCGGCGCACGCACGGCTGCGCGCCGAGTCCGACGACGATCGGAAAATGCTCGAAGAGGGACGCGCGGCCGCAGCCGCGTCGCTTCGCCAGATCCAGGAGCTGGAGCACGCGTTGAAAAGCGAGCGCGCCCGCCGCGCCGCGCTCGAATCGGACATCGACGCCGCCCGGCACGAGGTCGAGCAGTCCGGCCGTCAGCTCGAAGAGGAACGAACCACGATTGCGCGCCTGCGCCAGGAATCCGACGACGTCAGGCGTTCGCTCGAAGAAGAGCGCGCGGCGGGCACTGCCTCCCGTCGCCGGGTCGAGGAGTTGGAGCACGCCCTCGACGCCGAACGCGAAGGCGTCGCGCGGTTGCGGACGGAGCTCGATGGCCTTGGTACGTCGCTCGAGGACGAACGCCAGACGGCGGGCGCGGCTCGCCGTCAGGCCGAGGACCTGGAACGCACGCTGACGGGCGAGCGCGCCCGCGTCGCCGTGCTCGAATCGGACGTCAAGGGCGCTCGACTCGAGCTCGAACAGGCGGCGACCGCGCTCGCTGGCGAACGCGAGACGGTTGGGCGACTGCAGCGTGACATCGAGGAGACGCGAAAGTCGCTGGAGGACGAACGCGCCGCCCTCGCCAGCGCGCGTCAGCAGCACGAAGAGCTCGGACAGACGCTGCAGAAGGAGCGCGAACAGGCGGCCACGCTCAAATCCGACACCGACGCGCTGTGGGGCGAGCTCGAGCAGGCCGGCAACAACCTCGAGGCCGAGCGCACGACCAGCGCCGGCTTACGGCAGGAGCTCGAGGATCTCCGTGCCTCGTTGGAGGCGGAACGTCAGGGCGGCCTCGAGTTGCGTGGTCAACGCGAGGAATTGGAAGGCGTGCTGCAGAACGAGCGCGCGCGGGCCGGATCGCTCGACGCGGACCTCGGCGCGGCGCGCGCCGAGATCGGGCGGCTGAACGATGCGCTCGCCGCGGCGCAAAACGATTTGACCAGCGAGCATCGCGCGCTCGAACAGCAGACCGCCGCTGAAGAAGCGCACCGGAAGGCGCTGGACGCGCTCGAGCAGCGGTGCGCCGAGCTCGATCGCCAGTGCAGCGCGGCCGCGTCACGCGCCTCCGAAGCGGAGAACGAGCGCGATACGCTCGCCGCCACTCTCGACGTCCAGCGGCAGGAAGCCGCCGCGGCGCAGGCCGAGACCGAAGCGCGCATCGCGGCGATCGAAGCGAATCGGGCGACGAAGGACGCGGATCGCAGCCGCTCGGCGAAGGCGAAGGAAAAGGCCGACGCGCGCGCCGACGACGCCGTCCGCGAACGCGACGCATTGGCAGCGACGCTGGAAGCCGAGCGTGAGGAAGCGGCTGTCGCGAGGGCAGCGCTCGAGGCGAAGGCGGCCGCGGCGATCGCCGAGCGCGACGAGGTTGCGGGACATCTGGAAGCCGCGGAGCACATGCTGGAAAGCATGCGCGCGGCCGTCGAAGGGCGGCTCGAGGCGATCGACGCCGGCCACAAACGATCCGTGCAGGCCCGCGAGGAAGCGGAAGCGCGTGCCGAGGCGGCGATTCGCGAGCGCGACGCGCTCGCCGCCGACCTCGAAGGCGCCAGGCGAACGACGAAACCGGATTCCGACGTGGCCAAGCAGCTCGATGCGGCGATCGAACGGATTCGCCTGCTTGAGCTTCAGTTGTTCGAGCGCGATCGAGGGCCGCGCGACAAGGACGTCGAAGTCACAGCCCTCCTCGACGCGACGCCGTCGCCGCCGTCGGAGCTCTCCGGGCAGAAGGCACGTCGCTACGCCTTTCCTGCCTCGACCAACATCCGGATCGACCGCGAATCCGGCCAGCTGGTCGATCTCTCCGTGACGGGCGCGCAAGTCATCTGCAAGACGTCGCCCGAGGTCGGGCGGCTCGTCAAGCTGACCCTGCTGTCCGACGAGGTGCCCTGCTTCGCCGAGGGAAGGCTGTTGTGGGCGCGGCGCGAGCAGACGGCGAAAGGCCGTCCCTTCAGGTTTCGCGTCGGGCTCGTGTTCACTTCCGTCGACGAATCGCAGATCGAAGCCTTCATCAAGCACCATTCTGTTTCCTGACCTCAGCAGCACATTCCGCTGGTCAGCCGTTTGCTCTACCAGATGCTCATGTGGCGCGTCGCAGGGCTGGCCGTGCTGCTCACGGCAATGTCATCGCCGGCAGCGGCGGCGGCGCCAGCACCCGATCTTTCGGCCCTCACCGCACGACTCGAGCAGATCGTCAGGTCGTCGCCAGGCGACGTCGGCGTGGCCCTCGCTCACCTGGAATCGGGGACACGACTCTCCATCCATGGTGATCAACGCTTTCCGATGGCCAGCGTCTACAAGCTGCCGATCGCGATCGAAGCGCTGGCTCAGGTGGCGGAAGGAAAGCTCGAGCTTGCCCGCAAGGTCACCCTCGGGCCCAACGACATCCGCGCCTGCTGCACGCTGTCCCGCCGGTATCCTCGCGGCGGAGTCACGCTCCCGCTCAGCGACCTGATCGAGCTGATGATGATCGAGAGCGACAACACCGCGGTCGATGCGGTGTTGAAGCTGGTCGGGGGCCCGGCCGTGGTCGAACGGCGTCTGCGCGCTCAAGGGTTCAACAACATCAACATCAATCGCTACGACGCCCAGATTTCGCTCGAGATGACCGGAGTCCGCGAGCCGGTCGCCGACTCGGACTGGACGCTGGAGCTGCAGCGCCGCCTGATCGCAGCCGTGACGCCCGCCGATCTGCGCGACGCCCGCGCGCGTTACACCAGCGATCCGCGCGATACCGCGACGCCTGACGATATGGCGGCGCTCCTCGTCAGGCTGCAGCGCGGCGACCTGCTGCCGTGGCCGTACGGCGAGCAGCTGATCGAGCGCATGTCGCACGCGAAGACCGGCGCGCGCCGGCTGAAGGCCCGATTACCGCCGGACACCGTCGTCGCCCACAAGACGGGGACGACCGACGTCGTCATCAACGACGTCGGCGTCATCACGCTTCCGGAGAGCGGCGGTCACCTGGTCCTCGCGGTGTTCGTCAAGAACGGTGGCCACAGGGCGACGATGGCGCGCGCGATCGCGGAGATCGCCGCGGCGTCGTACGAATCGTTCACCGGCACACGGCTGGCGCCGCCGCCGCCGCCGAAAGCGATCAAGGTCGCGAGGAAAAGACCTGCCCACAAGAGCAAGCCGGGGAAGTAACGCCCGGCGGCGGGCAGTCCGCCTTCGCCGAGACGACGGCGAGACAGGCCTATACTCTCCTTCATGGTGGGCGGCGCTCAGGCGTTCTCCCCGGCGTCTCGTGCACGGCTGACCGACCACGACCTCGATCGCTTTCCCGAGGACACGCTCTTCCACCGTCTGGCGCGCGCTGTCTGTCACGCCGGATGCCTTCCCCGCAAAGAACTGTTCGAAGCGTGGGAAACGGCGCGGCGAGCCCGGCGGCTCTTCCGCGGCGGACGCGTGTTCGACCTGGCCGGCGGACACGGCCTGCTCGCTCACGTGATGCTGCTGCTCGACGATTCGTCTCCTCGCGCGATCGTCGTCGACACGACGCTGCCGCCGTCACATGTCGCTTTGCACGAGGCGCTGTTGACGACGTGGCCGCGGCTGCGCGGCCGGATCGAGTTCGTCGAAGGCCCAATCGATGCGGTGGACATGCTGCCGGAGGACCTCGCCGTTTCGAGCCATGCGTGCGGCGACCTGACCGATCGCGTGCTGGAGTGCGCCGTCAGGGCACGCGCGCGCGTCGCGGTGTTGCCGTGTTGTCACGACTTCGCGACGTGCGAGGCAGGCCACCTTTCCGGATGGGTTGAACGGTCGCTCGCCATCGACCTCCTGCGAGCCACGCGTCTCGAGCAACAGGGCTATCGCATCTGGACCCAGACGATTCCTTCCGAGATCACGCCCAAGAACCGGTTGCTGCTCGGCGCACCTGAATGATGGTGACCACGCGCCAGCGGCTGCGGACCGCCGCCGTCGTGACGTTCGTCGCCGCCTTTGTCGGGCCGCTGGGCACGCTGCGAGCGACACGACAACTCCAGTCGCCGCCAGAGTCGCCGCTGACGTTGTGGTATCGCCAGCCGGCGAACGAATGGGTCGAAGCGCTGCCGATCGGGAACGGCCGGCTCGCGGGCATGGTGTTCGGCGGCATCGAGCACGAACGTCTTCAGCTCAACGAAGACACATTGTGGGCCGGCGGACCGTACGATCCCGCAAATCCGCAGGCGCTCGACGCGCTGCCGATCGCCAGGCGATTGATCTTCGCCGGGAAGTACGGCGAGGCGCACGCGCTGGTCGCGGACAAGATGCTCGGGCGGCCCGTGCGGCAGATGCCATTTCAGCCAGTCGGCGATCTCCTGCTGACGTTTCCCGCCGCGGTGAACGTGGACGGCTACCGGCGGGAGCTGGACCTCGATACGGCGGTCGCGCGGGTGACGTACGGAGCCGACGGCGTCCGCTTCGTTCGCGAAGTCCTGTCGAGTCCCGTCGACCAGGTCATCGCGATCCGGCTCACGGCCGATCGGCCCGGGCGCATCAACGTCACGGCAGGGATGAGCACGCCGCAGGACGCGACAATCGCGATTGAAGACGGCCGGACCATCGTGATGCGGGGCGTCAACGCCGAGAGTCAGGGCATCAAGGGTGCGCTGAGGTTCGAAGCGCGCGTGCGAGTCGTGGCACAGGGTGGCGCCGTTTCGTCGGACAAGGCGTCGATCGCCGTGACGGGTGCGGACAGCGTCACGCTCCTGCTGGCCGCCGCGACGAGTTACAGGAGCTTCAAGGACGTCACCGGCGATCCGCGCGCGCTGACAACGTCGCAGCTGGCTGGGGCCGGCGCGAAGTCGTTCGACGCGCTGCTCCAGGCGCACGTCGCGGAGCACCGGCGTCTCTTTCGCCGCGTCGCGCTCGACCTCGGGAGCAGCGAGGCAGCCGGACGGGCGACCGACGAACGCATCAGGGATTTCACGCGCCGCGGCGATCCGCAGCTGGCGGCGCTCTACTTTCAGTTTGGACGGTACCTGCTGATCTCGAGCTCGCGTCCCGGCTCACAACCAGCGAATCTCCAGGGTGACTGGAACGATCAGATGAAGCCGCCCTGGGAGAGCAAATACACGATCAACATCAATACCGAGATGAACTACTGGCCGGCTGAATCGACGAATCTGTCGGAGCTCGTCGAGCCGCTGACGCGGCTGGTGCTCGACCTGGTCGAAACCGGCGCGCGCACGGCGAGGGTTCAGTACGGCGCCCGCGGTTGGGTGGCGCACCACAACACCGATCTATGGCGCGCTTCGGCGCCCGTCGACGGACCGGCATCGGGGATGTGGCCGACCGGCGGCGCATGGCTCTGTCAAACGCTCTGGGAGCATTTCGAGTACACGCGTGACCGGGCGTATCTCGCGCGCATCTACCCGGCGCTGAAGGGTGCGTCGGAGTTCTTCCTCGACACGCTCGTCGAGGAACCCGCACACAAATGGCTCGTCACGGTCCCGTCCGCCTCGCCGGAGAACCGGCATCAGTTCAACAACACCACGCTGACGGCCGGTCCAGCGATGGACATGCAGATTCTCCGGGATCTGTTTACGAACACCATTCGCGCCGCCGAGATCCTGTCCGTCGATCGCCCGCTGCGTGACGAGCTGGCCGCCACGCGGGCACGGCTGGCGCCGAGTCAGATCGGCAAGGCCGGCCAGCTGCAGGAATGGCTCGAGGACTGGGACATGGAAGTCCCGGACCTGCATCACCGGCACGTCTCGCACTTGTACGCGCTGTATCCGAGCGCGCAGATCACCGTCCGCGGTACGCCGGCGCTCGCGGCCGCCGCGCGCAAGTCGCTCGAGATTCGCGGCGACAACGCCACTGGCTGGGGCCTCGGCTGGCGGCTGAATCTGTGGGCGCGGCTGCATGACGGGGAGCACGCGTACACGATTCTCGAGCGCCTGTTGAGCCCCGAACGCACCTACCCCAACATGTTCGACGCGCACCCGCCGTTTCAGATCGACGGCAACTTCGGCGGCACGGCGGGGATCGCGGAGATGCTGTTGCAAAGTCACGGCGGCGAAGTCGAGCTGTTGCCGGCGCTCCCGAAGGCGTGGCCGAGCGGCGCGGTGAGCGGATTGCGAGCGCGCGGCGGACTCGAGGTCGCTCTCACCTGGAAGGACGGCGCCCTGACCGCCGCGTTCGTGCGCGCGCTCGCCGGGCAGACCGTCCGGTTGCGTTACCGCGACGTTATGAGAACGGTCAACCTCGCCGCCGGGCAAACGTATCAATGGTGAAGCCCGTGCTCCCAATGTTGTGGCTCGACCAGCTGCGACGCGCGTGGATCCGGTGCAGGCCCTTCGCGCGGACGGCTGACCGTCCGCGGCGTGCAGGTGCAATATAGTGCGTACTGCA